>Ga0182024_10000946_pt1 | contig 75211 bp, 78 predicted proteins | sample P32metaG_FD_120480 | JGI IMG/M metagenome (GOLD analysis project Ga0182024, IMG submission 120480) | Permafrost microbial communities from Stordalen Mire, Sweden - P3-2 metaG (Illumina Assembly) | ecosystem: Environmental > Terrestrial > Soil > Wetlands > Permafrost | place: Sweden: Stordalen...
CCCGCCGGCTGAAGACCCTCAACGGCCTCACACCCTACGAACACATCTGTCAGGCATGGACAAAACAGCCAGACCGATTCACCCTTGATCCAACCCATCAAATGCCGGGACTAAACACCTAGGGCACGTTGCAGCGCGTCGCCTTGCGGCCGTTGAGCCAGGGCGTGTAGATCGCGCGGTTCTGCTCCATCCGCGGCACCTTGGAGTGGACCGCCAGCGCTACCGCGTCGCGCCAGGACTCGACGAAGAAGATCTGGTTGGGATCGTCCTGCGCCTGCAGCACGTCGAATTGCTGACAGCCGTCTTCCTTCCGCGACAGCTCGGCGTGGGATTTCATCAGCTTGACGAAATCGTTCGCGTGCTGCGGTTTCAGCTCGAACTCGACGACGATCATGATCCGGCTCATCGGCATTTCCTTGTCGGGAGAAATCGGGGCATCATCGACAAAGCGACCCACGACGGGAAGAGGAATCAGATCATGTCGCACGACGCTCTGCGCACGATATTGCCGGTGGCCGGCCTCGACCCCGAGCGCGCCCGCACGGTGGAGATTACCGGCGGCGCCGATCCGATCCTGCCGACCTCGTTCAAGATCGGCGCGACCAGCGCCGCGTGCCTGGCGGCGATCGGGCTCGCGGTCTCCGATCTGTGGGAGCTGCGCACCGGGCGCAAGCAGGAGGTCGGGGTCGATGCGCGCCGCGCCACCGCCTCGCTGCGCAGCGGCCACTACCTCAAGATGGAGAAGACCGAGGTCAAGCACGACCGCAACCCGGTGATGGGGATGTATCCGGCCAAGGACGGGCATTGGAGCTACATCCACGCCAATTTTCCCAACCATCGCGCCGCCGCGCTGAAGGTGCTCGACTGCGCCGAGGACAAGGACGAAGTGCGCAAGGCGGTCGCCAAGTGGAACGCGCTGGAGCTGGAGGAGGCGATCATCGCTGCCAAGGGCGCCGGCGGCATGGTGCGCAGCATGGAGGAATGGGCGAAGCATCCGCAGGCGCAGGCGCTCGCCACCCTGCCGCTGCTGGAGATCGTGAAAATCGGCGATGCGCCGGCTGAGAAGCTGCCCGACGGCGACCGGCCTTTGTCCGGCATCCGCGTGCTCGACCTGACCCGTGTGCTGGCCGGGCCGAGTTCCGCGCGCACCCTCGCCGAGCACGGCGCCGACGTGTTGAAGATCACCGCGGCGCATCTGCCCAACCTTGGCTACCAGGAATTCGATACCGGCCACGGCAAATTGTCGGCGCAGCTCGATCTGCGCGAGCCGGCTCAGCTCGCGACCTTGAAGGACCTGGCGCGCCAAACCGATGTGTTCGTCCAGGGCTATCGGCCCGGTACGCTCGGCAATCGCGGCCTGTCGCCCGAGGAGCTGGCCAAGTTGCGCCCCGGCCTCGTCTATGTCTCGCTCTGCGCCTTCAGCCATGTCGGGCCGTGGGCGTCGCGGCGCGGCTTCGACACGGTAGTGCAGAACGTCAGCGGCATCACCACCCGGCAGGGCCAGCTGTTCCCCGGCAAGGAGCCCGGCCCGCAATTCTATCCGGTGTCGGCGATCGACTACTTGACCGGCTACTTGATGGCGTTCGGCGCGCTGGTGGCGTTGAAGCGGCGCGCGACCGAAGGCGGCAGTTGGCTGGTACGCATCTCGCTGGCGCAAGCCGGGCGCTGGCTCGTCGGCCGCGGCGAGGTTCCGGAGGCGCAGCTCCACGGCATCCCGGAGGAATTCACCGCCGCCGAGCTCGACAAATGGTCGATCGAGAGCGTGACCCCCGCCGGCAAGCTGCGCCATCTGGCGCCGACGCTGCAATTGTCCGAGACCATGCCCTATTGGGCGCGGCCGACCGTGCCGCTCGGCTATCACCAACCGGTCTGGCCGGCGCGGCCTTAAGCCCCACCCGCTAGAGCACTGTTCGATCAGGTTGCATTGCTTTCGTCATTCCCGCGAAGGCGGGAATCCAGGGCTACCGTTCCGTCGCCTGCCCTGGATCCCCGCCTTCGCGGGGGTGACGATGAATAAGACGATCGTGCTTGAACGGATCGTGCTCTAGCTGCGCAAACCCCCTCCCCTGCAGGCGGGGGAGGGTTGGGGTGGGGGCTATCCCCCAAGCCGCCGGCGCTCCTGGCGCGCGATCAGCCCGAAGGCGAGCGCGACGAGGGTCACGACGACGGTGAGGAACACCGTCGCCAGCGCGTTGACCTCCGGCGTCACACCGATGCGCACGCTTGAATAGACCGCCATCGGCAGGGTCGTCGCCGACGGCCCCGAGACGAAGCTGGCGACGACGAGGTCGTCCAGCGACAAGGTGAAGGCGAGGAGCCAGCCCGAAACCAGCGCCGGGCCGATCCCCGGCAGTGTCACCCGCCACAGCACGCTCCCCGGCCGCGCGCCGAGATCGAGCGCCGCCTCTTCGAGGCTGCGGTCGAACCCGGCAAGCTGAGCGCGCACCAGCACCGCGACAAAGCACGCGCCAAAGGTCGCGTGGGCGATCGTCACGGTCAGGACGCCGCGGCTCGCCGGCCAGCCGAGCCAGGCTTGCGAGGCGACGAACAGCAGCAAGAGCGAGAGGCCGAGGATGACCTCGGGCACGACCAGCGGCGCCATCAGCATGAAGCTGAACAGGAGCCGGCCGCGAAACCGCGTGAAGCGGGCGATCGAGAACCCGGCGCAAGTGCCGAGCACCAGCGCCAGGCTCGCCGCCATCACGCCGATCTCGAGGCTGGTCAGGGCCGCCCCGCGGAAGGCGTCGTCGGTCAACAGCGCCCGGTACCATTTGAGCGACCACCCGCCCCACACGGCGACCAGCCGCGAGCGGTTGAACGAATACGCGACGAGAAGCGCGATCGGCAGGTAGAGAAAGCCGAAGCCGAGCGCCAGCGCGGCGGCGCGGAACGCAGTGACCCGCCGGCTCATGCCGAGCGCCCGCGCTCGAGGAGGCGCTGGGCGATAAGCAGCGGCGCGGTGAGGACCGCGACCAGCACCATCGCCACCGCCGCCGGCCAATCGACATTGTCGAAGAATTCCTGCCACAGGACCTTGCCGACCATCAGCGTGCGCGGCCCGCCGAGCAGGTCGGGGATGACGAACTCGCCGATCGCCGGGATGAAGACGAGCAACGCGCCGGCGGCGATGCCCGGCAGCGACAAGGGCAGAACCACGCGGAGGAAAATGCGTGACGGCCGGGCGCCGAGATCGGCGGCGGCCTCGACCAGGCTCTCGTCCACCTGCGACAGGCTGCCGTAGAGCGGCAGGATCATGAACGGCAGATAGGCGTAGACCAGCCCGAGCAGGACCGAAAAATCGTTGTAGATGAGGAGGATCGGGGCATCGATGAGGCCCAGCGCGCGGAGCGCCCGGTTCAAGAGCCCGGTCGGCTGCAGAATCGCGATCCAGGCATAAACGCGGATCAAGAGGCTGGTCCAGAACGGCAGGATCACCAGGAACAGCAGCGGGTTGCGCCAAGCCTTGGGCGCGCGGGCGATGGCGAAGGCGAATCGGATAGCCGACCAGCAGGCACAGCACGGTCGCCAGCGCGGCGTAGAACAGCGAGTTCCAATAGGCGCGCAGGCAGCCCTCGCAGACGACCCGGTAATTATCGAGCGTCGCGTTGCTTTCGAGCCCCGCCGGCGTATGCGCGAAGAGCGGCGCATAGGGCGGGATCGTGTCGGCGCTCTGCGACAGGCTGATCCCGGCGACGACGCCGAGCGGCAGCAGGAAGAACACCAGGAGCCAGACGAACGGCGGCACGATCAGCGCCCAGCGCCGCCAGCCGTCGAGCCCGGTCATCGTCCGACCGCGCCGCGGTTAGCGCGAATGACCATCGGTGGAATAAAAGCACGCCACCCCGGCAAAAGCCGGGGCCCACTTTTCAGCTTCTCCGACGACCGACAAATGGGTCCCGGCCTTCGCCGGGATGGGGTGTCTTTGGTCATCCCGCGATCACCACCGCGTCGGCAACCTCCCAGCTCGCCCAGACCGCATCGCCGCGGTTGTGAGCGGCGGCCGCCGCGCTCGGCATTTGCGCCTTGAGCGTCTGTCCCGAAGCCGTGGTCAGGTGGACGACCGAGACGCCGCCCTGGTAGCCGATCGAGGCGACCGTCGCGGCGATGGCGACCCCCTCCGGGCGCCGCGCCGCGAGGCGCAGCCTCTCCGGCCGCACCGCTAGCGCGACCGCCGCGCCTTCGGGCAGGTCGACCGTTTCGGGCAGCGCGATCGGCGGATCGAGGCCCGGCACGGACAGCGCCAGCGTGTTGAACCCCGCGACCAGCGTGCCGTCGAACAGGTTCACCGCACCGACGAAATCGGCGACGAAGCGCGAGCGGGGACGCTCGTAGATCTCCGCCGCGGTGCCGAGCTGCGCGATCCGGCCCTGGTCCATCACCGCGATGCGCGAGGCCATGCCCAGCGCCTCTTCCTGGTCGTGGGTGACGAAGACAAAGCTGGTGCCGACCCGCTCCTGGATGCCGATCAGCTCCAGCCGCGTCTCTTCGCGCAGCTTGCGGTCGAGCGCGGCCAAGGGCTCGTCGAGCAGCAGAAGCTTCGGCATCTTGGCCAGCGCGCGGGCGAGCGCGACGCGCTGTTTCTGCCCGCCCGACAGCTCGTGCGGACGGCGGCGGGCGTAATCCGACATCTGCACTAGCGTCAGCATCTCGGCGACGCGCGCATCGCGGCGGCGGCGCTCCATGCCTTCCTGCTTCAGCCCGAAAGCGATGTTGCCGGCGACGTCGAGATGCGGGAACAGCGCATAGGACTGGAACATCATGTTGACCGGGCGGCGATAGGGCGGCAGCGCCGTCACATCGGTCCCGTCGATGAAGATGCGTCCGCTGTCCGGCAGCTCGAACCCGGCGATGAGGCGCAGCAAGGTGGTCTTGCCGCAGCCCGATGGTCCAAGGAGCGCGAAAAGCTCGCCCGTCTCGACCGCGAGTGACACATCGTCGACCGCGGCGGCAGCGCCGTACCGCTTGCTGGCACCGATGATTTCGAGGATCGCCATCGTCTCGGCTCAGCAGCCCGACTTGACCCGTGTCCAGGCGCGGGTGCGGGCGCGCTCGTAGGGGCGGGGCGCCGGCAGGTCGATGTAGAACAGCTTTTGCACCGCCTCGGGCGGGTAGATGCCAGGATCGTCGCGGATCGAGCGGTCGACGAACTCGGTCGCCGCCAAATTGGGGTTGGGGTAGGACACCGCGTCGGTGATCGCGGCGATGACACGCGGCCGCAGGATGTAGTCGATAAAGGCGAGCGCGTTCTCGGGGTGCGGCGCGCCCGTGGGGATGCCGAGCATGTCGATCGACATCTGCGCGCCCTCGCGCGGCACGCGGAAGGCGATCTTGACCCCGTTCTCCGCCTCGTCGGCGCGGTTGCGCGCCTGGATCACGTCGCCCGAATAGCCGAGCGCGACACAGACGTCGCCATTGGCGAGATCGTTGATGTATTGCGACGAATGGAACTTGCGGACATAGGGCTGGATTTTCTCCAAGAGCGCCGCGGCCTTGTCGAGGTCGCCGAGGTCGCGGCTCTTCGGGTCGAGGCCGAGATAGGCGAGCGCGGCCGGGAACACCTCTTGCGGCGTGTCGAGCAGCGAGATGCCGCAAGCGGCAAGCTGCTTCGCGTAGGCGGGGTCGAACAGCAGCGCCAGCGTGTCGGTCGGCGTGCCGGGTCCCAGCGCCTTCGCCACCAGCTCCTCGTTGTAGCCGATCCCGGTGACGCTCCACAGATAGGGTACGCCGTAGGTGTTGCCCGGGTCGGCCTCGGCCGCCAGCGCCAGCATGCGCGGATCGAGGTTCCGCAAATTCGGCAGCTTCGCCTTGTCGAGCGGCAGAAACGCGCCGGCCGCGATCTCGCGCGCCATGAACGGGCTCGCCGACGGCACGGCGATGTCGTAGCCGGAATTGCCGGCCAGCAGCTTCGCCTCCAGCACCTCGTTGCCGTCATAGACGTCGTAAGTGACGGCGATGCCGGTTTCCTTCTCGAAATCGGCGATCGTGTTCGGGGCGATGTAATCCGACCAGTTGTAGACGTGCAGCTGCGGCGCCTCGGCGCGGGCGGCCGAGGCGAGGGCGAGCAACGCCGTTGCTATGAGCGCGATCCCCCGCATCGCCGCCGGATAGACCAGCCGCCCGGTTGCTTGTCAATCTCCGCCAGCCTATTGATGCGCGCATGACGATCTTCCATCTGCTGCGCCACGGCGAGCACGCGGTGCAGGGACAAATCTGCGCCGGGCGCGCGCCGGGCATCGTGCTGTCGCCGAAGGGGCGCGCCGAGGCCAAAGCCGCCGCCGAGCGGCTCGCCCCCACCCGCATCGCCGCGATTTATGCGAGCCCGCTAGAGCGCGCCCAGGAAACTGCCGGGATCGTCGGCGCCCGCCTCGATCTGGCGGTCGAGCCGCGCGACGATCTGAGCGAGCTCGATTTCGGCGAGTGGACCGGCCTCACCTTCGACGCGGTGCGCAAGGACCCGCGCTGGCCGGTCTGGTCGGCGCATCGCAGCCTCTCCTCGATCCCGGGAGGCGAGACCATGCGCGACGTGCAGCGCCGCATGGTCGAGGTGCTGATCGAGCTGCGCGAGCGTCACCCCGACGACGCGGTGGTGCTGGTCAGCCACGGCGACGTGATCCGCGCCGCTTTGGTCTTCGCGCTCGGGATGCCGCTCGATTTCTACGGCCGGATCGAGATCGGCACCGGCTCGCTTAGCACGATACGGATAAACCAGGCCGGCATCTGCGTCACCGCGATCAACCAGCGGCCGCACCCGCCCGCGGGGTGATCAGGCGGGCTCGGGCGCCAGAACCGGCTCGATCCGATGTTCGACCGGATAGGCATAAGGACCAAGACGCGCCAACAGAACCACCGCGACGATCAGCGCCACGCCAGCCCCGATCAGCGCCGGGCCGTACGACCCGGCGAGGTCAAACAGATAGCCGCCGAGAAACCGCCCCAAGGCGCCGCCGAGCGCGAACGACATGAAGAAATAGCCGTAGAGTTGGCCGAAGGCGCGCTGGCCGAAATAGCGCGAGTTGAGGAAGGCCAGCATGTCGACCTCGCTGCCGAGCCCGAGCCCGATCAGGAAGACGCCGGTGGCCGGCAGAAAGCCCGTGCCGCTGAGCAGCGCGGCGAAACCGGCGACCGGCGCGAACCAGAATACCGCGGCGACATAGGGCGCGAAGATCCGGTCGACGAGGAAGCCGGTCACCACGCGTCCCATTAGCGTCGCCAGTCCGAACAGACCGAAGGTCGCGGTCGCCGCCACCGGGCTGAGCCCGCGATCGGTCAGCAGCGGCACGACATGCGCGGACGAGCCCAGGAGCGCCATTGCCACCAGGAAGAACGCGCCCGCCAGCAGCCAGAACCGCAGCGTGCCCACCGCTTCGCGCGCGCTGAGGCCCGGGGCCGTGCCGGCGGCGTGATGGACGCGGTGCTCGCCCTCGCCCGGCCGCGGCTCGCGCACCCACAGCGCCACCGCCGGCAGCGCGATGACCAGCACCAATGCGCCGAGCGAGGCGTAGGCGCCGCGCCAGCCGAGTTGCCCGATCAGCGCCTGCGCGACTTGCGGCACGATCATCCCGCCGAGCCCGACCCCGGCGAGCGCGACGCCAAGCGCCAGTCCGCGCCGGCGGTCGAACCACGCGGCGATCGCCTTGGTGTAGCCGAGCGGGGTCTGGATCGCGCCGGCGATGCTCACCATCGTGAACAGCACCATGAAGATCGGCAGCGAATGCGGCGTCAGGCCGAGCAGGCCGAGGCAGGCGGCGAACGCGACGATGCCGGGCAGCGCCACCCGGCGAATGCTCCAGCGGTCCATCATCAACCCGAGCACCGGCACGGTGACGGCGCCGAAGAGCTCGCCGAACGCCAGCGCGAACGAGGCCGTCCCGCGCTGCCAGCCCATATCGGCCATGATCGGCTTGAGGAACACGCCGAAGGTGAAGGCGAGCACCGGCCCGTTGCAGACAATGAGCCCGGTGACCGCGCCGACCACCACCCACCACGGATTTCTGAACCCGGCCCGCATCGCTTCCTCCTGCTCGACGCCTTTAGCGCCAGGGCGGCAGCACCCCCGACGCGAAATGGTGGATGGCCTGGCGGTGCGCCTGGTCGGGCTTCACTCGCCCGCTCGGCGGGATGACGACGAAGCGCCGGCCGCGCCGCCTCCCGAGGATGGCCGCGGCCGCGAGCGCCGCCATCACGAGCAATGGCAATAGGAACAGCAAGCTCATGGTCAAAGCATGAGCGCGGGTGCTGGGTCAGGTCAACGGCCGAGGCTGGCGAGCGCCGCCTCGGCGGCCGCGGTGCCGGTTTCGTAGGCGCCGTGCACGGTCGAGAAGAAATTCAGCGAACACGCTTCGCCGGCGAAGAAGATGCGATCGTCGACCGGCGCCGCCAGCACCGCGCGGTCGCCGGCATGGCCGGGCTTGGCGTAGGAATAAGAGCCGCGGGCGAATTCATCGGTCCGCCAGAACGAGGCGGCGAGCGGGGTCAGCTCCTTGCGGATGTCGTTTCCGCGCAACGCCGCCAGCTCGTCGGTGGCGAAGGCCGCCATTGCCGCCAGCCCTTCGCGCTCCATGCCGGCCGCGAATTCGCCGCCGAAGAAGCACTGGATGATGGGCCGGCCGAACGGCCGCGCCTGGTAGCTCATCGTTTCCCGCCGCGTGGTCGAGCCGACCAGGAAGATGTCGCCGCTTGCGTCGAGGTCGTCCATGCGGCCGGTGAAGTGGAAGAAGAGCTTGTCGGCAAGACCGAGCGGCAGCCCGCCCGCGGCGTCGAGCTTGGCCGGCAGCACGGGATCGAAGGCGACGTGCTCGCCGGCGAGGATCGCGGTCGGTACCGCCACGACCACCCGCGTCGCGGCGACCCGGCCGCGGTTCGTCTCGATCAGGATGTAGCGGCCGCGGTGATCGACCCGTGACACCGGGGTCTCGAACGCTATCGGCAGCGTCGCGGCGAGCGCGGCGAGCAGCGTGCCGTAGCCCTTCCGCACCCGCCAATTGACCCCGCTATCCTCGTAGCGGTCGTTGTCCTTGACCGAGAGCTTTTCGAGCTCGACCGCGTTGCCCCAGGTGCTGGTCGCGTCGAACAGTGCGTTCCAGCGCCCGCCCGACCGCAGCACCGACGCCGCCGGCCGGTCTTCCGCCTCCAGCGCGGCGCGATGAATCGCCCAGTAATGCGCCTCGCGGTCGGCGATCCACTCCCGTTCCTCATCGGCCGTCGCGCCGCTGTTCCTGAGGCGGGTCGTCCAGTCCGGGCGGCGATGGTAGAGCGCGAAGCCGTTCTCCTCGGCGAGCGTCGTCAGCACGTTGCGGTCGGCCGAATGCAGCCATTCGCCGCCGAGATCGAGCGGATACCCGTTCTTCTCGACCGTCCAGGTGCGCCCGCCCGCGCCCTCGCGCGGCTCCAGCACCAGCACCGACACGCAAGCCGCCTCGGCCAGGCGCCGCCCGGCGGCGATCCCGGCGGCGCCGGCGCCAATCACCGCGACATCGACCTCGGAAGGAAACCCGTTCATCGCGGTCTCAGGGTAAGGTGGCCGGGCCCGATCTGCCAGGAGGACGACAATGCGCCTCAGCGATTTCCCGGTCCTGACGCTCGACTGCTACGGCACCTTGATCGATTGGGAGAGCGGCATCTGGCAGGCGCTGCAGCCGCTGGCCGCGCGCAGTGGCACGGCGCCGAGCCGAGATGCGGCGCTCGCCCAATTCGGCGCCGCCGAGAGCGCGCAGGAACGCGAGACGCCGGGCCTCGTCTATTCGACGCTGCTGGCGCGGGTGCATCGCCGCCTGGCCGCCGCGTGGGGCGTCGCTGCCGACGAAGCGCAGGCCGAGGCATTCGGCGCCTCGGTCGGCGACTGGCCGGCATTTGCGGATTCGGCGGCCGCGCTCGCCTACCTCGCCGGTTTCTACAAGCTGGTGATCCTGTCGAATGTCGACCGCGCCAGCTTCGCGCTCAGCAACCGGAAGCTCGGGGTCGATTTCTTCGCGATCTACACCGCCGAGGATGTCGGCTCCTACAAGCCCGACCCGAGGAATTTCCGCTTTATGCTCGACCGGCTCGCCGGGGCGGGACACCGGCCCGGCGACATCCTCCATGTCGCGCAGAGCCTCTATCACGACCACGTCCCGGCCAACCGCGCCGGGCTCGCCTCGGCCTGGATCGACCGGCGGCAAGGCGCTGGCGGCGGGGCGACACCACCGGCCGACCTCTCCGTGCATTACGATTTCCGCTTCGGAAGCCTCGGCGAGTTGGCCGAGGCGCACAGGGCGGAGCAGTAGCCCGCACCCGCCCCGCTGCGCGGGGGAGGGTAGGGGTGGGGGCTTGTTTGCCCGAGGTTAGCTGCTCGCCAACTCGCCGTATTCGCCGTCGCTGACATGCGTGCCCCAGGCGGTGCCCTGACCCTGCTCGCCGGCTTCCGACAGCGCCAGATGCGCGAACAGGCGATCGGGCGAGGCGCCGTGCCAATGCAGCGTGTCGGGCGGGATGTTGACGACGTCGCCGGGGTTGAGCACTTGCGGCTTCTCACCCTTGAAGCAGATGCGGCCGATGCCGGAGAGGCAATAAAGCGTTTGCCCGACCGGGTGGCTGTGCCAGGCGGTGCGCGCACCGGGGGTGAAGGTCACGACCGAGCCGCCCATCCGCGACGGCGCCTCGGCGGCGACGACCGGATCCTGGAACACGACGCCGGTAAAGGTCTCTGCGGCGCCTCGTCGGGTGGTGCGCGATCCGGCGCGAATGACCCCTGCTTTGACGGGCATGGCTCTTTCCTCCTGTGGTGAATTGGCGTCGTCAAGCATAGGCGGGCTGGGCCAAGCCGCGCAATCGAAGCTGGACGCGGGGAGCGTATGCGGCGCCGTTGTTGCACGCGTCAGGTTTTGCGCCTAGGGAAAGCCATGTCGCCCGCCCCCGAGGCCGATAGCCCGTTCGACGCCGATTTCCGCGCCCGGCTGCGCGAGCTGCTGCGCTGGCGGCGCGACGTCCGCCGGTTTCGCCCCGACCCGTTGCCCGAGGGCACCATCGCGCGGCTGATCGAGACCGCCTGCCTGGCGCCGTCGGTCGGGCTTAGCCAGCCGTGGCGCTTCGTGCTGGTCGACGCCCCCGGGCGCCGCGCCGCGATCCGCGCCAATTTCTCCCGCTGCAACGAGGCCGCGCTTGCCGCCCAGTCGGCCGATCGCGCGGGCCTTTACGCCCGCCTCAAGCTCGCCGGGCTCGACGAGGCGCCGTGTCACCTCGCGGTTTTCGCCGACCCCGAGACCGGGCAGGGCCATACCCTCGGCCGGCTGACCATGCCCGAGATGATCCAGTATTCGGCGGTCGCCGCGGCGCACACGCTGTGGCTCGCCGCGCGCGCCGAGGGGATCGGCATGGGCTGGGTCTCGATCCTCGATCCCGCGGTGGTGCGCATCGCGCTCGACGTGCCGGCCTCGTGGCGCCTGATCGGCTATTTCTGCCTCGGCTTTCCGGCGGCGGCGGACGAGGTGCCCGAATTGGAGCGCGAAGGCTGGGAGGTCCGGCGCAGCGCCGAAGTTTTCGTGGTGAGGCGATGAGCGAAGGTCGAATCCGCGCCGGTATCGGCGGCTGGGTGTTCCCGCCCTGGCGCGGCACGTTCTATCCCAAGGAAGTCCGGCAGGCGGACGAGCTCGCCTATGCCAGCCGCCACCTCACCGCGATCGAGATCAACGGCACGTTCTACCGGCTGCAGACGCCGGCGAACTACAAGCGCTGGCACGACGACACGCCCAACGATTTCGTGTTCTCGCTCAAGGGCTCGCGCTTCATCACCCACCGCAACGACCTCTCGACCGCGGCGCCGTTCATGGAGCGCTTCTTCGCCAGCGGCATGAAGGAACTCGGCCCCAAGCTCGGGCCGATTCTGTGGCAGTTCATGCCGAGCCTGCAATTCGACGAGGGCAGTGTCGCCGCGTTCCTCGAAGCGCTGCCGAAGCGGCTTGGCAACCGGACGCTGCGCCATGTGCTCGAAGTGCGCAACGAGAGCTTCACCAACCCCGCTTTCGCCAAGCTGATGGAAAAGCACGGCGCGGCGATCGCGCTGGTCGAGGACGACAAATATCCCTCGATCTTCGCCGTCACCGCCGATTTCGTTTACGCCCGGCTGCGCCGCTGCAGGGAAGACGAGCCGACCGGCTATGCCGCGTCCGATCTCGACCGCTGGATCCGCCTGGCGCGCGGCTGGGCGGTGCGCGGCCAAGACGCCTTCGTTTACTTCATCAACGGCGCCAAGGTGCGCGCACCGCACGCGGCGATGGCGCTGGTTGAACGGCTAAACGCGTAATGCCGTCATGCCGGGCGCCGCGCCAAATCCCAATGGGCGGCGAACCCGGAACCCATATTCCAGAGGCCCGTGTTCATGGGTTCCGGGTCTCGCCCCGCGGGCGATCCCGGAATGACAATGCTAATTTAGAAACCTGGAGCGCCGTTCGATCAGGATCAGGTTGCATCGCTTTCGTCGTTCCCGCGAAGGCGGGAATCCAGAACTACCGTTCCGTCGCCCGCCCTGGACCCCCGCCGTCGCGGGGGTGACGATGAATAATCCGATCGTGCTCTAACAACCCCGGCAGTTCGGCGAGCGAGCGGATTTCCCGCTCGGGGTTCCAGGGCAGACGCTCCTTCAGCTGGTTGTAGCGGTTGCACCGGAAGGCGCGCATGCCGAACGCCGCGGCGGCGTAGGCGCCCTTGCCGTTCGACGACAGGAAGGCGATCGTGCAACGGATAGTCACTCAGCTTGAAAACCCCACGAAATGTGCCAATATTGCGCTGGCGTGGATTGATCCCCGCATCTCTCTGGAGAACCTCACATGGCTATCGGTTCGCAGCCCCGCTGGACGGTGCAGTCGGCCGACACCCAGGTCGGCATCGATGTCGGCCTGCGCAACTATATGCTGCGCATCTACAACTACATGGCTTCGGCGCTGGCTCTGACCGGCATTGTCGCCTACGGCGCCGCGATGGGCGGACGCGACAGCCTTATAGCCCATATAGCCGGCACGCCGCTGATGTGGCTGATCATCCTGGCGCCGCTGGGCCTCGTCATGCTGCTGTCGTTCGGCATCAACAAATTGAGCGTCACCGCCGCTCAAGGCGTGTTCTGGCTCTATGCTGGGCTGGTCGGCCTTTCGCTGTCGACACTATTCCTGGTTTACACGCTGCCCAGCATCGCCCGGGTGTTCTTCATCACCGCGGGCACGTTCGCCGGGATGAGCCTTTACGGCTACACGACCCGGCGCGACCTGTCGGCAATGGGATCGTTCCTGTTCATGGGGCTGATCGGCATCGTCATCGCCTCGTTGGTCAACATGTTCCTGCAAAACGGCATGATGCAGTTCATCATCTGCGTGATCGGCGTGATCGTGTTCACCGGCCTCACCGCCTGGGACACGCAATCGATCAAGGAGATGTACTACGAGGGCGACGGCGCCGAGATCGCCGGCAAGAAGGCGGTAATGGGCGCGCTGCGCCTCTACCTCGACTTCGTCAACCTGTTCATGATGCTGATCCAGCTGCTGGGCGTGCGCCGCGACTAGGCGCTCCGACAGCGTCGGAAACGGCAAACGGCCGGGCCCCGCCCGGCCGTTTTTTTTGTGCGACGCCGGGAACCCGGCCGGCGGAGCGCGGCTGTCGTGTCGAGGTGGCAAGCCGAAGCGCGGCACAAATCGTTAAACTAGACGAATCCGATAGCTTGTAGTCCGCACCTTCCATGGCTGCCACTTTGGCTGACGGGAGGCGCGCCATGCTCGAGCTTTTGGAACAACAACAAACGCTCACCAAAAACCAATGGAAGATCGCCGGCGCCGCCACGCTCGGCGACATGCTCGATTTCTTCGATTTCTTCCTGATCGGCTTCGTACTCGCCTTTGTCGTCAAGGACTGGAACCTGACCTACGGCGAGGCCGGCGCGATCCGTTCGGCTCGCTGTTTTATGGCTGGCTCGCCGACAAGGTCGGGCGCCGTCCCGCGCTGATCGCCGCGATCCTCAACGTTTCGATCGCCACCGGCGCGATGGCGCTGACCCCGGAGGGCGGCTGGATCTATCTGGTCTTCTGCCGCTTCGTCGTCGGCTTCGGCGTGACCGGGCTCTATTCGGTCGACATCACCCTGATGCAGGAGTTCTCGCCGGCCAGCAAGCGCGGTTGGTTTACCGGCCTGACCACGACGATGCTGCCCGCGGGGTCGCTGCTCGCCGCGCTGCTCGGCGCCTTCGCCGCGCCTTACATCGGCTGGCGCGGCCTCGTGGCGGTCGGGTTGCTGCCGGCGTTCCTCTGCCTTTATGTCCGGGCCTTTGTTCCCGAGTCGCCACATTGGCTGCTGCGCAAGGGGCGGGTCGAGGAGGCGCGTAAATCACTCGCTTGGGCGCTGCAGATCGATCCGGCGACGATCATTCTGCCGGCCGTCCTGCCGGCCGTCGAACAGACGCGCTGGGTCGAGCTATTCAAGTATCCGCGCAGTATCGTCGCCGGCTGCCTGACCGGGCTCACCCAGACCGGCGGTGTCGCTCTGGCGCTGTGGATGGTGACCTTGTTCGTGATGGTGCTGAAGATCAGCCCGCCCGAAGCCTCCAAGCTGGTGATCTGGTACAGCCTGTCGGCGATTGCCGGGCGTTTCTTCTGCTCGTGGATTTCCGACGCCTGGGGTCGCCGCGCCTCGGGCATCCTCACCTGCCTGGTCTCGGCGCTGTTCATGGCGCTCGCCGGCTATCTGCACGATGTCTTCATCGGCGGCATATCGGTGTTCTTCCTGATGATCGTCGCGCAAGGCTTTCTCGGCAGCGGCAACTACTCGATCGTCGGGCCGTACATGGGCGAGTTGTGGCCGGCGAGGCTGCGCGGCAGCGGCATGGGCCTGGTCTATGGGGTCGGCAATCTGGGCAAGTTCATCGGTCCGGCCGGGCTCGCGCTAATCGCCGGGTCGAGCAACTTCGTCAAGCCTCAGGCGACGCTCGACGCCCTCGTCCCCGGCTTCCTCTATTTCGCCTCCTGGTACATCCTCGGCGCTCTGGCGTTCTGGCTGATCGCGGTCGAGACGAGCGGCCGGACGATCGGCGAGATCGACGGCCAGCTGACCGGAAAAATCACTGCAAAAGCCGCGGCTGAATAGACCGTAAACAAGGACGAGCCGCCAACGGCCGGGTCCGGGGAACTCCCCCGGTCCGGCCGCTTCTTTTGCGCCGATGCGACCCCGCGGCTGCGCTTTACCGCTTCAGATATCTGATATAACTGTATGCATTGGACGGCGGAGCTTTGCCGCTGGCCCAAGAACAAGAGCGGGCATCGCCGCCGGTGCGACACGGGAGGTATTGATGCTGGACCTTTTGGAAAAGCAAAGAAAGCTGACGGCGAACCAGTGGAAGATCGCCGGCGCCGCGACGCTCGGCGACATGCTCGATTTCTTCGACTTTTTCCTGATCGGCTTCGTGCTCGCCTTCGTCGTCAAGGACTGGAACCTGACTTACGGCCAGTCGGGCGCGATCCTGCTTGCCTCCGGCGTCAGTGCGCCGTTCGGTTCGCTGTTTTTCGGGTGGCTCGCTGACAAGATCGGCCGCCGCACCTCGCTGATCCTGGCGATCCTCAACGTCTCGCTCGCCACCGGGGCGATGGCCTTCACCCCTTCCGGCGCGTGGATGTATCTGGTCGCTTGCCGCTTTGTCGTCGGTTTCGGGGTCACCGGGCTCTATTCGGTCGACATCACGCTGATGCAGGAATTCAGCGCCTCGCACAATCGCGGCTGGATCACCGGCCTGACGACGACGATGCTGCCCGCCGGGCAATTGCTGGCGGCGCTGCTCGGCGCCTTCGCCGTGCCGTACATTGCCGGGGGCCTTGCGGATGTGGCGGCGCTCCTGGGCGCCTCATCGATCAGCGACACGCTCCGGGCCGAGCATTGGCGCAGCCTGGTCGCCGTCGGGCTGCTGCCGGCGCTCTTGTGCCTCTATGTGCGCGCCTTCGTGCCCGAGTCGCCGCACTGGCTGTTGCGCCGCGGCCGGGTCGAGGAGGCGCGCAAGTCGCTGGCCTGGGCGCTGCAGATGGACCCCGCGTCGATCACGCTTCCCGAGACCCTCCCCCCGGTCGAGCACACGCGCTGGCTCGAATTGTTCAAGTACCCGCGCAGCATCGTCGCCGGCTGCCTGACCGGCCTAACCCAGACCGGCGGCGTCGCCTTGTCGCTGTGGATGGTGACCTTGTTCGTGATGGTGCTGAAGGTCAGCCCGCCGGAAGCCTCCAAGCTGGTGATCTGGTACAGCCTGTCGGCGATCGCGGGGAGATTCTTCTGCTCGTGGATCTCCGACGCCATGGGGCGGCGTGCCGCGGGCATTTTCTCCTGCCTGGTTGCGGCGGGGTTCATGTCGCTTGCCGGCTATATGCACGATGTCTTCGTCGGCGGCATATCGATGTTCTTTGTGATGATCGTGCTGCAAGGCTTCATGGGCAGCGGCAACTATTCGATCGTCGGCCCCTATATGGGCGAGATGTGGCCGTCGCGGCTGCGCGGCAGCGGCATGGGCCTCGTCTACGGCGTCGGCAATCTCGGCAAGTTCATCGGCCCGGCCGGGCTCGCGTTGATCGCTGGGTCAGACAACCTCGTCAGCCCGAAGGCGACGATCGACGCGCTCATCCCCGGCTTCAATTACTTCGCCGAGTGGTATCTGATCGGAGCCTTCGCCTTCTGGCTGATTGCGCCGGAAACCCGCGGCCAGACGATCGCGCAGATCGACGCGGCGATGAGCGCCTTCCAGTCGCGCGGTTCCGAGGTCGTCTCGGCAATTTGCGGCATTATCGGCGGCGTTCTTGCGATCCTCGTTCACCCGTTCGCGCCGATGGCCGTCTTTGCCGCGGTCGCGATCACGGTGGCTGCGCCGACCGCGGGGGGCATCTTGATGATCCTTTGCAGCGCCGGCCTGATCTATCTGGGTCTGGGCACGTTCATGGCGTTCACGCCTGTCGTGGGTACCCTCAGCGCGATCGGCGTCGGCCTGGTCTTCGTCGCCGGAGTGGCGTCGATCATGACCGGGCTCGGGCGGCCCATCGCTCGTTCCGCTCAGCCCGCGACGCCGTGACGAACGAGCGCGGCTGAAACGCGGTCTAAAGGCAATCGGCCGGGCCGGGGGAAATTCCCCTGGCCCGGCCTTTTTTTGTCGAGAGCGAAACCGCGCATATCTGATATAATTATCCGTAAGGTTCGCGTCAGAACCGAAACGAGGGCGGCAACCGCCCCGCCACGAACAGGTAACACGTCGGCCGGCGGAACTGCCGCGGCTGCACGGTACGAGGCTTCGGGAGACGGCGCCTGCGGGCGGGCGCCGGGTGTTGCGCTATCTATCCTTGCCGCGTCTGTGCCGCTGCCAGCCGCCTCGGTCGATCAACCGAGAGGTAGGGCTATGCTCGAACGTTTGGAGAGGCAAGAAAAGCTGACGTCGAACCAGTGGAAGATCATCGCCACGGCGGGCATCGGCGACATGCTCGACTTCTTCGATTTCTTCCTGATCGGCTATGTGCTGGCCTTCATCCTGAAGGACTGGCAGCTGACCTACGGCCAGTCGGCGCTGATCCTAATCTCGGCGGGTTTGGGCGCGGTGCCCGGGTCATTTTTCTGGGGCTGGATGGGCGACCTCATCGGCCGGCGGAAGGTGTTCATCCTGACCGCCCTCAACGTCGCCGCGGCGACGGGGATCATGTATTTCACCCCGAGCCAGGATGGCTGGGTGCCGGGGTGGCTTTTTCTGATCTTCTTCCGGTTCTTTGTTGGCTTCGGCAATGCGGGGCTGATCGCGGTCGACATCCCGCTGGTGCAAGAATTCGTGCCGACCTACAAGCGCGGCTGGGTCAGCGGGTTGACCACGGCGCTCCTGCCCGGCGGCAACGTCCTCGGCGCGATCTCCGGCGCCTTCCTCGCGCCCTATATCGGCTGGCGCGGCCTGTTTTTGGTCGGCCTGACCCCAGCGCTGCTGGTGCTGATGATCCGCTACTGGATCCCGGAATCGCCGCGCTTCCTGATGCGGGTGGGGCGGTTCGAGGAAGCGCGCAAATCGCTCGCCTGGGCGCTCAAATGCGATCCGGAGGAGATCGATCTGCCGACAGAGGCCGCAGAGATTGAAAGAACCTCGTGGCTCGAGCTGTTCCGCTATCCGCGTAGCATGCTCGCGGCCTGTCTCGTGGCGCTGAGCCAGACCGGCGGCGTCGGTATCCTGATGTGGATCACCGCGCTCTTCGTGATGGTGCTGAAAGTCACTCCGGCCGAGGCCTCCTACCTGATGATCTGGGTCGGTCTGCTCGGTATCGTCGGGCGGGTCGTCGCCTCGTGGATGTCCGACGCGTTCGGCCGCCGCGCGTCCGGCTTCCTCATCGGCGTGGGCGGCGCGATCAGCATGGCGCTCGCCGGCTATCTGCACGACGTCTATGTCGGCACGGTATCGGTGTTCTTCGTGCTGATCATGGTCCAACGCTTCTTCGGCGACGCCAGCTACGCGATCATCGGGCCCTATCTCGCCGAGGTCTGGCCAAACCGCCTGCGCGCCAGCGGCATGGGGTTCAGCTACGGCATCGGCAATCTCGGCAAGATTATCGGGCCGCTGGGGTTGGCGCTGGTGATCGGTTCGTCCAACTACATCACCCCGAAGGCGACGCTCGACCAGATCTTCCCGGCGCTATTGTTCCTTGCCTTCTGGTATGGCCAGGCCGGGCTCGTCTTCCTGCTGCTCGGGATCGAGACCAGAAACGTCTCGATCGAGCAGATCGACAGCAAGCTGACCGGCGGCGCGCGCAAGCCGGCGCTGGCGACGGCGGAGAACGCGGCCGCGCAATAGCGGGCGCGCGAGGCTGCAACAGCGGCGATCGGCCGGGCTGCAGCCCGGCCGATTTCTTATGGGCGGAAGCGACCGCCGAAGCCCCGCGCCCCGGTTCGGGGCACGCTCGCCAGCGGTGTCGGCCGGGCCGCTAACCTTTCGTTAAGCAAATCGGTCTTGGACCGATACCGAAGATACTGATAAAAATGCGCGAATATGGGCCACGGGGTTTATGGATGATCGGTAGGACTGGATTCGTGGCTATCGCGGTGATTTCCGCGGTGATCGGGGCGCGCTCGCTCAGTCCGCGCGAGCTTTATAACGAGATGTACCCGGTCGAAACGCTGAAGCGTGACGCTTTCCGCATCTGCCTCGACACGGACCGGACCTTTGTGCGGGCGGTCAAGGTCGATCGCGAATCCTGCTTCGACAGCATGCCGCATGCGATCGAGGTGGCGCTTGGCCGCGTCCGCCCTGTCAGCGCGCTGGCGGCGAACGATCCGGTCCGCCAGGCCGAGCTGATGCTGCAACTGGTGGCGATACCGCCGCGGCAGCCGGTCACCGTGCCGCGTACGTTTGGCAATACCGAGTTGCCGCAGGCGGCGCCGTCTCCCTGCGCGCAAGGAGGGGCACATCCCGGCGCGACGGCCGAGATGGCGCCCGTGGCCGGGCGTCTGCCGGCGCTCGGCGGCGCCGGGGACAACCGGCCGCCGATAACCCTCACCGAGAGTGGCGCGGATCACACGAGCGCGCCGTTCAACCCGCTGTCCTCGCCCGATCTCGGCGACAAGGGGCTGCCGGCCATCGTGCCGCTGGTCCCCGGCAACGGTTGCGGCGGGGGCGCTTAGCCCCGCTCTAGCCGCTCGCGACGGCGGCGGCGCGCGTGGTAACGTGCCGCCAGCTCCGCCGCGATTTCCAGCTGCCCGCCGATGAACGACCCGCTTCCTCGCGACGCCATAGCGCTGCCTTCGGCGGGTGTTGCCGCGCCGGCCGCGGTGTCGCCGATGATGGCGCAATACCAGGAGATCAAGCGGGCCCATCCGGGGTGCCTGCTGTTCTACCGGATGGGGGATTTCTACGAGCTGTTCTTCGATGACGCGGTGCAGGCCGCGCCGGCGCTCGACATCGCGCTGACCAAGCGCGGCCGCCATGACGGCGCCGACATCCCGATGTGCGGCGTCCCGGTCCACACCGCCGAGGCCTATCTCGCGCGCCTCATCCGCGCCGGGTTCAAGGTGGCGATCTGCGAGCAGGTCGAGGATCCGGCCGAGGCGCGGCGGCGGGGCAACCGGGGTCCGGTCAAGCGCGCCGTCGTCCGCCTCGTCACCGCCGGCACCTTGACCGAGGACGGGCTCCTCGACGCGCGCCGGCACAACTACCTCGCCGGCATCGCCGAGGCCGGCGGCGAGATGGGCCTCGCCTGGCTCGATCTCTCGACCGGCGCCTTCGCCCTGGCGCCGACAAGCGAGGGCACGCTCGCCGGCGACCTCGCGCGACTCGCGCCGGGCGAAATCCTGCTTCCCGAACGGCTGCTCGCGCGCCCCGCGCTCTTCGAATTGTTCGCCGATTGGAAGCCGGCGCTGACGCCGCTTCCCAACCCCCGCTTCGACAGCGAGGCCGGGCGCCGCCGGCTCGAAACCCTTTACGGCGTCAAGGCGCTGGACGGGTTCGGCACTTTCGGTCGCGCCGAGATCGCCGCCGCCGGGGCGCTCGTCGATTACGTCGCGCTGACCCAGCTGGGCGGGGCGCCGCATCTCAGCGTGCCGACCCGGTTCGCCCCGGGCTCGGTGATGCAGATCGACGCCGCGACCCGGCGCAACCTCGAACTGCTGACGACGCTCGCCGGCGAGCGCCGCGGGTCGCTGCTCTCGGTCATCGACCGCACCGCGACCGGCGCCGGCAGCCGGCTCCTTGCCGATCACCTCGCTGCGCCCTTGACCGAGCCGGCGGCGATCGGTGCGCGGCTCGATGCGGTGCAGTTCTTTGTCGAGCGCGCCGACATCCGCGCGTCGCTGCGCGAACGCCTCAAGCATTGCCCCGACATCGAGCGCGCGCTGACCCGGTTGAGTGTCGGCCGCGGCGGCCCGCGCGACCTCGCCGCGTTGCGCGACGCGCTCGGCGAGACCGCCTCGCTGCGATTGATGTTGTCGGCCCCGGGGCTGGTGCCGCTGCCAGCGCTGCTCGCCGGGGCCGAAACGCGGTTGGGCGAACACGGGGCGCTGGTCGATCGCCTGACGCGGGCGCTTGCCGCCGAGCTGCCGCTTTTCGCTCGCGACGGCGGGTTCATCGCCGACGCCTATTCGCCCGAGCTCGACCAGCTGCGCGAATTGCGCGACCAGAGCCGGCGCACGATCGCCGCGCTGCAGGCGCGCTATGCCGAAGCGACCGGCGTCGCGAGCTTGCGCATCCGCCACAACAACGTCATCGGCTATTACATCGAGGTGTCGGCGGCGAACGCCCCCAAGCTCGGCACCGACTACATCCACCGCCAGACGATGGCGGGGGCGATGCGCTTCACGACGACCGAGTTGGCCGAGCTCGAAAGCAAGATTTCGAGCGCCGCCGAGCGCGCGCTGGCGCTCGAATTGCGTCTCTTCGAGGATCTCTGCGGCGACGTGATGGCGCAGCGCCAGCCGATCGCCGAGGCGGCCGCCGCGCTCGCCGCTCTCGACCTTGCCGCCGCCATGGCCGAGCGCGCGGTCGAGGATCATTGGGTGCGCCCCGAGCTCAGCGCCGGCACCGAGTTCGAGATCAGCGGCGGCCGGCACCCGACCGTCGAGGCGGCGCTTGCCGGGTCGGGCGCGTTTGCCGCCAACGATTGCGTGCTCGGCGCAGGGGAACCGAATCAAGGGCGCATCTGGCTCGTCACCGGCCCCAACATGGCCGGCAAGAGCACCTTCCTGCGCCAGAACGCGCTGATCGCGATCCTGGCGCAGATGGGCTCCTACGTCCCCGCCGCATCGGCGCGGATCGGCGTCGTCGACCGCCTGTTCAGCCGGGTCGGCGCTGCCGACGACCTGGCGCGCGGGCGCTCGACCTTCATGGTCGAGATGGTCGAGACCGCGGCGATCCTCAACCAGGCGGGGCCGCGCAGCTTCGTGATCCTCGACGAGATCGGCCGCGGCACCGCGACCTTCGACGGGCTGTCGATCGCCTGGGCGTGCCTGGAACACCTGCATGAGGTCAACCGCAGCCGCGCGCTTTTCGCCACGCATTACCACGAGCTGACGACGCTCGCCGCGAAGCTGCCGGCGCTGGTCTGTCACACGATGCGGGTCAAGGAGTGGAAGGGCGACGTGGTCTTCCTGCACGAGGTCGCACCCGGCACCGCCGACCGCTCCTACGGCATCCATGTCGCCAAGCTCGCCGGGCTTCCGGAAGAGGTGACCACGCGCGCCGAGGAGGTGCTGCAGATCCTCGAGAGCGGCGACGAGGCCGGCGCGCTGGCGCGGCTCGCCGACGATTTACCGCTGTTCCACGCGGTCAAGCAGCGTCCGGCGCCGGCAGCCGCAACGCAGTCCGCGGCCGACGCGATGTTGAAGGACACAAACCCCGACGAGCTCAGCCCGCGCGAGGCGCTGGAGCTGCTCTACCGGCTGAAGGCGGCCCTGCCGCCGGCATAATCCGGGCGCGCAGCGCCTAAAGACTCACCACAGAGACAATGAGGCAGTGAGATTGCCGCAGCTCGGACTCTCACCGTCTCACTGTCTCTGTGGTGAATACTGCGGCTTCGCCGCTTACTTTGGTGGGCTGAAATCCTGGTCGGGGAAGGCGGTGCCGGCGACGTCGGGCACCTTGATCACGATCATCGGGTGTTCGGCGCTCTGGTGGCAGGCGTTGCAGGCCGTCGTCAGGTCGGCATAGGCCTTGGTGAAAGCCGCCGGATCCTTCGCCTTGATCGCCGCGTCGAGCGCGTCCATCGGCTGCTTGACAGTTGACGCGATCGCCTGCGGGATCGACAGGCTGCCGTGCTTCAAGACCAGCTTGCCGGCATCGTCGAAGGCCTCGCGCAGCTCGTCGAGCTCATAGGCGGCGTAGTCCCAGTTCTGCGCCGCGCCGGCGAAGCCCAGCTTGATGTGGCGCGGCTGGACAAACGCGGTCATCAGCTCGCCGAGCCCAGGATGATAGGGCGCGGTCGACAGCACCTCGTGCATCGGCATGGTCATGCCCGGCATGTTCATCCCGGGCATGGTCGAGTGCTGCTGCGCCGCACCCGGCACGGCGAGCGCGACGAGGGCGGCAAGAGCGAGGAACGGGAGTCGGTTCACAATCAGGCTCCTATCCGGTGACGAGGGCGAGCGATGCGGTGGCGGCGGCCCCGAGGATCACGACCAGCCACGGGGGAACTCTCCACAGGGCGAGCAGCAGGAAGGCGACGATCCCGATCGCAAAGTCGCGCGGCGCGAAGATCGCGCTGGTCCAGACCGGGTTGTAGAGCGCCGCCAGCAGCAGGCCCACGACCGCGGCGTTGACCCCGTTGAGCCCGGCCTGCACCGCCCTCTGCCGACGCAGCGACTCCCAGAACGGCAAGACGCCGACCAGCAACAGCGGCGACGGCAGAAAGATCGCGACGAGGCAGATGAGGCCGCCGAGCCAGCCGTTGGGCGCCGGCCCCATCACCGTGCCGAGATAGGCGGCAAAGGTGAAGAGCGGGCCGGGGACGGCCTGGGCGGCGCCATAGCCGGCGAGGAAGGCATCGTTCGACACCCAGCCCGGCGGCACCACCTCGGCCTGCAGCAGCGGCAGCACGACATGGCCGCCGCCGAAGACCAGCGCGCCGGAGCGATAGAAGGCGTCGAACAGCGCGATCGGCTGGCTTGGCACGGCGGCGCGCAGGAGCGGCAGCCCGCCGAGCAGCACAAAGAACAGCACCAGCGAGGCAATCGACAGAACCCGGGGTACATCGACCGCGATCGGCGGGCCGTCGCCGCGCGGCTCAGCCTTGAGCCAGGCCCAGCCGATGAGCGCGCCGGCCGCGATCGCGCCCACCTGGCCGAGCGCGGAAGGCAGCGCCGTCGCCAGGATCGCCGCGCCGACCGCGACGGTCGCACGCTCCCTGTCGGGGCAGAGGCTCCGTGCCATGCCCCAGACCGCGTTGGCGACGACCGCGACCGCGACGATCTTCAGCCCGTGCAGCCAGGCGGCGTGCGACAGGCCGCCGAGCCACGCGACCCCATAGCCGAACGCGATCAGGGCCAGCGCCGACGGCATGGTGAAGCCGAGCCAAGCCGCCAGCCCGCCGGGGAGGCCGGCGCGCAGCATGCCGATCGAGATCGCGGTCTGGCTGCTCGCCGGTCCGGGCAAAAACTGGCACAGCGCGACAAGGTCGGCGAATGCCGCCTCGTCGAGCCATTTGCGGCGGGCGACGAACTCGGCGCGGAAATAGCCGAGATGCGCCACCGGGCCGCCGAACGAGGTCAGGCCGAGCCGCAGGAAGACGCGAAAGACCTCGGCAACCCCGGACCGCGGGCGTCCGGCCCGCACGCGGCCGAGACAGCCGCGGTCCACCGTCGCGCTCATGCGTCCTGCGGTAGCGCGTGCCCGTCCACGTCGTCGTGGTCCATGCGCAGGTGGCGCAGCACGGTCGGCGCGATATCGATGAGGCTGGTCGGCCGGGTCTCGGCGCGGCGCCCGAACCCGCCGCCTTCGGCGATGAGGAACGGGGTCTGCTCGTGGGCGCCGAGCCCGCCGTGCTGGCCGAAGCCGATCTTGCTTTCGCTGTCCTCCGGGTTGAAGACGATGGCACCGTAGCCGGCGACCCCATGCGGGTTCACCCGGTTGTCGGTCGCCATCGCCACCGCGACCTGCAGTGAGGTGTCGGTCGGCAGCCCGACCGTAGCGAGCTCGGCGCCGGCGACGACCCGGCCGGCCCAGTTCTCGCGGGCGAGGAAATCCGCGGTGGCGGCGACCCTGTCGCGAGCCGCGTCGCTGAAGAAGATCGTCGCCGAAATGCCCTGCGGCGCGACTACGACATCGCGCGAGTCAGGTGCCGACTTCAGCCCGGCGGAGACCAGCAGCTCGGTGATATCGATCGCTTCCGACACCGTCTCCATGCCGTGATCGGAACCGGTGACGAAGAGGATGTCGTCGCCCGACGGGTCGAGCCGGCGCACGGTCTCGAATACCTGACGCACGCAGCGGTCGGCGGCGGCGATCGCCGCGCGGTGCTGCGGCGAACCGAGCGGCGAATGGTGGCCGGAGTAGTCGGGCTCCGACAGCCACATCAGCGCCAGGGCGGGCGCGCGGCCCTCGACGATGTCGGCGCAGAACCGGTCGGTCATCGCCTGGTCGCCGGCGGTGCCCTTCTTCAGCGCCGCGCTCGCCGGATCGTCGAGCGGTTTCATGCCCGGGCCGTAGCTGCCGGCCGAGTGGTAGACCGTGCCGTGCCCGTCCGGGTCCTGGAAATAGGCCGCGCCCGGCGACACGTTCGAGCAGACGATCGCGGCCTCGCCGTGCCAGCGCAGCCGCTCGGCCAGGGTCGGCACATGCAGGGTGCGGCCGGTGGCGCGGCGCATGCGGTCGCGGAAATCGGGCGCGCCGGCATTGCGGCAGACGAGCCCGTCGCCCTCGTCGAGCGCCTGGGTATTGCCGTAGAGCCCGTGCCGCGCGGGCAGGCACCCGGTCGCGATCGACGCGCTGCTGGCGCGCGTTGTCGACGGGAAGACGCTCTTATGCGCGGCGAACGAGGTCGCGCGCCTTGCCAGTTCGACCAGAAACGGCGTGTCCTTTTCGCCGATCAGATCGGCGCGCAGGCTGTCGCAGATGACGACGACGACGCGCTTTTCGCCCTTCATGCCGCCACCCCGTTGAGCACGAAATCGAAGATGTCGAAATTGCGCAGGCGGCTTTTGCCCTTCTCGCGGTACTCGGCGGTGAGCGGATGCGACACGTGGAACGGCACGCGCTGCTCGCCGCGCCCGCCATGCGAGCGCAGCCGGTGACCGGCAAGCGCCGACAGATCGTGTTCGGCCGCGCTGGCGCCGAGCACGGTGTTGGGGTCGCCGGTGACGACGAGATCGGCCTCGCGATCGTAGGGCAGCTCGTATTCCGCTGCGGCGGCCCGGCGGTCCAATACCTGATCCACCCCGGGCAGCGCGCGCACCGCGCGCGCCAGCTCGGCGGGTGCGATCCCGGTCTTGGCATAGACCCGGACGAACGAGCCGAGCGCGCCGTGATGGCGCACGAACGGGTCGGTGATCGGGCAGATCACCCGCACCGCGCCGGCGCCGAATGCGCGGTTGAGCACATCCTCGAGGAAGATCACATGCGGCGGCCCGTCGGGCAGCGCCTTGTCGTTCATCCCGTGATCGGCGGTGACCCCGACGACGCAGCCCAAGTCGATCAGCCGTGCGATCCTCTGGTCGAGTTCGCGATGGAAGTCGAGCGCCTCCTTTTCGTCGGGCGCGTGGCCGTGCTGCACGTAATCCGACAGCGACAGATAGAGCAGTTCGGCGCGGCCCTGCTCGACGAGGCGGATGCCGGCGTCGAGGACGAAGAGCGACAGATCGGCCGAATACATGTCGGGCTTTCCCCGGCCGACCAGCGCCTCGATCTTGTCGATCCCATGCTCCGTCAGGGTGCAGCGGTCGGCGTATTCCGAGGAAAAGCAAATACCCCGCACGTTATGCCCGAGCATGCGGCGCAGCTTGTCCTTGGCGGTGATTGCCGCCGTCGCCACCCCGGCCTGCGACATCAGCGCCAGTAAAGTCGGGGTACGCACCATCGCGGGGTCGGTCATCATCACTTCCGCGCCGGTCTCGCGGTCGAGCGCGAAATTGCCCGAGATGCCGTGGACCGAGGGCGCGACGCCGGTGACGATCGAGACGTTGTTGGGGTTGGTGAAGGTCGGCATCGCCGCGTCGGCTAGCCCGTAAAACCCGCCCTCACGGAACCCGACGATGGTCGGCAGCACCCCGGCGGCGATCCCGGCTTCGAGATAGCGCGGGTCGCAGCCGTCGGCGCAGATCACCGCCGTCGGGCGGCCCGGTTTGCGGTAGTTTCGGCCGTTAAGCGCGATCGGTTCCATTCGGGGCGCCTTCGCGGCAGGATCGGGTGGCGCGACTATAGTGGAAACGGAGGCGCCGGCGTGAAGATTGCCGCGGACATCGCTCTAACCTGGCTGCGCTGGGCCGACCTCACCACGGCGCGGCTATATGAACTGTTGCAATTCCGCCAGGCGGTTTTCGTCGTCGAGCAGGCTTCGCCCTATCCCGATCTCGACGGGGTCGACCGGCGCGCCGAGCATTTGTTGCTGCACCGTGGCGGCGAGTTGATCGGCTGCCTGCGGCTGATCGAGCCCGATCCGCTGGTCAAGATCGGCCGGGTTGCGGTCGCACCGGCCGAGCGCGGCCGCGGCCTCGCCCGGCTGATGATAGAAGCCGCGCTGCAGCGCGCGGCCGAGGTTTACCCGCATCGCGACGTCGCGGTGAGCGCGCAGACCTATCTGGAACCGTTCTACCAAAGCCTCGGCTTTGTGACGATGTCGGCGCCGTACGACGATTACGGCGTGCCGCATATCGATATGGTCGGTGCCGCGCGAGGTGCCTGAAGCGTCAAAAACGCGCGGGCCGGCTCGCCGGTCCCTGTCTACAATCGCCGAATGAACGGTTCCGGCGGGGTTTCCGCCCCACGCGTTTCCCGCCAGAGCTGGCTGATCCTTGCCGGCGCCTTCGCCGCGTTCACCATCGGCGCCGGGCTGATGCACTCCTATGCGGTCTTCCTCATCGCCTTCATCGAGGAATTCGGCTGGAGCCGCGGCGAGACCTCGATCGCCTATTCGGTGTCGCAGCTTGTCGCCGGGGGCACCTCGCCGCTGGTCGGCATGCTGGTCGACCGGCTGGGGCCGCGCCGCCTGTTGCTGCTAGGCGGCAGCTTGCTGGTGCTGGGTCTCGCCGCCAGCGCGCTCGTCACGCATCTGTGGCAGATCGTCGTGCTCTACGGGGTGGTGATGACCTTCGGGTCGAATTGCCTCGGCCTGGTCGTTTTCGTGCCGCTGCTGTCGCGCATCTTCGTGCGCCGGCGCGGCATGGCGATCTCGATCGTACAATCGGCGAACGGCTTCGCCCGGGCGCTTTCGGCGCCGCTCGTGCAGTTGAGCATTTCGGGGATCGGCTGGCGGCCGACCTATCTGGTGCAGGCGGCGTTCATGGCCGCCTTGGTGTTTCCGCTCGCCGCCTGGTTCCGCAATATCGGCTCGCCGTCCTCCGGTGAGCGCGAGCCGGGGGCCGAGACCGCCCCGGCGTCGTCGCCGGCGATCGCTCCGCGCGGCGGCTGGACCCTCGCCGAGGCGATGCGCACGCCGCATTTCTGGCTGTTGTTCGCGGTCTATCTGTTCACCGGGCTGGGCAGTTTCTTCGTTTCGCTGCATCAGCTCGCCTTCGCCGTCGATCGCGGCTTCGACAAGCTCTACGCCGCCGAGGTGCTCGGCACCGGCGCGTTTCTCGCGATCTTCGGGACGATCGTCACCGGCACCTTGTCGGACATCATCGGCCGCGAGGTGTCGGCGATCATGGCCTACGGCTTCTCGATCGTCGGCGTCGTCTGCGCTTTGTTCATCACCGGGCCGGATCAGGGCTGGCTCTTATGGCTGCACGCCTGCCTGTTCGGGCTTACCTGGGGCGCGCGCGGCCCGGCGATCACCGCCAAGACCGCCGATCTGTTTCCCGGCGCGCAATTGGGCGCGATCCTCGGCGTCATCACCATCGGCAGCGGTCTCGGCGCCGCGCTCGGATCGTGGGGCGCGGGCCTGATCTTCGATTTGTCGGGGAGTTACGAGCTGGCCTTCCTGCTGTCGATCGCCGCCTATCTCTGCGGCATCGTCACGTTCTGGGCCTTGCGCCGGCCGCCGGTGCGCCGGGCGGGCTGAAATATCGCGCGGTCAGGCCAGCGCGATGGCCGGATTGCCGGGCGAGTGGGTGCGCTCGGGCGGCAGGGTCAGGAGCACCGTCGTGCCCTGGCCAGGCTCGCTTTCGATGATCATCGTGCCGCCGTGCAGCTCGACGAGCTTGAGCGCGAGCGGCAGCCCGAGGCCGGTGCCGCCATGCGGCCGCGACAGCGAATTGTCGATCTGGCCGAACGGCTGCAGGGCCCGCGGAATTTCCTCCGCCGCCAGACCGATGCCGGTATCGACGACCGAGACCGCGACGCCGCCCGCCTCGGTGAGGCTCGCGGCGACGCGGACCGCGCCGCCGGCCGGGGTGAACTTGACCGCGTTCGAGACCAGGTTGAGCAGCACCTGTTCGAGGCGGAGCTCGTCGCCGCGCACCTCGAGGCTGGTCGGCTCCAGGTCGAGTGAGATGCCGGCGGCGGCGGCCCGGTCGGAGACCATGCGCCGGCAGGTTTCGAACAGCAGCGCGATCTGCACCGGGCCGTCGTGCAGATCCAGCCGTCCCGCCTCCACTTTCGAGAGGTCGAGCAAGTCGTTGATGATCCGCAGCAGATGGTGGCCGGAGCCGTGGATGTCCTGCGCGTAGTCGCGGTAGCGCGCATCCAGCGGCCCGAACAGCGCCGACGAGATCACCTCGGAAAAACCGATGATCGCGTTCAACGGAGTGCGCAGCTCGTGGCTCATATTGGCGAGGAACTGGCTCTTGGCCTGGTTGGCGGTTTCGGCCCGGTCCCTGGCGTCGCGCAATTCGTGCTCGATCGCGTGCCGCGTGGTGGCGTCGCGCGCGACCGTGAACAGGTATTCGTCGTCGCCGAACTGGAAATGGCTGATCGTGATGTCGACGGGGAACTTGCGGCCGTCCTTGGTGATCCGATGGCCTTCCAAATTCGCCGAGCCGACTTCCCGGTAAATATCCCAGCGCTGCGCCCAGGTGTTCGGATCGGTCTGCGTGGCGATGTCGAAGACGCTCATGTTGAGCAGCTCGTCGCGGGTGTAACCGAGCTGCTGGCACGTGGCGTCATTGACGTTGAGATAGCGGCCCGCCCGGTTGATTAGGCAGATGGCTTCGGACGAGCGGTCCATCGCCGCCTGGGTGAGGCGCAGATCCTGCTCGGTGCTGCGGCGCATCGCGATTTCGCGCTGCAGGCTGTCGGCGAGCCGGTGCAGCCGGTCGGCGCGGGTGCGGTTGGTCGCGAGATAGACCGCCAGCATCGCGGTGAGCACGAGGCCGCTCGCCAGCTCGAACCAGCCGGCTTTCGCGACGGCCAGAGACGCGACGATCCCAAAGACGGCGGCAAACAAGGCCGGCCAATATCTGCGAACGTCGTTCCAATCCATCAAACGGGAATCCTGACCCGCTATCGTAGACCCCAGGATGAAGGGAGATCGTTGAATAAGAGTAAAGTTGGCCCGCCGGGATTGAGGCGATATGGCGCACTCGCCAAAAACGCGCATCGTTCGCTTGCTGCTATCTACCCGGGTTTGCGCACCAGCGCCTCGATCGTCGCGACCAGGCCCGCTTCCAGGTTGCGGCTCGAATTGACCTGCATCCCCAGCAGCCGCTGGCCGAGGATCAGGTGGGTGCCCAACACTGGCAAACCCTCGCGCTCGAGCCGCTCGCGGTTGCGCCGCTGCGCCGGCAGGATGTCCGGGCTGGTGTCACGGAACGAAGCGACGGCAAAGCCCGCGGCGCGCAGGTCGCGCTCCATATCTTCGGGCGTCGCGAGAAAGCTGGTCGCCGCGGTCTCGGCCCACGGCACCGGATAGACGAGATCGCCGCCGCTGCTCCCGAGGCACAAATTCGACAGCGCCAGCACGCCGCCCGGCCGCAGCGCGCGAAACGCTTCGCGATAGAATTGCGGCTTGTCGGCGATGTTCATGACGACGTTCTGCGAGTAGGCGCGGTTGAAGGCATTGTCGGGCACGGGCAAGGCGAGCGCGCTGCCCTGCTTGATCGTCACCCGGTCGGCGAGCCCGGTGGCGCGGTTCAATGCCTCCGCCGCCGCGCAGAATTCCGGGGTCAGGTCGACGCCGGTGATCCGGACGCCGCATTTGGCGGCGATCCAGCGCGCCGGCCCGCCGATCCCCGAGCCGATGTCGAGGATGTGTTCCCCGGGCTCCGGCTTCAGCAGCTCGACGAGCTCCTGCGTCGCCGCGATGCCGCGCCCGTGGAAATGGTCGAGCACCGACAGCGCCTCGACCGTGACCGGCCGCTCGGCGCCGTTCGCCTCCCCGAGCGCAGCGAGGATGCGCTCGGCGATCCCGCGATTGCCGTAATGCCGAGCGACGTCGGTCTCGATAGCCATGGCTGGCTCCTCGGTCTTAAATCGGATGGACGCGATGCTACTCGCATCGCACCTGATCGGGGAGAGCGCAGATGGCCTTGAAGATCGAACGCTTCCAGCCGCCGGGCGTGGACGTGAGGATGCAGGAGGGCAAGGCGGCCTATTCGCACGTCGTCACCGTGACCGGGTCCGGCAAGTTGATCTTTGTCGCCGGGCAGCTTGCCCGCGACGCCGGCGGCAACATCGTTTCCGGCGGCATGCGCGCGCAGCTGGAGCAGACCTTCAAGAACCTCGACGCGTGCCTGAAGGCGGCCGGCGCCAGCTGGGCCGACGTCATCAAGACCAACACCTATGTCACCGACTACGACGCCTTCTCGCAGTGCCGCGACGTGCGCATGCGCTATTTCGGGGTTGCGACGCCGACGAGCACGACGATCCGGATCAGCGGTCTGGCCCAGCCCGACGCGATGGTCGAGATCGAGATGATCGCGGCGCTGAATTAGTCGCTCTTGCGCACCACCTCGTAGATCCGCTCGTCGTACAGCGCGCCCTCGAACGGCACCAGCTTGGAGCGGAAGGTTTTGGTGTGGTCGGCGAGCGCATGCGCCTCTAGCGCCTTGCGGTCGCTCCACGCCTCGATCAGGTGGAAATGGTTGAGGTGCCCGTCCCAGGTGACCGCGTCGAAGCGCTGCGCGCCGCCGTCCTTGCGGCTGTCCTCGGCGAGCTGCTTGACCATGGCGGCGACCTCGTCCTTCCCCGCCGGGAACACGTCGACATGGGTGAGCACGTAGATCGAGTTGCCGAGATCGGCGCCGGCGGGCGGCGGCGCGAGCGACAGCGGCACGAACTGGCGCGCGTCGAACGGGCTGGCGAACAGCGTCTGCAGCTTGTCGCCGAGCGCTTTCATCGCCGCGCCGTGCGCGTCGAGCGCCGCCTTGTCGCGCCACGCCTCGAGGATGGCGAAGCGGCCGGGGCGCGACATCTCGTGCAGCACGACGAGCTCGGCATTGCCGTCCTCCTTGCGCGTCGCCGCGGCGAAGGGGCGAAGCAGGCCCGCGGTCTTGCGCGCGGCGGCCGGCGCGACCTCGAAATAGGTGACGACAAAGACACCCGGGCTCGCCGGCGCCTGCGCCCGGGCCGGCGACGCGAACCCGGCGAGGATCACCGCGCAGGCCATGAGGAAACCGGGATATGATCGCATGCCGCCCTTCCTTTTGATCCCCGCGTTCGCGGCGGATTGTCCGGCGATGCTGGCACAACCTTCGGGTGCAAGTAAATTCACGTCGCGGACGGCTTGGCACCATCGTGTCGTATTGCCCCGGCAACGGTCGTGGATTCTTGTTCCTCGGGCGGTGTTCGCGGAACTTTTTGTCGTCCAGCCGGCTTCTTAGCTAGGGAGGCAGGGTTTTTGATGGCACGAAAGCGCTCAACACCTCCCCGATCCGGATCACCCGAACTCTTCGAGAGCGAGCGCCGCTTCCGGCTGCTCGTCGAGGGGGTTGTCGACTACGCCATCTTCATGCTCGACCTCGACGGCGTCATCACCAACTGGAACGCCGGCGCCGAGCGGATCAAGGGTTATGCCGCCGACGAAATCGTCGGCCAGCATTTCGGGATTTTCTACACGCCGGAAGACCGTGCCGCCGGCCTGCCCGCCAGGTCTCTCGAAACCGCGCGGCGGGAGGGAAAATACGCGGCCGAAGGCTGGCGGGTGCGCAAGGACGGCACCCGGTTTTTCGCCTCGGTGGTGATCGACGCGATCTATGACGCGGGGACCCTGGTCGGTTTCGCCAAGATCACGCGCGACATCTCCGAGCGCGAGGCCGCCCACGGTGCGCTGGCCGAGAGCGAGCGGCAGTTCCGCCTGCTCGTCAGCAACGTCACCGACTATGCGCTCTACATGCTCGATCCCGAGGGTCGCGTGTCGAGCTGGAACGCCGGTGGCGAGCGCATCAAGGGCTATAGCGCGGCCGAGATCATCGGGCAGAATTTTTCGTGCTTCTACACCGAGGCCGATCGGGCCACCGGCAAGCCCGCCCGGGCGCTGCGGATCGCTCGGGAAACCGGCCGCTATGTCGAGGACGGCTGGCGCGTCCGCAAGGACGGTACCTATTTCTGGGCGAGCGTCGTCATCGACCCGATCCGCGACGACAGCGGCGAACTCTTCGGTTACGCCAAGATCACCCGAGACATCTCCGAACGCCGCGAGGCCGAGGTGGCGCTGGAGCGCGTCCAGCGGCAGCTCGCCGAGTCGCAGAAGATGGATGCGCTCGGTCAGCTCACCGGCGGCGTCGCCCACGATTTCAACAATCTGCTGATGATTGTCACCGGCCATATCCAGACCTTGAAGCGGACCGCCGCGCGCGACCCGAAATCGGCGCGCGCGGCACAGGCGATCGAGCATGCGGCCGAACGCGGCGCGACCCTGACCAGCCAGTTGCTCACCTTTGCGCGCCGCGCCCGCGTCAACCCTCACGCGATCCGCCTGCGCGACCGGGTCGACGCGATCCGCGAGGTGCTGACCAGCGGCATCGGCCGCAATATCCGCTTCGCCGTCGATGTCGGGGCGGACATCTGGCCGGTTACCGTCGATATCGGCGAGCTCGAGATCGGCCTCGTCAACCTCGTGGTCAACGCGCGCGACGCGATGCCCGACGGCGGCACGGTGACGATCACCGCCGAGAATGTGCTGCTGGAGGATGACGAGCCGGTCCCGGCGGGCGAGTACGTGGCGATCACGGTCGAAGACACCGGCACCGGCATCCCCGAAGACGTCATCGCCAAGGTGTTCGAGCCGTTCTTTACGACCAAGCCGACCGGCAAGGGCACCGGGCTCGGGCTATCGCAGGTCTACGGCTTCGTGCATCAGGCCGGCGGTACGGTCAAGATCGCCAGCACGCTGGGTCAAGGCACGACGCTGACGATCTACTTGCCGCGCGCCAAGGAGGCCGTGCCCGTGGCCGAGGAGTTGGCGTCAGGCGTGGAAGCGGTGCGAAGCGGCAACGTGCTGCTGGTCGAGGACAACCCCGATGTCGCCAGTGCCAGCGCCGGTCTTCTCGAGCAGCTTGGCTATTCCGTCCGCTGGGTATCCAACGCCGAAGCGGCGTTGCGGGAGATCGAGGACACCGGCTTCGATCTGGTGTTCAGCGATATCGTCATGCCCGGGCGCATGGATGGGCTCGGTCTGGCCCGGGCCATTCGGCAGCGCTATCCCTCGATGCCGATCCTGCTTGCCACCGGCTACAGCGAGGCGGTGCAGGCTGTCCGCATCGATTTCCCGATCCTGCGCAAGCCGTATCGCGTCGACGAGCTGAGTCGGGCCCTGGCGGGGCTGACGCAGGGTTAGCCGCGCCGGCTCGCCGCTAGAGCATGATCTGAGGGGATCGAAACACTTCTCGTCGCCCCCGCCTTCGCGGGAATGACGATTTAATCTTTTCGGACTTTGCTCTAGTTGAACCGCGGCATCACCTCTTCGCAGATCAGCCGCAGCGAGCGCATCATCACTTCGGCCGGGATCGCGGCGCCGAAATTGAGCTCGAAGAGGATGCCGTCGATGCCGAGCTCCGTCTCCAGTTCCTTGAGCCGGGCGGCGACCCGCTCGGGCCCGCCGACGATCACCTTGTCGCGTAGCACCTGCTCGTAGGTGATCGAGCGCACTTCCTCGAGCTCGGCCCGGCGCCGCGCGTTGGGCGAGCCTTCGAGCCGGGTGATGAGCGACTTGTAGCCGGCCATGATGCTCGGCTCGCCCTCCTCGAGGGCGCGCTTGTCGTTGTCGCCGACATGCATCGACAGGCGCAGATAGACCCGGCCGTGCCCCGGATGCCCCGCCTCCTCGTAGGCGTCGCGATAGGCCTTGAGGTCCGGCGCAAGCCCCGATAGCGAGCCGCTGCGCACCGAGACGAACAGTGGGTAGCCGAGCGTGCCGAGCGTCGGGAACGTGTCCTCGCTCGCCCCGGCGATGCGGATCTCGGGATGCGGCTTCTGGTAGGGCCGAGGCACCGCGCGGGCCTCGTTGAAGCTGTGGTACTTGCCGTCGTAGGAGAAGGTCGGCTCGGTCCACGCCTTCTTCAGGATTTCCAGGGTCTCGTAAAACCGCTCGCGGCTTTCCGCATAGGGCACGCCATAGGCGGCGTAGCCGCGCGGGTTGCCGCTGCGTCCGGCGCCGAGGATGAAGCGCCCGCGGCTGACCACATCGACCGTCGCGGTCTCTTCGGCGAGGCGCAGCGGATGGGCCAGCGGCAACACGTGCACGGCGGTGCCGATCTTGATCCGCTTGGTGCGCGCGGCGATCTGTCCGGCGACATTCATCGGCGCGCTCAGCACCGAGCGGCTGGCCTGCTGATGGATTTCGGCGAGCCAGAACACGTCGAGCCCCCAGCGGTCGGCCGCCTCGACCTGCTCGAACCCCTGCGCGAAGGCGTCGGCGTCGGATTGCCCCTCCACCTGCCGGTGAAACTCGTGGTACCAGCCGAACTCCATGACTTTGCCCTCATTGCCGCTGCCGCCAGCCTAGGCCGCGCCCCGCCATCAAACAAATACTGATCTTTGATCCGCCCCATACCGGCAGGGCATGGCAAGAGTGTATGCTGCCACCGTCGCCTCGCAACAAGGGTGCCGCGATGGAGCTGCGCAGCCTCAATTATTTCGTCCGCATCGCCGAGCTGGGCAGCATCACCCGCGCGGCGACGCACCTCCACGTCGCGCAGCCGGCGCTGACCCGACACGTGCAGCGGCTGGAGGAAGAGCTCAACGTCGCGCTCTTCACCCGCGCCAATCGCGGGGTCAGGCTGACCGAGGCCGGGCAGAAGCTTCTGGACGGCGCGACCCGCGTGCTGCGCGACATCGAGCGCACCGGCGACGAAATCCGCGCCCAGGACGCGCATCCCTCGGGCAAGATCGTTCTCGGCGTCACCCCGACCTTGTGCCCGGTGCTGGTGCCCGATCTCTTCGCCCGCATGCGCCGCGACTACCCGATGATCGAATTGAAGGTCATGCACGCCGGCATGGTGCGGCTCGAGGAGTTCGTCATCGACGGCCGGGTCGACATCGCGCTCCTGTCCGAGCTGTCGCGCAGCCGCCTCGTCGCCTCGACCCGGCTCGCCGAGGAGGAGATGGTGCTGGTGACGCGGCCGGGGACGCGCCCGGCCGGAACCGTCAGCGGCGACGAATTGGGCGCGACGCCGCTGATCCTCGGCGACGGGCTGCGCGCGGCGATGGATGCGCTTCTCGCCGGCCTCGGCATCGAGCTCAACGTCGCCACCGAACTCAACGACCACGAGACGATCCGGCTGATGGTGCAGCAGGGCGCCGGGGCGGCGGTGCTGCCGCTGTCGTCGGTGTCGAAGGAACGCGCCCGCGGCCTCATCGAGGCGCACCGCATCACCGAGACCGGGGTCTACCGCACCCTGGCCCTGGGGGTGCGCGCCAGCCGCAGCGCCTCGCTCGCTCGCGACGCGATCGCCCGCGCGATCCAGGCGATGATCGACGAGATGGGAGCTGAGGGCAGGCTGACAATGGAAACCCAACCGGCCCCGAAGCATCGCGCGCGCCAGCGCCATGCCGAGCTTGTATAGCGAGGATAAGCAACGGGTATTTTGAACATTGCAGCCGCCGGCCTTAGTCTGGCGGCGAACGGGTAGGGAGCCGGCACCATGCGGTTCGGTTTGTTCGGCAGCGCGGCGGCGCGGCGACCTGGTAGCGCCGACGCGGCGGAATTCGACAGCGCCGAGGGATTCCGCGACTTCATCGACTACAATGTCGAGGCCGAAGGGCTCGGCTTTCACGGCACCTTTGTCGTCGAGCATCATTTCACCGGCTATGGCCAGGTCTCGGCGACCCTCAACCTCCTCACTTGGCTCGGCGCGCGCACCACGACCCTGCGGCTCGGCACCGCGGTCATCGTCCTGCCGTGGCACAACCCGGTGCTGTTGGCCGAGCAGGCGGCGACGCTCGACCTTCTCAGCGGCGGAAGGCTTGATTTCGGCATCGGCAAGGGTTACCGCTACAACGAGTTCCAAGGGTTCTGCGTCGACATGGACGAGGCCGACGCGCGCTTCGACGAATGCCTCGACGTGCTGGTCAAATCCTGGACCTCGGACGAGAAGTTCTCGCATCGCGGCAAATACTGGGCGTTCGACGATGTCGTCGTCGAACCGCCGACCGCGCAGCGCCCGCACCCGCCGATCTGGATGGGCGCCGGCGGCGAGTCCTCGGTGCGGCGCGTCGCCGAGAAGGGCTACAATTTGCTCCTCGGCCAATACGCCCAGCCCGCCGATGTCGCCAAGTCGATCGCCGCCTACCGTGCTGGTGTCGAGGCCCAGGGCCGCCGCTTCGATCCGATGTCGGTCGGTGTGACGCGCGCGTTTTTCGTCTGCGACAGGGACGAAGACAAGGAGGCCGCGCTCGAACGCCGGCTCGCCAACCGGGTGCGGCAGTTGAAATTGGCGACCCGGCCCGACGGCACCGTTCATGGCGGGCCGGACCGCGCCACCGGCGACCCCGACACGATCAACCGCGGCAGCGCGATGTACGGCACCCCCGACCAGATCGCGCGCAAGCTCGACGAGTTGCGCGACGCCGGCGTCGGCTATGTGCTGGTCAACGGCGGCGGATCGGGCGGCGGCGAGCGCGGCCGCGCCAGCATGCGCCGTTTCGCGCGCGAGGTGATGCCGCTCTTCACGCAAGACGTGCCGGCCAAGGCCGCCGAATAAGGGAGCCCCCGATGAAGATCCACAACCTCTACACCGACGCCAACGGCGAGTCGCATTTCCGCGACATCGAGATCGACTGGGTCGAGGAGCGGCGCGGCAGCAAATTGTCGAAGAAGCTGCCGGCGACCGGCGTCATCTTCCGCGAGACCCAGGCCGAGCACAACATCACCTGGCACCCGGCGCCGCGCCGGCAATACATCGTCAACCTCGACGCCGGGGTGAAGCTCACCGCGAGCGACGGCGAGAGCCGCTTCATCAGGGCCGGCGAGATCATTCTGGTCGAGGATACCCACGGCAAGGGCCACCTCTCCGACCACGTCGAGAACAAGATCCGCCACTCGATCTTCATCCCGATCGAGTAACTTTCTTGGTCGTCATTGCGAGCGGAGCGAAGCAATCCCGCTCCGCCTTTGCCCCCATCGGCGCGAGATTGCCGCGTCGCACGCCGCGCTCTTCGCAATGACGGCTGAACTCCAAGACCGCGCGGCGATCCACGACCTCTTCACCCGCTATTGCTGCGCGCTTGACAATGGCGAGATCGAGACTGTGGTCGATTGCTTCACCGATGACGCGATGCTCAAGAGCCCGGTGATCGACCTCACCGGGCACGAGGCGATCCGCGCCTTCGCCGGCCGGTTCGCCGCCCAGCGCGCCGCCGGCACGCAATTCCGCCACATGGTCACCAACATCGCCGTGACGGTCGATGGAGAGCGGGCGTGGGCAACCGCCTATCTGCTGGTGCTGATCTCGAAGGACGGCGCCCACCGCACCCTGCCACCCGGCCGCTACGAGTGCGAGCTCGTCAAACACCGCGGCCAATGGCGGTTCTCGCGCCGCACCGTCTTCCACGACCACGACTATGTGCTGGAGGGGATCGGACGTTAGTTGGTGCGTCCTTTGAGGCCTCGCTGCGCGAGGCACCTCAGGATGAGGGCGGTTCGAGATGCCGTTAAAACAACGCCTGATCCTGAGGAGCGCCGACCTGCGCGTCTCGAAGGACGCAGTGGCGCTTTTGCGGAGGCCTACCCCTGCGGCCGGTGCCGCTTCACCGCCTCGGGGTTGGTCGAATCCGCCCCCATATAGACGCCGCGCTCCCATGTCCGCTTCAGCGGGTCGCGCACCGTGAGCGACATCTTCCCGACATGCTGCACCTCGATCTCGACGGTCTCGCCGTCCTGCAAGGCGCCCAAGCCCTCGTGGTTGGTGCCGCAGGCGATAAGGTCGCCCGAATTGAGCGTCATCACCGTCGAGGCGAATTCGACCAGCTCGGGCACCCGGTGCTCCATGTCGTCGGTATTGTAGTTGTGGCGCAATTGCCCGTCGTTCCAGAAGCGCACGACGACATCGTTGGGCTCGGGGATCTCGTCGGCGGTGGCGATGCACGGGCCGATCGGCGCGAAGGTGTCGAACGATTTGCCGAGCCAGCTCCCCGCCTTCCAGGTGCGCCGCCCTTCGCCGCGCGCCGACACGTCGATGAGCCCGGTATAGCCGAAGACCGTGCTCCTCCAATCCTTCTGCGCCATCTTCTTCGCCGGCCCTTTCATCACCAGCGCCAGTTCGGCCTCGTGCATGAAGATCCACGGCTCGGTCATCTCCGGCAGCACGATCGTGTCGCCCGGGCCGACCACGGCTTCCGGGTTTTTCAAAAACATGTTGAGCGCGCGCGCCTCGCGCGGCGCGTGCTCCCAGTAATTGGCGATGCAGCAGAGGATCTTCCCTGGCCGCGGCAGTGGCGGGCACAGCCGCACCGAAGTTTCCGGCACCGCTTCGCCCTCGGCGGCGAGCCGTTCCAGCGCCGGACGCAGCCGGTCGAAATCGTCGATGATGCCCTGCATCGTCAGTTGCGGCGTGTGGCCCCGCGCGACCGCCGCGGCGATGCCGACGATGCCGCGGGGGGTCATCAGCCCGGGCGCGGGCTCCTTCTCGCCGCAACGCCGAAACAAGACGAGCTTCATCGCGACCTCCCGCATCCGTCCACAGGTGGAGAGTAGCCGCTTCGCCCGGAGGCTGCCACCGGGCCTCGCCGCGACCTCTCGACAATCGCATCGGGAGCAGAGAGTATCTCCGCGTGCAACTTTTTGAACGGGGACGTCAGATGAACCGGGTGCGTGCGTTTGCAAGCGTTAGAACGTTGCCGGCGATTTTGCTGGTGGGGCTGTTGCCGTATCTGCCGCATCAGGCCAAGGCGGATGCCGCCGTCGCGGTCGGCGTGCCGAGCAGTGTGAAGAAGGCCGGCTATGCCTATGGCCGCACCACCAATTCTGCCGATATGCAGACCGCGAGCGACCACGCGCTCAACAATTGCCGCACGGCGAAGGACGCCTCGCCCGAGGCGAAGAACCTCTGCTACGTCGTGATGACCTTCCGCAACCAATGCATCGCGCTGGCGCTCGATCCGCAGGCCGGAACCCCGGGGGCGGGCTGGGCGGTGGCGCCGACCCGCGACGCGGCGGAGCTGCAGGCGATGGCGCAATGCGTCGCGACCGCCGGCCCCGATCGCCGCGACGCCTGCAAGATTTCGGACTCGGCCTGCGACGGGCAGTAGCCGCCGCCATCGCCGATGGTAGCGCGATGCGCTATCATCGGCGGCTAATCGGCTGGCCGCTGCGGATGCGTCGATGAGCCAAGGGGTTTCCGGGCCGTTCCGGTTCGGCGAAGGCAAGATCAGCGGCTGGATCTCGGTGGTCCTCGGCGCGCTGAGCGTGCTCGGCGTCCTCTGCTTCCGCTTCCCCGACTACCTGACGACGCCGCAGCTCCGCGCCGTCTACTCGGTCGAGGAGATGCGCTATCTCCTCGGCGCCGGGATGATCTTCTCGGCGGCGTTCGGGCTGGTCACCTTTGCGCTCAACCGCCACAAGCTGATGGGCGCGATCGGCATCAGCCTGACGCTTTTCGCGCTGTGGGGCGGCGGCGCCACGGTGCAGGTCGGGCCGCGCTACGCGGCGCCCGGCTATGTCGGGCTCGACTGGTTCATCCTCGACCTGATGTTGTCGGCGATGATCTTCATCTTCCTGGAAAAGCTGTGGCCGCATATCCGCGAGCAGGCGATCCTGCGCCCGGACTGGTGGCACGATTCCCGCTATTTCCTGCTCAACCACCTGCTGATCGGCGTCTATGCCTTCGCCGCGACGGTGTTCGCACCGGCCTTCTTCTCCTGGGCGATCAACCACGACCTCCAGGCCTTCGTCTCGTCGCTGCCCTGGGTCGTCCAGTTGTTCATGGCGATCCTGCTCGCCGATCTCGTCGAGTACGCGATCCACCGCACCATGCACGAGGTCAAGTTCTTCTGGCCGATCCATGCCGTGCACCATTCGGTCGAGCACATGGATTGGATCGCCGGGTCGCGGCTGCATTTCCTCGAGCCGCTGGTGACGCGGACCCTGGTGCTGATCCCCGCCTTCATCCTCGGCATCGCCAAGGAGCCCTTGACCGTTTACATCGTCTTCGCCGGGTTCCAGGCGGGGTTGATCCACTCGAATATCGGCTGGGATCTGGGCCCGCTCAAATACGTCTTCTGCTCGCCGCGCTATCACCACGGGCATCATTCGAGCGACGACGAGGCGATCGACAAGAACTATGTCGCGCATTTGCCGGTGATCGACTGGATGTTCGGCACCTTCTACCTGCCCAAGGACAAGAACGCCTGGCCGCGCCATTACGGCACGATCGGCATTCCGCTGCCGAAAGGCATCGTCCGCCAGTTCTTCTACCCGTTCCGGGCCCAGGCGAAGCTGATCCGGCCGGGAACCAAGCTCAAGAAACCGGCCCAATGAGCAAGGCGTTTACAAAAGAAGACAACGACGCGGACAACGCGGACGACCTGCCCGAAGAAGAGCCGGTCGCATTACCCGCCGGGACCAAGAACTACATCACCCCCGCGGGCTTCCGCCGCATGCAGGAGGAGCTGAAGCACCTCCAATACGAGGAGCGGCCGCGCATCGTCGACATCGTGTCGTGGGCGGCCGGCAACGGCGACCGTTCGGAGAACGGCGACTACATCTACGGCAAGCAGCGCCTGCGCGAAATCGACCGGCGCATGCGGTTTCTCGCCAAGCGGCTGGAGATCGCCGAAATGGTCGATCCGGCGCGCCAGGCGCAGCTCGATCGCGTCTTCTTCGGCGCCACCGTCACCTACGCCAACGCGCGCGACGAGGAGCGCACCGTCACCATCGTCGGCATCGACGAGGTTGATGCCGATAACGGCCGCGTCTCGTGGGTATCGCCGATCGCCCGCGCGCTGATGAAGGCGCAGGAAGGCGATGTCGTCGAACTGCGCACCCCGCACGGTGTCGAGACGATCGAGGTGGTGGAGATAAAGTACGGCAACGGCTGATCCCTCTACGCCATCCCGGCGAAAGCCGGGACCCATTTATCCCCCATTCGAGCAGTTGAAGGATGGGCCACAGTCTTCGCCGGGCTGACGCTCAACGGTATCGCTAAAATCGCCGCAATTGGCCTTTAGCCTTTTCTCAATGCACGCATGTGGGGGGAAGGCAGGCCTGTTAAGCCTGATAAAGGGCGGCAAATAACAGGGATAACAGGCCTCGCACCGCCTGTTACGGGAGTCCCATAACAGGCGGAAAACAGACGGCTGACCGCCTGTTAACAGGCGCAGTAGCAGGAGGCGGGGAGGCACGGTGCTCGTCAGCATTATCGGATTGCCGCCATCGCCAACTGGCTGTTGACAGGGATTGGGCTGGGCGCGCGACAATAAGGCACCGCTAGGGAGGCGCTCGCGATGCTCCAAATCCGCAAGATGGGCGCGCAGATCGGGGTCGAGATCAGCGACGTCGACGTCAAGACGATGAGCGAGGCCGAGTGGGGCAAGATCTACCAAGCCTGGCTCGACCATAACGTCATGTGCGTGCGTGGCCAGGACCTGACGATCCCCGATTTCATCCGCTACAGCGAGCGTTTCGGCCCGGTGACGCCGCATCCCTCGAAATCGACCCGGCACCCGCAGCATCCCAAGATCACCATGCTCGGGATCAACAAATACGACGAGGCCGGTAAGCTGCGCGACGAAATCTACCGGCGCGGCGCCGAGGGCTGGCACACCGACGGCGCCTACAACCAGGCGCCGTTCAAGGCGACCCAGCTCTACGCGCTGGCGGTGCCGACCCGCGGCGGCAACACGCTCTTCTGCAACGCCTACGCCGCCTATGACGCGCTGCCGCAGCGCCTGAAGAACCGGCTCGACGGCGTCGTCGGCGCCTTCGCCTATGGCGGGCGGCGCGGCAAGGCGCGGCTGCTCAACCCCGAAGACCAGGATTGGGCCTCGGTCTACCACCCGATCTTCCGCATCCATCCCGAAACCGGGCGCAAGTCGCTCTATTTCGACCCCGGCAAGATCGTCGATTTTGTCGGCATCGAGCGTGCCGAAGGCGACGAGATCATCGCCGAATTGACCCAATGCATGGTCACCCAAGACGCCGAATATCACCATGTCTGGAAGAAGGGCGACATCGTGATCTGGGACAATCGCTGCTCCTACCACAAGGCGGCCGGCGACTACCCGCCCGAGGAAGACCGCATCCACTGGCGCGTCTCGATCAACGATTTCGGGGTCGATGTGCTCGACGAGGAACTTAGCGCGGCGGCGGAGTAGCGGTGATGACGGTGCAAGTATCCCCGTTCGCCGCCGGCTGCGGCGCCGACATCTCCGGCGTCGACATCCGCGAGCCGCTCACCACCGAAGATCGCGACACGATCCGCAAGGCCTGGCTCGGCAATCTGGTGCTGCGCTTCCGCGGGCAGAAGATGACCGACGCGCAGCACATGGCGTTCACCCGCCAGTTCGGCGAACTGGAGTTCAACCCGGCCAAGCTGATCGAGAAGCAATACGGCATCAACACTCAGACCGACGGGCGCAAGAGCGAAATCCCGCCGGAAATCTCCGTCATCTCCAACATCATCGAGGAGGGCAAGGCGATCGGCGGATTGGGCGACGGCGAGGCGTTCTGGCACACCGACAGCTCGTTCGTAGACGTGCCGCCGGCGGCCAGTCTGTTGCGCTCCCTGGAATGCCCGCCGCCGAGCGCCGGCGGGGCGACCTCGTTCCTCAACTGCTACAGCGCCTATGACGATCTGCCCGAGGCGACGAAGAAGCGCATCGACGGCATGACGATGGTCCATGCCGCGACCCATTCGAGCGGCGGCAAGGCGCATAAAGGCTTCGAGTCGGTCGAGGACGTGTCGAAAGTGCCCGGCGCGCGCCAGCCGATGGCCCGCACCCATCCCGAGACCGGCAAGAAGTCGCTGTTCCTCGGCCGCCGCATCAACGCTTATGTGCTGGGCCTGCCGGTGGCGGAGAGCGAAGAACTTCTCGACGAATTGTGGGCGCACATGGTCCAGCCCAAATACACCTGGACCCAGGAGTGGCAGGTCGGCGACCTCGTGTGGTGGGATAATCGCTGCGCGATGCACCGCCGCGATGCGTTCGATCCGGCGACCCGGCGCCTGATGCACCGGACCCAGCTCAAGGGCACGCGGCCGGTTTAGAACCTGGCCTAACCCCTCTCCCGCTTGCGGGAGAGGGTGGCTCCGGGCGCAGCCCGGAGACGGGTGAGGGTGGCCGTCGCCCATACCCTCACCCTCCCATCGCTGGCGCGATGGGCCCCTCCCTCTCCCGCAAGCGGGCGAGGGGATAAAGTCGAAGGGAGGAAACCATGCCCCACCCCACGCGCGTCGCCCTCGTCACCGGCTGCGGCAAACCCATCGGCATCGGCAACTCGACCGCGCGCGCCTTGGCGGCAAAGGGTCTGACCGTTGTCGTCTCCGACGTGCGGCCGGCCGGCGTCGCCAACGAATTCAACGCGCCGCAGGACATCGATACCAATTGGGGCGGTGTCGACAGCCTGGTCGAGGCGATCGCCAAGGCGGGCGGCACTGCCTCGGCGGTTCTGGGCGATGTCAGCCAGGAGGGCGACGCCAACCGCATGGTCGCCGAGGTGCTGGCGCGTTACGGCCGGCTCGACATTCTCGTCAACAATGCCGGCGCGCCGCAGGGGGCCGACCGCAATGAGATCGAAGACGTGCCCGTCAGCGCCTGGGATCTGACGATGGGGGTCAACGCCAAGGGCGCGTTCCTGATGTCGCGTGCCGCGGTGCCGGCGATGCGCAAGGCGAAGTGGGGCCGCATCGTCAGCGTCTCGTCGAAGGCAGCGTTCCGTCCCGGAAAGAAGCGCGCCACCTATGCCGCGTCGAAGGCGGCGATCGTCGGCTTCACCAAATCGCTGGCGCTCGATCTGGCGCCCTACGGCATCACCGTCAACGCGGTCTGCCCCGGCCCGATCCGCACCTCGCGGGCGATCAGCACCAACCGGCGCGAGTACGGCGACGACCTCGAACGCGGCTTCCGCGAGCGGTCGAAGGACATCCCGCTCGGCCGCTTCGGCGAGCCCGACGAGATCGCCTCGATGATCGCCTATCTCGCCTCCGACGAGGCCGGCTTCGTCACCGGCCAGGCGATCGGGGTTGACGGCGGCTGGTAAGCCGGGCGCTTACGCCGGCGGGGCGACCGAGAGGCGGCCGACCACGCCGTGCTGCTCGATGAAGCTGGCGACGAGCCCATTGCGCTTCGCCTCCTCGACGAAGTCGTGCAGGAAATTGCTGGCGAGGATGTTCGTCTTCGCCGTGCCGACCGCCTGCTGCACCGCGGCGAACTGGCCCTCGAGGATGCATGAGCCGGGCATCTTCGCGGCCTCAGAGATGAGCCCCGGCCGCAGCCCGGCATAGGCGTCGAGCTTTTCCTCGCGGAACTGCCGCAGCGCCGCCTCGGCATTGTCCGACTGTAGAAGCTGCGCGTGCTTCAGGTTGTTTTCGAGCCACAGGCAATAGGCGCTCCGTGCGGTGACGGCGATACGCTTGCCGGGCTGGTCGACCTCGGCGATCGCCTTGATCGGCGACCCCGCCGGGACGAGATAGGTCGCCTCGATCTCGCAATAGGCGGCGGTGAAGTAGATCTGCTGCGCGCGTTGCGGCTCGGCGCCGATATTGGCGATGTCCCAGAGGCCCTTGCCCGCGTCGTCGGCGATCTCGCCGGGCCGCGCATAGGGCACGAGCTTCAATGGCACGCCGAGCCGTTCGGCGATCGCGGCGGCGATGCTCGGCGATACGCCGGCCGGCTCGCCCGCCGGCGTCTTGCCGGTGACGAGCAGAAAATTGCCCATGTTGATCGCGGCGCGCAGCGCCCCGGTCGGGGCGAGTTCGGCGAGGAGTTTCGGGTCGGCCATGCGGGGGGTCCTCAAGGAGTGGAGGTTGCGTTGCGATCAGCCGAGCTGCTTGCGCGCTTCGGCGGCTTGGGCCTGCAGCGATTGCAGGAGGCGTACCTCGGGGGTCGGGGCGCAATTAGTATAGCCGGCGCCAAGGTCCTTGAGCTGTGCCGCGTTGCGCGGGTAGGCAGCGTGGGCCAGCGGCAGCGCCAGCCGCACGCCGACATTGCTCTTGCGCACCGCCTCGCGCACCCGGTCGATCGCCTCGACCAGCTTGGGGTGATCGGGATGCCCGCTGACGCCAAGCGAGCGCGACAGATCGGACGGCCCGACCGCCAACAAATCGACGCCCTCGACCGCGGCGATCGCATCGATGTTCTCGATCGCTTCCACATCCTCGATCATGCAGGCGAGGGTTATCTCCCGGTTCGACGCGGTCATGTGATCGAGCAGCTTGGTCTTGCCGTAATCAGCGGCGCGGCTCGCCGCCGCCATGCCGCGCTCGCCCTGCGGCGGGTAGCGCACCGCGTTGGCCGCCTCGCGCGCGGTCTCGGCGCTCGACACATGCGGAACCTGGATGCCCTGCACCCCCATGTCGAGAAGTCTGAGGATGAAGGCCGGGTCGAAGCCGGGGGTGCGCACGATCGGGGTGATGCCGGCCCGCTCCGCCGCCATCACCATCAGCTGAATGTCGCGCAAATCGAAGCTGGTGTGCTCCATGTCGATGAAGGCGGCGTCGAACCCGGCCAATCCGATGATCTCGACGATCTGGGGGTCGGCGATGCCGCCGACATGGGTGCCGAGCGCCAATCCGCCTTCGGAGAGGATGCGCTTGACCCGGTTCTGCCTCATCGTTTCCTCCCGCCGCTGCCGGACGCTTTAGGCCGTGTGCTTGCGGATGAAGGCCTTCATCCGTTCGAGCGCGCGGGCGGCATAGGGTGCATCGGGCTTGCCGGTCATGAAGCCGTGATTGGCGCCTTCGTAGAACTGCGCCTCGATCTCGCCGCCGGCCTTCTTCCAGCCATTGACGACACGATGCGTCACGTCGACCGGAACCCACTCGTCGGCGTCGCCGCCGAAGAGCAGCGCCGGCGGCAGGTGGACCTTCTCGCCGCGGTCGAGGATCGCTGGGATGCTGCCCTCGCTCATCGCCGCTTCGGTGCCCCAGAAATGGTGATGGTTCTCGACCAGCTCGTTGTTGCCGGCCTGCTTGGCGAGATGGTAGCGCAACAGCGGGTCGAGCACGCCCCAGCCCGAGACGACCCAGCCCTGGCGGGCGTCGATCTCCGGCGCCTCGGGCAGCGGCAGCGCGGCATAGCGCTTGTCGTCGGGCCGCATCGCCGCGAGCAACACCTGGTGTCCGCCGCTCGACGTGCCGAAGCTGCCGACCCAATCGGGCCGGCTGCCGTAAAGCCGGGCGCGCGCCTTCAGCCAGCGGATGCCGAGGTTGATGTCCTGCAGGGAGGCTGGATAGCTGCCGGCGGGCGGCATGCGGAAATCGATCGAGGCGACGAGAATGCCGCTCTCGGCCAACGCCGTGGCCATGAAGTCGTTGTCGATCCGGTCCTTGTGAACCCAGGCACCGCCATGCACTTGCAGAGCCGCCGGGAACGGGCCGGAGCCGCTGGGCCGGTACACTCGCGCCAGCATCGCCTTGCCGCCCTGGCGCTGATATTCGACATCCTCGATCCGCACGCCGTGACGCGCGTCGGCAAGCGTGGTGGTCGGCATGGGGTTCCTCCCGAAACTGGTCGTGGGATTATAGAGGGCGACACCGGAGTGGGCTATGTGCGTCCTTCGAGACGACCGCTTTGCGGTTTCCTCAGGATGAGAATTTTCTTTAATGCCCCAAAGATTTTCTTTAATGCCCCAAAGAAAAGTCCTCATCCTGAGATGCTTTGCGCAGCAAAGCCTCGAAGGACGCGACAAGCCCTTGCAGCCCTAAAGCAAATCTTCGACCGCCTTTTTGTAGCTCGTGACCGCTGCCAAATGCTCGGCGGCGGTCTTGCCGGCGATGCGCTTGTGGTGGGCGCTGACATAGGTGGTGTGGGCGGTGACGTGGGTGACGCCGGCGTTCTTCCAGAAGGCGATCTCCTTGCGCCAGTCGTCCTCGGTGCCGACGCCGGGCGAGACCCAGACCTCGAGCCCGAATGTTGCCTGATCGCGGCCGTTTTCGCGCAACAGGCCACGCAATTTGTCGAACGCCGCCAGGGCCTGATCGCCCATCGGATAGGCCAGCGGCATGAACCCGTCGCCATAGCGCGCGGCGCGGCGGAAAGTCACCTCGGCGTGTCCGCCATACCAGATCGGCACGCGACCCGAGGACGGACGCGGATTGATCCCGGCATCGTCGATGTGGTGGAACTCGCCCTCGAACTTGACGTGTGGCTCGGCCCACAGCGCCTGCATCACCCGCACCTGCTCGGCCGAGTGCTTGCCGCGCGTGTGGAAGTCCATGCCGAGTCCGACGAACTCGATCTCGTTCCAGCCGACCCCGATGCCGAGCCGGAAGCGGCCATTGCCGCCGCACAGCACGTCGAGGCTCGCCGCCTGCTTGGCGACGAGCGCCGCCTGGCGCTGGGCCAGGATCAGCACGCCGGTGGTGAAGCCGATGGTCTTGGTGCAGCCGGCGAGGAAGGCGAACAGCACGAACGGATCGTGATAGGGCGTGACCGTGGTGCCGACCCGGCGATAGTTCGTATTGAACGCCGCTGCGCCGGGGGTGGTATCGCCCGCCTCCGGGTTGGCGCCGAGCACATGGTCAGGCGCAAGCAGATAGGAAAATCCTAGCTCCTCCGCCGCCTGGGCGTAGTCGCGGATGGCTGCGGGATCGCTGCCGAGAGCGCCGGCGGCTATTGAGGCGCCAAGCTGCATTGAGAATTCTCCTTGTCCTTGCGGCGACCGGAGCGGGGATTATGCTGCGGTCACGGATCGGTGAGGTGAGGGCGATGATCAAGCGGTTTCATGCACTTTATGTCGGCCAGATCGATCTCGACAATGTCGGGCTCGACGGTACCCCGGCGAACGACCGGCGCTATTCGGGCGAGCGGCTCGCCGAGGTGTTCGAAACCTCGAAGCGCGTCGCCCAGGTCATGGACGAGCTCGGTTATTACTGCTTCTGGGCGGCCGAGCATCATTTCCAGCACGAGGGCTACGAGTGCATCCCCAACCTCATTCAATGGGGGCTGTGGTTGGCGACGCAGACCAAGCGCCTCAAATTCGGCTGCGGCTTCAACATCCTGCCGATGTGGCACCCGATCCGCCTCGCCGAGGATTACGCGATGGCCGACATCGTCACCGACGGGCGGGTGGTGATGGGGGTGGGGCGCGGCTACCACACCCGCGAGGTCGAGACCCTGGGCGGCCCGCTGCTCGACGCGGAGGCCAATCGCGATATCTTTGTCGAGGGTCTCGACCTGCTGCTCAAATGCTTCAACGAGGAGTCGTTCCGCCACAAGGGCAAGTATTTCGACGCGCCGCCGCCGGTGCCGTATCGCGGCTACGATCTCAAGGAGATCACCATGGTGCCGCGGCCCAAGCACCTGCCGGTCGAGATCTTCATGCCGATCGCCAGCGGCCGCACCATCGATCTGATGGCGCAAAAGGGCCTCAAGGCGATGGTGACCTTGAACGGCGAGAAAATTCTCGACGACGTCGTTCAGGCTTTCCACCAGGCCTGCCTCAAGCACGGAAGGCCGGGCCCCGTCGGCAAGGACATGGTGTGGGGTGCCGGCATCTATCTCGCCGACAGCCAGGAAGAAGCGATCCGCCGGTTGAAGCCGGCGCATGACGAGCGCTACAAATGGTTCGCGCCGTTCGGCTTCGTCCGCTACGCCGACGAGCAGGGCCGCACCTGGGGCAGCCCGGGGGCGCCGGCGAGCATTCCGACCCTGCGCGAAGGGGTCAAGCAAAAGGCCTGGTTCTGCGGCCGGCCCGACGACGTCATCGCCGGTATCAAGTCGATCGAGGCGAAATACCCCGGTATCGAAGATTTCATGGTGCATTGGGCCGAGGGCCTGCCGCCGGCCGAATTCATCGAGCAGCTGCGCTGGTTCGCCCGCGACGTAATGCCGGCGTTCAACCGCGGCTGAGCGCTACCACTATCCGCGCGGCGGCGGCGGCGATATCGACCGCGTGCGGCCAGCGGTCTTGCGGCAGGTGGAAAAGCTTGTTGGTCCCGACCAGCGTCAGATAGCGCCCGCCGGCGCGATGGATGTCGCGGGTCTCGCCGCTCGGCGGCTGCGCCGGCCACGGTATGTCGTCGGGCGGGTAGCCGGTGGCGTTCAGTTCGGCAAGGCCAAGCCTGCGCAGCTCGTCCTGGTTCGATACCAGCGACAGCACCCCGCCGGCGGCACCGAGATTGGCGCCGTAATGCACCCAGTCCGCGCCGCCCGGCCGGTCCCAACCCGGCCGCCGCGCTACAAAGTTGTCGAGCCCGAGATGGCCGAGTTCGTGCCCGCTATTGGCGGTGAAGGTCACATCGCGATCCGGCGGCGCGGCGATCAGGGCGCGCAGCGACCCGAGCCAGCAGACGATGCCGCCGCCGCGCTCGGCGGTCGATTGCCACCAGGAGCTGCGCGGCGTCATCACGACGAGCGGCGTTCGCTCGGGATCTTGGCCCTTGAGCGCGACGACAGTGTTAACCGCGCGCGCCCTGACGTGCCGGCTGTCGCTGACGAGGCGCGCCGGAGCGTTCTGGCTCGCAGCGGCGCGTACAAGCTCGCTCGCCTCGCTCGGCACGTGGATCGCCGGCGCACCGTGAGATTTCCGGAAATCTTCGGCGTTGAGCAGCGCCAGGCCCGGCGCCTCGCCGTGGCAGATCACGATCAGCGCTCGGTGGCCTCCGGCTCGGCGCAGCCGCTTGAATTCGCCGCTGTAAACCGAGAGTGGCGACAATTCTGCCACCGCGATGTCGCTTCCGAGCGCACCGCTGACGCCGTCGGCGCCGGTCGGCGGCGCATCGAACACCGGCACGCCGACGATCCGCTCGCTGCCGATGTCGAGATAGGTGCGCGTCGGACCGAGGCGGTCGAACGCGAATTCCTCGACCGCGACCTCGGCGCCGAGCGATCGTGCCTCGCGCGCCAGCCACTCGGCGCCGGCCATGTCGCCCGGCGTGCCGGTGCGGTGCGTGCCTTGGCTGTCCCAGGCCCAGAGCCAGGTGGCAGCGCGGGCTTCTGCCTCTATCATCGTGCCTCGTCGTGATGGATGATAATCGCCAACCGTCCGGGAGGTCCGTCACCATGATCTGCGATGTCCATGCCCATTACATCCCGCAAAAATTCGGCGACTTCATGGGCGATCGCTGGGGCCCGCGGGTCGGGCCTCGCGTGCAGGTCAAGGAAGGCATCGCCAAGCACCCGGTCTCGGATTCGGCGACCGATATCTCGGGCCGGCTCGAGTTGATGGACACGGCCGGGGTCGGCCGCCAGGTGCTGTCGCCGCATCGCCCGCCCTACCTCCCGGACGAGAAGGAATGCGTCGAGGCGCTGCATCTGCTCAACGACGGCTACGCCGAGCTGGCGCATCGCCATCCCGACCGCATTTCCTCGTATGTAATGCTGCCGCTGCCGCATATCGACGCGAGCCTCAAGGAGATGGAGCGCGGGCTCGATCAATTGGGCTGCGTCGGGGTCAACATGCACATCTCATGCTTCGACCGCTCGGTCGCCGAGAGCGAGTTCGAGCCGATCTACGCCGAGCTCAACCGGCGCGGCGCGATCCTTTTCGTGCACCCCTCGACCAACGGCATCTGCTCGCCGTTCATCAACGACTACAAGTTCACCGCGCCGGTCGGCACCTCGCTCGAGGACGCGAGCTTTGTGCTGCACATGATCGCCAAGCAGATCCCGCATCGCTATCCGAGGATCAAGTTCATCGTGCCGCATCTGGGCGGACCGATCCCGATGCTGCTCAACCGGCTCGACGCACAGGGCCAGAGCCCGCGCCACCACCCCAACCTCGCCGAGGCGCCGAGCGTCACCGCCAAGAAATTCTATTACGACACGGTGTGCTACGGATCGAAGGCGGCGTTCTGCTGCGCGCTTGAAGCCTTCGGCGCCGACCATCTCGTCACCGGCAGCGACTACCCGGTGCTGCAGGATTTCGCGAGCTACACCGAGACCTTCGCCTATATCGAGCGCCTGGGCTTGCCGAAATCGGTCACCGACCCGATCCTCCATCACAACGCGCAGAAACTGTTCGGGTTCGAGCGTTGAGCATGGGGAGCAACTCCATCGACATCCGCCCCATCGCCGGCGCGATCGGGGCCGAGCTTCGCGGCGTCGACCTACGCGAGCTTAATGACGCCGGGATCGCGGCGATCCGCCGGGCCTGGCTCGACCATTGCGTCATCTTCTTCCGCGATCAGAACTTGACCCCAGCGCAGCTTCTCGCCTTTGCCCGCCGCATCGGCGAGCCGATCGAATACCCGTTCCTCAAAGGGCTCGACGGGTTTCCCGAGATCACCCCGGTGGTCAAATTGGAGCACGAGCGGGTCAATTTCGGCGGCATCTGGCATTCCGACACGGCCTATCTCGAGCGCCCGCCGATGGGCTCGATGCTGCTGGCGCGCGAGGTACCGCCCCAGGGCGGCGACACGCTGTTCGCCAACATGTACCTCGCCTACGAGACGCTATCGCCGGGCATGCGGCGCCTGCTCTATGGGCTCACCGGGGTCAACTCGTCGGCCAGGGCGGATGTCAGCAAGACCCGCGAGGATCGGATGAAGGACGGAGCGCGTAAGGACGTGCCCAGGGAGTGCGTCGCGGAGCATCCGGTGGTGCGCACCCATTCCGAGACGGGCAGGAAGGCGCTCTACGTCAATCGCGGGCATACCGCCCGCTTTTCCGGGATGAGCGAAGCCGAAAGCGCGCCGCTGCTCGACTATCTCTTCGCGCACCAGACCCGGCCCGAATTCACCTGCCGCTTCCGCTGGGAGATCGGCTCGCTGGCGCTGTGGGACAATCGCTGCGCCCAGCACTATCCCTTGAACGACTATCACGGCCATCGTCGAGTCATGGAGCGGGTGACTTTGGCCGGGGACAGGCCCGGCTAACCGACGACCGCGATCCCCTGTACCTCGACCAGCATCTCGGGCCGCGCCAGCGCTCGGATGGTCATGAGGGCGCTGGCCGGAAAATTGTCGCCGAAAATCTCCTTGCGCAACTCGGTGAAGCGGTCGCCGAGCCGCGCGTCGGTGATGAACGCGGTCATCGTCACCATGTCGGCGAGCTTGCCGCCGGCTTCGGCCAGCGTCGCACCGAGCAGGCGGAAGATCTCGCGCACCTGCCCGTCGAAATCGCCGGCCAGCGACTTGCCCGCCGCATCCTCGAACGCGACCTGCCCGGCCAGCCAGACGATCCGCCCACCCTCGGTGATGACCGCCTGCGAATAGGCGCGCGATTGCGCGCGCTCGCGCTTGATGTGGCGTCGCGTGTGGGCCATTCGCTCGCTCCCTAGTGAGTTGCTGCTTCGGCGGCGGTGCAGACGAAGTATTTCGCGATCAGGTTCGGCCGCTCCCAGGCCGGCAGCAAGCGCGGGTTCTCGACATGGGCGAGGAAGTTTTTCGTCAGCTCGCGGAAATGCGCGTCGTGGCCGATGCGCAGCGCGTCGGGGATGAGGATTTTCCACTCGCCGCCCTGTCGTTCGAGACCAAGCCCTTTGTAGGTCTCGGCGAGGCGGGCGATGCGGCGTTCGAGCGCCGCGCCGATGTCGGCTTGCGGCACGATGTAAAGCTGCCCGCGCCAGCCTTCAGCCGGGCCGTGGCGCAATTCGATGCGCGCCCGGGTTCCGCGCCAGGTCTCGGTGTGGGTGTCGCCGCCGTCTGGCGGCTCGAGCCATTTCCACACCATGTCGAGCCCGACATGGATCCCGCGCACCGCGTAGTCGAGATTGACGTTGCAGTGATAGGCGAGCGTGCCGCCGACGGTCGCGTCACCTAGATACCGGGGCCAGCCCGTCTCGCCGGTCACTTGGCGGAACTGCGCGAGGTCCAGCGTCGTCGGCCAGCGTCGGACCGCGCCGATCGAGATGTCGCTGCGGTAGTCGAGCGCCTGTTCCGGAAATAGCGTGGTGTGCACAAGGTCGACGAGATGCGTGCCGATATCGGCGAGCGCGTCGCCCTGCTGCTTGACGTCGAAATACCAGGGCGGGCGCGGGTTCGGCATGCCCGAGACGATCTTCATCAAATGGTGGACGCTAGTCATCTCGACCCCCGGCTCGGCCGGCGAACCGGCGATCTGCTCGCCGAAAACCTCCGGATCGGCGTGGAGCAACCGGGTCAGCGCGCGAGTGATCTCCTGCCGCCCGCCCATCATGTCGAGGACGACGAGTTCTTTTCCCGCCGCGTCGTCGAGATGGCCGGCAAGCACCGGCAAGTCGGCGCGGCGAACGATCATCGGCTTGTCGGACAGGGCATGGATGCCCGCGCCAACCGCTGCCGCCAGATGCCCGAGCTTTTCGTTGTTACGCCCGGCCAGGATGACAACGTCGCCCGGCTTCTCGCGCGCCATCCGGAGCGCGCCATCGGGTCCGGCGTGGACTTCGAGCTGCCAGGTCGTCGGCCGCTCTTCGCGATTGTTGAACCGCGCGATCCGGGTCAGGTAGTCGGCGAGGTCCGGCCCGACCGGGGCGTAGACATGCACCGTCTCGGCCACGTTGTCGTACATCTCCTTCTGCGCCAGCGCGGCGTGGAAATGCCCGGGGTCGAGAACGATGAGGCCGAGTTTTGTCATGCCGCTCCACCCCAAGGGGCGGCCAGTTTGAGATCAACGCGGCGCGCCGCGCAACTTGCTAAGCTCGGAGCAGCGACGCGATCGACGGGAGGATGCGATGAAGGTCACCGGGCTCGAAGTGCTGCGCGCCGATGCCGGCTGGCGCAACTACTATTTCCTGAAGCTCACTACCGACGACGGGGTCACCGGCTGGAGCGAGTTCGACGAGGGCTTCGGCTCGCCCGGCATCACCGCGGTCATCGACCGGCTGTCGCCAAAGGTGGTCGGGCAGGACACGATGGACCACGAGCGCATCTATTTCGAGCTCTATTCGGCGACGCGGCCCGCCGCGGGCGGGTCGTCGCCGAGGGGCTGGGCGCGATCGAGAATGCACTGCTCGATGCCAAGGCCAAGGCGCTCGGCGTGCCATGTTACGTGCTGCTCGGCGGCAAGGTGCGCGACCGGGTGCGGGTCTACTGGTCGCATTGCGCGACTTGGCGGATCAACCACCCGCATCTGTTCAAGCCGGCGATTACCGATCTCGACGGGGTCAAGGCGATCGGGGCCGAGGTCAAGGAGCGGGGCTTTACCGGGCTCAAGACCAACATCTTCCTGCACGACCAGAAGCCATTGCATGGCTGGCGGCCCGGCTTCGGCGTGCCGTTCTATCCCGAGCTCAATGTCGAGAAGCGGGTGCTGCGCAATCTCGTCACCCATCTTGAGGCAATCCGCGACGGCGCCGGCCCCGATGTCGACCTGCTGCTCGACCTCAACTTCAACGCCAAGACCGAAGGGTATCTCAAGATCCTGCGCGCCATCGCCGACATCGACATGTTCTGGGTCGAGATCGACAGCTACAACGCCGAGGCGCTGGCCTATATCCGCGGCCATAGCCCGCATCCGATCAGCTCGTGCGAGACGCTGCTGGGGATTCGCGAGTTCCTGCCCTATTTCCGCGCGCAATCGATGGATGTCGCGATCGTCGACGCGATGTGGAACGGGGTGTGGCAGTCGATGAAGATCGCCAATGCCGCCGAGGCCTTCGAGGTCAACATCGCGCCGCATAATTTCTACGGGCACCTGGCGTCGTTCATGAACCTGCATTTCGCCGCCGCGGTGCCGAACCTGCGGATCATGGAGATTGACGTCGATCGCCTCGACTGGGACAAGGAGCTGTTTAGCCATGAGCCCGAGTTCGAGAACGGCCATCTCGCGGTGCCCGATCGCCCGGGCTGGGGCTGCGAGCCCAACGAAGACGCGATCCGCGCCCATCCGCCCAAGGCCAGCGGCGGTCTGATCGGTTATCGGCAGCCGACTTAGCTCAGTCTCCGGCGGCGGCTGCCGGTTGCGGCGTCAGGTGGGCGCGAACCTGGCGGCGAGCCTTCTCGACCGCGGCACGCGCGGCCGGATTGAGATCGAACATTTCGAGGCTTTCGCTTTCGGCCTCGATCACTGGCGTGATGGCCAGATCGGTATACGATCCGGCCGCCGGGTTTCTTTCGACGCGCAACCGCATCCGATAGAGGCGTGTGGCATACCGCAGGTAGCGGCCATATTTGGCGAGCGTCTGCCAGGCATGGAGCGGGTAGAAGACGAGAGCTGGGACGCGCGGCAGTTCGGGCCGACGCTGCGTCCGGTCCTTGCGCCGCAGATAGCCGCATTGCTGCGGATGGACGCGCTCGAAATTTGCCGCGCCGTAAACCTGCAGCACCCCGCGGAAGAGCCTGACCGGCTTGATCCCGTAGGCTGCATTGCGCCGCATCATGCGCTCGACGTGCTCGTCGGTGTAGAACCAGTTCCACACGTCAGTGTAGGTGCGCTGCCACTCCTCGCGGCTCATTTTCGGGTGCTCGACGGTCACCGTCTCGAGGTCGTATTTGTTGAGATCCGGGTCCATCCAGGTGCCGCTCTGATGCAGCTTCTGATGGTCTTCGGAGCCCGGCAGCGGGGTCAGCATGGTAAATTCGAGAAGATCGACCGGCAGTTCCTTCTGGACGATCTCGATGTCGCGGCGGATCGAGGACGGCGTGTCGCCCGGCAAGCCCATGATGAAGCCGGCATAGATCATCAGGCCTGCCTGCTTCCAGGCCTGGAACATCTTGCGGTACTCGGTGATCCGGTTCTGGTTTTTCTTCATCTGAACCAGGTTTTCCGGATTGATGCTTTCGAGCCCGACGAAGACGTAGCGGCAGCCGGCGCGGGCGGCCTTGTCGATGAAGTTCGGGATCTTGTGCGCCAGCGTGTCGACCTGGATCAGGAAGGTGACGCGGTAGCCCCGCTCGCGCAACTCGATCAGCCGGTCGAAGATCGCTTCCCAGTTGCGGTTGCGGGCGAAATTGTCGTCGGTGACAAAGAACCGGGTGATGCCTTGCGCGGCGTTCTCGGCGACGATGCGCTCGATATCGTCGGCATCGCGCCATCGCGATTTGCGGCCCTGCACATTGATGATCGTGCAGAACGAGCATTGAAACGGGCAGCCGCGCCCGGCGTCGAACGATGACAGGGAACCGTCATAGCGCTTAACGAAGCTGCGCGGCAGGTAGGGGATGGTTTGCCCCTGCAGGTTCGGCAGCGCGTCCATGTAGTTGTAGAGCGGCCTCACGGTGCCGGCATCGATGTCACGCAATAGCGCTCCGAAATGCTCCTCGGCCTCGCCCGCGAAGAGAATGATTCCCAGATCGAGCGCTTCCTGAAGCTCCGGCGTCAGCTCCTTGAGCATCGACAGGCAGCCGCTGACGTGAAACCCGCCGATCGCCACGGTCAGACCGCGCGAGCGGAACGCCCGGGCGAGAGCCATGGCGCGGGGAAACTGGTTCGACTGCACGCCGACCAAGCACACGGCCCCGGAATGGCCCGGCCGCGTCAGGCGGTCGGCGATCGAGCCCACCGGGATCTTGATGTTCATCTCGTCGTAGCCGCCGAGCTCGATGACTACATCGTCGCCGAGCGCCTTGCGATCCGCGCAGTCCTTGCCGTCGCCGCTGCCGGTCGAGGGGCTGCGGGACGATCCGGCGTGGCGAGGTCCGCTTGTCAATATGCTCGGTGCGGAGCCTTACCCGCTCCACCGCCTGACGCCGGCAACGCAGCGGATCGATGATCCAGATCATACTCAAAAGTCGATCGCGATGCAGATCGCGACGGCGCCGGCAGGCGGCGCACCCCGCGAGATGGGCGGGTTCGTGCAGAGCTACGTCACCTTTGCGCCGAAGAACAAGCCGCCGTCGGACCCGTCATTGGTAATGGGCTATTACGACGCGGTAGCGACACCATCGGTCGATTTCTTCGCCCGTAATTTTGCGATTTGCGACCATTGGTTCGCTTCGCTGGCGCTCGGTACCCAGGCGAACCGGCTGATGGCGATGAGCGGCGAAAGCCTGGTTCTCGACAACGCGCCTTTTCTCCTGCCGACCAACCACTCGTCTACGATTGGCTGACCGAACACGGTGTCTCGTGGTGCGCCTTTCAAAGCGGCGATTTCGTCCCGTTCTTCGGTCTGATGGAGCGCTGGTTGCCGGAGATCACCACGTCGCTATCGCTGTCGGCGCTGGGAGGCCGCGGGCGCTTCCGCCGCTACAGCCGGAGTGGGTCGACAACGGGACCGCGATGCCGCAAGTGATCTTCATCGAGCCGGAATATACCGACGGGCCGCATTTCGACCCGAACGACGATCATCCGCCCACCGGCATTGCCAAGGGGCAATCCTTCCTCGCCGACATCTATACCAAGCTGGTAGCCAATCCTCAGCGCTGGGCGAACATGCTGATGATCGTCACCTATGACGAGCATGGCGGCTTCTTCGACCATCTCGCGCCGCTGCCGATCCCGGGTGCCGCTGGTGGAACCAGCTTTGCCACGACCGGCGTGCGGGTTCCGGGCCTCGTCGTCTCGCCTCATGTTGCGCCGGGCACGTCCATTCCGGTGCGCTCGACTACACTTCCATCCTGCAATTCCTCGCGGACCGGTTCACTCCGGGGCAGGACTATTCGCCGACGGTGGCGGCGCGCCAGCAGCATCTTTCGCGGCTCTCCGAGATGCTGGCCGCTGTAGCCGTGCCACGCGCGCCCGCGCCCGATCCTGTCATGCTCGCGGCGGTGTGCGCGGTGGCCGCCACCGCGCCTGCGGCGGCGCCGAGCGGCGCAGCGCCCGGTGACCCCCCCAATGCCCGGGCGATGCACAGCGTCGCGATAAAAATTGCCAAAGACCATCCCGATCTGATCGCCGGACCGGGTTGGGAGCGCTTGGCCAGCTACGTCAACCGCCCCGCCTAATGTCCTAGCAGCCGAGTTTCGTCGCCAGATCCTCGAAGCCCTCGGCGATGTAGGTGAAGTCGTGCTCGGCCTTGAAGTCGCGGGCTTGTTTCGCACCGTGCTCGTAGGGGCGCGCGATATAGGTGGTCTTCATCCCATGCTCGGCAGCGCGGACGAGGTCGTTGTTGTGCGCCGCGACCATCATCACCGACGAGGCGTCGCCCGAGCCCAGGAACTCGATCGCCGATTGGTACATCTCGGGGTCCGGCTTGTAGTGACGGACGAGGTCCGACCCGAGCACGGTGTCCCACGGTAGCCCGCAATGCTTCGCCATGTCGGTCAAGAGGCGCACCGTGCCGTTCGAAAGGGTCGCGATGATGTATTTCTTCTTGATGCGGGTGAGGCCCGGCACCGAATCGGGCCACGGCTTCAGCCGGTGCCAGGTCAGGTTGAACCAGACCTTGTCCTCTTCGCCGAGCCCCTTGATGCCGAACTTCTCGATCAGCGTATCGAGCCCCTTCCGGTGCAGCGCGTCGAGATTGGTCCAGGGGATTTCGCCGGTGCGCACCCGGTTCATCGACGGCGCGTAGGCGCCGCGCCATTCGTCGGCGAATTGCTGCCAGTCGACGCCGGTTATGCCTTTCTTCCGCCCCAGTGCCTCGCCGTCGGCGGTGACCGCCGAGCGCCAATCGACGACGGTGCCGAACACGTCATGGACCAGGGCCTTGATCTCGCTCATCCGCGGCCTCCCGAGGTATTTCGCCGCAGCATCGGGCGCAGCCGCCATGCTGTAAAGCATCGCGCTCGCAAATCGGCGGCATCGCCCTTACAATTCGCACCCCGCAACTCCAGCTTTCGTGTCGCCATGCCCGAAGAATTCTATCGCATCAAGCGCCTGCCGCCTTACGTCTTCGCGGAAGTCAACGCGCTGAAGGCCACCGGGCGAGCCGCCGGGCATGACGTGATCGACCTCGGCATGGGCAACCCCGACGGGGCGACCCCGCCGCATATCGTCGCCAAGCTGATCGAGGCGGTGCAGAATCCCAAGGCCCACGGCTATTCGGCGTCGAAGGGCATTCCCGGTTTGCGCCGCGCCTATGCCGCCTATTACGCGCGCCGCTTCAATGTCGAGCTCGACCCCGAGCGCGAAATCGTCGTCACCCTCGGTTCGAAGGAGGGGTTCGCCAACCTCGCCCAAGCGATCACCGCGCCTGGCGACACGGTGATCGTGCCGAACCCGAGCTATCCGATCCATTCCTTCGGTTTCATCATGGCCGGCGCGGCGGTGCGCAACGTGCCGATCGGCCCGGGGATCGATTTCCTCGAGGAGCTGAAAAAGGCGGTCAAGCATTCGATCCCGGCGCCACTGGCGATCGTGCTCAACTTTCCCGCCAACCCGACGGCGATGACGGTCGATCTCGATTTCTACGGCGAGATCGTCGATTTTTGCCGGCATCACGGCATTTTCATCCTCTCCGACCTCGCCTATGCCGAGATCTATTTCGACAACAAACCTCCGCCCTCGATCTTCGAGGTGCCGGGGGCCAAGGACATCGCGGTCGAGTTCACCTCGCTGTCGAAGACCTATTCGATGGCCGGCTGGCGCATCGGCTTCGCGGTCGGCAACCAGCGCCTGATCGCAGCGCTGACCCGGGTGAAGTCGTATCTCGACTACGGCGCGTTCACCCCGATCCAGGTCGCGGCGACCGCGGCGCTCAACGGCCCGCAGGACTGCATCGCCGAGATCCGCGAGCGCTACAAGGCGCGCCGCGACGTACTGGTCGACGGCTTGCGTCAGGCCGGCTGGGAGATTCCGTCGCCGCAGGCGTCGATGTTCGCCTGGGCGCCGATCCCCGAGGAATTCCGGGCGATGGGTACGCTCGCCTTCTCCAAGCTGCTGCTCGAGCGGGCCAATGTCGCGGTGTCGCCCGGGGTCGGCTTCGGCGAGCACGGCGAGGGGTTCGTGCGCATCGCACTGGTCGAGAACCGGCAGCGACTGCGGCAGGCGACGCGCAACATCAAGGCCTTCCTCGCCGGCCGCAACGACAGCGCCGATTTGCGCCGGGCCCAGCGCATGCAAGCGGCGAAGTAGCGCTGCTTCAATTGACTTCGCGGACGCGGCTCCATATGGTCGCGCCCGCTCAAGGGACCTAGCCATGAAGATCGTCAATTCGCTGAAGACGCTGAAGAAGCGCGACAAGAACTGCCGCGTGGTGCGGCGGCGCGGGCGCGTCTTCGTCATCAACAAGGTCAATCCGCGCTTCAAGGCGCGCCAGGGCTAGCGTCAGCCGTCATCGCGGGGGGCCGAACGGCGCCGCGGAATCTATAACCGGAAAAAATGCAGCGCGGACGCGCGATTGCCCCGCTGCGCTTGCAATGACAGACTCCGCCCATGCAGATGCCGACCCCCGACGCGAAGACGATCAGCCGCCGGCGCGAAATCGCCGCGGCGCTGCGACGGATCGTCTCCGCCGATGCGGTCATCGAGTCCGAACCCGAGCGCCGCGCCTATGAAAGCGACGGGCTGACCGCCTATCGTCAGCCGCCGCTGGTCGCGGCGCTGCCGTCAACCGTCGCCGAGGTTGCGTCGATCCTGCGCTACTGCAAATCGCAAGGGATCAAGGTCGTGCCGCGCGGCGCCGGTACCTCGCTGTCGGGCGGCGCATTGCCGCTGGCCGATGGGGTACTGCTCGGCGTGGCGAAATTCAACAAGATTATTGAGATTGACTATCCTAACCGCTGCGCGGTGGTGCAGCCCGGCGTGACCAACCTGGCGATCAGCCAGGCCGTCGAAGCCGCCGGCTTCTATTACGCGCCCGACCCGTCGAGCCAGATCGCCTGCACGATCGGCGGCAACGTCGCGGAGAATTCGGGCGGCGTACATTGTCTCAAATACGGCCTTACCACCAACAACCTGCTCGGCATCGAGATCGTCACGATCGACGGCGAGGTGATCCGCCTTGGCGGCAAACACCTCGATTCCGAGGGCTATGACCTGCTCGGCATCATGACCGGGTCAGAAGGGCTGTTGGCGCTCGTCACCGAGGTTACCGTCCGCATCTTGCGGAAGCCGCCGACCGCGCGGGCGGTACTCCTGGGCTTCGCCGACACCGAAGATGCCGGCAATTGCGTCGCCGCGGTGATCGGCGCCGGGATCATCCCGGGCGGCATGGAGTTGATGGACCGGCCGGCGATCCACGCCGCCGAGGCCTTTGCCCATTCGGGATACCCGCTCGATGTCGAGGCCCTGCTGATCGTCGAGTTGGACGGACCGGCCGCCGAGGTCGACCATCTGCTCGAGATCGCCGAAAATCTGGCGCGTGAGAACCGTGCGGTGTCGATCCGGGTCAGCCAGGACGAGGCCGAACGCCTGTCGTTCTGGGCCGGGCGCAAGGCGGCGTTCCCGGCGGTTGGCCGCATCTCGCCCGATTATTACTGTATGGACGGCACCATCCCGCGCGGGCGGCTCTCCGAGGTGTTGCGCGAGATTTCGGCGCTGTCGCAGCGTTATGGCCTGCGTGTCGCCAATGTGTTTCACGCCGGCGACGGCAATCTCCATCCGCTGATCCTCTACGACGCCAACAAGCCGGACGAACTCGCCAGAGCCGAGGAATTCGGCGCCGAAATACTCAAGCTTTGTGTTGAGGTTGGCGGCGTCTTGACCGGCGAGCACGGGGTCGGGGTTGAGAAGCGCGATTTGATGGGGGTGATGTTTGGCGAAAGCGACCTGGCGCACCAGGAACGGCTCAAATGCGCCTTCGATCCCGACGGGCTGCTCAATCCCGGCAAGGTCTTTCCCGAGCTGCACCGCTGCGCCGAGCTAGGCCGCCTGCACGTCCATCACGGGGAACTGCCTCACCCCGATCTGCCGCGGTTTTAGGAAAACGTCATTGCGAGGCGCCGATGGGCGCCGCGGCAATCTCGATGATCGGTGCGTGCTCGGCGCGAGATTGCTTCGCTACGCTCGCAATGACATCGTGCCGACGGCATGACCCGTTTCGTCCCGACTTCGATCGACGAATTGCGTGAGGCGATCGCGGCAGCGCTCGCCGCCGAGGAACCGGTCGAGCTGGTCGCCGGCGGCACCAAGCGCGGGCTCGGCCGGCCTCTGCAGACGCCGCATGTCGTTGACCTGACGCGGCTCTCAGGCATCCGCGATTACGCGGCCAGCGAGTTGGTCTTGACCGCCGGCGCGGCGACGCCGTTGACCGCGATCGACCGGGCGCTCACCGCCGCTGGTCAGATGCTGGCGTTCGAGCCGCCGGACTGGCGCGGGCTCCTGGGCCAGGTGCATGGATCGCAGACCTTGGGCGGTGTCCTAGCCTGCAATTTGGCGGGGCCGCGGCGCATCAAGGCCGGAGCGGCGCGCGATCATTTCCTCGGCTTTCAGGCGGTCAGCGGCCGCGCCGAAATTTTCAAGGCCGGCGGCAAGGTCGTAAAAAACGTCACCGGCTACGACCTGCCTAAGCTGCTGGCCGGCTCGTATGGCACGCTCGCTGCCTTGGAAGAGGTCACGGTCAAGGTCCTGCCGCGACCGGAAACCGCGGCGACCGTGGTGGTCGGCGGCGTCGCTCCGGACCAGGCGGTGCGGTTGATGTCGTCGGCGCTTGGCTCGCCGCACGAGGTGTCCGGCGCTGCCTATCTGCCGTCAGGGGCGCCGCGGCGGCCCTCCCTGCCCGATACCGGTGCCGTCCTGCTGCGGGTCGAAGGGCCGGCGCCATCGGTCGCCTATCGCTGCGAGGCCTTGCTGAGCGAGCATGCGGCCGCCGGCGATGCCGCGGAACTCGGCGATGCGGAGACCGCGGTGTTGTGGCGCGATATTGGAAATGTCGCGCCGCTGACAGGGTTTTCCGACCGCGCGGTCTGGCGCTTGTCGGTAGCGCCAAGCCGGGGCGCCGAAGTCGCGCAGGCGATCGCCCGCACGCTGGACGCGGTGTGGTTCCTCGATTGGGGCGGCGGCCTCATTTGGGTCGCCGTCGTCGAGCCCGGCGATGCCGGCGCGTCGGCGATCCGCAGGGCAATCGCCGGCAACGGTCACGCGACCCTGGTGCGCGGCGCGCCGGGCTTGCGCGCCAGCGTCCCGGTCTTTGAGCCTCAGCCCCCGCCGCTCGCCGCGCTGTCGCGCCGGGTCAAGGAGGGGTTCGACCCGCGCCACATCCTCAATCCCGGCCGCATGGTCGAGGGGGTGTAGTGCAGACCGACTTTACCCCGGCGCAGCTGCTCGACCCCGACACCGCGGAATCGGAAAAGATTCTGCGCGCCTGCGTCCATTGCGGGTTCTGCACCGCGACGTGCCCGACTTATGTGCTGCTCGGCGACGAATTGGATAGCCCGCGCGGGCGCATCTACCTGATCAAGAACATGATCGAGCAGGGCGGCAAAGTGGCGATGGAAACCGTCACCCATATCGACCGCTGTCTGTCGTGCCTGGCATGCGTGACGACCTGCCCGTCGGGTGTCAATTACATGCATCTCGTCGACCATGGCCGCCGCCATATCGAGGAGCATTACCGGCGGCCGCTCGCCGAGCGGCTGTTGCGTCGGATGCTCGGCGCGGTGCTGACGCGGCCGGCGCGGTTCCGCCGGGCGCTGCAAGCGGCGCTTCTGGCGCGGCCCGTTAAGGCGCTGCTGCCGAAGCGCCTGCGGGCGATGCTGAACCTGGCCCCGCGCCGACTTCCCGCCGCGTCGGCGATGGACCGGCCGCAAATCTTCGCGGCGCAAGGCGAGCGGCGGATGCGCGTCGCGCTGCTGTCGGGTTGCGCGCAGCAGGTGCTGATCCCGTCGATCAACGAGGCGACGATCCGGCTCCTGACCCGGCACGGTTGTGAGGTCGTCGTCGCCGAGGGCAGCGGCTGTTGCGGATCGCTCCCCCATCATCTCGGCCAGGAGGCGCCGGCGCTCGCTTTCGCGCGCGCCAATATCGACGTCTGGGGGCGCGAGATCGCCGCCGGCGGGCTCGACGCGATTGTCGCGAATGCATCGGGCTGCGGCACGACGCTCAAGGATTACGGTTTCATGCTGCGCGAGGATCCGGCCTATGCCGAAACGGCCGCCCGGATCAGCGCCCTCGCCGCCGACGTATCCGAAGTGGTTGCCAGGCTCGATCTGAAGGTCACGCGGGCCGGGCAGGGGATGCGGATCGCTTACCATTCCGCCTGCTCGCTGCAGCACGGGCAGAGGCTGCATCGGCTGCCGAAGGATCAGTTGATCGCGGCGGGATACGATGCGGTCGACGTGCCCGAGGCGCATCTCTGCTGCGGCTCGGCTGGTACCTACAATCTGCTGCAACCCGAGCTGGCGAATGCGTTGCGCGAGCGCAAGCTCGGCAATATCGCGCTGACCGGGGCCGAGATCGTCGCCGCCGGCAATGTCGGCTGCATCACCCAGCTCGCCGCCGGCGCTTCGGTGCCGGTCGTCCACTCGGTCGAGCTGCTGGATTGGGCGACCGGCGGGCCTATTCCCCCCGCCCTCGCCACCAGCGGACAAGCGCCGGGATGAGCACGGTCAGCACCAGGGCGGCGAGCCCGACGATCGTCGGCACGACCCAGTCGGCGGCCCCGCGCATCGCCCGCTCGCCGGCGGCGCCGAGGTAGACGGCAGCGACGGTCAGCGGCAGCTGCCCCAGGAACGAGCCCAGCGCATAATCGCCGAGGCGCAGCCGGGTCAGCCCCAGCGCGTAGTTGCTCAAGCTGTGCGGAATCACCGGCACCAGCCGGATCAAGGTCACCGTGCGCCAACCGCCGCGCTCGGCACTCTCAAGGAGCGCGGTGAAGCGAGTCCAGCGCGCGCGCTCGAAAAGTCCGGCATGGACATAGCGCGCGACGAGAAACCCGGCGATCGCGCCGATGACGCTGCCGAGCGCCGCCCACAGCAATCCCCACCAGACGCCGAAGACGATGCCGGCGGCGAACCCCAGCAGCGAGCGCGGCACGAAAGTCAGACTGGCGACGACGTGTAGCGCCAGAAAGATCAGCGGCGCCGCCGGATGGGAACGTATGAGCGCGGCCAAATCCAACGGGTCGAGACTGCCGCGCCAGCGCCACGCGGCGGCGACCCCGGCGATGACGAGAGCCGCGACCAGCGCCTGGCCGATCCGCCGCAAATTTTCCAAGGCTGGCGCTTCGGAGATCTTGGCCGCGCTCATAGCACCGGATCGGCCGGCGCCTTGGCCGGTCGCGGGGCGCGCTCGCGCAGCCCCTCGTCTGCGACAAGCTCGGGATGGGTTTTGCGGCGCCGCAGCCACATCACCCCGAAGAGATCGGTGATGCCGACCGCGAGCCGGTCGAGCACGCCGTATTTTGAGGTACCGCGCTCGCGCGGGCGGTGGTTGACCGGCAGCGACCGGACCACGCCGCCCTCACGCAGCGCCAGCGCCGGCAGGAAGCGGTGCATGTGGTCGAAATAGGGAAGGTCGAGAAAGAACGCGCGCGGGAACAGCTTCAGCCCGCAGCCGGTGTCGGGCGTGTCATCGTTCAGCATGGCCCGGCGCACCGCATTGGCGATCTTCGAGGCCCGGCGTTTCGACCAACTGTCCTGCCGGTTGGCGCGATGTCCGGCGATCAGCAGCGGCGGGGTGGCTGGCGCGGCCCTGGCGATCTGCCAGAGCGCCGGGATGTCGGCAGGGTCGTTCTGGCCGTCGCCATCCAAGGTCGCGATCCACGCGGCGCGCGCGGCCTTGACGCCGGTGCTGATCGCCGCGCTCTGGCCGCAGCTTTTCGCATGACGAACGAGCCGCAACCGCGGGTTCGTCGCTAGCAGGCGTCCGATCTCGGCGGCGGTCGGGTCGTTGCTGCCGTCATCGACATAGACGATCTCGTAATCGACCCCGCTCTTGTCGAGCGCGACGCCGATCTCGGCGACGAGCGGCGCGATGTTGCCGGCCTCGTTCTTGACCGGGATGACGATCGACAGGTCCATTCAATCAGACAATGCGCGGCGTCGCGGCCACCTATCCTCAGGCCGCCGCCAGAGCCGCGCTGACGCTCTTGTGGAAGTGCTGCAGCGCCGGTTCGTTGCGGCCGAAGGTGATCGCATCCTGCGCGCCCGAGGAAAACCCCCGCTGCATCCCTTCGCAGGTCGGGAAATCCTCCCTCTCGACCGTCGCCATCAACAGGTTGAAGTTGCGGTCCCAATGCTCCTTGGTCTTGGGGGTGTCGACCGGCTCGGGGATGTAGAGCGAGACGTAAAGTTCGGTCTCGTCGACCTTGTCGCCGGGGAAGAAATGCCAGGTTTCGACGTGGTCGCGCTGGAAGGTGAAGATCGTGTTCGGAAACAACACGCAAATGACGACGGTGTTGTCGAACACGTCCCATTCGTGCTCCGGCTGACCGCGTAGCGTGTCGAAGGTGGCGCGCGCCGCCAGCATCCGGTGGTTCGGGCCGAAGGCGTCGAAGGTGCAACGGTTGCTGTGGAACAGCGGGCTTACCGTATTCGGGTGCAGGTGCTGGAGATGATAGGTCTCGCCGAACGTGTCGACGCCGAGTTTCCAGTTCATCTTTCTCCGCAGCACCCGGGTCTCGTAGAGGTGATAGGTCTCGAGCCCATAGGCGGCGAGGTCGTCACCCATGCCGCAGAGCAATTCGTCGACGTCGAACTTTGCCTCAGGGGCGGGCGATACCCAGATCATCCCGTATTTCTCGATGACCGGCAGCGGGCGCAGCCCGTGAGTTTCGCGCGCCGCGGCGGCGAACGAAGCCTCGTCCGGCCGCGCGATGAGCGCGCCGTCGAGCCCGTAGCACCAGCCGTGATAGGGGCAGCAAAAATCCTTGTCGCCGCTGCCGCTGCCCTCGGCGACGCGAGCGCCGCGATGCCTGCAGACATTGAGAAAGGCTCCGAGCTTGCCCTCGCGGTCGCGCGACAACAGGATCGGCACGCCCGAGTAGTCGTGCGTCATCCAGTCGCCGGGATTGGGCAGCAGCGCCGACAGCCCGACATTGAACGCGCCCTTGCGAAAGAACAGCTCACGTTCGCGCGCTGCCTGCTTCTCGCAGGTGTAGTCGATAACCGGATTGCGGTAGATGCCGTCGGCCAACGCCGTCGTGCGGTTGCTGAGATAGCCGAGCAGCTTGCGGGCTTCGACGATCTGGTCTTGCCGGCGCATTGCCGATCCTCCCGTCCGCCTTTGTTACCGTGAAACAAATACCATGAACCGTCGTCCCCGAGCACCCTCTACGGAGCGCCGTAGCGCCAGCGGTAATAGATCAGCCCGATCGCCTCGTGCAGCGCCCGGTAGCTCGCTTCCAGGGCGCCGGTGCTCGGCAGGTAGTCATCGATCCGGTCGGATTGGTCAAAGGTCGACGGCGCCGGCCAGGGGATCGCGTCAAGCCCGGCGCGCTGGAATGACCACAGCGCGCGCTTCATGTGCCAGGCATCGGTGACGAGGACCACCGTCGTCACGTTGTCGGCCTTGAGCAGCTTGGCGGTGAGCACCGCGTTCTCGTAGGTCGTGCGCGACTTGTCGTCGACCCAGGTGACGGGGATGCCGAATTGGCTTTCGAGCGCCGCCTTCATCAGGGTCGCCTCGGCGGTATGCGCGCCGCCGACCCGGCCGCCGCTGACCGCGATCCTCAGTTTGAGCTGGCGATAGGCCTGAGCCGCGAGAAAGACCCGCCCGAGCGACCAGGGCCCGAGCGTGTCCGGGGTCTTGTACCCGCCGCCGCGATGGACGCCGCCGCCCAGCACGACGATCGCCTGAGCACCTGTGAAATCGGGCTTGTCCGGCAACTTGATCTCAACGTCCTCGAGCATGCGCGCGGCGATGACGGGCATGGCCGCCAGATAGAGCAGGCTGGTGAAGACGATGGTGGCGGCGAGGCCGATGAGCGGACGCCACAAGGTGCCCCACGCCGCCAGCGCGCCCAACAGGATGAGCACGGCGGGCGGGGTCAGGAAGCCGATCGAGATCAGGTCCGACATTCATCTCGGCCGTCATTGCGGGGAGCGCGTGAGTGCGGCGCGGCAATCTCCCTCGGCGAGAGACTCCTGTGGAAGGAGATTGCTTCGCTGCGCTCGCAATGACAGCTGCTACTTGCCTCGCACGTATTTGCGGCAGACGAGCCGCAGATGGTCGCGGAAATGCGGCCGCAGCTTGCGCGTCCATTCGCTGTCGGCGGCGTTCTTCCAGGCCGGGGTCGCCTGCACGTCGGGCGATTCGAGGTGGTAGAGCGCGACGTATTTGCGGTTGGCGCTGGTGGCACGGAAGCGGCGGGCCATGATGACCCCGGGCACGGCGGAAAGCCGCGGGATGTGCTCGGTGTTGTACCACTCGTTGAACTCGGCCTCGACTTCCGGCGCGCAGTTCATCGCGTTGAGCAGAAAGCCCTCAGCGTTCTCCGGCGCGATCCGGTCGCCGGGCAGAATCTGTTCGCCCTCGAACCGCATCAGCCGTTCGTAGCGGCTGCCCAGCCGTTTCGACCACGGCGACAAATTGACCCCGCCGATCGCCTGGTAGCCGGGGCTCTTCAGCACGTCGATATTTTCGAGGTCGTAGGTCGCCACCGAAATCTTGCGGTCGGTTGTGCCGATCCAGCGCTGGCAGCGCAGGAAGCCGGGGCAGACGACGCGCTCGGGCATATGCTCGGTGTCGTACCAGTCGTGGAACTCGTCCTCGGCCGCGTTTGCCATGTTCATCGACGCGATCAGGATGCCCTTCGCCATCACCAGCTCCTTTCGGTTGGTTCGCTATACCCCACTATAGACCGGGATCACCGCGCCGCGGGTGACGCGGTTGTCGGGCGAGGTGAGGAAGGCGATCAGCTCGGCGATCGCAGCCGGCGCGACCCACAGATGATGCGGTGCGTCGGGCATCGCCGCGCGGTTTGCCGCCGTGTCGAGGGTCGAGGGCGCGACGGCGTTGATCCAGATCTCTTCGCCCGCGACCTCTTCACCAAGCGCCTGGGTCAGGGTCGCGACCGCAGCCTTCGATGACGCGTAGGCGGCCATCCCGGCGCCGAGCCGCGGCTCTAGCGCCGGCCGGGCCGCGACATTGACGATCCGGCCGCCGTTGGCGCCGCCGGGACCGGACGCGCCGCGGGCGCGGATCGCGACGATCGCCGCCCGCGTACACAAAAAGCACGACAGCGCGTTCATCCGGAATTGCGCCTCGAAATCGGCGGATGTGGTCTCGGCGACCGGGGCCATCGCAAAGCCTCCGGCGAGATGGATCGAGGCCCAGAGCGGCGGCAGGCTCGCGTAGAAGCGCTGCACCGCCATCTCGTCGCCGAGATCGACGCCGGAGGTGACGTGGACGCCCGCATCGTCGCGATGGGCGTAGCGGTCAAGCTCGGCGGCGACGAGATTGGTCACGTGGCACACCGCGCCCGCAGCGCGCAGCGCGCCGACGACCGCGGTGCCAAGCGCACCCGTGCCGCCGGTGACGACGACATTGGCTCCCGAGAATGCGACCATGGCCTGACCCTCGATAGAACTAACTCAGCGCGCCCTCGCTGACCGCGAGATCCTCGGTGCGCGCGGCGGCGACAGAAAGGACGATCTCGATCCCCTCGACGATCTGTTCCAATGCCATCGACGGCGCGCCGGGGAGCCGCGCGGCCTGGCTCGGCAGATACGGCACGTGCAGAAACCCGCCGCGGAAACGATGCCCGCCGGCCGCGGCCTCGTGCATCAGCCCGTAGAAGACGTGATTGCAGAGAAACGTCCCGGCGCTGTTCGACACCTCGGCCGGAATCGCGGCCTCGCGCAGCGCCGCCGCCGCGGCCTTGATCGGCAAGGTCGTGAAATAGGCCGCCGGCCCGCCGCGGATCACCGGCTCGTCGATCGGCTGGTTGCCGCGATTGTCGGGAATGCGCGCGTCGTCGATGTTGATCGCGATCCGCTCCAGCGACAGCGCGGCGCGGCCGCCGGCAAGCCCGGTGCACAGCACGATGTCCGGCTCGTTCAACGCGATCGCTTCCCTGAGCGCCGGCAGCGCCTCGCCGTAGACGGTCGGCAGCGCCCGGGTCGCGATGTCGAGCCCGCCCAATCGCGCCGGCAGCCGCTTCAGCGCCTCGGCGGAGGGGTTGCCCCGGTCGCCGCCGAACGGCTCGAACCCGGTGACGAGAGCCTTCATGCCGATTTTCCCAGTAACCTGCCGTCTGATCATCGGCGGCAAAGGCCAAAGGGTCAATCGACGACGCCGCGGCTGAGCTGATCGGTCGAGCGGTTGCAGGCAGTTTCGCAGAGGGCGGCGCGGAAGATCGCGGCGATCGCGGCGCCGGGGACCGCAACCTTGACCTCGACTCCGGTGAACGCCGCGCGCATCGACGGGCGGCCAAGGCTTTCCATCGCCAGCACCGCGATCTTGACCGGGTCGGGCTGAGCCGGCGCCGCACCGGGCAGCCAGGCCGTCTGCGCCCGCTTTTCGCGGTTCCGCCGCAGCCGGCGGCCCGCCGCGGTGACCTTGGAGAGGGCCTCCTTGAATGCGCGATGATTCACCACCTCGTCGACGTGCTTGGAACTCATCGTCACCCCCGTAATGTGGTTGACAATAGCTAGCATGCGGGGATGACGAAATTGCGACATCAGGGCATCAGAACACTATGAATAGATGTAGGAAAACTGTAACACACCTCAGCTAGTATCCGCCGAGTATTCGCTGCTCACGGAAGCAAATGTCCGGCGACGCCGCCTTGTTCTTTGGACTCTGGTTGCAGAGACCGCTGCAGATCGCTGCGATTACTCCGAGTAGCACGCATCTCGCCGCCGCGATGGCGGGACTGGTCGACCCGTCCCGCCTCGGATCGGTGCTCGAATTGGGGGCCGGTACCGGCAGCCTGACCCGTGGCCTGCTGCGCGCGGGCTGTCCGCCGGCGCGCCTCGTCGCGCTGGAACGCGAGACCGCGCTGGCGGCGACGTTGAGACGGAGCTTTCCCGGCATCTCGACGATTGTCGGCGACGCGACGGCGCTGGAAGACCATCTCGCCGAGTGCGGTATCGACCGGCTTTGCGCGATGGTCTCGAGCCTCCCGATCAAGTGGTTTCCGCTCTCCGCCCAACGCGCCGTGCTCGCTCCGTGTCTCGCCCGGCTCGGCGAAGGCGGCCGGTTCCTGCAGATGACCAACGCTTTCGCCTCGCCGGTCGCGATCCGCGCGCTCGGCATCGCCGGCATCCGCGTCGCCCAGGTCTGGCGCAACCTGCCGCCGGCGCGGATCTGGGTCTATTCGGCCCTGCCCGAAACCGCCCCGGAGACACGATGAATTTCCTGCCGTCCGACCCGATCGGCCACCACTACCGCACGATCTGGCTCAGCGACATCCACCTCGGCACGCGCGGCTGTAAGGCGGAGTATCTGATCGATTTCCTGCGCCACAACGATGCCCAGACCGTCTACCTCGTCGGCGACATCGTCGACGGCTGGCGGCTGAAGAAGTCGTGGTACTGGCCGCAGACCCACAACGATGTGGTGCAGAAGCTGCTGCGCATGGTGCGCAAGGGCACGCGCGTCATCTACGTGCCGGGCAACCACGACGAGTGGCTGCGCCCCTACGCGCTCTTGCATTTCGGCGGGGTCGAGGTGGTCGACGAGGCGATCCACGTCACCGCCGACGGCCGCCGCCTGCTGGTCATCCACGGCGACGCGTACGATACCGTGGTCAAGCACGCCAAGTGGCTCGCGGCGCTGGGCGACAACGCCTATACCGCGGCGCTCTACATCAACCGCTGCTTCAACCATTTGCGGCGGCTGTTCGGCTACGAATACTGGTCGCTCTCGGCCTATCTGAAGCTGCGGGTCAAGAACGCGGTCCAGTATATCGGCTCGTTCACCGACGCCTTGTCGGCCGAGGCACGAAGCCGCGGGCTCGACGGCGTCGTCTGCGGTCATATCCACCACGCCGAGATCCGCGATGTCGGCGGCGTGCTCTATTGCAACGACGGCGACTGGGTCGAAAGCTGCACCGCGCTGGTCGAGCATCTCGACGGCACGCTCGAGATCGTCTCGTGGACCGAGAAGCGCGAGTTCGACCTGCTTTATCCCGAGGTGGCGCTGGCCGACGATCCTGTCGAGGACGATGCCCTTGCCGGCGTCGAGCCGTGAGGATCGCCCCGTGAGGATCGCTATCGTCACCGACGCCTGGCATCCCCAGGTCAACGGGGTCGTCCGCACCCTGTCGGCGGTGCATGACGGGCTCGCCGCGATCGGCCACGAGCCGGAGATGTTCGCGCCCGACCGGTACCGCACGATCCCCTGTCCCGGGTATTCAACCATCCGGTTGGCGGTCGGCGCTGGCGCGGTGCTGGGCCGCCAGCTTGCCGAGTTCGCGCCCGATGCGGTGCATATCGCCACCGAAGGGCCGCTCGGCCTCGCCGCGCGCTCCTATTGCCTGGCGCAGGATTGGCCGTTCACCACCGCCTACCACACCAAGTTTCCCGAATATCTGCGGGCGCGCTGCGGTCTGTCGCTGCGATGGAGCTATGCCGCGCTGCGCCGGTTTCACGCGCCGTCGAACGGCGTCATGGTGCCGACCGAAACGGTGCGCCAGGAGCTTCTCGGCCGCGGTTTCGACCGGCTGGTGTCGTGGACGCGCGGCGTCGACATGGCGCTGTTCCGGCCCGGCTGCGAGCCGGCGATGGAGCTGCCGCGACCGGTGTTCCTTTATATCGGCCGCATCGCGGTCGAGAAGAACCTGCCGGCGTTTCTCGACCTCGACCTGCCGGGCTCCAAGCTTGTGGTCGGCGACGGACCGCTGCTGCCGGCGCTGCGGCGGCGTTATCCGCAAGCCTATTTCGCCGGCGCCCATGCCGGCGAGGATCTGGTTCGCCATTACGCCGCCGCCGATGTGATGGTGATGCCGAGCCGCACCGAGACCTTCGGCCTGGTGCTCCTGGAGGCATTGGCCTGCGGCGTGCCGGTGGCCGCTTATCCGGCGGCGGGCCCGACCGACGTCATCGGCGACAGCGGCGCCGGGGTGATCGGCGACGATCTCGGCGCGGCGGCCCGCGCCGCTCTCTCGATCCCGCGCGAACGCTGCGTCAAGCACGCGCGGCAGTTCAGTTGGGAAGCCTCGATCGACCAGTTCGTCGGCCATCTCGCCTTGATGTGACGCGAGGCGATGCCTGTTATTCCTGTTATCTGCCGCACTTTATCAGGCATTAGCAGGCTTGGCCGGCCTGTTCCGTGGCTCGGTATCCCTCGACAGGAAGGCCGCATGAGACCTGACCATACTGCCCGATTGCGGCGATTTTAGCGTCGCTCCGCGGGACGGCTGACACGGCGACTCGACAAAATCTGTTCCTTATGTTCCGTTAAATCATGGAGCAAATGGAACAGTCCGGCGATTTCGCCGAGGCGTGCCGGCGCGCCTTCGCGCCCGAGCACGGCCGCCGCTGGAAGAGCGCGGCGGCTGCGGCGCTGGCGATCGGCCGCACCACGCTCTACCGCTATCTCAATGGCGAGGCGCCGGTGCCGGGCGATATCCGCGCCCGACTCGCCGCGCTCGTCCATCGGCCGGCGAACCCCTATGCCGGCACCCTTCCCGGAGCAGACAGGATGATCCCCGAACAGCATATCGCGGGCGGCGCGCGCCCGTTCACCGGCGCCGAATACATCGAGAGCCTCCAGGACGGGCGCGAGGTCTACATCAACGGCGAGCGGGTCAAGGACGTGACGGCGCATCCCGCGTTCCGCAATGCGGTGCGCTCGCTGGCGCGGCTCTACGACGCGCTGCACGACCCGAAGAGCAAGGACGTGCTGACCTGTCCGACCGATACCGGCTCGGGCGGGTTCACTCACCGCTATTTCCGCGTCGCGCGCTCGCCCGAGGAGCTGAAGGCGCAGCAGGTCGCGATCGCCGAATGGGCGCGGCTGACTTATGGCTGGATGGGCCGCACCCCGGATTACAAGGCGGCGTTGATGAACACGCTCGGTGCCAACGCCGAGTATTACGGCCAGTTCGCCGCCAATGCGCGCTCCTGGTACAAGCGCGCGCAAGAAAACGTGCTGTTTATGAACCACGCTATCGTCAACCCGCCGGTTGACCGTGGCCGGCCGACCAACGAGGTCAAGGACGTCTATGTTTCGATCGAGAAGGAGACCGATGCCGGGGTGATCGTTTCGGGCGCCAAGGTCGTCGCCACCGCGGCGGCGCTGACCCATTACAACTTCCTCGGCCAGAACGCGGCGACCGCGACCGCCGACCCCGACATGGCGATTATGTTCATCCTGCCGATGGACGCACCGGGGGTGAAGCTGATCTGTCGCAACTCCTACGAGGAGATCGCGGCGCGGTGCGGCACCCCATACGACTATCCGCTGTCGTCGCGCTTCGACGAGAACGACGCGATCTTCGTTTTGGATAAGGTGCTGATCCCGTGGGAGAACATCCTCCTCCACCGCGACACCGAGAAGATCCTGTCGTTCTACCCGCGCTCGGGGTTTTTGAAC
>Ga0182024_10000947_pt1 | contig 75192 bp, 72 predicted proteins | sample P32metaG_FD_120480 | JGI IMG/M metagenome (GOLD analysis project Ga0182024, IMG submission 120480) | Permafrost microbial communities from Stordalen Mire, Sweden - P3-2 metaG (Illumina Assembly) | ecosystem: Environmental > Terrestrial > Soil > Wetlands > Permafrost | place: Sweden: Stordalen...
ACTTCGAGGCAACCATCGCCAGTGCCACCGCTTGGCTCCTCCTCGCCAACCTGCGCCTGCTCTCCCGCCGCCTCGCAAGAGCTTGATTGCCTATGATTCATTTTGAGTCAGACTCTGAGGAGCCCGCAGCGCGGGCGTCTCGAAGGACGCTGGGCGAGGATACAGCGGTTGCTGACGACCTCGCCGCCGCGGTCCGGCGCGGCGACCGGCGTGCGCTCGCTCGCGCCGTGACCCTCGTCGAATCGACCCGCCCCGACCATCGCCGCGCCGCCGAAGAACTGATCGCGGCGCTGCTGCCGAGGACGGGCGACGCCACGAGGATCGGCATCACCGGGCCGCCCGGCGCCGGCAAATCGACCTTCATCGAGCGCTTCGGCCTCGACGGCATCGCGCGCGGGCATCGGATCGCCGTGCTAGCGGTCGATCCCGGGTCGCAACGCGGCGGCGGCGCCATTCTCGGCGACAAGACGCGGATGGCCGAGCTGGCGCGCGCGCCGGCGGCCTTCATCCGCCCGTCCTCGGCCGGCAAACAATCGGGCGGCGTCGCGCGGCGCACCCGCGAGGCGATCCTCGTTTGCGAGGCCGCCGGCTTCGATACGGTGCTCGTTGAGACCGTCGGAGCCGGGCAGTCGGAAACCGCAATCGCCGATATGGTCGACATGTTCCTCTTGATCCTGCCGCCCGCTTCCGGCGACGAGCTCCAAGGCATCAAACGGGGCGTCATCGAATTGGCCGATCTGGTCCTCGTCAACAAGGCCGATGGCGCGCTCCTCGATCACGCAAGCCGGGCCGCCGCCGATTATGCCAACGCGCTGCGCCTCGTTCGCCCTTCCGTCCCCGAATGGCAGGCCGCGGCGCGGGCGGTCTCGGCCTTGACCGGCAGCGGGATCGATGCGGTATGGGACGATGTGAGCGCGTTCCGCGCCGCGCTCCAGGCAACCGGCGCCTGGGAGCGGCGCCGCGCCGAGCAGGCGCGTGCCGCGCTCTGGGCCGAGATCGGCGACGCGCTCCTCGAGCGCTTCCGCGCCGCGCCGAGTGTCGCCGCCCGCCTCACCGAAGTCGAAGACGAGGTGACCGCCGGCACGCGCACTCCGGCCGCCGCCGCCCGTGAGTTGCTCGCCGTTTTCCTCGAGCGCGACGACGATCACGAATGGCTCGACGCTCCGCCGATCGGCCGCGAGTTGTTGTAGTGGGACAAATACGGCTTCAGGCAGCGACGTGCGCCAGAATGCGAAACCCTTCTTCCGGTTGCGACGGCGCGAAATGAACGGTCACTGCGCGGAACCGTTCATCGGTGACGTGACCCCAATAGACGCCTGACGGCTTCTCCTCATTCCGCCTATGAATATTGGCGAGGCACCGAGAATCGGTGGCCTCGATAACATGCAGGAGGTGATCGGCATCGGCGGCCTCGAAAATCGCGCGAACCCACTGCCGACTCTTTACCGTGTTACCAGAAAAATCGAAGACGATGGAGACACCGAGGCGCAATAATTTGGTGGCGAGAGGCCCAATTAGGCTGCGCCACTTCGAGGCTGCCCTCTCGAAGTCATCGTGCGACCTGATCTCGAAACCGAGCGTATCGATCCACTCATCTTCGCAGATCACCACTGCGGGGAGCGTTCGCCCCAACTCTCGGGCTAGCGTCGTCTTGCCTGCACCCGCTTTTCCGCAGATGAAATGAAGGGTGGCCATATCGCCTTCCATCTGCCGTCGCGGGCAGTCATCTACATGATTTGGAATATTGTTTTATAACTTCTAGCCGTTTGCCGAATAGAGCCCCGCCTTGCGCGCCTTCTCGATGACGAGCGCGGTCACCGCGTCGAGATGCGGCGTCGCCACGCCGGCGGCGCGGGCAAAGGCCTGGACGGCGGTCAGGATGCCGTCGATCTCGGGTGGCCGGCCGCGCTCGAAATCCTGCAGCATCGAGGATTTGTGCGGCGATTCGGGCCGCCTGCCGTAAGCGCGCTCGACCGTGACATCGGGTTGGATGCCGTGCGCGCGCGCCGTGGCGAGACCCTCATCCATCAGCGCCTTGGCGAGGGCGAACAACTCCTCGTGATGGCCGATGACGCCGATCGGCTCGCCGGTCAGCGCGCAGATCGGGCTCGTGCTGAGGTTGCGCAGGAGCTTGTCCCAGATCTCCACGCGAATGCTGCTGCTGATCGGCGCTTCGACGCCGGCGCGCTCGAAAGCGGCGGCGATCCTCTGGACCCGATGCGAGATCGTGCCGTCGGGCTCGCCCAGCGTGAATTTGTTAAGCGTTCCCGGCGAGTTGCGGATCACCCCGGGCTCGACGACCTCGTTCGCCGAGTTGATCATGCAGCCGATGACCCGTTCGAGCCCGACCGTGCGCGCGAGCACCCCACCTGGATCGAGCAGCGACAGATCGGGACGCGGCAAGCCGTTCTCCGGGCAGCGATGGAGATACCACCAGGGGATCCCGTTCATCGCGAAGACGATGCTGGTGTCGGGTCCGATCAGCGGCGCTAATCCCGGCGCGGCCGCCGCCAGCACCGACGATTTCAGCGCGACGAAGACAACGTCCTGAATCCCCAGGCTTTCCGGCCGGTCGCTGGCGCGGATATGGCTAGAGTAGCACTCCTCGCCGATCCACAGCGTGATCCCGCGCTGGAGAATCGCGGCGAGCTGGGCGCCGCGCGCCACCGCGCAGACCTCGATCCCGGCGGCATCCGCACCGGCCCCGAGCCGCGCCGCGACATGGCCGCCGACCGCGCCAGCACCGAAGACCACTATCTTCATTCTCGGGTTCCCCTATCGTTGTCGCCCTGATGCAGAGTGTCCCCTCTTGCCGCCTTGGCCAAGCCGCCCGCGCGGCGGCCCTCCTCGCGGCGGTGTGGTCGCTGTCGGCCGTGGGGCCGGCCGCGGCCGTTGATTTGTTCGCCCGGCACACCGTGACGGTGCAGTTCGCGACATCGGACGGTAAGCCGATGGCCGATGCCGAGGTGCGCGTCTTCGCTCCGGGCCGGCCGAGCCAGCCGGAGCTGACCGGGCGCACCGACAGCGCCGGCAAGTTCGAGTTTTCCGCCAACATCGATGGGTTGTGGAGCGCGGAGGCGCATGGGACGAGCGAAATCGCCCGGGTCACCGTCCGGGTCGGCAGCACGGAGGGCAAGGAGGACACCGAGCCGCCCTCGCCCTACTGGGTGGTCGGCGCGCTCCTCTTATTGTTGATCCTCGCCTTCGGCTACCGGGTGGCGCGCAGGCGGAGCCGCACCCGCACCCGGCCTGATCGGCCCGATCCGCCGCGAACGCCCTGAGGCCGGCGAAGAGCTCGGGGGCTCAGCTCAGGGTCATCAAGGTGCCGATCAGATCGGCAGGCCACGCCAGGCTCGTCGGAGCGCTGATCAGCGCCTCTCCGAGCGACGGATCGATCCCGGCGGGCAGGTCGAATGCCATGTGGTGGCCGAAATGCGCGAGCACCCCGGCTAAATAAAGCCCGATCGCCCACCGCAATGGCTGCGGGCGATGGCGCGACGGCGCCCGCGACCCGGAAAAGCGAAACACCTGACGGCCGACTTTCGGCAATCCCGGCGGCCCAATCATGATCTCACCCAGGCATCAGCAAAGCTGCAATCCAGGACAGGCGCGCAACCACCGCGTCATCCCTCGACTTTGGGGCGGTCGCGCCTATCCTGGCCGAGCATCGATCATAGCGCCCTCGGCGATCGCCGTCACCGATTTGCGGCATCATGCCTCGCTCGCCCGCGGCAGGCCGGGTCGACCCGGCGCCGGTTCAGTTGGGCGGCGGCGGCACCACGGAGCCAGGGGGCAGCGCATAAGAGCCGGGCCGCGGCGCGCCGTCGTAATAGCCCGGCGGCGGCGGGTTATAGGCCTGCGGCGGGTAATAGGATGGCGGCGGGGTGGTGGCGGCGCCGCCGAGCAATCCGACGGCGCCGCCGATGGCCGCTCCGAGCGCCGCGCCGTGGCCGCCGGCCGCGGCCGCGCCAATCGCCGCACCGGTGCCGGCGCCAATGAGCGCGCCGCCGATCGCGTTCTGGGCGGGATCATAAGGGTTGGTGCAGCCCGCCAGGCCGAGGACCAGCGCCACGCCTGCCATGCCGCCGGCAATCAATCGTTTCGTCATGCGTGGCGCGCTCCATCGCGGCGATGCGTCAAGATGATACGCGCGCTCGCGCCGCCGCCTCCCCGCCGAGGGTGCGGATCGCCGTTGGTCTCAGCTTCGCGCGAGCGCCGGGTGCTTCCAGCCGATCCACTCGCACACCGCGCGTCCCATGACGAGGTCCTGGTCATGCCCGGCCAGCCACGGCAGCTCCTCGGTGAACATCGTCACGCATTGCCGATAGCTGCACGGCATCCGGGTGATGTCGGTGCCCCAGAAGCACCGCGCCGGGCCGAACGCGTCGAAGATCTGGCGGATGTATTTGTGAATATTCCGATAGGGATAGGGCTCACTCGAGTAGCTCGGCGCGCCCGAGAGCTTGACCGCGACATTGGGATGTTTGGCGAGGGCCAGCATCTCCGGCAGATTGGCGAACGCGGCATCGTCCCTGCCGGCGCCGCCGCCGCCGCCGCGCCCGTGATGGTCGATGTGCAGCTTCAGCCCGGGATGCCGCTCGGCGATGGTGCCGAGGGCCGCCATGTGGCCGCCCGCCAACAGACCGACCGGCAGCCCCTCCTTCTCACAGGCGGCCCAGAACCAATCGAGCGAGCCGTCGGTCCACCAGGCCTGCTGGTGCGGCTGGTTGAACGTAAAACGGAAGCCGAGCATGCCCGGCCGCTGCCGCCAGTTCTTGACGATGTCGAGGCGGTTCGGCGCCTGGAGGTCGAAATTTCCGAGGATGCAGAACTTGTCCGGGTGCGCCTTCACCGCCTCGACGGACAGCGTGTTCATGGCTTCGCCGAGCGTCGAGGGCGGATGGAGGACCGCGGCATCGACCCCCGCCGCCGCCATTTCCTTCAGCGCGTCCTCTTTCGAATAGGTCGGGATCTGCCGGTGATGCGCCGACATCGTGGCGTTTTGCCAGATGTGGATCTGTGAATCGACGATCAGCATCGCGTTTCTCTCCTCTGTCGCATCCGTCATCCCGGCGTAGGCCGGGATGACACGCAGATTAAAGGGTCAAGGCCACGCCTTTTTGGCGAAGATCGTCGGGACCCAGGGCGGCGGCCAGCCTTCCATCCGTTCGCGGCGGCGGCGCTCCGCATCCTTCTCGCCACGGCCCGATTGAGGCTTGCGGGTTCCCATATCCTGATCCCGGGCGCTCGGCGTGCGTTCGCGGCGCAACTCTTCGATGCGGGCGCGGATCACCTCGAAATCATCGGCGGCTCGCGGGCGATTCACCGGACCTCTCTCATCTCGATCGGCCAATCCAGCGCACTCCGGCCCAATCCAGCGCACTCCGGCCCAATCCAGCGCACTCCGGCCCAATCCAGCGCACTCCGGCATAGTGAAGGGGAAGCCGGCCCTGGGTCAAACTCTTCGGGCGGCCTTCGCCCGGGCGTTGCGGACACCGCCGCGATTAGGGTTGAATGGGAGAGTCAAACCGCGAGGGCGTCCCGATGGATGTCGCCTTTCTGACAATCGCCGAGCTGGGCCGGCTCTATCGCCGGCGCGAATTGTCGCCGGTCGAGGTGACGAAGGCGCTTCTGGCGCGCATCGCCGCCCATGACGAGAAGCTGCACAGCTTCTTGCGGGTGATCGAGGAGGCTGCATTGGCCGCGGCGGCCGAAGCCGAAGAGGAGCTGATGGCCGGCAAAGGGCGCGGTCCGATGCACGGCATCCCCTATGCGCTCAAAGACATCATCGAGACCAGGGGAATCCTGACGACCGGCCATTCGAAGCTGCGCCAGGACCATGTGCCGGCCGCCGATGCCGAGCTGGTTACCAGGCTGAAAGCCGGCGGCGGCATCATGCTCGGGAAGCTCGCGACCTGGGAATTCGCGCTCGGCGGCCCGAGCTGGGACCTGCCCTGGCCGCCGGCGCGCAACCCTTGGAACCCCGACTATCTCCCCGGCGGGTCGTCGAGCGGCGCCGGGGCGGCGGTCGCGGCCGGGTTTGCGCCGGGCGCGGTGGGCACCGACACCGGCGGCTCGATCCGCGGCCCGGCGGCGGTCTGCGGCCTCGCCGGGCTGAAGCCGACCTATGGCCGGGTCAGCCGCCGCGGCGTCTTCCCCAACACCTTTTCGATGGACCATTGCGGGCCGCTCGCCCGCAGCGCCGAGGACATCGCGCTGTTTCTGGGGGTGATCGCCGGGTTCGACCCCGAGGATCCCGGCAGCGAGGACGTTGCGGTGCCGGATTACCGGGCCGAGCTCGATGGCGGGGTGCGCGGGCTGCGCCTCGGCCTCCTCGACGATTGGTACGAGGGCGCCAATGCCCATCCCGACCTCGCGCCGGCGATGGCGGCGGCAGTCGCGCTGTTGCGCAGTGGGGGTGCCGTTGTCGAGCCGGTTCGCCTCTCGAGCCTGCGCGACTACACCGATTGCAAGACGACGATCTCGAGCGTCGAACTCTACGCGATCCATGAGCACGATCTCAGAACCCGGCCGCGGGATTTCGGCCGCATCTTGCGCAATCGGGTGCTCCCCGGCGGGTTGATCCGCGCCGAGGATTACCTCGAGGCCTTGCGCTGGCGTACCGCGCTGGCGAGGGAGCAGGCGCGGGCGTTGGAAAAGGTCGACGCGTTCATCACCGCCGCATCGCTCACTGTCGCCGATCGGGCCGACCCGAGCCTCCCCGACCGGCTGGTCAGCGCGCCCAGCATCACGATGCCGTTTAGCGTTGGCGGCTTGCCGGCGCTCGCCATACCCTGCGGGTTCAGTAAGAAGGAAGGCCTGCCGCTGTCGCTGCAGATCGCGGCGGCGCCCTTCGCCGAAGGGCTGGTGCTGCGCATCGCCCATGCCTACCAGCAGGCGAGCGATTGGCACCGCCGCCACCCGACCCTGGCCTGATCGCCTCGGAGCAGTCATGATGGCGCGCGACAATCGAACTGATCTCACCCACCTGCCGCCTTCCACCCCGGAGGAGATTCGCGTAATGGCGCGAAACGCGGGCCTCGATCTGCCGGACGATCTCATGCGCCAATTCATCGCGGCGTGGCCGGCCTATGAGGCCATGATCAGGCGCATTCCGCGCAGCCGGTCCTACGCCGAAGAGCCGGCCCATACCTTCCGGCCGGCCCGCTTCTCAGGCCGCGGCCAGCCTCGATGAACGGTTTGACCGAGCAGATCGGGATAGGGAGCGAGGACAAGTTCCGGTTCATCTTCGACTCGGTCGGCGACAGCATCTTTGTGTGCGATGCGGTAACCGGCACGCTGACGGAGTTCAATGCGGCCGGGTGCACGATGTTCGGTTTCTCGCGCGACGAGCTGATCGGGCGCACGCTCAACTCTCTTTCGGCGGGCCTGTCGGCCTATGTGCAAACTGATCTGATGACATTGTTGCAGGATACGCAATCGCGAGGGCCGCAGACCTTCGAGTGGCTCTGCAAGGCGAAGAACGATCATCTGTTTTGGGGTGAGATTTCGCTGCGCTGCGTGTCGCTGGGGGGCCGTTCCGTCGGGCTGGCGATCCTGCGCGACATCTCCGAGCGCAAGCGCAAGGAAGACGAGGTCGTCCAACTGGCCCATTTCGACGTCCTCACCGGTCTGCCGAACCGGCGCAACTTTGATGTCACTCTTCGGCAGGAGATCGCGCGATCCGCGCGGTATGGCGGCCCGCTTTCCATGGCGATGGCCGATATCGATCTTTTCAAGATCGTCAACGACACCTTCGGGCACCAGGCCGGGGACGCGGTGCTCAAGGGCCTTGGCGATCATATGAAGAAAAGCCTGCGGGGGAGCGATTACATAGCCCGCTGGGGCGGGGAGGAATTCACCCTTCTGCTCCCCGAGACGCGGCTCGATGTTGCAGAGATGCTGCTCAACCGGCTGCGGATCAGCATCGCCGATCAGGTCATCGCGGAAATCGGACGGGCAGTGACGCTGAGCTTCGGGGTCACTGCATATGCAAAACCCGACAGTCCGAGCGACCTGGTGAAACGGGTCGACGCGGCGCTTTACCAGTCGAAACAGACCGGCCGAAACAAGGTGACCAAAATCTGACCGGCGTTTCACAGGGACGCTGCCCGCGTCGGCCAAGAGGCACAGGCCGCCGACACAAAGATCACCACCGGGGGAAGCGCGATGAAGACGAGCCACGACCGCATTCTGACCACCCATACCGGCAGCCTGCCGCGCCCCCCGGAATTGCGCGCGGTGCTGGTCAAGAAGGACCAGGGCGAGCCTTACGACAAGGCGGAGCTGAGCCGCCTGACGCGCGAAGCTGTCATCGCCATCGTCCGGCGCCAGGCCGAGGTTGGAATCGACGTCATCAATGACGGCGAAATGTCGAAGCCGGGCTATTCGACCTATGTCGCCGACCGTCTCAGCGGCTTTGCCGGGCACGAGGCGGCGAAGCCCCGCCTCGATACCGGCCCATACCCGAACTTCATGGCCGCCTATACCCGAATGACCGGCGACAACGTCGCGCGGCGGGCGGTGTGCGTCGGCCCGATCGCGGTCAAGGACACGGCGCCCCTCGCCGAGGATCTGGCAAACCTCAAGGCGGCGCTGGCTCAGGTCAATGCGGTCGAAGGCTTCATGACCGCGGCCTCGCCCGGCCTCGTGCCGGTATTCCAGAACAACCGCCACTACCCGACCTACGAGGCTTATGTCGAAGCCATCGCCGCGGCGATGCAAGCGGAGTACGAGGCGATCGTCGCCGCCGGGTTCGTCCTGCAGCTCGATTGCCCCGACCTCGCGATGGCCCACCACACCTCGTTCCAGGATTTGAGCGAGGCTGATTTCCTGAAGCGCGCGGCGTTCCACGTCGAGGTCTTGAACCACGCGCTGCGCAACGTCCCGGCGACAAGCTGCCGCATCCACATCTGCTGGGGCAATTACGAGGGGCCGCACGATCACGACATCGATTTCGCCAAGGTCGCGCCGATCCTCATAAAGGCAAAGCCGATGGCGCTCGTCGTCGAGGCGGCCAACCCGCGCCACGCCCATGAATGGGCGGTGTGGAAGGAGGTCAAACTGCCGGACGACAAGATCCTGGTCGCCGGCGTCCTCGACACCTCGACCAATTACGTCGAGCACCCCGAGCTGGTCGCCGAGCGCCTCTGCCGCTTCGCCGACCTGGTTGGGCGCGAGCGGGTGATGGCCGGTTCGGATTGCGGCTTCGGCACCTTCGCCGGCTACGGCAAGCTCGACCCGGACATCGCGTTCAAGAAACTGCACGCGATGGCCGAAGGCGCACGGATCGCCTCCAAGCGGTTGTGGGGGCGCGCCTGATAAGGGCAAGTTTCACAGCTGGATGGGGGCAATGCGTCCTTCGAGACGCCCGCGTCGCGGGTTCCTCAGGATGACGAGATTCATCCACGTGCAATCGACAATACACCGTCATGGTGAGGAGCGGCGCGGAGCGCCGTGTCTCGAACCACGCAATGCGCCGATGCAGCAGGAACCTGGGAGAGGCATTACCGTAGACAGGATAGCCGCCGCGCAGCGGCTTTCTATGCTCGGCGCGACGCGGCGGACGATCCTCGCCGGGTTTGCGGCGGCGCTCGCGCCGCAGCCGCTGCTCGCGCAGCAGCCGCAGGGCGGGATGCGCCGCCTCGGCGTGCTGATGCCCCGTCCTCCCGGCGACCCCCAAGGGAAGGTATTCGCGGGCGCCATAGTGCAGGGGCTCGCCGCGCTCGACTGGCACGAGGGCGGCAACCTGCACATCGACTGGCGCTGGGCCGGCAGCGACCCCACGCTGTTCGAGCGCTACGCCGCCGAATTGGTCGCGCTCGCCCCCGAAGTGCTCTTGGCCATCTCCAGCACGTCTGTCACGGCGCTGCGGCGGCAGACCGGCACGATCCCAATCGTGGCCGTGGGCATCACCGACCCGGTCGCCCAAGGCTTCGTCGCGAGCCTGGCGCACCCCGGCGGCAACATCACCGGCTTTAGCCTTTTCGACACGCCGATGGCCGGCAAATGGCTGGGAATGCTGACCCAGATCACCCCGCCCGTCGCGCGTGTGGGGGTCCTATCCGGCGACGGCGCCCTATGAGGGTCTGGTGGTCTGCGCCATCGAGGACGCTGCCCCATCCCTGGCCGTGACGGTGCGGGCCGCGCCGGTCAACAACGATGCCGAGATCGCGGCGATCATGGCGGGCCTCGCGCGCGAAGAGCGCAGCGGGTTGCTGGTTCTGCCGAACGCCTTCGCGGGTGTGCATCGCGACGCCATTATTGCTCTCGCCGCCCAATACCGTCTGCCGGCGGTTTATCCGTACCGCCTTTTCGCCGCCGCCGGCGGACTGATGTCCTATGGCATCGACGTCATCGACCAGTTCCGCCAATCGGCCGCCTATGTCGATCGCATCCTGCAGGGCGCCAAGCCGGCCGACCTTCCGGTCCAGAACCCGACCAAATTCGAGCTGGTGATCAACCTGAAGACCGCCAAGGCGCTCGGCGTCACCATTGCGCCATCGCTGCTCGCCGGCGCCGACGAGGTCATCGAATGATGACGCGGGGCAGGGAAACGCTAGAGACCTTCCCCCAGCGGTGGATAAATGCGTAATCTGTCGGCGAAGAGTTTTTCGGCAACCCGGACCTCACCGCACCCCCGCATTCAGGTCCGTCCGACCTACAGGAGGAAACATGGCTGAAATCAAAGGCGCCGATCTGCTGGCGAAAAGCCTGAAGGAGCAGGGCGTACAATTCATGTTCGGCGTCGTCGGGTTTCCCGTCGGGCCGATCGCCGAGGCGGCGCAGAAAGTGGGCCTCCCCTATATCGGCATGCGCAACGAGCAGGCGGCATCCTATGCCGCGGGTGCCGTCGGCTACCTGACCGGCCGGCCCGGCTCGTGCATCGTCGTCACCGGACCCGGCGTCATCCACGGTCTCTCCGGCCTGGCCAACGCCCAGCAGAACTGCTGGCCGATGATCCTCATTGGCGGCGCCTCGGAGACCTATAGGAACGGCATGGGCTCCTTCCAGGAGGAGCGCCAGGTACTGGCCGCGACCCCGGTTTCCAAATGGGCGCACGCGATCGAACACGTCAACCGCATCCCGTTCTACGTCGAGATGGCGGTCAGGCAGTCGACCTACGGCCGCCCCGGCGCGACCTATCTCGACTTCCCCGACGACATGATCACCGGCTCCTGCGACACCGACACGGTGGACGAGGTCCGCAAATGCCCCGACCCGCCGCGCACGATGGCGATGCCGCAAGACATCGAGCATGCCCTCGACGTCTTGCAATCGGCGCAACGCCCGCTCGCCCTGATCGGCCAGGGCATGGCCTCCTCGCAGGCCGAGGACGAGGTGCGCGCCTTTATCGAGAAGACCCAGATACCGTTCGTGCGCACGCCCAAGGGCAAGGGCATCTTGCCGGACGACCACCCGCTGTCGGCGGGCGCGGCGCGCTCGCTCGCCCTCTCACAGGCCGACGTCGTCTTCCTCATGGGCGCGCGCTTCAACTGGATCCTGCATTTCGGCCTGCCGCCGCGCTACGCCAAGGATGTGCGGGTGGTCCAGCTCGACATCGAGCCGGAGTCGATGCACCAGAACAAGCCCGCCGAGGTGGCGCTGGTCGGCGACGGCAAGGCGATCGTCGCGCAGCTCAACGCCGCGCTGCAGGGCCGCCAGTGGTTCCACCCGGAGGGCTCGCCCTGGCGCCAGGCGATCGCCAAGAAATCGGCCGAGAACGCGGCGATGATCGCGCCGCAGATCGACGACAATTCCTCGCCCGGCGGCTATTACCGGCTGTTCCGCGACATCCGCGAATGGCTGCCGAAGAATGTGGTCCTGTGCAGCGAGGGCGCCACCACGATGGATATCGGCGGGACCCAAATGCCGCTCGATAACCCGCGTTCCTACCTCAACGCCGGCAGCTACGGCACGATGGGCGTGGGGCTAGGGCTCGTCGTCGCCTCCTGCGTCGTCCACCCCGACCGCCCGGTCGTCCACATCTCCGGCGACTCGGCGATCGGCTTCTCGGGCATGGAGATGGAGACCCTCTGCCGCTACAACATGCCGGCCAAGATCGTCGTCATGAACAATGGCGGCATCGGCCCCGGCATGCCGGAAATCCCGAAGAACCCGATGCTCAACATGCGGCCGAACACCCTCATTTACGGCGCCCGCTACGACAAGATGATGCAGGCGTTCGGCGGCTACGGTGCCTATGTCGAGGACATCAAGGACTTCCGCGGCGCCCTCGACGAATTGATGAACTTCCCCGGCCCGGGCCTGGTCAACGTCAAACTCAGCCAAGGCTCGGCCAGGAAAGCGCAGGAGTTCCGCTGGCACAGCTGACTTTTTGCAGCGCAAGCGCTGCAAAAAGTCATCCCGGCGCAAGCCGGGATCCACCGCCATCCCCCTCCCCTCCCCGGGCTTGACCCGGGGATCACGGGGGAGGGAAGGGGTGGGGGCTATTTCGGGCCGCTCCGCAAGGGGCGGCCCTCTTTGCATAGCGATAAGTAAACTGTCACCGTAACTTAACGGCTCGCGTTCAGGTCATTGTCGTCCGCCACAGACTTCGGGAGTATTGGCACCGAATGTCGGACCATCTTGATATAGGCGCTGCGGTAGGCATCGTCGCCCTAATATTTGCCATTCCTGTCGGCGTTATGTCTCACGTGCTCGGCCATCGTTTTCTGCAACAGCTTGAAAATCGGAAGCTGGTAAAGGCTAATGCAACCCGACAGCAAGCTATTCGGACGTATAACCTCATCAAATCGTTCCACAACCGCACGAGAGATAGGTATGTCTACTACCTGCTGCTCGCAGGTTGGGCAGTAATTTGCGCCATAGTATCTTCCACGAGCATTATTTTGATTGTTCTCATTAAACCCAACATGGGAATAAGCCCCCCTGACCCGCTGGCAGTTGTTCTTATTGCGTTGGCCTTCGTGTTCGCACTATTCGCCGTGCTTTTGATGGTGGTTCTCTACGCAACCTCTCGACAACTCGACCGCTTCGATGCGTACAAGGCGGAGTTCGAACATCAGTGGGGACCAATTGACGAAAAAACACCCCGGGTGTGATTGAGTAGTAACGTGCGTAATCGCTTCAGTCACCTCAGGATACGGGCAATAGCAAGCTGTAGGGCGGAAAAGCGCAGCGCATTCCGCCATTGACGGTCAACGCGTCAGGCTCGGCGGAATACGCCGCGCTCTTCCGCCCTACATAATTCAATCGGCCGCGGCGGGTGTCGGCTGATGGCGCAGCTGTCCGACCTTCGTCATTGCCCAGACCCCGGCCAGTTTTCGGTGAACCACCGGGGCAGCGGATCTTCGACGCCGCTCAATAACAGGTGGGCGTACGCGTCGCGCGGCGCCGCATAGCTGGCACCACAGCCCGACGATTTTGCTTGACTAGATTCCTGTTTTGTTCTATAGATACGCATTGTAGAAACTCGTGTCGCGGCGCTCGCCCGGTCGAACAAAGGGAATGTGCAGACCTGCTGATTCCCACCAGTTGCAGGTGAAACGCTACGGGTGCGGTGCTATTTCGGCCATCTCGATACGCCGACAGAGTTGGCGGTTACCCGGGCGCCCGCAGATTGCCTGCCGGGTCGTAGATCCGGGGCTGTAGTGAATTGAACACGGTATCGATGTCGGCTTGTCCGATCGGCAGCGCACCGGCCTCACAGATCGTGGCGTGGATGACCCAGACAAAGCCGCCCCGCCAGCGCGGGCCGAGGCGCTCGACCGCAACGCAACCGCGCCTCCCGTCGGAGAACCCGATCGTGCTCTGAGCGCCCTCGCTCGTGCCGCCCGACACAAAATTGCGCCAGTCGACGCCGCGCCGCGTCACCTGATTGAGGTCCTTGAAATCCTCCGGCATGTCGGTGAAACCGGACCACACAAAGCAGAATTTGTTGAAGACGCCCGCCGCGGTCACCTTGTAGGGATCGAAGACCTGGACATCGGCTTCGACCGCGAACCGGCCGATATCGACGGTCAGCAAATGGTGCGCGATCGTGCATTCGCTGCCCACCGCCGGCTGGGCGCCGGTCGCCATCATGCTCATGAAGTTCTCGACCGGCGGTCCGCTCTGGCACTTGCCCGCGACGGCGGAGGCAAGCCGCGCCGTGTCGCACGGAATCACCGGCCATTTGTCCTCCTCGACCCGCAACTTTCCGTACATCGGCGAGAAGCGTTGCGGCGGCGCCACCGGGGCGGTGACATTGAGATCGGGGAGCGTCGTTCGCGCGTCTTGCGCCACGCCGGCATCGGGCCACAGCAGAAATGCCCCGGCCGCGGCTACCGCAATTGTCGCGATTCCTCGCATCGCCGTACCCCCTCCCGCGGACCAACCACGCTTTGGTCGGCATGCCCGCTGGCAGGGATCGAACCACGAAAAACCGGGATTCCGAAGCAAAAGCAGCAGCGGGCGCCGGCCGCCTCGCTCGCCAAAGCGCGCGCCGACCCCGAGAACGTCAGCTCGGTCTTGCTGCCGACCGCCTCGCGCGCCAACTGTCACTACGCCACGCGGCGAGGCGGGCCTACCCTACCCTACAACCAAGCCTGGGTGCGCCATCACGACAATTATGGCTCGGCCGATGACGATCCGCGTCAGGCGAGGAAAGGATGAGCCTTCGTCATCGCCGCTCCCGGACCCCATCGTCAATGGGGTGGGCCGTTCCGGGAGCGGCGATGTAGGGTGAAAGAGGCGCTCACGGGAACAATGGCTGGCGCGGTATTCGATCAGGTGGAATCACTCTCTCAACCCCTTGGCCGGGCTTGACCCGGCCATCCACGTCTTTTTCTCGCGCATCCCAATCCCTAGGACGTGGACCCCCGGGACAAGCCCGGGGGAGGGGGTATTTTTAGCGCTTCATTCTCGTTGGATCACGCCCTAGCGCCAGCGGCGGTAACCGTAAAAACCGCCGCCGCCAAACAGAAGGACAAGCACGACGATAACCAGCAAGAGATCCATAGGTTCCTCCAATATAAGTCCCCAACCATTGGTTAGGTAGGTTTGATCTGACAACGATGCGAGCCTCGGAATCTACCTATGTGCCTATGCCGGCGTCTGAAAATCTCTGTATCCGGGGTTGGCTGAACAACCTCGCCCGGCCGCTCACCGGCTCGGATCGTCGGCGAGCCTGACCAATAGCTTGCCGAAATTCTTGCCCTGCAACAGGCCGATGAAAGCGTCGGGCGCATTTTCGAGGCCCACGACGATGTCCTCGCGGTATTTGAGCTGGCCGGCGCGCACCAGGGGCGCCGCCATGGCGCGGAATTCGCCGTAGCGCTGGCGCTGGTCGCTGACGATGAAGCCCTGGATCCGGAGCCGCTTCCTGATGACCGCGCCGAGATTGGGTCCCGGGCGCGGGCTCGAATCGTTGTATTCCGCGATCATCCCGCACATGACCATGCGGGCGAAATCGTTGAGGCGCGGGAACACCGCCTGTTGCACCGCGCCGCCGACATTCTCAAAATAGACGTCGATGCCCTTGGGGCAGGCCCGGTCGAGCTGGGCGGCGAGGTCGCTCTGGTGATCGATCGCCGCATCGAAGCCGAGCTCCGCTTCGACATAGCGGCATTTCTCCGCCCCGCCGGCGATGCCGACGACCCGCGCGCCCTGGCGCTTGGCGAGTTGTCCGGCGACCGCGCCGACCGCGCCCGAGGCGGCCGCGACGACGACGGTCTCGCCCGCCTTGGGCTGGCCGATGTCAGTTAATCCGACATAGGCGGTCATGCCCGGCATGCCGAGGATGCCGAGCGCGGTCGAGATCGGCGCCTCGGCCGCGTCGAGCTTCAATAATCCGCCGGCCGGGACGGCGCTGTAGAGCTGCCAGCCATAGCCGCCCGACGCGTAGTCGCCGTCGCGGAAGGCGGGGTCGCGCGAGCGCGCCACCTGGCCGACGACGCGGCCCTCGATGACCTCGCCCAACTCGACCGGCCGCGCATAGGAGCGCACCCCGCTGATGCGGCCGCGCATATAGGGGTCGAGCGATAGATAGATGCCGCGCAATACGACTTCGCCCTCGCCGGGTTCCGGCAAGGGGCCCTCGGCAATGGCGAAATCCTCGGGCACCGGCATTCCGTTCGGCCGCCGTTTCAAGACGATCTGTCGATTGCGCTCGGGCATGTCTCCCTCCTCACCAAGCCTGTCGCCGGATCATGCCACAATTCCGACGGCTGGGCTCTCGGATGGACCGCGGGCGTCCCGCCCGCATGCGCCTAGCGCCGTGACGCAGATCGCGCTGCCGGGTAGGATCGCCCGGGCCAGTCGAGCGAGGAGAAAATCATGGCCGCTGTTCTGAAGAACGCCGCGAAGGAGCGCCTCGATAGGGGCGAGCTGGCGCTCGGGGTCATCCTGCGCCAGGCGCGTACGGTCGACATCGCGCCAATCATGAAATCCTGCGGCTATGACTGGCTGTTCCTCGATCTCGAGCACAATTCGATGGATCTCGACACCGCGGTGCAAATCGCGGTCGCCGCGCTCGGCGCCGGGATTGCCCCGGTTGCGCGCGTCCCCGCCGGCCAATTGTGGATGGCGACCCGGTTCCTCGACGGCGGCGGGCTCGGCATCGTGGTGCCGCATGTCGATACCCCCGACGATGCGCGCGCGATCGCGCAGGCGCTGCGCTATCCGCCGCAGGGTCATCGCTCGGTCGCCGGCGGGCTGCCGCATTTCGGTTATGCCAAGATGGGGGTCGCCCAGACCTGCGCGGCGATCAACGCCGCGACCCTGGTCGTCGTCATGCTGGAGACCCCGACCGCCATCGCCAACGCCACGGCGATCGCCGCGGTGCCGGGGATCGACTCATTATTGATCGGCATCAATGATCTGGCGATGGAGCTGGGCATCCCCGGCGGCTTTGGCGACGAGCGCATTGTCGCCGCCTATGAGGCCGTCTGCGATTCCTGCCGTGCCTCCGGCAAATTCGCCGGCGTCGGCGGCATCGCCGACGAGGCGCTGCTGCGCCGCTATATCAGGATGGGCGTGCGTCTGGTGCTGCCCGGCAGCGATCTCGCCTTCATGATGGCAGCCGCGACCGAGCGCGCCGCGGCGATGCGCGGCTGTCTCTGAGCGGCAGGGCACCTCCGTCGCGGTGACGGAGCAGCACGCACAAGGCCAGCGGCCGATAGCGCCCGCCCGCCGTCAATCGGAGGTGCTGCGCGGCATCCTCTTGATGTGCGCCGGCGCGTCGGTGTTCCCGTTCATGAACGCGTCGGTGAAGCTGCTCGGCGCGCGCTATCCGGTAGCCGAGATCGTCTGGGCCCGCTTCACCGGGCACCTCATCATCATGCTTTTGGTATTCCTGCCGCACTACGGGTGGCGGTTGTTGGCGACGCGGCGTCCCGCCGTGCAGATCGCCCGCTCCTTGTTGATGCTCGCCGGCAATCTTCTGTTCGTCGTGGCGATCGCGCGGGTGCCGCTCGCCACCGCCTCGGCGATCGGCTTCACCGCCCCGTTGATCGTCACCGCGCTGTCGGTGCCCTTGTTGCGCGAAAGCGTCGGCATCCGGCGGTGGAGCGCTGTTACGGTCGGCTTTGCCGGCGCGCTCTTGGTAATTCGGCCGGGTAGCTCGCTGCACGATCCGGCCGTGCTATTGTTGCTGGCATCCTCGGTTGCCAATGCGCTCTACCTGATCGCGACCCGCTGGGTCAGTTTTTACGACGAACCCGCGACCGGCATCGTGTTTTCGGCATTGCTCGGCTCGCTCGTGATGAGCTTCGTCTTGCCGTTCGTCTTCGTGTTGCCGCACAACCCGCTCGATATCGCGCTGTTCCTGGGCCTCGGGGTGCTTGGCGGCGCCGGGCATTACCTGGTGATCCGCGCCTTCCAGTCGGCGCCTGCCGCGGTGATCGCGCCGCTCGGCTATGTCGAGTTGGTCGGCACGACGACGCTCGGCTACCTGATCTTCGACAATTTCCCCGATTTGTGGACCTGGGTCGGGGCGGCGATCATCATTGGCTCGGGCCTCTACATCGCGCTACGCGAGCGCGGCCGGCGCGCCGCCGCGCGGGTTCCCTAGCGGACGGAAGGTTGCGACATGGATTTCACGATCCCCGACGAGCTCATTGACTTGGGCGAGCGCACCGAGCGCTTCGTGAAGGAGGAAATCCTGCCGCGCGAGGGGGACAAGCGGCAGACGCCGCACGGTCCGACCGAGGCATTCCGGCATGAGCTGGTGGCGCTGGCCCGCGCCGCCGGGCTTCTCTCGCCGCATGTGGCAAGCGAATGGGGTGGGCTCGGGCTCGACCATCGCGGCAAGGCGGTGGTCTTCGAGGCGGCCGGCTATGCCCCGCTGGCGACGATCGCGATGAACATCTTCGCGCCCGACGAAGCCAACATGCATCTCCTGGAGGAGATCGCCGACGAGCGGCAGAAGGAGGCGTGGCTGCGCCCGCTCGCCGCCGGCAGGATCCGCTCCTGCTTTATGATGACGGAGCCCGCCCCGGGCGCCGGCGCCGACCCCTCGATGCTGCTGACGACGGCGCGGCGGGCGGGTGGTAATTCCGGCGATTTCGTCATCGACGGCACGAAATGGCTGATCACCGGCGCGATCGGCGCCGAATTCGCGATCATCATGGCGAAGACCGAAGAGGATCCGCTCGGCCCGGCCGGCGCGACGATGTTCCTGGCGCCGATGAGCGCGCCGGGCATCCATGTCGAGCGGGTGCTCGACACCCTCGACCAGTACATGACCGGCGGCCATGCGGTCGTGCGGCTCGCCGGGCTCAAGGTCCCGGAAAGCGCGGTGCTCGGCAGGGTCGGCGAGGGCTTCCGCTATGCCCAGGCGCGGCTTGCCCCGGCGCGCCTGACGCATTGCATGCGCTGGCTCGGCGCGGCGCGGCGGGCGCACGACATCGCGACCGATTACGCAAGGCGCCGCACCGCCTTCGGCAAACCCCTGGGCGAGCATGAGGGGGTCGGCTTCATGCTCGCCGACAACGAGATGGATCTGCACACCTGCCGCCTCGTCATCTGGCACACCGCGTGGGTCCTCGACCAGGGCGAGCGCGGCCGCCACGAATCGAGCATGGCCAAGGTGATCTGCTCCGAGGCGATCTGGCGCATCGTCGACCGCAGCATGCAGATCCTCGGCGGGCTCGGCATCACCGACGACACGATCGTCGCCAAGATCTTCCGCGAGGTCCGCCCGTTCCGCATCTATGACGGCCCCTCCGAAGTGCACCGCTGGTCGATCGCCCAGCGGGTGCTGCGGACGGGCGGGGTGGGGTAAGGCGGGCCACGGCGCGATGGATTGCCGGTTGGGCGGTAAATGGCGGAATTCGCTGCGCTTTTCCGCCCTGCGCTCTAGCTCCATGCCCTGCGCTTCGGCGCGGAGTAGCCGAGTGCGCGCGCGGACATGCTTGCGGCGGCGCGTTGTGGTAAGAGGCGGCCATGCTGACGATATCCGGCCTCACCTACCGCATCGGCGGGCGCTATGGCCGGGCGTTGTTCGACGAGGCCAACGCGCAGATCCCCGAGGGCAGTAAGCTCGGCCTCGTGGGCCGCAACGGCGCCGGCAAATCAACCCTGCTCGACCTGATCCGCGGGCGCCTTCTGCCCGATCGCGGCGACATCTTCCTGCCGCGCGGGCACCGCATCGGGTTTCTCGCCCAGGAAGCCCCGGGCGGGAGCCATAGCGCGCTCGAGACCGTGCTCGCCGCCGACAAGGAGCGCAGCCGGCTCCTCGCCGAGCTCGACGGTCTTGATGCCAATGGGGGCCCCGCGCCGCTGCGCATCGCCGAGATCGAGGACCGGCTCGACCTGATCGGGGCGCGCGCGGCGCCGAGCCGGGCGGCGCGCATCCTCGCCGGGCTCGGGTTCGATCCCTCGATGCAGGCGCAGCCGCTCTCCGAGCTCTCGGGCGGCTGGCGCATGCGGGTGGCACTTGCCGCGGTCCTCTTTGCCGAGCCGGATTTGTTGCTGCTCGACGAGCCGACCAACCATCTCGACCTCGAAGCCGCGCTGTGGCTCGAAAATTATCTGCATCGCTACCGCTACAGCTTTGTCCTGGTCAGCCACGACCGCCAGCTGCTCAACGCCGCGACGACAACCACGCTGCACCTCGATAACGGCAAGCTGACGCTCTATTCCGGCGGCGTCGACCAGTTTCTGCGCGCCCGGCGCGAGGCCGCCACGCGGCAGGCGGCGCTCGCCCGGCATCAACAGCGGCAGCGCGCTCATATGCAGGAATTTGTCGACCGATTCCGCTACAAGGCGTCGAAGGCGCGCCAGGCGCAGAGCCGGATGAAGGCCCTGGCGCGTCTCGAACCGGTGGCGCTGATCGAGGATGCCGCGCCGCCAACGCTGCGCCTGCCGCAACCGGCGGAACTGAGCCCGCCGATCATCAGCCTCGATCATGTCAGCACCGGCTATGCGCCGGGCCGGCCGGTGCTGGCAGGACTCGATCTGCGGCTCGACCCCGACGACCGGATCGCGCTCCTGGGCGCCAACGGCAACGGCAAGACCACCTTCGCGAGCCTCCTCGCCGGACGGCTGATGCCCTTATCCGGGCAAATGATCCGGTCGCCGAAGCTGACCTGCGGGTTTTTCGCCCAGCATCAGATCGAGGAGATGCAGCCCGGTTCCTCCGCCTTCGATCATCTCGCCGCGCTGATGCCGGACAGCCCGCCCGAGGCGGTGCGCGCCCGGCTTGGCGGGTTCGGTTTTGGCCAGGACAAGGCGTTCGTCGCGGTCGGCGAATTGTCGGGCGGCGAGCGGGCGCGCCTCAACCTGGCCCTCGTCACCCATGACGCACCCTCATTATTGATCCTCGACGAGCCGACCAATCATCTCGACATGGAAACCCGCGAGGCGCTCGTCGTTGCGCTCGCCGAATATTCCGGGGCGGTCGTCCTCGTGAGTCACGATTGGCACCTGGTCGAACTGGTGGCCGACCGGCTGTGGCTGGTCGAGGACGGGACGGTGCGGCCGTTCGAGGATGATCTCGACGCCTACCGCCGCCGGCTCATCGAGCGCGATGCGGCATCGCCCGAGCCTGCCGCCGGAGCGCCAGTTGGGGGCGCGGCGGCCGGGCGCGACCCGCGCCGTGCGGCGCGCCGCGGCGGGGCCGAGCGCCGCCTCCTGTTGCAGCCGCTGCGCCAGAGCGCGCGCCGGGCGGAACGGACGGCGGCGCGGCTGGCCGCCGAGCAGCAGGCGCTCGATCGGACGCTCGCCGCCCCGGGGGCGTTTGGCGGGCAGGGCGCGGCGCTCGCGGATGCGTTGAAGCACCGCGCCGAGCTGGCCCGCCTCATTGCCGAAGCCGAGGCGGAATGGCTCGCCGCCGAGACCGCGATCGAACAGTTCGGGCCGCATGAAGCCGGGCGCTGAAGCCGGCGGATGGCGCCGGATCGCGGCGGTGCGTCCTTCGAGACGCCCACGGGGCGGGCTCCTCAGGATGAGGTTTCTTTCTTAATGTCATCAATGATATATCCTCATCCTGAGGAGCGTCGCGGCGAAGCCGGGGCGCGTCTCGAAGGACGCTCGCCGGTTACTTCACGCCCTCAGGACAAACCCCGCGCCGCGATCCGCGCGGCCAATGGCCGCATCGCCCGCCGCCGTTTGACAGCGCCGGTGGCGACAGTTTATCCAATATTAAGGATGGGATGATTTTCTGACGACACCGCACGAGTCAACGCTCCGAGCTGTACGTCGCCACATTTCGAATAGGCCGCGCCCATGGCTGAGACACCCGCGATCACCGACCGCAATCTCGAAGCGACGACGCACATTTCGTTGAAGCGCGAGCCGGCATGCTTTGCCTTTCTGTCGGCCCGGTCGGTGGCGCCGCCGATGCCGATCGATTCGATCAATCTCGATCTTGCCTCGGCCGATTACTTCAATGGCCGCGCCTCGCTGTGGACCACCCTGGAGATGCGCTCCTCGATCAACAACGACCGGCCGACGGCGATCCTCGGCTTTGACGAGAGCTTTCTGCGCCCGTTCGCCCGCGCGCTCGTCGAAGCCTCGACAACGCGCGCGGCCTACCGCATGACGATTCTCGGCGAAACCGGCGACGGCGACCGCTGCCGGGTTGTCGAGTACGTGACCGGGCCCGGCAAACCACTGAAGGAACTGGTGCTGCAGCCCTTCGACAACGTCGTGCTGATCGCCGCGGCGACCGAGAAGGACGGCGAGGAGACGCTGTTCCAACTACCGCGGACCGACAGCTTCCTGCGCGCCTTCGCCAAGATGTCGTACACCGCCGACCAGGCATTGCACGATCTCCTCGAGGAGATGGAGCGCGTCGCCCGCCGCCATCAGGCCAAGCCGGTCGAAACGCCGGAATAACCGCGGCTACCGGATTTGTTCCGCTCGGTTCCGCTCGCACTCTATTACCAATATAAATTGTCATCCCGGCGAATGCCGGGATCCCTGCGGCAGCCGTCTCGGGCGCGGATTAGTGGGTCCCGGCTTTTGCCGGGATGACGTGGCTTTTTTCGCTCACACGCCTTGCGGGCTTGCGCTTCTCGATGAGGCGGATGCGGCCCGCTTTGCCGGTCGCGATCAAGGCATCAGGCGTAAGCGCCGGCCCGGTTCGCCCGCTCACCCCATCCCTCTCCCCGACCGGGGGAGAGGGCGACCCATCGTCTGGGGACGAAACCACGACACCCCGCATCATCCCCGCGCCGGCCAGGCCGGCTCGTTGTGGCCGAGCGGCACCGAGGGGCGCGCCCAATAGGGCGGCGTCTCGGACAATTGCACGACCGGCTTCAGATGGCCGAGGCGGCCGACCGGGGTATCGCTCGTGGTCGACCAGCGCGCCAGCTCCTCGGAGGTGAATTCCTTGGGAATGTCCTTGAGCTGGGCTTCCGGCACCTCGCCGCGGCTCACCAGCCAATGCCCGGTCTGCGCCAGCGAAATGCGCACCAGCCAGCTGCCGCCTTCGCGCGCGCGGCGGGCAAGCGCCACCATCGCGCCGAACGCCATCAGATAGCCGGTCAGGTAATCAATGGCCGAGACCGGATAGAATTGCGGCCCGGGCTCGGCGCCGGGGAACAATTCGCCCTGGCGCGTGGTGATGCCGCTGACATTCTGCACCACCGTGTCAAAGCCGCGCCGGCTGGCCCACGGCCCGATATGGCTGAACGCGCACAAGGAGACATAAACCAGGCCGGGCCGCAGCGTGATAAGCTCCTCGGGCGACAGGCCGCGGCCGCCAAGCGTCCCGGGCCGGTAGCCCTGGCTGAACACGTCGGCCTCGCGCACCAGCCCCTTGAGGATCTCCACCTCCTTCGGCTGGCGCAGATCGAGGTGGGCCGACAATTTGCCGTGCCCGGTATCGAATTCCTGATAGCCGATATTGGGCAGGTGCGCTCCGGTGATCTTCAGGACGTCGGCGCCGTGCTCGGCTAGCGTGCGAGCGCAGGTCGGCCCGGCCAGCACGCGCGTCAGGTCGAGCACGCGGATGCCGGACAATGGCCGCTCGCCCGCCGGCAATTTCTCCACCGGCGCGGCGCCGATCTTGACGATCTCCATCACCGGCAAGGACGCGATCGCCACGCCCTGCGGGTGCCTGGCCCATTCGGCCATGCTGCGCACCATGCCGCCGGCGCCCTTGGCGGCGATGATCGCCTCCTCGAGCTCGAGCGCGTCCCATTTGGCGACCGCCTTCTTCACTTCCTCGCGGTTTTCGGCGCAGCCGAGCACGCTCAGCGCGGCGGCGCGGTGGTTCGGGAAATTGGCGTGGATATAGCTCCATCGGCCGTTCTTGGCCGGATACATCCCCATCACCGGGTTGCGTTCGCGCGAAACATCGGTGTTTTCCATCTTCAGGTAGTGGCCGCTGCGCAACGAGGCGGTGGCCTGGCGCAGATCGACCGCGACCTCTTGCTTGCGCCCGGTGCGCAATTCCCACAAATCGGATGCGGCGAGCCCGGTGGCGGCGAGCGCGGCGGCGCTGGTTTCACCGATCCGGAACGGGGTCGGCAACACCGGGTCGGCGCCGCCGGTGAACTCCACCGAGCCGGCGCGCGCCTCAGCTTGCCCGGGGGGCGAGCCGGCGACCGGCAGAAGCGTGCGCAATGCGTCGTGAGCAGCCATCGTCGGGACCCTCCCATCATGCGCAGCGCGCTTGATCAGGCGCGGCGCGGCCCGCAATGATGCCGCGTTCCGCGAGCGGAGGAAATGCCGATGACCGGGTCCTGCCGATCGAGGCTTCGCGCGACATGGTGGCCCGTGATTTGCACCCGATTTGACTATGATTTGCCCCGGGCAAAACCCGACGATGGCATTCGCGGCAGGATGTCGCAGCCGGCGAGCGGAATCGTGATGCCTAGCGACCGCGGGGATGATAGATATAGCGCTCGTCTATTATAGACTATAGCCACTATGGCCCGCCCCAGGAGGCGCTCGGCATGAGGAAGGGTGCGATTGCCGCCGTTGCGGCCCTCGCGATCGTCGCCGCGGCAGGGTTGCCGCGGGTGTTCGTGCTGTCCCCCCCGGCGGTTGCGGCCGACGCGCCGCCTGCGGCTGGCCCCGGGGTTCCGGTCACGGCGGGAACCGTGACCGCCGCGGACGTCCCGGTGTTCCTGCAGGCGATCGGCACGGTCCAGGCCTTTAACATGGTCACGATCAAGAGCCGGGTCGACGGCCAGCTCGTGCGGGTCGATTTCACCGAGGGGCAGGAGGTCAAGCAAGGCGATCCGTTGGCCCAGATCGATCCCCGCCCCTATCAGGCGGCACTCGAACAGGCACAGGCGGCAAAGGCCAAGGACGAAGCCACGTTGGCCGGCGCTCAGGCCGACCTCGACCGTTACGGCAAGCTGGTCGGGTCGGGGTACCAGACCCGCCAGAGCTACGACCAGCAAAAGGCGCTGGTCGCCCAATCCGAGGCGGCGATCAAAGGCGACCAGGCGCAGATCGACACGGCGCAGCTCAATCTCGGGTACTCCGACATCCGTTCGCCGATCGACGGGCGTCTCGGTGCGCGGCTTGTCGATATCGGCAACATGGTGCATGCGACCGACCCCACCGGGCTGGTTACGATCGCCGAGCTGAAACCGATTTTCGTCAGCTTCACGGTGGCGCAGGAGAACGCTCACAAGATCCGCGAGCGACAGACCGTCGGGCCGCTCGAAGCGGTGGCCTATGGCGACGACAGTAAGACCGTGCTGGCCACCGGCAAGCTGACCCTGATCGATAACACGATCGACCAGACGACCGGCACGATCCACCTGAAGGCGAGCTTTGCCAACCAGGACGAGCGGCTGTGGCCGGGCGAGTTCGTCAATGTGCGGTTGATCCTCAGCACCCGCCGCGGTGCACCGACGGTGCCGGCGCAGACCGTCCAGAACGGGGCAACCGGCCAGTACGTCTACGTCATCAAGCCCGATAATACCGTGGAGCGCCGGGACGTCGAGGTCGCCGCCGTTCAGGACGGCATCGCGGTCGTCACCAAAGGGCTGGCGCCGGGCGAGCATGTCGTGGTCGATGGCCAATATCGGCTGACCAATGGCGCGCGGGTAAAAGCGGAGCCCGGAGCGGCCGGATGACCCCGCCGATTCACCGCGCGGCTCATCGTCGCTAAGGCAACCGCGATGAGCATTTCCGAACCGTTCATCCGGCGCCCGATCGCGACCTCGCTCTTGATGCTGGGCGTTCTCGTGTTCGGCATCGGCGCCTATGGCCTCTTGCCGGTCGCGGCCCTGCCCAAGGTGGATTTTCCGACCATCGTGGTGTCGGTCAACTACCCCGGGGCGAGCCCGGACACGATGGCCTCGGCGGTCGCGACCCCGCTCGAGCAGCAATTCGCCTCGATCCCCTCGCTCGCCCAGATGACGTCGACCAGCGGCATCGGATCCTTGTCGGTCACTCTGCAGTTCGACCTCGAGCGCAACATCGACGCCGCCGCGCAAGACGTCCAGCAGGCGATCAACGCCGCGAGCGGTCTCCTGCCGCCGGATCTGCCGAGCCCGCCGACCTACCGCAAAACCAACCCGGCAGACCGGCCGGTGTTGATCTACGCCGCCTATTCCGACTCGCTGCCGATCTCCCGGGTCGACGATTTCGCGTACACGATCCTGGCGCAAAAGCTGTCGACCGTTCCCGGGGTATCGGAGTCGCGAATCTTCGGGCAGCGGCCTTATGCCGTGCATGTGCAGATCAACCCCGGCGCGCTGGCCGCGCGCGGCATCGGTCTGGAAGACGTGCGCGCCGCGCTGACGGCGACGACCCTCGACCGGCCGAAAGGCACCCTCGAAGGGGCGCACCAGACCTATACCCTCGATGCCAACGACCAGCTGTTCAATGCCGCCACCTTTGGCAACGTCATCGTTGCCTACCGCAATGGCGCGCCGGTTCGCATCAAGGACCTCGGCGACGCCGTGGATTCTGTGCAAAACGCGCGCATTGGGGCGTGGTATTTCGACCAGCCGGCCGAGGGTCTGGCGATCCAGCGCCAGGCTGGCGCCAACACCATCCAGCTGGTCGAAAACATCAAGGAGATGATCCCGAAGATCATGCAGTCGTTTCCGCCGGCGATCCATCTCGATCTGGTGGCCGACCGCTCGCTGGTGATCCGCGCCGCGGTGCATGACGTGCAGTTCACGATGATGCTGACGATCGGATTGGTGATCCTGGTCATCTTCATTTTCCTGCGGACGCTGTGGGCGACCGTGATCCCGAGCCTGGCGGTGCCGCTGTCCTTGTTGGCGACCTTTAGCGTCATGTACGTCGTCGGCTACAGCCTCGACAACATCTCGCTGATGGCGCTGACGATCTCGGTCGGTTTCGTGGTCGACGACGCGATCGTGATGATCGAGAACATCGTGCGCTATCTCGAACAGGGCGACCGTCCGTTCGAGGCGGCGCTCAAGGGGGCCGGGCAGATCGGCTTCACGATCATCTCGATCACTTTCTCGCTGATCGCGGTGTTCATCCCGCTGTTGCTGATGGGCGGCATCATCGGCCGGCTGTTCCGCGAGTTCGCCGTCACCGTATCGGTGGCGGTGGTCGCCTCGGCATTCATCTCGCTCACCCTGACGCCGGTTTTGTGCTCCTTGTTTCTGAAAGGCCAGGGCGAGCATCCGCCGGGCCGCATCAGCCGGATTTTCGAGCGCGGATTCGTCGCGATGCTCAACGGATATGACCGCGGGCTCGTCTTCGTCTTCCGCCACCAGTTGGCGGCGTTGATGGCGACGCTGCTGTTGATGGCGGCGACTGCCTATCTCTACGTCACGATCCCCAAGGGGTTTTTTCCGGAACAGGACACCGGCTTTATTTTCGGCCAGGCCGACGCGCGCCAGGACATCTCATTTGCCGGCATGTCCGAGGTCACCCATAAGTTCATCGACATCATCCGGCAGGACCCCGACGTTTCCGGCGTCTTCGCCTTTACCGGCGCCAGCTCCTACAACCCCACCGAAAACACCGCGCGCGTGTTCATCCAGCTAAAGCCGCATGACCAGCGCAATCTTGCAGCGAGCCAGATCATCCGGCGCTTGCGACCGAAAGTGGCCGCCGTCCAAGGCGCCAGATTCTTCATGCAATCCGGCCAGGACATCAGCGTTGGCGGGCGGCTCAGCCGCACGCTCTATCAATACACGCTGACCGACACCGACAGCGATGAGCTCAATCACTGGGCGCCGATGGTCGAAGCGGCGATGCAGAAGCTGCCGGAGCTCGAGGACGTCGCGTCGGACCAGCAGGTCGCCGCACCGCACATCGCCGTCGAGATCGACCGCGACGCCGCCTCGCGGCTCGGCATTTCGCCGGCGCTGATCGATCAGACGCTCTACGACGCCTTCGGCCAGCGCCAGGTCGCGAACCTGTACACATCGACCAGCCAGTATAAGGTGATCCTCGAGGTCAAACCCGAATTTCAGGACGATCCGACCGCGCTTTCGAAGATCTTCATCTCCGGGCCCGGCGGAGCCCAGGTGCCGCTCAGCAGCTTTGCGCATTTCACCACGAAGGTCGAAGCGCTGTCGGTCAACCATCAGGGCCAATTCCCGGCGGTGACCCTGTCGTTCAACCTGTCGCCGGGGTTCGCGATCGGCGACGCGGTCGAACGGATCCAGCGGCTGCAACTAGAGATGCATCTGCCGCCGACGATTGACGGCGCGTTTCAGGGCACCGCGCAGGCGTTCAAGGCCTCGCTGTCCTCGACGCCGCTGCTCGTCGCAGCGGCCATCCTCGTGGTCTACATCGTGCTGGGCGTCCTCTACGAGAGCTACATCCATCCGATCACGATCCTGTCGGCGCTCCCCTCGGCCGGGGTCGGCGCGCTCTTGGCACTAATGTTGCTGCATTACGATCTGAGCGTCATCGCCTTGATCGGGGTCATCCTGCTCATTGGCATCGTCAAGAAGAACGCGATCATGATGATCGACTTTGCCTTGCAGGCCGAACGGATCGAGGGCAAGAGCCCCTTGGAAGCGATCCACGAAGCGTGCCTGTTGCGCTTCCGTCCGATCATGATGACGACGTTCGCGGCGCTGTTCGGCGGGTTGCCGATCGCGATCGGGCAAGGCGCCGGCTCGGAGCTGCGCCGTCCGCTCGGCATCGCGATGGTGGGGGGCCTCCTCGTCTCGCAATGGCTGACCCTGTATACGACGCCGGTCATCTATCTCTATCTCGATCGCCTGAGTCACTGGCTCGGCGCCTCGCGACGCCCGTCGCGTCTTGCCGAGGCGCTCACCGATGCGCCGAGCCCGCGATTGGCGGATGGGCGCCATGGCGCCGCCGAATGATGCCGGCCTCAGGATTCTTTTGATGCGGTGGTGGAAGGGTCGCCGATGAGCATATCTGAACCGTTTATCCGGCGCCCGATCGCCACCTCGCTCTTGATGCTGGGCGTCTTGGTGTTCGGGGTCGGTGCATACAACCTGCTGCCGGTGGCGGCGGTGCCGAACGTCGATTTCCCGACGATCACCGTGACCGCGCAATACCCCGGGGCCAATCCGAGTACGATGGCGTCGGCGCTCGCGACGCCGCTCGAGCAGCAGTTCACCTCGATCCCGTCGCTCAGTCAGATGACGTCGTGGAGCGGCGTCGGCGTCACCTCGATCACGCTCCAGTTCGATTTGTCGCGCAACATCGATGCGGCAGCGCAGGACGTGCAGCAGGCGATCAATGCGGCAAGCGGGCTGTTGCCCCAGGACATGCCCACTCCACCGACCTATCGCAAGGTAAACCCGGCGGACTTTGCCGTCCTGATCTATGCCGTCCACTCCGACGCGATGCCGCCGTACGAGGTGGACCAGTACGCGAACAACGTCATCGCGGAACGGCTGTCGACAGAGCCCGGGGTCGGGCAGGTTTTCGTGTTCGGTGCGATGCCTTACGCCGCCCGCGTCCAGATCGACCCGGGGGCGCTCGCGGCAAAGGGTCTGGGCATGGAAGATGTCCGCAATGCGCTTGTCGCGGCCACCGTAAACCGCCCGAAGGGCGAGATCCAAACCGAACATGAGGCGATCGCGCTCGATACCAATGATCAGCTGTTCAAAGCCGCGCAGTACGGCAACATTATCATCGCCTACAAGAACGGCGCGCCGGTGCGCATCAACGATGTCGGCGACGCTGTCGATTCGGTGCAGAACGAGCGCCTGCGTTCGTGGTTTGGCGACCAGCGGGCGGAGGGTATCGCCATCCAGAAAGCCCCAGGCGCCAACACGATCGCCGTCGTCGACGCTGTCCAGGCGTTGATGCCCAAGCTCGAGCAGTCTCTGCCGCCGGCGGTTCGTGTCGACCTGATGTCCGACCGCTCGCAGACGACCCGCGCGTCGATACACGACGTGCAATTCACGATGATGCTGACGATCGCTCTTGTCGTCATCGTGATCTTCCTGTTTTTGCGAACCTTGTGGGCGACCGTGATCCCGAGTCTTGCGGTGCCGTTGTCGCTGCTTGCAACGTTCGGCGTCATGTATGCCGGCGGTTTCAGCATCGATAACATCTCGCTGATGGGGTTGACGATCTCGGTCGGCTTTATCGTCGACGACGCGATCGTCATGATCGAGAACATCGTGCGCTATATCGAACAAGGGATGCACCCGTTCGAGGCGGCGCTCAAGGGGGCCGGGCAGATCGGCTTCACGATCATTTCGATCACCTTTTCGCTGATCGCGGTATTCATCCCGCTGTTTTTCATGGGCGGCATCATCGGTCGGCTGTTCCGGGAATTTGCCGTCACGGTCGCGGTCGCGGTGGTGGCCTCGGCGGCCATATCGTTGACCCTGACCCCAGTGATGTGCTCGCTGTTCTTGAAGCAGGAAGGGCTGCACCCGAAGGGCCGCTTCAATCGCGGTGCGGAACGCGTCTTCCAGGCGGCGTTGAGCGGCTACGACCGGGGGCTCAACTTCATTTTCCGCCACCAGCCGTCAGCGCTGGTGGCGACCCTCTTGCTGATGGTTGCGACCGGCTATCTCTACATCGTTATGCCGAAAGGCTTTTTTCCGCAGGAGGATACCGGGTTCGTCTTCGGCGAACTCGACATTCGCCAAGACGCTTCGATGACCCTGACCGACAAGGTGAGGCGCCAAGTCGTCGACATCGTCAGGCAGGATCCTGGCATCCAGGGCGTTTTCTCCTATGACGGCGCAACGCCCTACAACCCCGCGGAGAACACCGCGCGCATCTTTTGGGGGTTGAAGCCCTATGGCGAGCGCGACGCCACGGCGGAGCAGATCATCCAGCGCCTGCGCAAAAAGGTCGCCGGTATCCAGGGCGCGAAATTCTTTATGCAGGTGCCGCAGAACATCACCGTCGGCGGCCGCCTCAGCCGCACCCAATACCAGTACACGCTGACCGACACCAACAACGAGGAACTCAATCACTGGTCCCCGATCCTCGAAGCCGAGATGCGCAAGCTGCCCGAACTCCAGGATGTCGCTTCCGACCAGCAGATTGCCGCCGCACACTTGGCGATCCAGGTTGACCGCGATATCGCCTCGCGTCTCGGGCTGTCGGCCAACCAGATCGACCAGACGCTTTACGACGCCTTCGGCCAACGGCAGGTCGCGACGATGTATACCGCGACCAATCAATATAAAGTGGTCCTCGAAGTACAGCCACAGTACCAGCACGATCCGAATCTGCTGTCAAAGATCTATGTGTCCAGCACCACCGGCGCGCAAGTGCCGCTGAGCAGCTTCGCCCATTTCGCCCGCACGACCGAACCGCTGATGATCAGCCACCAGGGCATTTTCCCGGCGGTGACACTGTCGTTCAACCTCGCCCCCGGTGTCGCTCTCGGCCAGGCAGTCGCGGCGATCCAGGCGGCCGCGGAGCGGCTGCACGCGCCGCCGACACTCAACACATCGTTCCAGGGCACGGCGCAGGCGTTCCAGGCCTCGCTGTCTTCGATGCCGCTGCTCGTTGCCGCGGCGATCCTCGTCGTCTACATCGTGCTTGGCATTCTCTACGAAAGCTACATCCATCCGCTCACCATCCTGTCGGCGCTGCCCTCGGCCGGGGTTGGTGCGTTGCTGCTGTTGATGCTGATGCATTACGAGCTGTCGGTCATTGCGATCGTCGGCATTATCCTCTTGATCGGCATCGTCAAGAAGAACGCGATCATGATGATCGACTTCGCGTTGCAGGCCGAGCGGCTGGAGGGAAAGAGCCCCCAGGAGGCGATCCACCAGGCCTGCCTGTTGCGCTTCCGACCGATCATGATGACGACCTTCGCGGCGTTGTTCGGCGCGATGCCGATCGCCTTCGGCCAGGGCGGCGGGTCGGAATTGCGGCAGCCGCTCGGCGTGGCGATCATCGGGGGCCTGCTCATTTCGCAGTGGCTGACCCTCTACACGACCCCGGTCATCTATCTCTACCTCGATCGCCTGAGCCGCTTGCTTGGCGGTTCGCGCCGCCCATCGCGTCTCGCCGCGGCGCTGAGCGACACGCCGAGACCGCGATTGGTGGAGGATCCCCGTGGCGCCGCCGAATGATGCCGTTCTACTGGCGCCGCTGATGCACGCGCCGGCCGATGCCGAGCCCCTGAGCCGCCCGGAACCGACGGCGCTGCAGCCCAATATCGGCGCCATGGTGCATGACGTCGCGCGGCTGATCCGTCGCCGTTTCGAGCGGCGCGCCCGGCAGACTGGGCTGCCGATCACCCGCCAGCAGGCCCGCGCGCTCTTGCATATTGCCCGCAATGAAGGGCTGAGCCAGGCAGCGGTGGCGACCATGCTCGATATCGAGCCGATCGCCCTGGTGCGCATCCTCGACCGGTTGCACGAGGAGGGCCTGGTCGAGCGCCGCCCGCATGCGACCGACCGGCGGGTGCGCACGCTGTGGCTGACCCCGCTGGCCTGGGGCGTGGTCGACCGGGTCCTGGCGCTCAACGCTGAGACCCGCGAGGCGGCCTGCGCCGGGCTGCCGCCGGCCGCGCGCGACATGCTGATGCGGACGCTCGGCCATATGAAGAGCAACCTCACCGTCGTCGAGTCGACCGAGAGCGCCGCCGCCGAGTGATGCGGAATTCATGAATCGAGAACGTCTCGAATAACGCGGCCGAGATCGTCTCTGCGATACGGTTTGCTGAGCAGCCGCAGGTGGCGTTCGTTGCCGTCGCCATCGCCGTTGATCTTGTTTTCGGGAAAGCCGGAGGTCAGCACGATTTGGATCTGCGGCCAGCGCGACAGCACGGTGCGGGCCAATTCATAGCCGCTGGTCCCGCCGGGCATGACGATATCGGTGAATAGGAGATCCACCGGTTCGCTCTCGAGGACCCGGAGCGCCGTCTGCGCGTTCTCGGCCTCCAGGACGCGATATCCCAATTCAGTGAGCTGGCGCACGACCACGCGGCGCAAGCTCGCATTGTCTTCGACCGCGAGCACGGTTTCCCCGCTGCCGCGAACGACCGCGGCGGGCACGACCGCGCCGCTCGCCTCTGCACCGGCGTCGGCGCGTCGCAGAAAGAGACGAATCGTCGTTCCGATCCCGACCTCGCTATAGACGTTGATATGCCCGCCGGACTGCTTCATGAACCCGAACACCATGCTGAGGCCAAGACCGGTCCCCTTGCCTTCTTCCTTGGTCGTGTAGAACGGCTCGAAAATATGGCTCTCGACCTCCGGCGGCATGCCGACACCGGTATCGCTGACCTCGATCACCGCATAGTCGCCCGGCTGTACCTCTGCATGTTGTGACGCGTAGTCGGCGTCGAGCGATCGGTTTCCCGTCACAATGATCAATTGGCCGCCGCCGGGCATCGCGTCCCGAGCGTTGGTCGCGAGATTTGTCAGGCCCGATTCGAGCTGCGCCGGGTCGACGACGACAGGCCAAGTGTCGGGACTGAGGTCAAGAGTGATCTGGATCTCCTCGCCGAGCGTGCGCTCCAGCAGCTTGACGATCCCGGCGATCAGCCGATTGACATCGGTGCGCGTCGGCTGGAGGGGCTGGCGGCGAGCAAATGCCAGCAGCCGCCGGGTCAGATCGGCACCGCGCAACGCCGCGTCGAGGGCCTCGCCGGTGAGTTCGTCGGCGTCGGCATCGCCGGTTTGCCGGTCCCGCAGCAGATCGAGGTTGCCGATGACAACCCCCAGGAGATTGTTGAAATCGTGCGCCAACCCTCCGGTGAGATTGCCGACCGCCTCCATCTTCTGTGCCTGACGCAGTTGCTCCTCGGTTTGGCGCCGCTCGGTAATGTCCTGGATCGTGCTGTTCACGTATGAGGGATCGCCGTCCGCGTCCCGAACCACCTCGCTTTCGCGGTAGATCTGTCGGACGGTGCCTTCGGGTTGAATGATGCGATATTCCATAGGTTTCTGGTTTATGCCCTGCCGGACCTGCTTTTGAATGGCGCGCACGGTCGCGCGGTCATCCGGATGAACCAATCGCAAGTAATCCTCAGGTGACGGGGCGAATGTCTCGCGCGACACGCCGAGAATTCGATAGATCTCATCCGACCAATCAGTTTCCCCGGTCTGGAGGTTTACCGAGATGCGGCCCATGTGGGCGAGGGACTGCGCGTGGCTCAGCCGCTCCTCGCTTTCCCGCGCGAGCTGCTCGCTGCGCCGGCGTTCCGTTATCTCTTGGCTGAGCGATGCATTGGCCGAGGAGAGTTCTGCGGTGCGTTCCTTGACCGCGCGCTCGATGGCGTCCCGTTGTACCTGCTCACGCCGGAACAGGGCCGTAATCAGGCCGGTAATCAGTAAACCAGCCACGAGCCGGATCCAGGGGCCGTTGGAGCGAAGACCTCCCACCGTCGCAGCCGAGAAACCCGATAGGAGAGTCCAATGGCGGCCGTACAGGTCGAACTCTCGGCGCAGCTCCAGGCTTTTCCCCAGCTCGGCATTGGACGGCGCGCCGATCGTGAATTTGGCCGTCACCGGGTCGTAACTCGCTGCCAGCTGTGGTGTGTCGCCAGCCCTGCCGCGATCGACGAGGAAGTCGATGGTTTCGATGACCGTCGGCGTACCAGCAATCGCCTCCGGCAACAGGCGGTCCAAGCGAAACCGACCGACCGCCATGCCGCGGAAAGCGGAACGCCGCTCTTTCACGGTGGATGGAACCGTGCCCGTCGTGTAGACCGGCCACAGAACGAGAAACCCAGCGACCCGCTCGCCACCGAGCAACATCGAGAAGATCGGTGTCACGAACGGCCCGCCGATGTCGCGGGCGTGCTCTGCTTGCGCCTTGCGCTCCGGCCGGAAGAGAAGATCAAAACCTGAAACCCCCGGGGTGTCGTCGTAGGTCTCTTCGTAGAGTCCCGGCAGATAGGCCGCGCGCTCTGCCGCCGGCACAAAACGATCCTGCGGCGTGATCTCCCTGATCTCCCATTCGGGGTTGTCCTGCCGCGCTGCGGCAACAAAGGCGGTGCGTTCCTGCCCATCGACCCAAGGGTACCAGGAGAGCGCACTCTTCGGATCGTTATCGGTGTGTCTGAGTTGAGCGAAACGATGGAAGCTTTTCGCGTCGAGGTTGTCCTGCGCGGAGATGTAGTTCGCAAGTACCCCAACGGAGTCAACGTCACGGCGGATTTTGTATTCAAAATCCCGTGCCCGCCATTCGACGCGCAACTCGAGGAGAGCCTGCACGCGCGCATCGTCCGCGCGTCGTTCGGCGTCAAACACCAAGAGAGAGCACACAACGCCAAGGGCACCGATTGCAACGAGTGCGATCGCAGCAGCGGGCGATATTCCGTTGCGCATTGCTTGGAGCCTTCAGTCACCTGTTACTCGCAGGATCGCACGATTTTAGATAAGATGGCCGACGCTGATCATCTTCCGCGCGAACATCGTCCATCTCAAGGTGATGTATTTCGGATTTGTCGTAAATTCTCTACGACGGTATGTACTGCAGAAATCTCATAAGCAATCATGCGCTTTTGCTATAGATCTTGGTCGTTAATCAGGCCTTAAGTTATCCCAATTTATCCTTAAAGGGTGACAAACCAAAGGCCACTTGCCATGAGCGACCACCACTTCGGCGACCGGCTGCTGGTGATCGACGACGAGCCGGGCTTTGGGCGCCTGATCAAGAAAGTGGCGCAGGATTGCGGGTTTGAGGTGGCCGTTACCCAGGACCCGTCGGCGTTCATGAAAGCGGTGCGGCAATGGCACCCGACGGTCATCATGCTGGATCTGAAAATGCCCGGCACCGACGGCATCCAGCTGTTGCGCACGCTCGCCGGCGACAAGTGTCCCGCGCATGTCGTCGTGACCAGTGGCGAGGACGGCAAAGTATTGGATTCGGCGATGCAGCTCGGCCGCGAACGCGGCTTGAACATGGGCGATGTGCTGCCGAAACCGGTCCGCATGCGAGACCTGCGGGAGCGGCTCGCCGAGCTCAAGCGAATACCCAAACTGCGGCTCTCCCGCGATCTCGCCCGTGCCCTCGCGACGGACGAATTGTTTCTGGAATACCAGCCGAAATTCGATTGCCGCCTCGCACGGATTACCGGGGTCGAAGCGCTGGTGCGGTGGAATCACCCAATCCAGGGGGTCATTCTCCCGGACCGGTTCATCGCCCTCGCGGAGGAGAACGGGATCATCAACCGGCTGACCGATCGGGTCGTCGCCGCGGCGGCGACGCAGGCGGCGCGATGGCATGCCGCCGGCCTTCCTCTCGATGTTGCGGTCAACATTTCGGCCAGAGACCTGCAGGACCTCGAACTGCCGGACCGGCTGGAGCAGCACTGCCGGAGCGCGGGAATCGACCCGGCGATTATGACCCTCGAACTGACGGAAACCGGCGCGATGCGCGAGGCCGTTCAGATGATGGACGTTCTCACCCGGTTGCGGATCAAGGGGTTCAAGCTCTCGATCGACGATTTTGGCACCGGGTACTCCTCGCTCGTTCAACTGCAAAAGATGCCGTTCTCGGAGATCAAGATCGACCGATCCTTCGTCATTCAGATGCCGAGCAACCGGGGATGCAAGGTCATCGTCGAGATCGTCGTCGATCTTGCCCGCAAGCTCGGATTGACGAGCGTCGCCGAAGGGGTCGAAGAGGAATCCGCGCTGAACAGCCTCATAGAAATGGGCTGCGATGCGGCGCAGGGTCATTATATTTGCCGGCCGCTGGCCGCCGGCCGCGTCGCCGATTTTGTGCGCGAGCCCGGAGCCGGGCGGGGGGAAGCGGCCGCCTGAACGTTCCGCGCGCCGCCGCCGGCGCAGATTCACGCCCATCAGACGGCGAGGAAGCCGCCATCGACATAGAGTTCGGTGCCGGTGATGTAGGAAGCCTCGTCGGAGGCGAGGAAGAGGACCGCGTTGGCCACCTCTTCGACCCGCCCGGCGCGGCGCAGCGGCACGCCTTCGAGCATTTTCGCCCGCACCGCGGGGTCGGCGGTGCGCCCCGAGGTGCGCATCGGCGGCATGAGGCCGGGATGGACCGAGTTGACCCGGATGTTGTCGCGCCCATGCTGCACGGCGGCCGCCTTTGTGAGGGTGCGGATCGCGCCCTTGGAGGCGTTGTAGCCGACATGGATGCCGCGCTGGCCGGTAACGCCGGAAATCGACGAGATGTTGACGATCGAGCCGCCGCCGGCCTTCTGCATCACCGGGATCGCGAATTTCATGCCGAGGAAGGTGCCGGTTGCGTTGACCGCCATCAGGCGCTGCCAGGCGGCGGTGTCGAACAGGTCGTCGACCGCGCTGCCGCTGATCCCGGCATCGTTGACGAGGATGTCGAGCCTGCCGAACGCGGCCAGGGTCGCGGCGATCGCGGCCTGCCACTCAGCTTCGCTGGTCACGTCGAGACGCTGGAAGATCGCCGCGCCATTCGCGCGGGTGATCTCGCCGACAAGTTTCCTGCCTTCCTCTTCGAGCATGTCGGCCACCGCCACCTTGGCGCCTTCGCCGGCAAACACCCGCGCCATGCTGGCCCCCATCCCCGAGGCCCCGCCGGTGATCAGAGCGACCTTGCCATCGAGCCTCATGGTCCCCTCCCTGCCGCTCAGTTGACCCCGACCGCTTGCCCTACGGTATCGCCGATGCCTTGATGAATCACCAGATCGGCAATGTCGTCGAGCCCGGTCGGCTCGCGGTTGACGATCGCCAGCGCAGCACCGTTGCGCTTGGCGAGCTCGGGAAACCCGGCCGCCGGATAGACCACCAGCGAGGAGCCGAGCACGATGAACAGATCGGCGGCCAGAGTCGCAACTTCGGCCCGGCGCATTTCCGCCTGCGGCATCGCCTGGCCGAACGAGATCGTCGCGGTCTTGACCATGCCGCGGCAGCGCACGCAAGACGGCGCTTTGCCGTCGCGCTCGAAGGCGATGCGAATGTCCGCCAGCTCATGCCTGGTGCCGCAATCGAGGCAGGTGGCATAGGTGGTATTGCCGTGCAGTTCGATGATCTTCTCAGAGGGGATCCCCGAGGCCTGGTGCAGCCCGTCGATATTCTGGGTGATGACGACACCGACCTTGCCGCGCCGCACCAGCGCATCGACGGCACGGTGGCCGCGATTGGGCTCGGCCGCGCCAAAGGTGTCCTCCATCGCAAAGCGGCGCCGCCAGGTCTCGCGCCGCGCCGCCTCGGAGGCGAGGAAGTCGTCGAAATATATCGGCGCCATCTGCGTCCAGATGCCGCCCGGGCTGCGGAAATCCGGGATCCCCGACTCGGTGCTGATCCCGGCGCCGGTGAACACCACCGCGCGCCGCGACTCGGCGATCAGGCGGGCGAGAGCGGTGACAGCGCCGTCCGGATTGGTCGCGATCGTCATGCCGGTACTTTGGCAAAACCGGCGCGGCCCGCCAAGCCGATACTATGAGTGCGTCCTTCGAGACGCCCGCTACGCGGGCTCCTCAGGATGAAGTTAAGTTTATGATGGCATTAAGAAAGAACGTCATCCTGAGGAGCCCGCGTAGCGGGCGTCTCGAAGGACGCACGATCGCCGGGCGGCGGCATGACCGAACGCGTTGTCAGCCACCGCCGGGGGCCCTATTTTCGCGCCATCCGCGGCCGTTGCCGCTTGTCCCCCGGGGTGACCCCGTGACCCAGTCGTATCTTCCGCCGCTGGCGCCCTACCCGACCACGAGGCTGCGCCGCAATCGCCGCGATCCGTGGTCCAGGAAGCTCGTCGCCGAGAGCCTCTTGAGCCCGGGCGATCTGATCTGGCCGGTCTTCGTCCATGACGAAAAGGGGCGCGAGGCGATACCCTCGATGCCGGGCATCTGGCGCCTTTCAGTGGCCGCGCTCGTCGATGCGGCGGGCGAAGCCGCGGAGCTCGGCATTCCGACCGTTGCGGTGTTTCCGGCGGTCGACCCGGCATTGAAGGACCCGGAGGGCAGGGAGGCGGTCAATCCCGACAATCTCGTCTGCCGCGCCGTCGCCGCGCTGAAAAAGGCGTTGCCCGATCTCGGCGTCTTGTGCGACGTGGCGCTCGACCCGTTCACCTCGCACGGCCATGACGGGGTGATCCGCGACGGCTATGTCGCCAACGACGAGACCGTCGAGATACTAGAGCGCCAGGCGATCGCGCAGGCCGCCGCCGGCTGCGACATCATCGCGCCCTCCGACATGATGGACGGCCGCGTCGGCGCGGTGCGCCGGGCGCTCGACGAGGCCGGCTATGACCGGGTGCGGATCATGTCCTACGCCGCCAAATACGCCTCGTGCTTCTTCGCGCCGTTCCGCGATGCGATCGGTTCGGCGTCCTCGCTCGGCAGCGCCGACAAGCGCACCTACCAGATGGACCCGGCCAACGGCGACGAAGCGTTGCGCGAGGTCGCGCTCGACATCGCCGAGGGCGCCGACATGGTGATGGTGAAGCCCGGGATGCCCTATCTCGACATCGTGCGCCGGGTGAAGGACGCCTTCCGGATGCCGACCTTCGCCTATCAGGTCTCGGGCGAATATTCGATGATCCGCGCCGCCGCCGAAAAGGGCTGGCTCGACGGCGAGCGCGCCATGATGGAATCGCTCCTCTGCTTCAAGCGCGCCGGCGCCGACGGTGTCCTCACCTATTTCGCGGTCGAGGCCGCGAAACGGCTTAAGGCGGGGTGAGGTATGCGGATCGAAGCGACGCCCGACGCGTAACCGCGATTCTGGAAAATCGGACCCCGAACACTCAAATTAGCCTGAATGCACATCTTCATTGATGAGAGCGGCAGTTTCACCGGGTATCATGCGCACTCGATAAGCGTTGTGGGCGCTTTAGCGATTCCAGACAGCAAGCTCGATTTTATAAAGAAGAAATATGCAAAAATTCGCGCGCGCCTATCTCTCGAAAAAGGCGAAGTTAAGGGACGCCTGCTTAATGAGAAACAAGTGGCCGAAGTCGTTACCATGCTTGCACGTAACGAGGTGTTATTCGAAATCGCCGTCGCTGACCTCGGTTTTCACACCGAATCTAATGTCACAAAATATAAGAAACAGCATGCAGAAGGAATGCTTGCGCGTGTAGATCGATTTAGCGCCCCTGACCGACAGCAAGTAGAAGAAGCGTGCCATCAAATGTCGAAAACATCGCTCCAGTTGTACCTTCAATCAGTCGTGACTTTTGAGGTAATACATACCGTTATTAACCATGCTCCCCTCTATTTCGCCCAGCGGGTACCTCAGGAATTGGCAACGTTCACGTGGATCGTGGACGGCAAAGAACCAACTAAAGTTACCAATTGGGAGATGTGGTGGTCGTGGTATGTGTGTGGTGCAGTTGCCACGATGTCGAAGCGACGGCCTGGAACGTTGTTGGAAGGTGCTGATTATTCGTTTTACGATAGGTTCAGAAAAACAGAAGGTGATATGGAAGGAGTAGACGCTCACTTATTGTTGGCAGACTTAAGGTTTTCTGCCGCAGCGGAGCCAGGGCTAGAGCTGGTTGATATCGTCGTGAATGCAACCCGTCGAGCCTTGGTTGGAAGTTTAGGCGAGGCAGGCTGGCGCGGCATCCCGCAGCTAATGGTTCATCGCAGTGAGCCCTACATACAATTCCTAATCGTAGGGGGAGAGACGGACACGATTCGTCACCCTCCCTATGCGCGGATCGTGAGGCAGTGTTTTTCGAACGGGGGTAGGTTGATGTTGGCTCCTCGCTTTATCCGCGCCGCGAGAGAAGATCGTTCCTAGGGATTTAAGCACGCATTCTGCGCTCACATCGTTAGCCGAGAAATCGTGCTCTTTCCCCACGTCATAAGGGAACAGAATGAATACGATCTTCGGTTGGGTCGCCGTGATCTGCTTTGCGGTTTTTGTATTCGCGTTCGTCGTCGGAATGCTGTTGCGGCCATGGCTTTCACGGTGGGCTACGAACGAGCGCTTTAATCGGGTCACCGGCAAGATATTTGCTACGATGGTCGTTTTAGGATGGCCCCTGTGTGGTCTCGCGTGGCTCACAGGCTGGTCTGTTTTTGGGTATCTCTGGCTCGCGACTGCGGCCTGGCTTGTTGTGCAGCAGCGATTTTGGCGGTGAACCGGGGCGGATTCAACATCTAGTAGGCCGACGCTGAACCACAATTTCCATTGGTGCCGCATAAGCGGCATTATGGCAAGATTTTTGCAGCAATTCTAAAGTTGCAGCGCGCAGTCTGAAATAAATCCTTCCGCAGGCCTCCTTGATTTAGTTTTTCACCCGGTCAGCTTCGGCCCCGAATTCTTGCGCCGCGCGTCATTGCCTGCCGGCCGTCCGGAACAACATGTAGATCGCCGCCGTTTCGCTGAGCTCAGTGCCGGCCTCTCGCGTCCTGCATCGCAAGCGCCCGATTCACAGCGCGCTCCGCCTACTCCCGCCCCCGCCGTCGATCGTGACGATCGAGCCGGTGGTGTAGGCCGAGCGGTCGCTTGCGAGGAAGGCGGCCATATAGCCGATCTCCTCGGGCTTGGCGGCGCGGCCGAAGGCCAAGGGCTTCATGAGGTCAGTCCATTTTTCCGGGTCGCCGAAATTGGTTTGGGCACGCGTCTTCATCAGCGTGATCAGGCGCTCGGTCATCACCGGGCCGGGGTTGATGCCCATGACGCGGAGCCCGTCGCGCGGCGCGGTGCCGCCGATCGCCCGGGTGAAGGCCATGAGGGAAGCATTGCCCGAGGAGCCGGCGACATACTCGAAATCGGGGTTCTCGCCGGCCGCGCCGAGGATGTTGATGATCGTGCCCTTTTTGCGCGCCGCCATGAGGGCATAGAACCGCCGCGTCATGTTGATGTAGCCGAACACCTTCAGATCCCAGGCTTCCCGCCAGCGCGCTTCGTCGATCTGGGCGATGTTGCCGCCCGGGATGGCGCCGGCATTGTTGACGAGGAGATCGGTGTCGGCGCATTCGGCGGCGAGCCTGTCGACGTTCTTGCTGTCGGCAAGGTCGAGCGCCAAATAGCGCACCGCGACATTGTGCTCGCCGGCGATTCTAGCCCGCACCGCCTCGAGGTCGGCGGCGGTGCGCGACACCAGCACGATATCGCAGCCTTCCTCGGCCAGGATTTCGGCGCAGGCGCGCCCGATCCCCTTCGATGCGCCGGTCACCAGCGCCTTCCGTCCGCGCAACCCGAGATCCATGTCGCTTCCCCCATTTCGGCTATCGGACCGCGGCCGTCTCGGCCGCATGCGGGCGGGACGCCCGCGGTCCCGTGTGCGTCGATGGTCGCATCTTAATCCAGCTTGATCCAGGTCAGCTCGTGCTTGTTGTGGGAGAGGTGGCGCAAGGTCGACCCGGGGATCGCGGCGAAGCGCGAAGCGATTGCGTGGTCGGTCTTGCCCTGGAACTTGATCGTGCAGACAAAGCGGCGGCAGGTCCCGGCCATCAGCCAGCGCTCGACGAGCGCCAGAAGCCGCGCCGGATAGCACGCGATATCGGAGAACAGCCAATCGACCGGGCCAACCGCCAGGGGGTCGAGGGCGAAGGCGCTGACGCGGCGATGCTCGATGCCGGGGAGCCCGGCCATTTCGGGCGCGAGCGGGGCCTTGTCGACGCTGATGACGCGCGCCCCCAATCGCTGCAACGCCCAGCTCCAGCCGCCGGGGCTGCTGCCGAGATCGAGGCAAACCTCGCCCGGGCCGGGGCAGCGGCCAATGAGCGTCAAGGCTTCCCATAATTTGAGATAAGCCCGGCTCGGCGGACCGCTGTGGTCCGGAATAAAGCGCGCGTCGCCGTTCGGAAAGGGGCTCGTGCACGAGGGCGATGCGACGAGCGTCGTAGCATCGAGCAATGTCCACGAGCCGAGCGGGGCGGCGGGCATCGGCGATCCGAAACCCAGCGGTTTTGCCGAAACCACCGGCAGCCGTGCCTGGATCAGCATGGCGCGGCGATGGAGGCGCGGCGCGTAGGGCGCCCAGTTGCGCTGGATCGCCCGCAGTTGGCGGGCGGCGTCGGCGATCGAGGCAATTTTGATCTCGCGCGGGTCGAGCCAGATGTTGTGCGCCCAGGCAGCCGGACGCGGGGCCCCGGCCACGATCAGCAGCCGCTCGCAGGCGAATTCCACCGGCCCGAGCTCATGCGTCAGCTCGGCGGTAAACCCGTCGGCCGCGAGATAGCCGGTGCGCGATTGCGGGGGTGGGTCGATGCTGTGCGTCCTGGGGCTGTGCGTCCTGGGGGCTTGCCTCCGCTCCCCGAGTTGCAGCATACAAAATGGCCGGGCGAGCGCCGAGCGCAGCTTCGGGCCATCGGCGGGGAGGTTGCGATGCTGGTCTTCCGTCAACTCTTCGATCCGCAATCCTCGACCTATACCTATCTGTTGGGCGACCGCGCCAGCGGCGCCGCCCTGTTGATCGACCCGGTCTTCGAGCAGGTGCGGCGCGACGCGGCGCTCCTGGGAGAGCTCGACCTCACCCTCATCGCCACGCTGGAAACCCACATCCACGCCGATCACGTCACCGGCGCCTGGCTGTTGAAGCGGCGCACCGGCAGCCGGATCATGCTGTCGGCGGCGAGCGGCGCCGCTTGTCCCGACCGCACCCTGGCGCAGGACGACGTCGTCGCCTTTGGCGGGCGCCGCCTGATGGTGCGCGCGACCCCCGGCCATACCAACAGCTGCCTCACCTACGTGCTCGACGACCGCAGCATGGCCTTCACCGGCGACTGCCTGTTGATCCGCGGCGCCGGCCGCACCGACTTCCAGGAGGGCGACACGGCGGCGATGTACCGCTCGATCCACGAGCAGATCTTTACCCTGCCGGACGACTGCCTCTTATACCCCGCGCATGACTACCGCGGCCTCACGGTGACGAGCGTCGCCGAGGAGCGCCGCTTCAACCCGCGGATCGGCGGCGAGATCAGCCTCGGCGACTTCACCGGATATATGAAGAACCTCGGCCTCGCCCATCCTAAGCTGATGGATGTTGCGGTGCCGGCCAATCTGCGCTGCGGCCGGCCGGACAGCGAGGAGGCCGGCGAGCGGGCGGCCGCCGACCCCATTTGGGCGCCGCTGCGCTACAGCTTCGCCGGGGTGTGGGAGATCGATCCGCATGGTCTCGAAGAGCTGACCGGCGAGCATGCCGGCGCGGTGCAGATCCTCGATGTCCGCGAGGCCGCGGAGTTTACCGGCCCGCTCGGTCATATCGGGGGCGCGGTCTTGATCCCGCTCGGCGAATTGGCCGGCCGCTCGGCCGAATTGTCGCCCGAGCGCCCGGTCGTCGCGGTATGCCGCGCCGGCGGGCGCTCTGCCCAGGCGACGGTGATCCTCCAGAAGGCCGGGTTCAACGAGGTCGCCAACCTCACCGGCGGCATGCTGCGCTGGCGCGCCGAGGGCCATGCCGTCGAGGGCGGCAGCTTGTAGCGCCACGAATCGACTTTGCGATCGCGTCACCCGCCTCCTTCGATGAGGTGCCTACACCGTGGCCGATACGCGAGGTTCGGTGCATTTGGCTTTTCTTGGCAGGTGCTTCGCGCTAGCGTGAACATCAGTGGAACATTCGCGCGGCTCGCGCGAATTCGCTGACTTAAAATAGCGGCGTAGGAAAGCCATGGACACCGCGACTTTTGTTGCAATTGCGGGCTTGCTGACTGTCCTCGGGGGCCTCTTTGGGCTCGCATTGGGGCGATATGCGTGGCCGGCGATTCGCAGCGACCACGCGGCAGCGTTGACCTCGGCGCAAATAGAGGCGGCGCGGCTCAGCGAGCGCACCGCCGGGTTGGAACGCCAGCTCGAAGAACAAGCCGGTCTCGCTCGCTCGCTTGAGGCGCAGAGGGCAGCGGCCGAGGCGGAGGCGAAGACGGCTGGAGCCGAAATGGCGCGCTTAAGTCAACGCGAGAACGACCTTTCCGCAAAGATCGCCGATCAAGCGATGCAACTCGCTGAAAAGCAGAAGCAGCTGACGAGCGAATTCGAAAATATCGCCAATCGCATTCTGAAGACCAGGGCCGCCGAGCTGTCGGAGGGCTCGCAGAAGGAACTAGGCGCGATCCTGGATCCGCTGCGCGAGCGCATCCAGGACCTGCAGAAGAAGGTCGAATCGACCTACGACGCGGAAACCCGCGAGGTGCTGTCGCTCAAGGAACAGATCAAGATAGTGCTCGAAACCAGCAATGCGGTCGGCAGTCAGGCCGATGGTCTTGCCAAAGCCCTCAGGGGCGATTCGCAAGTTCTCGGCCGATGGGGTGAGATTGCGCTTGAACGCATCCTCGAAGCGGCGGGGCTCAGCCAGGGCCGCGACTACATCTCGCAAGGCCGGGGGATGGGGCTGAGGGACGACAGCGGCGGGCTGCAAAAGCCCGACATCGTGATCAAGCTGCCGGAGGACCGCTCGATGATCATCGATGCGAAGGTTTCTCTGGCCGGCTACGAGCGCCTGACCGCATTCGGCGATGAAAAGGAACGGGCCGGATTGCGCGGCCAGTTCGTCCGCGATGTCAAAACGCATATCGACGGGCTGGCGGGCAAGCGTTACCAGGAGAATGAAAAACTGTTGGCGCACGACTACGTTCTGATGTTCGTGCCGATCGAAAGTGCGCTTTCTGAGGCTCTAAAGAGCGACCCTGGCCTTGTTTTCTACGGGTGGGATCGCCGCGTAGTATTGGTTGGGCCTTCGAACTTGCTGATGACCATGCAAACGGTTGCCTCGATCTGGGGCTATCAGCGGCAGAGAGAAAATGCGCAGGAAATCGCTCGCCTCGCCGGCGAACTATGCGACAAGGTCAGGTTGAGCCTTGTCGACCTGAATGTGGTCGCCGAGAAGATGGCCGACGCCAACGCTGCGCACAATGAAGCCGTCAAACGGCTGTCGACCGGCAGGGGCAATCTGCTGTCGGTTGGCGAACGCATCCGCACCCTGGGCGTCAAAAGCAAACCCATGCCGGCGATGCTCGTTGACGGCGCAACGGTCGCCGCACCCGAGCCCTTTACCGACGACGAAATCCCCGTGCTCGCACCACGCCTGGGGGCAGTCATCGACGACGGAGAGGCGCGCGACGCTGCCGAATAGGGCGACGGCATGACCAATTGAAACCGCTATCCCGGCGAACGCCGGGACCCATCGATCCGATGATGGAGCTGTCGAAGAGTGGGTCCGGGCTTTCGCCGGGACTGCGAAGTTTGGTCGTCGCAAAGCGGAACGTCCCGATCCAGCGAGACCGCCCGGCGTGGAACGAGTGCGCGGTTATTTATCGAGCCAGGCGTCTTCGAAGCGCCAGCCGTTGAACAGGCTGTTGACCATGATCGTCACGCCGTGCACCCGCGGGTAATGGCAGGTGGCCAGATCGTAGCTGTAGATGATCGGCCGGGCGGCGTCCTCGGTCAGCCGGCGATCGATCTCCCAGACCAGTTTCTTGCGCTTTTCCTGGTCGGGCTCCATTGATTGCTGCTCGTACATCTTTTCGAGGTCGGGGTTGCAATAGTTCGTGTAGTTGCGCTCCGAGCCGCAGGCGTAGTGCTCATAGAAATAAGCGTCCGGATCGTCGACCCCGCTGCCCGTCAGATTGCCGGCGATCATGTAGTCCTTGCGGGCAATCTTGGGGAACCAGTTGGCGGTCTCGACGACCTCGAGCTCGCCATCGATATAGATCTGTTTCATCTGGTCGATGAGGATCACCGCCGGATCCCGGTATTGCGCGATATTGCGCGTCGCGACCTTGACCGAGAGCCGGTTGTTCGGCCCATAGCCGTGCTTTTCCATGAGCTTGCGCGCCGCCGCGCGGTTGGCCTCGATATCGGGGCCGTAGCCCGGCAGGGTTGCAAGGATCTCCGGCGGCAGCCCCCATAGACCGGCGGGCGGCGCCTCCATCGCGCCGCTGATCTCGCCTTTCCCCTCGGAGATGATGTCGAGAAAGGCCTTGCGGTCGATCGTCAGCTGCATCGCCCGGCGGAGGTCGGGATCGTTGAACGGCGGGTTGTCGCGATTAACGAGGAGATTGAACGCGATCGGCGTCGGGTCGATCTCGCAGATTGCGGTCGGCGCCTGGCTGTTGATGTCATGGACCATCTGGAGGGTGACCTCATAGGGAAAGGTCATGTCGAACTGGCCGGCGATAAAGGCGAGGCTCTGGGTCGCGCGGTTTGGCACGATCGTCCACTCGATGCCGTCGAGATAGGGCCGCCCGGGCTTCCAGTAATCCGGGTTCTTCGCCAGCTTGATGTATTCGTTGGGCTTGAACTCGACGAATTTGAAGGGGCCGGTGCCGATCGGGTGGAGGCGCATTTGCGCCGGCGGCACGTGGCAGGGGTAGACCGGCGAATCGCCCGAGGCCAAGAGCATGAGGAATGCCGGCTGCGGCCGCTTCAAGGTGAAGGTGACGGCGTAATCGCCCTCGGTCGCGACCGAATCGAGGTTGCGGTACCACGCCTTCCTCGGATTGAGCCGCAGCTTGTTCGGCGATACCCCGGTCAGCATGTCCCAGGTGCATTTGACATCGGCCGCGGTGAAGGGCTTCCCGTCATGCCATTTGACGCCCTGGCGCAATTTGAAACTGAGCTGGGTGCGGTCCTCGCTCCACGACCAGCTTTCGGCCAGCTCGGGCTCGATGAATTCCATCCGATTCTGTTTTTCGTGCTGGTTGAACAGCACCAGATTGTTGAATATGCCCATGGCAGGCGCAATGGCCGAGATCGTCGCCTCCTCGTGGATCGACATCGAGGCCGGGCTGTCGCGGTGATAGAAGTGGAGCACCCCGCCGCTTTGCTGCGCGACGGCCGCCCCCGGGGCCAGCGCGGCGAGGCAAGCCGCCACGGCCAGCGCACACACTCTATTCGGCATCCCTGTTCTCCCCCCTTGTTGCGTCGAGCCTAGCACGACGGGCGGTTCGCCGAGAGGCCATTGCCGTCTTTCCAGCGCCTCCCCTAATTTCATGGCATGGATTTCGATCTCTCCGACGATCAGCTGGCGTTCGCGGAAACCGCGCGGCAGTTCGCGATCGAGGAATGGCTGCCGCACGCGCCCGGCTGGGACGCGCGCGAGGAGTTTCCGGAGGAGGCGTTGCGAAAGGCCGCCGCGCTCGGCTTTGCCGGGATCTATGTGCAGGACGAGTTCGGCGGCAGCGGGCTCACCCGGCTCGACGCGACGATCATTTTCGAGGAGCTGGCGTCCGCCTGCGTCTCGACCGCCGCCTATCTGTCGATCCACAACATGGCGGCATGGATGATCGACCGCTTCGGCAATGTGGATCAGCGCGGGCGCTTCCTCCCCAAGCTCATGAACATGGAGCATTTCGCGAGCTACTGCCTGACCGAGCCGGGCAGCGGCTCGGACGCCGCGGCGCTCGCCACATCAGCCCGGCGCGACGGCGATGATTACGTCTTGAACGGGACGAAGGCGTTCATCTCGGGTGGCGGGAGGAGCGACCTCTACGTGACGATGGTGCGCACCGGCGAACCTGGCCCCAAGGGGATATCCTGCCTCGTCGTCGAGAACGGCACGCCGGGCCTCTCCTTCGGCAAAAAGGAGCGGAAACTCGGCTGGAACACCCAGCCGACCGCGATGGTCATTTTCGAGGATTGCCGCGTGCCCGCCAGGAACCGCCTCGGTGCCGAGGGCGAGGGGTTTGCAATCGCGATGATGGGGCTCGACGGCGGACGGCTCAATATCGGCGCCTGCTCACTGGGCGGCGCCCGCGCCTCGATGGAGGCGGCGCGCGGCTACATGCTGGAGCGTCGCCAGTTCGGCACCCGGCTCGCCGACTTCCAGGCGCTCCAATTCAAATTCGCCGACATGGCGACCGACCTCGACGCCGCGCGCCTCATGCTGCGCCGCGCCGCCGCGAGCCTCGACAAGGGCGACCCCGACGCGACCCTCCATTGCGCGATGGCGAAGCGGCTCGCGACCGATGCCGGGTTCCACATCTGCAACGAGGCGCTGCAATTGCACGGCGGCTACGGCTACCTCAAGGATTTCGGGATCGAGCGCTACCTGCGCGACGTCCGCGTCCACCAGATCCTCGAAGGCACCAACGAGACCATGCGCGTCATCATCGCCCGACGGCTGCTGCGGCAGTGATTCTGTGGTCCCCAAGGGTCTCGGCGATGTCGTGTGCGCTATCGTTTTTGCGGTGTTTCGAGGGGGAATTAAAATGGCAGACTCACAGCCCCTAACGGTCATATCGCCGGACGCCCTCTTCGAGCCATACGCGACCGAGATCGGATATCTGCTTCGCGATTGGAATGAATTCCAGGAGCAGTTGGCGAACCTTTTTGGAACCGTTCTCGGCGACAAGACTGGAGTCTCCCGGCCTATATGGTACGTGGTACGCAACGATCGGGTGCAACGTGAAATGTTGAAAGCTGCGGCAATACATGCATTTGATCCTGCGATTACACCCGATCATGAACTGATACGCGACGAGATTTTGTGGATTTTAGAGAAGGCCAGTTCACTTGGTCCCCAAAGAGATGCCGCCGCCCATGCTCCCCTATCGCTTCTTCTTGGTGACCCTTTGGAATTTATCGCGAGGCATTTTCACGGCAATCCATCAGCGACAGCGCTTCGTGGTAAGAAACTGCTGGGCGAGTTCAGGCTTTACCGTGCACGCGCCAAGGTGCTGCTCCGCCATGCATTAGCGATCGATCACTCCCTGCGACTGGGACGAGAACGTTCACCATGGCCAAAAAGATCCGATTGGCCAACTTCTCTGCTGTTTCAGGAGCCCAAATCTCGCAATCGGCCCGCGAAAGGACCGACGCCGCAGCGTCGGTCATCGCCAGGAACAGGTCGTACTCGGTCCCGAGAATAGTCAGTTCGCAGCGCGTAGGATGGGCTGAGGGCAGCGAAGCCCATCATCGTTGCAGCAAGCCGATGGGTTTCGCTTCGCTCAACCCATCCTACCAATGGACGGCTCGCAGCAATCGGGCGCATATTCGGATGAACCGATCGCCCAGCGAGGAGTGTCTGCCCGTGTCCGTGCAAGATCTCGAATTTGATAGTCCGGTCAGCTGGCCGTCGAACGGCATCAGCGAGGTGCCGTTTCGCCTCTATACCGATCCCGAGCAGTACCGGATCGAGCAGGAGCGGATCTTCAAGGGGCCGACCTGGAACTATCTGTGTCTCGCGGCCGAGATTCCCCTGCCCGGCGACTGGGTCGCCACCACAGTGGGCGAAGTCGCGATCATCGTCGTGCGCGGGGCCGATGGCGCGGTCAACGCCTTCGTCAACCGCTGTGCCCATCGCGGCAATCTCCTGTGCCTGACCCAGAAGGGCCGGGCCAAGGAGATCACCTGCATCTATCACGGCTGGAGCTACGACCTCGAAGGCAAGCTCACCGGGGTCGCCTTCGAGCGCGGGGTGAAGCGCCAGGGCGGCATGCCGCCCGAATTCCGCAAGGACGACCATCATTTGCAGCGCCTGCAAGTGGCCGAACTGTCCGGCCTCATCTTCGGCTCGTTCGACGAGGATGTGCCCGATCTCGAAACCTATCTGGGCCCGGTCGTGGCCGGCGGCATCCGCCGCGTGATGAACCGCCCAGCGCATATCATCGGGCGCTCGACGCAGGTCTTGCCGAACAACTGGAAGCTCTATTTCGAGAACACCAAGGACACCTACCACGCCTCGATCCTGCACGCGTTCCTGACGACGTTCCGGATCAATCGCCTCAGCCAGGCCGGCGGGATCAACATCGACGAGAGCGGCGGCAACCATTTCAGCTTCGCCAAGCTCGACTACGCCGCCGAGGACGCCGAATACAAGACGGCGGCGCTGCGCTCCGACACCGACCTGAAACTCGCCGACAACTCGATCATCGAATCGGTCGACGAGTATGGCGACTCGATCTCGGTGCAGATCCTGACCGTGTTCCCGAACCTGGTGGTGCAGCAGATCCGCAACACGATCGCGGTGCGCGTCATCCGCCCGCGCGGGGTCGAGCGCACCGAACTGGAATGGGTGCATCTCGGCTTCGAGGGCGACGACGAACAGATGACCGAACGCCGCCTGCGCCAGGGCAATCTGGTCGGCCCGGCCGGCTATATCTCATTGGAGGACGGCTGCGTCGGCGGCTTCGTCCAGCGCGCGCTCAACTACAACGACGACGACAGCGGCGTCGTGATGATGGGCGGGCACGACGCCGAATCGCAGGCCTTCCGCGCCAGCGAGGCGGCGATCCGCGGCTTCTGGAAGAAATACCGCGCGCTCACCGGCACCTGATGGGCGGCGCGGTACGCCTCGGCCGGAACGCCTGTGCGTCCTTCGAGACGGCCGCGGTGCGGCCTCCTCAGGATGAGGTTATGTTATTGATGCTACATATAAATCCACCTCATCCTGAGGAGCGTTCCGCAGGAACGCGTCTCGAAGGACGCACCGCGCTGCTGCCGGTTTGCACGGGGAATTACAGGCGTACCGGGGTGTAGCCATGGACGAAACCGCGCTGCGGCTCGGTGTGGGCGAGCTGATCGCCGCTTATGCCGATTGCATCGACGACGACCGGCTCGAGGAATGGCCCGATTTCTTCGTCGAGAATTGCCGCTATCTGATCACCGACCGCGAGAGCCACGCGGCCGGCCTGCGCCACGGCATCATCTATGCCGCCTCGAGGGGCATGCTCACTGACCGGGTGATGGCAATGCGCCGCGCCAACATCTATGAGGCGCAGCGCTACCGCCATATTGTCGGCCCCGTCCGCATCGACCGGGTCGCGGGCGGGGTCGCCGAGACGCGCGCCAATTTCCTCGCCGTGCGCATCATGCATGACGGCGACACGCAGCTCTTCGCCACCGGCCGCTATCTCGACCGCATCGATGTCGCCAGCACCCCCTTCCGCTTCATCGAGCGTACCGTCGTCCTCGACAGCCAGAAGATCGACACGCTCCTGGTGATCCCGCTGTGATGCCGGATCGGGGTCCCGGAAGGGGCGATGTCTGACTCGAACGACATCCTCTTCGGGCATGAGGGCGGGGTTGCGACGGTCACCCTCAACCGGCCGCAGGCGCTCAACGCCTTCACCTTGGGCATGTACCGGCGCTTCGCGCCGATGCTGCGCGAATGGGAAGATGATCCGGAGATCCATGCCGTCCTAATCCGTGGCGCCGGAGAGCGCGCGTTCTGCGCCGGGGGCGATGTTCGCGCCATCGCCGAGGCGGGGCGGGGGATCTCCGGCGACCCAGCGCTCACCAGCAGCTTCTTTCGCGAGGAATATGAGCTGATCCGGCACATCCACCGCTTTGCCAAACCCTATCTCGCGGTCATCGACGGGATCACGATGGGCGGCGGTGCCGGGGTGTCGGTCAACGGCGCCTACCGGATCGCCACCGAGCGCACGATGCTGGCGATGCCGGAGACCGGGATTGGCCTCTTTCCCGATGTCGGCGCGACCCGCTTTCTCAACCTCGCCCCGGGGCATGTCGGGCGCTATCTCGCACTGACCGGGGCGCGGCTTGGGCCGGCCGATGCATGCTATTGCGGCTTTGCCACCCATTTCGTGCCGCTGGAGCTTGTGCCGAGGCTGGTCGAGGCGCTCTTCTATATGGCGTGGCGGGCGGGGGCGGAGAGCGCGCAGGTCGAGGAGGCGCTCGCCGCGTTCGACAGCGATCCGGGCGACCCGCCGCTCGCCCTGCGCCGCGCCGCGATCGACCGCTCGTTTGCCGGGGACACGGTCGAGGCGGTGCTCGATGCGCTCCTCCTCGAAGCGAGCCAGAGCGGCAGCGATGGCGAATGGGCGGCGCAGACCCGCGCCGGCCTCATGACGAAATCCCCGACCAGCGTCAAGGTCACATTGCGCCAGCTGACCCTCGGGCAGGGCTATGACATCGAAGCCGCGCTGGCACTCGAATACCGCCTCACCCAGCATTTCATGCACGGGCACGATTTCTACGAGGGCGTGCGCGCCGCGCTCGTCGACAAGGACCAACGCCCGCGCTGGGATCCGGCGACCCTCGCCGAAGTGACCGAGGCGATCGTCGACGGCTATTTTGCGCCGCTGGGCAACGCTGAGCTGCGTTTCGATTGAAATAAGGGCATAGGAATGGACCGGCCGAATTTTCTCCTGATCATGACCGACCAGCAGCGCGCCGATCATCTCGGCTGTTCCGGGCATCCGATCCTGCGGACGCCCAATATCGACAGCATCTCCGAGCGCGGCGTCACCTTCGACCGGTTCTACGTCGCGACCCCGATCTGCATGCCCAATCGCGCCACCTTGATGACCGGCCGGATGCCGTCGGTGCACGGCGTGCGCCATAACGGCATTCCGCTGTCGTTGCGCGCGACGACTTTTGTCGAATTGATGCGCCAAGCGGGATATCGCACCGCGATGGTCGGGAAGTCGCATCTGCAGAACATGCTCGACCGGCCGCCATTGGTGCCCGATACCCGCGATCCGGCACTCGCGAAGCCGCCGCCGGAACTCGACGAGGCGAGCCAAGCGGAGCCCGGGCGCTACGACCAGGAATACGCCCTTCGCTGGCGCCGCGATCCCGAGCGGACGATGGATTTGCCGTATTACGGGTTCGAAACGGTCGATCTGGCGATCCAGCATGCCGACCAGGTCGATGGCCATTACACCGGCTGGCTCGCCGAGCGCCATCCCGACCCTGATTCATTGCGCGGGCCTAAGAATGCGTTGCCGGCGGGCGACATCGTCGCGCCACAGGCTTGGCGTACCCGCATCCCGGCAGAACTTTATCCGACGAGCTACGTCGCCGAGCGAACGATCGCGCGGCTCGATGATTTTGCCAAAACGCCGGACCGGTCGTTTCTGCTCAAATGCTCGTTTCCCGACCCCCATCACCCGTTCACCCCGCCCGGCCGCTATTGGGACCTCTACCGCGCGGTCGACATGGCGTTGCCGGAAAGCTGGCATTTCGATCGCCGCCGTGCGCCACCGCATCTGGCCCATCTGCTCGACGAGCGCGACAGCGGTAAGCGCAACGCCAATTCGCCGGCATTGTTCGCCTGCACCGAGCCGGAGGTGCGGCAGGCGACCGCGCTGACCTTTGGGATGATCGCAATGATCGACGATGCAATCGGCCGCATTTTAGCGCGGCTCGATTCATTGGACCTCGCGCGCAATACGGTCGTGATCTTCACCGCCGATCACGGCGAATACATGGGCGACCACCAGCTGCTGCTCAAAGGGCCGATCCACTATCAGTCGCTGATCCGGGTGCCGTTCATCTGGGCCGAGCCGGCGGCGGCGGGCGGTGGCACCCGCCGCAACACGCTCGCCGGCACGGTGGACATCGCCCAGACAATCCTCGAGCGCGCCGGCATGGCCGGGTTCAACGGGATGCAGGGCATCTCGTTGGTCGGCGCGATCAACGGCGTGAGCGGGCAATCGCGCGACGCCCTCATCATCGAGGAGGAAGGCCAACGCGTCTATATGGGCTTTGCCTCGCGGGTGCGGGTGCGCACTCTGGTCACCGAGCGCTACCGGCTGAGCGTCTATGACGGGGTCGGCTGGGGCGAATTCTATGATCTGCAGGAAGACCCGCACGAACTCATTAATCTGTGGGGCGATGCCGGGCATTCCGAGCCTCTGCGCGCGGTAGAGGACCGCATGATCCGTGAGATGATCGCCGTGTCTGACACGAGCCCGCGCCCCTCCGCATTGGCGTGAGCGCTTCGGCGTTGAGACGGTTGGTGAATTCAATGCGCTGCTCACGCGCGCGGAACAAAGGACACGAAGATGGCGACGATCGGCTTTATCGGGCTCGGCAATATGGGTGCGCCGATGGCGGCCAATCTGGTGAAGGCGCAGCACCATGTGAGCGGCTACGACATCGTCGCCAAGGCTTGCGCCGCGCTCACCGAGAACGGCGGGCACGCTGCGGCGAGCGCAGTGGACGCCGCCGCGGCGGGCGACATTGTCGTCACGATGCTGCCGGCCGGGCCGCAGGTCCGCGCGGTCTATCTCGGGCCGGACGGGATCATCGCCAAGGCGCGGCCGGGCGCGCTGCTGATCGACTGCTCGACGATCGATGTCGAGACCGCCCGTGCGGTCGCCGCCGCGGCGAAAGAGGCCGGCCTTGCGATGCTCGACGCGCCGGTCTCGGGCGGGGTCATCGGCGCCGAGGCGGGCACGCTCACCTTTATGGTGGGGGGCGAGGCGGCGGAATTTGCCCGCGCCGAGCCGATCCTCAAGGCGATGGGCAAGACGATCGTCCATGCCGGTCCCGCCGGCAGCGGCCAGACCGCCAAGATCTGCAACAACATGATCCTCGCCGCCTCGATGATCGCGGTGTGCGAGGGTTTCGCGCTCGCCGAAAAGCTCGGGCTGCCGGCCCAGACATTGTTCGACATCTGCAAGACCTCGACCAGCCAGTGCTGGGCGATGACCGGCTATTGCCCGGTGCCGGGGCCGGTGCCGGCGGCGCCCTCGAACCGCGGCTATGCCGCCGGCTTCACCGCCGCGAACATGCTGAAGGATTTGCGCCTCGCGCAACAGGCGGCCGGCGCCACCGCGGCGGCGACGCCGCTTGGCGCGGCGGCAGCCAACCTCTATCAGCTTTATGTCGACAGCGGCGCCGGCGGGCTCGATTTTTCCGGCATCATGCAGTTCCTGCGCCGCACCGAACCCGGAAGATGAAACGAATATTTAACGAAGTTGATGTTTACCTTGGCGTTCGAACGGTCGGCAGATGAGGCTGTTATGACGAACGTGTATCTTGAGGTGATTGCGCTGGTCGAGCGGCTTCACCGTCATTTTCTCGAAGTCGTGAAGCTGGAGCTCGAGGGGCTTGGGGTCCACGACATCAACAACGTGCAGGGGCTGATGCTTTTCAACATCGGCGATGCGGAGATGACCGTCGGCGAGTTGACGTTGCGCGGCTGCTATCTCGGCTCGAACGTCTCCTACAACGTCAAGAAGATGGTCGAGAACGACTATCTCGTGCAGGAGCGCTCGGTGCACGACCGCCGCTCGATCCACGTTCGGCTTACCGAAAAGGGGCGCACCCTGCGCGACCAGCTGAGCGTCATGCATCACCGGCACATCGAGCTGTTGTCGCAGACCACCGCGGTCACCGACGACAATTTGCAGAGCGTCATCGTGACCTTGGGCCGACTCGAGCGTTTCTGGGTCCACGCCGGCGATCTCGTACAGCATCCGGGCCGCTTCGCCGCCTGATTTTTCGGCGGGCATTTTTCAGGTGACGCGGCGGCGGCGGGCTGCGAACCTGTTCGCCATCATTGCCGGAGCCGCCGCATGCCATCGTCATCCCCCGCCCTGGCCGAGCTGACCCCGGGTCTGAGCGTCGCGGGCAAGCTCGATAAGGGCGACATCGAGGCCCTTGCTCAGGCCGGCGTGCGCACGATCGTCAACAACCGCCCCGACGACGAGGACCCCGGCCAGCTCCCTGCCGCCGAGGCCCGCCACATCGCCGAGGGCCACGGCATCGCCTATCACCATATCCCGGTGACCGGGCCGAGCCTCTCGCGCGCCGATGTGGACGCGTTCGCCCTGGTGCTGGCGAGTGCGCCAACCCCGATCGTCGCTCATTGCCGCAGCGGCACCCGTTCGGCCCTCTTATGGGCGCTGGCGCGGATGCGCGACGGCGCCGACCCGTTGGCGCTGGTCGCCGAGGCGGCGCGCCACGGCATCGACATCGCGGCGCTGCCGGCGATCGCCGCCCGCCTGCGCTAAGGGGCACGCGTTAGTCGGGGCTTGAGCGCGCCCGCTTGGCGCCGACGCACACGCGTCGCACCTTGACGGCCCAAACCGAAGGAAACCGCCGATGACCACCGTTCGCAATGTCGCCCGTGAGAAGCTCGACAAAGGCCACCTGTCGCTCGGCGTCGGGATCCGCATGACGCGCAGCGTCGAGATCGCCAAGGCGATGGCGGTGGCCGGGTTCGACTGGCTGTTTCTCGACATGGAGCACGGCGTGATGTCGCTGGAAGCCTGCGCCCAGATCTCGTCCGCGGCGCTCGACGCCGGCATCGCGCCGATCGCCCGCGTGCCGAACCGCGAATACGCGATCGCCACGCGGGCGCTGACAACGGCGCGCTCGGCATCGTCATGCCGCATGTCGATACCGCGGCCGAGGCGCGCGAGGTGGTGGACCGGTTGAAATACCCGCCGATCGGGCACCGATCGATGGGTGGGATCGGGCCGCATTACGGGCTGCGCTCGGCCAGCAGCGGCGAGGCGGCGCAGGCGCTCAACGCCGCCAATCTCACCGTCGTCATGCTGGAAACGCCGACCGCGCTCGCCAATGCCGCGGAAATCGCCGCGGTCCCGGGGGTCGACGTGCTGCTGATCGGCACCAACGATTTGTGCGCCGAGATGGGAATCCCCGGCGATTTCGGCAACGCTCGGGTGGCCGAGGCCTATGGGGCGATGATCGCGGCCTGCAAGACGCACAAAAAGTTCCCAGGAATGGCCGGGATCTACAACGAGGCGATCATGCCGCGCTATATCGAGATGGGCGCGCGCTTCATCCTGTCCGGCCAGGACGGCGCCTTCGTGATGGCCGGCGCGACACAGCGCACCGGCTTTCTGCGCAAGACATTTCCGGGGGCGGGGTGACCCTCACCGCGTCATAGACCCGCCGCCTTGCGGGATCGAGCCGGATGTTGACGGCTTCCTTGGCGGCGGCCTTTTTTGCCGGGCGATCGGCCGTGCCGCGCGGATCAGGGGCCTCTGACGCAGCGCGGCGCTACGCGTCGGCTTCCTGGCGCAGCCAGTCGCGGAATGCCCTGACCTTGGGCCGCTCGAGCGCGCCCGGCGCGGTCACGATGTAATAGGCGAAGAGATCCGGCAGCGCCAACGAGAACAGCCGAATGAGGCGCCCGGAGGCGAGATCGGCCGCAGCGATCGTGCTGTAGGCGAGCACCACGCCGTGCCCGGCGATCGCGGCTTCGAGCGCCATGTAACCAAAGCTGAAGGTAAGCCCGGAAGCCGCAGGAACCCCGATGACGCCGGCCGCCTTCAGCCACATCGCCCAGGTCGGCGCCAATGGGTCGCGGTCGACCGCCTGATCGTGGATCAGCGCATGGTGAGGCAAATCATCGGGCGTGCGCAGCGCCGGCCCAGCTTCGAGGAGCAGCGGGCTGCACGCCGGAAACACCTCATTCTGCAACAACAGCTCGACGGTCAGCCCGGGATAACGCCCGGTGCCGTAACGGATCGCGAGGTCGAAATCGCCTTTTGTCAGATCGACGACGTCGTCCGAGGTGGAAATCCGCACGTCGATCTCGGGGTGGCGCTCCTGAAAGCGGTGCAGGCGCAAGACGAGCCACTTGGCCGCGATCGAGGGCGAAGCGGTGACGGTCAGCGTCCCGGTGTCGTTATGCGCCCGCAACCGACGCACCGAGGCGTGGATCTCGGCGAAGGCGTCCGACAATCCGGGAAGCAGCACGCGGGCCGAGGCGGTTAGCTCGATGGAGCGGTTGAGCCGGTGGAACAACCGCACCCCGAGATCCTCTTCGAGGGCGTGGATCTGATGGCTGATCGCGGCGGGGGTGACGTTGAGCTCGGCGGCGGCCTTGCCGAAGCTGCGCAGCCGGGCGGTCGCTTCAAAGGCGCGCAGCGCGCTCAGGGGCGGCAGATGTCCACTCATGGAGGTGAGTTTTTCTAACCTCATGGGTGAGAAAGTCTCGTTTGCAGCACGATGCTGCAAGGGCCAACTTGGTAGTAAGACGTTCCCGGCGCAATACCGTTCCAGTGCCGGAAAGTTTAGGAGATCTCATATGACGGCCATCCATCTACAGCCCTATAGCGACAGCACGGGCACCAGCGACCACCGGCGCGCCGCGCTCGACGCGCTGAGCGAGGCCACGAGCTGGGTCGTCGCCACGCTCCGCGAATGGCGCCGGCGCAACCGCGAGCGCGCGGAACTCGCCACGCTCGATCACCGCATGCTCGCCGATATCGGGATTACCGAGGCGGACCGCGAATTTCTAGCCAACAAATCGTTCTGGAGGGAGTAGCGACAATGACCGCGATCAGCGAAACCGCGCCGACCGGCGCGCGCAACCAACTGCATGCCTGGATTTGGCACCGCACGACGCACGCTCTCGGCAAGCTGTGGGCAAAGATGGTAGCATTGCCCGAAGCACCGTCGGGCGGGGCCCGGCGAAAGGCGCCACCGCCGGAATATTTCATGTTCCCGCCGTTCTAGCCCCCGCGACCGTTGCAACCCCCGGAGGACCAACCGATGACCAACATCGACCAGCTGCCCTACGTCGAGGCCGAGCTGAACTATCTGGCGCCGATGACCGAACGCCCGCGCTATTACGCCTATGAGCCCGAGCCCGGCGAGCCGCGCTCGAACCTGACGCCCGAGCCGCACCAGATGCAGATCCACAGCCTGCGCCCGATCGCGGACGGTCTCGGGCTCGACGTCCAGGGCTTCGCCCTCCTCGAGCAGCGGAGCGCGGCCAAGGATTTCTGGGACGATGACGAGGTCCGCCGGGTCTATTACCCGGAGGCGGAGCGCTTTCTAGCCGAGGCGACCGGCGCCAGCCGCATCTTCATCTTCGACCATCTGCAGCGCCGCCGGGTCCCCGGGCAGCAGGACCGCTCACGCAGCGGGCCGCGCCAGCCGGCGACCCGGGTCCATGTCGACCATACCGACCGGTCCGGGCCGCAGCGCGTGCGCGACCTGATGGGCGATGAGGCCGAGGAGCTCCTGAAGGGCCGCGTCCAGGTGATCAATATGTGGCGCCCAATCCGCGGGCCGCTGCGCGACGCGCCATTGGCGGTGTGCGATTCGCGCACCGTCGCCGCCGCCGACCTCGTGCCCTCGGATCTGGTGTATCGCGAGCGGGTCGGCGAGACCTATTCGGTGCGCTACAACCCGGCGCATCGCTGGTTTTACACGCCGGAAATGCGCCGCGACGAGGTTCTTCTGCTGAAGATCGCCGATACCAGGACCGACATCCCGGCCCGCTTCATGCCGCACACCTCGTTCACCGACCCGACGACGCCCGCCGATGCGTTCCCGCGCGAAAGCATCGAGCTGCGCACGCTGGTGTTTCATCCGGCGTAAGCGGCCGAGGCTCCCGGGGTCAAGCTCCGGGAGTGACGAGTTGGATGTGGGTAACGAGTGACCGGGCGTGCCCATACGGGCGCGTCCGGCTTCATTAAATGATCCGTCATCCCGGGGGCCTTCCCCACGGAACAAGTCCGTGGGCTGAAGGCTCCCGGGATGGCGACGTTTGCCTTTGCGGCAATTTGCCGCTGGGCCTGCCCTACTCGGGCCATTTTTGCGGCATAGTAGGGGACACACGTCCGCGGTGATGCACGATTGGACATTGGGGGGAGTTGCGGTTGACCGACAGCCTGTTGCCAACCCGGCCGCTCGGCAGGCCGAGCCGACCTCCGGTGCTGCCGGAGCGCTTCCTGCCGCCGCCCGGGTTTGTCTGGGGCAGCTTTACCGCGGCTGATGGCGCGGTGCTGCGCTGGGGTCACCTGCCGGTTCGCAACGCGCGGGCCGAGTGCATGATGGTCGGCGGCTTTGGCGAATTCATCGAAAAGCAGTTCGAGACGGTGCGCGATCTGGCGGCGCGCCGGATCGCGGTGTGGTGTCTCGATTGGCGCGGCCAGGGCGGGTCGATTCGCCCGCGCCGCCTGCCTACCCGGCCGCGCGCTCGCAATTTCGAGCGCGACGCAGAGGATCTGGCGGCCTTCGCCGCGGAGAAGCTCCGCGGCCATCTGCGGCCTCTCCTGGTGGCACATTCGATGGGTGGCGCGATCGCGCTGATTTGCCTCAAGCGCCATCCGCATCTGTTCGCCGCGGCGGTCCTCTCCTCGCCGATGGTCGGCTTGCGCACCGGAGGGGTGCCGCCGACCTTGTTCCGCTTCATCACCCGCCCGGCGCGGGCGGCCGGCCTCGGAATCTGCTTCATCCCGGGGGCCCACAAATGGCGGCCCGATCCCCTGCCCTCGCCCGAGCGCAGCCGCGTCAGCACCGATGCCGAGCGGTGCCGGCTGCGCCATGCCTGGTTTTCGGCGGATCCGGGACTGCGCCTCGACCAGGCGACCTATAGCTGGGTCGACAGCGCGCTCGGCCTTGTCGCGCGGATTTCCAAGCCCGAATTTCTGGGCGGTATTCGCACCCCGATCCTGATTGGCCGTGCCGGACGCGAGGTGGTCGTATCGCCGATGGCGCAACGCCGGGCCGCGCGGCTCCTGCCGAATTGCACGCTGATCGAGTTGCCCGAATCGAAGCACGACCCGTTTCTCGAACGCGACGCGATCCGCGATTACTGGCTCGCTTGCCTCGACCGGTTCATCGCCGAGCGCCTCGCCCCGACCGCGCATTGAGGCTCGCCGCCGCCCTCGCCCTGTTAATTCTGGCGACAGGGGCGGCGCAGGGATCTGACCGCCGGGTTCCGGTCGATCCGAACGCGCCGCCGTGGAACGCCATCGCCAATGTGCAGAGCAGTATCGGCGGACACTGCACCGGGGTGCTGATCGCCCCTTCCGTGGTGCTGACCGCGGCGCACTGCCTGTACAACCCGCGCACCCAAGCGTTGTTGCAGCCGGTGTCGCTGCATGTGCTGTTCGGCTATCAGCGCGACGCGTACCGCTGGCATCGCCAGGTGGCGCGCATCGCCGTCGGCCCCCGCTTCGACGGCACCACCGGGCGGCCCCAGCCCGGCGATTGGGCGCGGCTTGAGTTGACCGAGACGGTTCCGGTGACGCCGCTGCCGCTCTTCGAGGGGAGCGCCGGCTCGGGGATCGAGGTGGCGCTCGCCGGCTACAATCAGGATCGGGCGCAGGTCCTGATGGCCGATCTCGCCTGCCACGTTCTGCACGTCGCAACGCTGTCCGGCGGCGCGAATTTCGTCTTTCATGACTGCGCCGCGACACGCGGCACCAGCGGCGCCCCCTTGTTGACCAAGCGCGACGGCGGCTGGGTCATCATCGCCATCAACATCGCCGCCAGCCATACCGAGAACTTGGCGCTCTCCGCCCGGTTCGGGAACTGAGCTGCGACAAGGGCTCCGCCCCTACCCGAACTTGCCAGAGCGCGGGAAGCCTTGCGGGGCGCCGCGGCCGGCGCCGCCGCGGGGGCCGCGCCAGGGGGTGAGGTCGAGTTCGGTGCGGGTGCGGTTTTCGCCCTGGCGCCAGGAAAGCCCCTCGGCCAGCCGGAACACCTTGGCGTCGACAAGCCCGCCCGAGCGATAGCGCTGTAGGATGACGCCACGCCCGCGCGCCATCTCCGGGATCTCGGCGAGTTCGACGATCAGCATGCGCCGGTTGTCGCCGACAAAAGCGGCCATATCGCCGTCGGCCGGCAGGCACAGCGCCGCGCGCGCGCCCGATGCCGGGGTCAGCACCTGTTTCCCTGCGCGGGTCTGCGCCAGCGCCTCCTCGCCGTCGACGATGAAGCCGCGCCCGTCATCGGACGCCATCAACAGGCGCAGCCCCGGGCGGTGTGGGAAGAGCGTCACGACATCATGCTCGTTCGGCAGGTCGATCATCAGCCGCAATGGCTCGCCCTGGCCGCGTCCGCCGGGCAGGCGGTCGACCCCTATCGTGTAGAAACGCCCGTTGCTGCCGAAGATGACGAGCCGGTCGGTGGTTTCAGCAATGACGGCAAAGCGCGGCCCGTCGCCTTCCTTGTACTTCTGCTCGGCGGCGGCGACCGCGTGGCCCTTGACGGCGCGGATCCAGCCCTTCTGCGAGCACAGCACGGTCACCGCCTCGCGCTCGACGAGCGCCGCGGCCGGGATCTCGACCGCTTCCGGCGCGCGGCCGATGAGGGTGCGGCGGCGGCCGAGCGGCGTGTCGCCGCCGAACTCGGCCCCGGTCGCTTTGACCTCGTTCGCCAATTCCCGCCATTGCCGCCGGTCGCTCGCGAGCAGCGCGTCGAGGCCAGCCGCCTCGGCGGCGAGCTCCTTCAGCTCCTTCTGGATCGCGATCTCCTCGATCCGGCGCAGCGTGCGCAGCCGCATGTTGAGGATCGCCTCGACCTGCACGTCGCTCAGACCCCAGCGAAGGATCATCGCGGTCTTCGGGTCGTCCTCCTCGCGGATGATGCGGATCACCTCATCGAGATTGACATAGACGATGACAAAGCCGCGCAGCACCTCGATGCGATGCCCGACCGCATCCAGGCGGTGGTGGCTCCTACGCTGCAATACCTCGCGCCGGTGGTCGAGAAACGCCTGCAGCGCCTCCTTCAAATTCATCACCCGCGGCACCCCCGCGGGATCGATGACATTGAGATTGAGCGGCACGCGGACTTCCAGCTCGGTCAGCCGGAACAGCTGCTCCATCACCACTTCGGCATCGACATTGCGCGTCTTCGGCTCGAGGATGAGGCGCACCTCCTCGGTCGATTCGTCGCGGATATCGGCGAGCAGCGGCAACCTCTTTTCTTCGAGCAAGGCCGCGATCTTTTCGATGAGGCGCCCCTTGGGTATCTGATACGGGATCTCGATGATGACGACCTGATAAAGCCCGTGGGCGAGCGGCTCCTTGTGCCAGCGGGCCCGCAGGCGAAAGCTGCCGCGGCCGGTGGCATAGGCTTCCGCGATGCTGTCCGCCGGTTCGATGAGCACGCCCCCGGTCGGGAAATCGGGGCCTGCGACATGGGCGACGAGTTCGGCCGGGGGGCAAGCCGGATTGTCGATCAGATGGAGCAGTGCCGCGCACAGCTCGCCCACATTGTGCGGCGGGATGCTCGTCGCCATGCCGACGGCGATGCCGGCGGCGCCGTTGGCGAGCAGGTTGGGAAACCGCGCCGGCAGAACGACCGGCTCCTTGTCCTCGCCGTCATAGGTCGAGCGGAAATCAACCGAATCCTCGTCGAGCCCGTCGAGCATCGCCTGGGCGACCGCCGAGAGCCGGCTCTCGGTGTAGCGCATCGCCGCGGCGTTATCGCCGTCGATATTGCCGAAATTGCCTTGCCCGTCGACCAGCGGATAGCGCTGCGAAAAATCCTGGGCGAGGCGGACCAGCGCGTCGTAAACCGCCAGTTCGCCATGCGGATGGAACTTGCCGATCACATCGCCGACGACCCGGGCGCATTTCTTGTAGCCCGACGCGGGGTCGAGGCGGAGCTGGTCCATCGCGTGCAGGATGCGGCGATGCACCGGCTTCAGCCCGTCGCGCACATCGGGCAGCGAGCGCGCCATGATCGTCGACATGGCGTAGGACAGATAGCGCTCGCCGAGCGCGTCGGCGAAATCCACGTCGCGGGTCCCGCCAAGCGGCGCGGTATCGGACATTCCTACCAGACCTCGTGTTTCTTAAGCGTCGATGATACCAGTGGTAGCGCTTCTCCGCATGCGTTCCGCGAGCCGCTCGCGCGCCTCGGGCAGCTTGCCGCCGTGCGGCGCCAGCACATGGTGCAAGAGGAAGTATTGGGTCAAGGCCAGCCCGGCGACGATCTCGTTCCGGCTCGCCGGCCGGCTCACAGGCGCCTCGCGCCACAAAAAACCGGGCAGCGGCAAGAGCTTGTCATGGTAGGGCATCCCCGCGGCCCGCGATACCGCGCGGCCCGAGCGGGGCGACACATAGAGGAGGTCGTCCTTCGCGCCGGTTGCCGCGCAGCGGGCGAGATCGAGCCCGAACCCCAACCCCCTGAGCAGGTCGCATTCCCAGGTGACATAGGATTGCGCCCAGAGGAGGCCCGAATCGAGCGCGTCCAGCAGCCCGGCGAGCGAGACGTAGAGATCGCCATGCGGCTCGCGCTCGGGCAACATCGTGAGGAGGAGGGCGGTCGCGGCGCCGAGCGCCGCCAGCCGGTCGGGGTCGTCGAGAACGCGTGCGGCGTGCGCCTCCATGAGCTCGCAATCGAGCGTGCCCAGATGCTGGGGCAGGCGCCCGCGCCAGCTCGCGGCGACGCCGTTACCGGGCTGCAATACCGCGCGCCGGCGCGGCGATTGCCCGCCGCGCACCAGCCCGGAATGGCGGCCGTGTTCGCATGTCAACAGCTCGACGATCAGCGCGCTCTCGCCATGCCGCCGTGCACTCAGCACAAACCCCGTGTCGCGCCATTCCATCTACGAAGATTCTCTGGGTTTCGCGCGGGATGTATGCGGCGCTCTGAAGGATCCCCTCGCCCCCACCGGGGGAGAGGGTTGGGGTGAGGGGGCGACCATCGAGGGTGCGGCAGGCACCCTCACCCGTCCGCGAGCTGTCGCCCGCGGCCACCCTCTCCCGCGGTGCGGGCGAGGGGCTTGGCGCCGAGGCAATGCGTACATGTGGGCCACACTTTGCAAGGCTGCCTAGACATCATAGTCGAGTCCGAGCGCGGCGTAGCGCTCGGGATCCTCGATCCAGTTGTCGCGCACCTTGACGAACAGGAACAGGTGGATGCGGCGATCCAGCATGACTTCGAGCTCGGCGCGTGCGCGTGCGCCGATCGCCTTGATCCGGGTTCCCTTGTCGCCGAGCACGATCGCGCGCTGCCCCGGCCGGCGGACATAGATCACCTGGTCGATGCGCGCGCTGCCGTCGGCGCGCTCCTCCCAGGCCTCGGTCTCGACCGCCGCCGAATAGGGCAGCTCGTCATGCAGTTGCAGAAACACCTGCTCGCGCGTCACTTCAGCCGCCAGCCAGCGTTCCAGCGCGTCGGAGAGCTGGTCCTCGGGAAACAGCCAAGGCCCGGGCGGCACCACCGACGCGAGATGCTGCTTCAAATCGTCGACCCCATCTCCGGTCAAGCCCGAGATCATGAAGACGCGCTCGAAACAGCCGGCGCCGAACAGCGTGTCGGCACTCCCCAGGAGCCGGTCGCGGCGCACCAGATCGGTCTTGTTGAGCGCGAGGATCACCGGGCGCCCGCGTGTCGCGAGCCGATCGACGATATGTCTTGTGTCGGGATCCGCGGGGCGCGCGGCGTCGACCAAGAGCACGGTCTGATCGGCATCGGCCATGCCGGCCCAGGCGGCCGCCACCATCGCGCGATCGAGCCGCCGGCGCGGCGCAAAGATGCCCGGCGTATCGACAAAGATCAGCTGCGCCGGCCCGAGGATGGCGATGCCGAGCAGCCGGCTGCGCGTCGTCTGCACCTTGGGGGTGACGATTGCCAGCTTCCTGCCGACGAGCTGGTTGAGCAGCGTCGATTTCCCGGCATTAGGCGCCCCGATCAGCGCGACATAGCCACACCGGGTCGACGCAGCAGCCGGTTCGCCCCTCTCCTGCACCGCGGGAGAGGGTTTAGGCGGCTGCGCTGGGTTATTCTTTCTTGGCATTGTTCAAGCGCTCGAGCAGCGCCGCCGCCGCGGCGGTCTCGGCGGCGCGTTTGGAGGATGCCGTGGCGCTTGCCTCCGCGTGGCCCGCGACCCGCACGGCGACGGTGAAGTGCGGCGCATGATCCGGGCCGCTTGTCGCCACCAGCTCATAGCCGGGCAGCGGCAGCCCGCGCCCCTGCGCCCACTCCTGCAGCGCGGTTTTCGCATCGCTCGGCGGTGCCGCCATCTCGTGGAGCAGCGGTTTCCAGAAGCGCTCGATGAAGAGGGTGGCAGCGGCAAGCCCGCCATCGAGGTAAATCGCCGCGATCACCGCCTCCAAGACATCGGCGAGGATCCCCGGGTTGCGCGCCGCGCCAGCGGCCGCCTCGGCCGGCGACAGCAGGAGATGGCGATCGAGGCCGATCGCGGCGGCAACCCGCGCCAGCGAATCCCGGCGCACCAGATGGGTAAGGCGCCGCGTCAGAGGCCCCTCCTGCTCATCCTCGAAGCCGCGCCACAGGAGATCGGCGATGACGAGCCCCAGCACCCGGTCGCCGAGGAATTCGAGGCGCTCATAATTGCTGCGCGGGGGCCGCTTGCGGCGCCGTCCGGTCGAGCCCCCTTGGCGGCGCGACTGGGGCAGCGCGCTCGGATGGGTCAGCGCCTCGGCGAGGAGTTCGGGCCGGGCGAAGGCGTGACCGATCAGCCCGGCCGGATCCTCGTTGGCCGATGCCGCCAAGCTCCCTGGAGTCAGGCTCTCTCCGGGCGCGGCTCGGCGGTCAGTCGACGCCATGGAACAGCCGGCGATAGCGGACCGCAAACGGCCATTTCCAGATTTCCCACCAGCGCGCCGAGCCGTCCGTCGAGAAGAACAGGAATTGCGCCTTGCCGACCAGGTTCTCCTCTGGGACGTAACCGACCGCCCAGGGGACCCGGCTATCCTGCGAATTGTCGCGATTGTCGCCCATCATGAAATAATGCCCGGGCGGCACATCGTAGACTGGCGTGTTGTCGAGCTGGTTGTTGTCGCCGTGCTTGACGATGCAATGCTCGACAGGCGGTTGCCCAGGCGAGCCCGGCAGCGTTTCGATGTAGCCCTGCCCGGTCGGGTCTTCCGGGTCGATGCAATCGTCGACCGGGCGGCGCTGCACCCGCTGGTCGTTGATGTAGAGCGCGCCGTGACGCACCTGGATGTGGTCGCCCGGCAGGCCGACGACGCGCTTGATGTAATCGGCCGGCTCCGGCTGGGCCAACAAATTCCAGAACACCACGACATCGCCGCGTTCGGGCGGGTGCGAAAACGGCAGATAGATCCGCCCGGAAAACAGCGGCAACCCGAGCGGCAGCGAATACCGGCTGTAACCGTATGAGAATTTCGAGACGAACAGATAGTCGCCGACCAGCAAGGTCGGGATCATCGACCCCGACGGGATGTTGAACGGCTCGTAGAGGACGGAGCGGACGACGAGCGCGATGAGGACCGCGTAAACAACCGTCTTGACGGTTTCGACAACGCCGCCGACCGCCTTTTTTTTGGAAATCGCTTTGTTGGCTTTCATGACCGAATGGGCCGCGACGGAGGTGCCCGATCAGGCCGGCCGCGGCGGGGCCGAGTCAAGCTGCTCGTGCGAACTGTCACTCGCCCGGCGCCGCGTCTGCCGGCAAGGCGGTGATGATCACGACCGCCTGGGCGAGCGGCGGCTCGTCGGTGAGGCTGACATCGAGGCGCGCCCGCATCCCGGCTGGGGTGATTGCCTCGAGCCGAGCCAGGGCGCCGCCGGTCAATCGCATCCCCGGCTGGCCCGAGGGCTGGTTGACGACGCCGAGGTCGCGCCAGAAGACGCCCTTGCGAAAGCCGGTGCCGAGCGCCTTGGCCGCGGCCTCCTTGGCGGCGAAGCGGCGGGCATAGCTCGCCCCGCGGGTGAGGCCCCGGCGATCGCAGCGGCGGCGCTCGTTCTCGGTGAAGATGCGGTCGAGAAATCGGTCGCCAAAGCGCTCGATCGCCTGCTCGATCCGCCGGATGTCGATAAGATCGCTGCCGACGCCGAGGATCATCGGGCGCCAACGCCGTCATTCCCGCGCAAGCGGGAAATCGGAGCTTCGCGGACGATCGCTTGCCCTGGACCCCCGCTTGCGCGGGGGTGACGGCAATCTGTAGGGCCGACCGGAATCATATTCGGCTAGCCGCGCGCGCGCTCGACCGAGTTGATGACCGGTGTGGCGCGCAGCGCCGCGATGATCGTCGACAGGTGTTTCACATCTTCGACCTGGATATCGATCATGATCTCGAAGAAATCGGTCGAGCGGTTGGTGATCTTGAGATTGCTGATGTTGCCGCCTTGCTTGCCAATCGTGGTGGTCAGGCTGCCGAGATTGCCGGGCTCGTTGGCGATCGTGACGTTGATCCGGCCGACATGGGCGGCATCGGCCTCCTCGCTCGACCAGGCGACATCGAGCCAACGTTCCGGCTCGGCGGCGAAGCTTTCGAGCGTGTCGCAATCGATGGTGTGGATCGTCACCCCCTTGCCGGTCGTGACGATGCCGACGATGCGGTCGCCGGGCAGCGCGTGGCAGCAGCCGGCGAAATGCAGGGCCATCCCGGGAATGAGGCCGCGGATCGGTACCGCAATCCCATTGGGGCGCCCCTTCTTGCGGGCGCGCGCGAGCGGGATCACCTTGCTGCGCTCCTCGGGCGGCAGCGGGAAGGCGGCGTTCGTCACTTCGCGGCCGGTGGCGAGGCCTTCGCCGACGGCGACGTAAAGATCCTCGACCGTGGCGCAATGGAACTGGCCCAGCACCGCTTCGAGCGGGCGCTCGGAAAACCCCTGGCTCTGCTGGCGGAACGCCTTCTGCACGATGGCGCGGCCGAGATCGAGATACTGGGCGCGCTGCTGGGTGCGGACGAAGCGGCGGATGCGGGCGCGCGCCTTGCCGGTGACGACGAAGCGCTCCCAGGTCGGCGACGGGGTCTGCGCCTTCGACCTGACGATCTCGACCTGGTCGCCGTTCGCCAGCTCGGTGCGCAGCGGCAACAGCCGGCCGTTGATCTTGGCGCCGACGCAGGTATCGCCGATCTGCGAATGCACCGCATAGGCAAAATCGACCGGGGTGGCGCCGCGCGGCAGGGCAATGAGGTCGCCTTTCGGGGTGAAGGCGAAGACCTGGTCCTGAAACATCTCGAGCTTAGTGTGCTCGAGGAATTCCTCGGGATTGGACGCATGGTCGAGGATTTCCAATAATTCGCGCAGCCAGCGGTATTGCCGCCCGTCGACCCGGCCCGCCTGCTGCTTGAAGATCCAGTGCGCGGCGACGCCGAGCTCGGCCACCTCATGCATGTCGCGGGTGCGGATCTGCATCTCGATGCGCTGTCGCTCCGGCCCGATGACGCCGGTATGAACCGAGCGGTAGTTGTTCGGCTTCGGCGTCGAGATGTAGTCCTTGAAGCGGCCGGGGACGACGTGATAGGCGGAATGGATGATTCCCAGCGCGTGATAGCAATCGCCGACCCCGTCGACCAGCACGCGGAAGGCCATCACGTCGGCGAGCTGCTCGAACGACACGTTCTTGCGCTCCATCTTGCGCCAGATCGAATAGGGCGATTTTTCGCGCCCGGAGATATTGGCCGCGAGGCCGCCCGCTTTCAGCGTCTCGCCCAGCTCTTTCACGATCCGCGAGACGATGTCGCCGCCCTTCTCGCGCAGGAAGCTAAGGCGCGCGATGATGCTCGCCCGCGCATCCGGATAGAGCTCGGCAAAGGCGAGATCCTCGAGCTGGTCTTTCATCCGGTGCATGCCGATGCGCTCGGCGAGCGGGACATAGATGTCCATCGTCTCGCGCGCGATGCGGCGCCGCTTTTCCGCATCCTTGATGAACCGCAGCGTCTGCATGTTGTGCAGGCGATCGGCGAGCTTGACCAGGAGGACGCGAATGTCCTCGGACATCGCGAGGACGAGCTTGCGGAAGTTTTCCGCCTGCTGGGTGTGGTCCGACTGCAGCTCGATCCGCGACAATTTGGTGACGCCGTCGACGAGGCGGCCGATATCCGGCCCGAACAGTTTTTCGATGTCGTCGAGCGTCGCGACGGTGTCCTCGACGGTGTCGTGCAAGAGGCCGGTGATGATCGAGGCGGTATCGAGCTTCATCTGGGCGAGGAGCCCCGCGACCTCGATCGGGTGCGAGAAATACGGATCGCCCGAGGCGCGCAGCTGCGCGCCGTGCGCCTTCATCGAATAGACATAGGCGCGATTGAGCGCGCCCTCGTCCGCTTTGGGATCGTAGGATTTGACCAGCTCGACGAGCTCGAACTGCCGCATCATCGCGCGGCCGCCTCTGTGCTGCTTCCCTGGCGCTGCGCCGAGTTGTCCGGGCCGCGCCGCATCAGGGCTCTTCGTCGCCGGTTTCGCTGTCGGCGACAGGCTCCTGGGCTGGCTCCTCGCCCGGCTCGATCTCGACTTCGTCCTCCTCTTCCTCGATGGCCAGCATGTCTTCGTCGAGTTCGTCCTCGACCGCTTCCCCGTCGATCTCGTCCTCGCCGATAACCGAGCCGGTCGGATCGGCGACGCCGAACAGCGTCTGCTCGAGGTCCGGGGTCTCCTCGGGCTCGTCGATTTCGACGTGCTTCTGCATCCCGCGCACGAGCGAATCCTTGAGATGCGCGAGCTGGATCGTCTCGTCGGCGATCTCGCGCAGCGCGACGACCGGATTCTTGTCGTCGTCGCGATCGAGCGTCAACGGGGCGCCCGCGGTGACCTCGCGCGCCCGCTGCGCGGCGAGCAGCACGAGCTCGAAGCGGTTGGGCACCTTCAACACACAATCTTCGACGGTAACGCGCGCCATCCTCGGATCCTTCCCCCGCTTGCGTAAGACTAATGAATATATGGGTCGCTGGCCGGTGCGGCAACCTCAGCGCGGCCGCAAACCCGCCGATTCCTCCAGCGGCACGCGTCGGCCGGGTTGGGGGGGCGCGGCTGCGCCTTGACCCTCCGCGTGCCGCGCGCCTATATCACGCCTGCCCCAAGTACTTCCGATATTGGCCGGATGGCAGAGTGGCTATGCAACGGACTGCAAATCCGTGTACAGCGGTTCGATTCCGCTTCCGGCCTCCACTCCAATAACCCTTTTAAATAGCTTGTAATTTCGGTTTTGCGGCGACCTCGGATGAAGCCTGCCGCCGGGTTTCCGTGTGTAATTCCTGTGTAATCGCGCCAACTGTTTCGTTCCCAGCCCGTTTCGGGATCGTTCGCCCGAGCTACCCCGAGATGTTGACATGGAATAATCTGAGATAATTTTACGATATACTCATGCTATTTGATGAAAAATGTTACGAGCGACATCAAAATCTGGCACTTTCTCATTTTCAACAATTTCACTCCTTTATCGAATTCGTGCAGTGCGCGAGGTCGCTGCGATATGCGTTTCGATGATGCCATCTACGGCCACTTGTTTGCCGACGCCGATGCGGACCAAGCTTTGATGGCCGCCGCGGCACGTCGCCTGTTCAGTTAGGCCCTGCCTTGACCCCGGCCGCGGCGCCGGCCTATATGTTGTCCCGCTTCCGGCCTCCATGGGACGCGGTCCCGCCCGGTTTTCGGCTCGTCGGGCGGGTTCTGATCCCCGGTAGCTCAGTGGTAGAGCAAGCGGCTGTTAACCGCTGGGTCGATGGTTCGAATCCGTCCCGGGGAGCCATCATGGGAACAAGGGGTTAGGTTGTTTACCGCCCAGCCCCTTGTCTCCCAGAATTTGCTCAGGGTACCGCCGGGGTACCAGCGATGCGGCGGCTAGCGTCACATAGACGCCATGAGTCGAGAGGGCGAACTGGCCACGGTGCGACAAGGAGCAGCACTCATGAAGCAGACCAGCGACCGACACTCTCGAACAAGAGAACGCCTCGCCCGACGCAAGGCGAAACTCAAAGCCAAGCACCGCCGGCAGCGGGCGCGCGCCGCGGGGTAAGGCTGGTCGCGTCGGAAAACCGTCGGCCTCAGCGCGCTGCCCGCTGCCGACGAAATCAATTTCGCGGCTTCCCTCCGCACGATCTTCCACCGCGCCGGGCCCCGCGCCCGATCTTCTCGATGTGCCCCTGAGCGTCCGGGAAGATCCCGGAGCAAATCGAGCCAGCGCCGGACGCCCGTCTCGCGCATGGTCAAGGTCCTTGCCCTTGTGCACGCGCCCCTTCGATACCGGGCGCTCGCTCGGCTTCGCCGTGGGCTTTGTCCGAGGCTTCGGTGGGATGTAGCGGTTCAGTTCGAAATTACCGAACAGACCCGAGCCGCGATCCGAGCCTGGCTTCCCGAGGTCGAGGCCAGAAACGGACGACACCTCTTCCCGAGCCGCTTCCGGGCGCAGCCACACGTCTCGACCCGGCAGTATGCGCGGATCGTCCATGCCTGGGTCGAGAGCGCCGGGCTCGACAGCTCCACCTACGGCACGCATTCGATGCGGCGAACGAAGGCGGCCCAAATCTGCAAGAAGACGGGCAACCTGCGAGCCGTCCAACTGCTCCTAGGGCACACGAAGTGCGAAAGCACGGTCCGCTATCTCGGCATTGAGGTCGATGACGCGCTCAGCATCTCCGAGCAGATCGAGCTGTGAACTGAGGTAGGAAGAGGTCGCGGCCCTGCGAGGGGCGGGGCCGCGAAGCTCCGGCGGCGAGGCAGCGAATGGCGTTCATTCCTCCGGCAAACCGGCCTTGCGCAGGCCGAAGATTGTCAGTTCGACGACCTCGGCGGGCATCAAACCCGTGCGATAATCGCATGATTTCGTCAGCGCGCTAGAAGGCGAACATAGCCGTATCCGGCGCGAGGCCGAAGAGGACGCGGCCGATCGTCTCGTAGTGCGCCTGCCTCCCCTGGGCCTGTTGCGAGGCGGTATGCATGTCGCGGAAGCGGCGCTCGAACGGGCGGTCGTCGAAGATCGCCGTCGCACCGGCGCCGTGATAGAGGGTGTTAACCACCTCACGCGCCTGGTCAATCGCCCAGGTCGAGGCGAGGCGGATCATCGTGTTTTGCTCCAGGCTCAGCTCGCCGGTCTCGCCGACCGCTTCCCAGATATTGGCGAGACCACTCAGCAGGAAGGCGCGCGCCGAACCCAACCGAGCCTCGACCTGCGCCAGCTGCGATTGGACCACTTGGTTTTCGCACATCCGCTGGCGGGCGCCACCCGGCATCTTCCCTTTCGCCAGTTCGGTAAAGTCGGTGATCATGCCGCGCGCAACGCCTAACGTCACCGCGGCTACGCCGCAGGCATACAGATTGCTGCTGCTGAAGTAGTAGAGCCGGCCCGGCTGGCGTGGCGCGATCTTGGGGTCGCGCAGCACGGTATAGCGCTCGGGGATGAAAATATCTGACACCGAATAGCGGTCGCTGCCGGTGCCGCGCAGGCCGACGACATGCCAGATGTCGGTCATCGTCGCCCGGCTCTTTGGAAACAGCAACGTGCGCAGAATTTCGCCGCCATCCGCGCGGCACGGCAGCGCGCTGTCGGGACCGCGCATCACGACGTGGGCGCCGAGCCAGCTCGCATGATGGCTGCCGCTGGCGAAATTCCAGGCACCGCTCAGGCGGAACCCGCCGGGGACGACCCACAGCTCGGCCGGCCCGACCAGGCCCCAGGCGACGATACCGTCCGGCGGCCCGAAAATTTCGTGCGCGATTTCGGGATCGTCGAGTTCGGCGCCGCCGAGAGAACGCGGCTGCAACAGGCGGAACAGCCCATTGTCTATTAGCGTCGACACGGTTATGGGCGTCGTTTCTCAGCGTTTCCTGTCGCTTGGCACTCAGGGCATCAGCCGTCTTCCGCGCATCGTCGAGAAGCCGCTGACGTTCGGCTATTGCCTCCTCCGTCGCCTTGCCCAGGAGAGCGGCGCGCTGCTGGTCGAACTCCTCGGTCTTGTGCGGGAACTCATCGCGCTCCTTTTGCGCTTCGCCTCTTTCGCGTCAGCGTCCGCGAGTTCCGCGGCGATCCGCTTCTCCCGCGCGTCGACGGCGCTGAGGATCGGCTTGTAAAGAAAGCGCTTCAGTAACCACACCAGGATGATGAAGTTGACGCTTGCGCACCGACAGTGAACCAATCGATGAGCATGAATTATTTCCCAGGGGTCTGGGCGATGACGTGATTCCAGAACGGGTTCGCGAAAATGAGAATCATAGAGACGACGAAGCAGTAGATCGCGATGGACTCGATCATCGCCAGGCCGACAAACAAGGTGCGTGTGATCGTGGTTGCGGCATCGGGCTGCTGCGCCAGGGAACTCAATGCCGTGGCGCCCGCCCGCCCCTCGCCGAGCGCAGGTCCGACACTCCCCAGGGCAATCGTCAGGCCGGCAGTGACGATTGAAGCAATAGCAATGAGCGTCATGTTATCCATGATGACTCCTCTTGTTGTCGTTGTTCATGCTGTAGCGTCTTGCGTCGGCTTGGGCTTGCGGCCGGGGGTGGCGGCCGCGATGTAAACCGCGGCAAGGATGCTGAAGATGTAGGCCTGCACCATGCCGGTGAGCAGACCGAGCGCATTCATGGCGATGGGGAAGATGAAGGGCGTAATGGTCAGCAAAATGGCGAGAATCATCGTCCCGCTCATCATATTGCCGAACAGACGGACCGCCAGGGCCAGCGTGCGCGACAGTTCACTGATGATATTAAAAGGCAGCTGATGACCGTCGGTTCCACGTAGGATTTGAGGTAGCCGCCGAGCCCCTGCTCCTCGACGCCGAAAAACGGCACGGCTACTGATCTTACTGAGTCAAAAAGTCGCGGTATGTAAGTGGTAAAGTCGCGGTATGTAAGTGGTATTGGGGCTTGAGTCATCAGGTATGGTGTTTGCGGGGCATTTGCCGGCTGCCACGCGGCCAGCCTGCCGATTGCCTACCGGCTCTATCCGCCGGAAGAATGGGCCGGCGATGCCGCGCGGCGAACCAAGGCCGGGGTGCCCGAGGCGATCGGCTTTGCCACCAAGCCCGAGATCGCGCTGGCACAAATCCGCGCTGCTGTGGCGGCTGACATTGCGCGCGGCGTGGTGCTGATGGATGCCGGCTATGGCAGCGACACCGGGCTGCGCACCGAGCTGACATCCTCGGGTCTGGCGTACGTTGCGGGCATTCAGCCGCACACCACCGTTTGGCCGCCCGGCGTGGCGCGGTTGCCGCCGAAGGAATGGTCCGGGCGGGGCCGGCCGACCAGCCGTGTGCGTGGGCCGTCAGCCCACGGGCTTGACCCGTGGGGCGATGCCGAACACCAGCCGGTCCGGGCGAAGGCGTTCGCCCTCAGCCTTGCCGCAGCGGCCTGGCAAACCATTACCTGGCGCGAGGGCTCGGCCGACTGGCTGACCTCGCGCTATGCCAGAGTGCGCGTGCGCGCAGCCCACCGCGACGAGCCGCTCAAGCAGCCGCGCCCGGAAGAATGG
>Ga0182024_10000948_pt1 | contig 75176 bp, 71 predicted proteins | sample P32metaG_FD_120480 | JGI IMG/M metagenome (GOLD analysis project Ga0182024, IMG submission 120480) | Permafrost microbial communities from Stordalen Mire, Sweden - P3-2 metaG (Illumina Assembly) | ecosystem: Environmental > Terrestrial > Soil > Wetlands > Permafrost | place: Sweden: Stordalen...
GGTACAAGGCGTTAGCGTCGGACGAGCGGGCAACTTACCGCGAAGTCCATATCCATCAAAGATGCGAAGCGTAGATCCGGCGGCTGCGCACGGAAGACGGTTGAGCTTACCCCAGGAGATCTGTTCTGTGTCGCGAAGGCGACTGAGGTTGCCGGAAGGCGGTCTGACCGCAGGGCAGAAGTCAGCAGAGGGCATATTAGGCCATGTCGTCGGTAAGGCTAGTGAGGCACTCCGAGGCCGAAAGGCGGAGTCAACAGATAGGCCGAGCCGGGAACGGTGGTTGAAGGCCCGAACGATAGGAGCGGCAAGTAGGACATGAGTCTCAGGAGCGAAATGCAGCAGAATATTCAGACCGAACTGAACTTCTCTTCGACGTCAGCGGGTGAAGCCCGCGAAGCGGAAAGGGAAGAGACTGAATCGCTCTCGACGACGAGTGACACCGAAAGCCCAGCCAGCACGAATCGACTGATGGAGGAAGTATGTGAGCGAGAAAACCTGAAAGAAGCATTGCGGCGGGTGAAGGCGAATAAAGGTAGCGCGGGCGTCGATGGGATGACCGTCGGCGGAATCACCGACTATCTGAAACAGCATTGGCCAGCCATCCGGGAACAACTGTTGAACGGGACTTACGAGCCGAGGCCGGTGAGGCGGGTGGAAATCCCCAAGCCGGACGGAGGGGTGCGCAAGTTGGGCATCCCCACGGTGCTGGATCGATTGATCCAGCAGGCGGTGATGCAGGTTCTACAGCGGCAGTGGGACCCGACGTTCTCTGCAAGCAGCTACGGGTTCCGGCCGGGACGGTCGGCCCAGCAGGCAGTGGCACAGGCGCAGAAGCATATCGCCGAAGGCCACGGCTGGTGCGTTGATTTTGATCTGGAGAAATTTTTCGATCGGGTCAATCACGACAAACTGATGGGTCAGATCGCCAAACGGATTGGGGACAAGCGGCTGTTGAAGCTCATCCGGGCATTCCTGAATGCCGGGGTGATGGAGAACGGGTTGGTCAGTCCGAGCGTGGAAGGAACTCCGCAAGGGGGGCCACTTTCGCCACTGCTCAGCAATCTCGTGCTCGATGAACTCGACCGGGAGTTGGAGCGCCGGGGACATCGCTTCGTTCGATATGCGGATGACTGTAATGTCTATGTTCGCAGCGAACGGGCGGGGCAACGGGTGATGGAGAGCGTTATGCAATTCATCACGCAAAGGCTCAAGCTCAAGGTGAATGAGACGAAGAGTGCGGTGGCGCGACCGCAGGAGCGGAAGTTTCTCGGGTTCAGCTTCAGCGCCGGTCCGGAGGTCAAGCGCGTTATCGCGCCGAAGGCACTGGATCGGTTCAAGCGGCGAGTCCGGGAGATCACGCAACGGGCCAAGGGCGTCAGCATGAAAATCACGATAGAAGAGTTGGCTCCGTACATGCGGGGTTGGCGCGGCTATTTTGGATTCTGCGAAACGCCTGAAGTGTTGATCGGTCTAACCCGCTGGGTCCGGTTGCGGCTACGCGCTGCCATGTGGCGACAGTGGAAAACAACCCGTCGCCGCCGGGCAGCGCTGTTGGAACTAGGGGTGCGAGAGCGGTTGGCCAATAATACGGCTGGCAGCGGCCTCGGCCCCTGGTACCTCGCAAAAGCCAAGGCCCTCTCTGTTGGGCTTTCCAATGCCTATCTGAAATCGCTCGGTCTTCCATCGTTATTCGAGGACTGTTGACGTAACCAATCGAACCGCCGTGTACGGACCCGTACGCACGGTGGTGTGGCAGGGGTCGGCGGGCGACCGCCGCCCCTATGCCGATCAACGAACAAATGGCGAATTTTTATGGCCATATGGCTGGAGACGGTTTTGGGGTGGAGAAAAACGCTGCCCCTTCCCGCAACGAAGGTCTCTGGCATGGTACGATTAGCGCATGTCATATGTAGCAACAAGCGTGCGGATCAATAGCGATGCTGCGGATGCGCTCTCGGGCCTAGCCGCGCAACTTGGGCAGCCCAAGGCTAAGGTGATCGAACTCGCTCTTCGGGAACTGAGCGACAAGATTTTTTGGAAGGACGTGCAGTGCGCGTTTGAGGCGTCAGCCGCCGACCCGGAAGAGGCTGCGCGTCAGAAGGCCGAGATTCGCCTTTGGGATCGGGCGTCCGATACCGATTTCAAGGACGAGACGTGGTGACCGAGAAGCTGGTGACTGAGAAGCCAGTGATCGAAAGAGGCCAGATTTATTGGTGTGGGCTGGATCCGGTTCATGGCCATGAGCAGGGTCTTACGCGGCCAGTAGTTATTGTGGCGGCCGATGCTTATAACCGTACGCTGAGCCCGTTAACGGCCATCGTTCCGCTGACGAAGTCGCCAATGAAAAGCCCGATTCACGTACGTTTGGCAGCTGCCGATACGGGCCTGGGGGCGGATTCGACGGCGTTGACGGACCATGCACGTTTTATCGATCGATCCCGACTCAAGGGGAACGCTATTGGAAAGGTGCGGCCTGAGGTTATGGGTCTGATTGACCGGCAACTTGGCCGGGTGTTTGGGCTTTAGTGCCGCGCCGACGAAATTCGGCCGGTATTTTGTGTGGGAGGATGGGGGATTCACGGGCTCAAATGCGGTCGCCGGCATCGGTAGCCGGGGGCGAGAAGCGGTTCGGGTGGAACGGGGTTTTGCATCGGACCCGGTTATCGGAAGCTGGCTGGGGAAAGGCGTGTTGCAAGAGTCAACGGAAGCTTTGTACTGCTCTGTCAGGCGGGTGAACCCTGCTCGCTATCCGGGCATCATCGCACTGAAGTTCGAGCGGACCGAAAAAAGTCGATCGCTCTCCGCACGTGCTGTTCGTTTACCGCGGCACTTAAGAGCTCGTGGCCCTCGCCCGGATAGACAACCAGGTCGACCGGACTGCCGACTTTGCGCAGCGCCTCATAAAACGCCTTCGCGTCATTGTATCGACTACCGCCGTCAGGGATGCTGTCCTTCTCGCCGACTGCCAGCAATAATGGAGTCGTGATCTTGTCCACATGGTACAGAGGCGAGATTCGGAGGTATAGATCGGGCGAGTCTTCCGGCCTCCTGCCTCCCAGAAAGTTCGGAATCGTCTCGTCTCGTCCCGGCTGGTTCGCCCGGTAGTATCCCAGCCAGTCGGAAACGCCTCCAAGTGAGACTGCCGCACGGAATGCGTGCGTCTGAGTGAGGAGTTGATCGATTGAGCTGGCACCATTACTCGAGCTGTAGAGGAACAACTGTTCCGGGTCCGCAATTCCACGACGAACGAGTTCGGCGACCCCGGTCATCACATCGTCGGTAAGGACGTCCACCGGATCGCGATCTTTCGACGTGCCGACATAAGCCTCTCCGAACGCCCGTTCGGGCTGGATAAGCGACGCCCGGTGATCCGGGAAGAAAACCGCAAAGCCCGCCCTCACAAGCGCGTAGTTGCCCAGAACTGCGATGTTCAGGAAACGGTTTTGCCAGTTTGAGTAGGGGTCGACGACCAGCGGTAAACGGCGCCCGCCCACGGGAATGGCGAGAACCCCCTGCAGTTCCTCTCCGTGCGCGTTCTTCCAGCGAACCACTTCCTGCGTCCAGGCCTCGCTCCATTTGGCTGTTTGCGGATTCGGGTCGAACAGCATGCGGGGAGTGTCGGCATGGTCCATCACCCATATCGTCCCGTGGTGAGAACCGTCGCTCTGAATCCACACGACCACATCGTTGGCTGCAATCAAGCCACCGAGACGACGAAGGGCGTCGCCCTGGCTAACCTGCTCGAAACGTCCGTCGAGGTTCAGTCGTCCGACGGGTTCGTCAGCTCCCTCCGAAGCGAGAATCCAGAACGAATTGGAATCCTTCGCCCACTGGAATGCAAGGATGGGCATCCGTGAGAGGGGTTGCGGCTTGCTGCTGCCGTGCTCGCCGCACAGGCAGAACAACAACTGAGGGCCAGCGGGCTTTTCCGCATCGAGGTAGGCTATCCGCTTTCCGTCGGGTGATCGTCGCGGGCTTGAAAGGCGAGGCGTTCCCTGTACTTCGGGTGGCTTATCTACTGCCGCAGTCTGGTGTGCGTCCACGCGCCTGGGCTTTGAACCCGGCGCGGTTCCGATCTCCCACCAGTTCTGCCCAAGTTTGTACGAGAGCCGCGAGCCATCCGGGGACAGATCGAGCGATCGGGGGACCGGCAGCGCCTGGAGTTCCGTCACCGATTGTGAAGAGCAGACGGCAGGCAGCAGAACCAGCAGACAGATAAGCGCAGATATTCCCATCGTTCTGTGATGACGCCGGGGCGCTGATCGATGTTACCGGTATCGGAGTTTGCTTTCGGTGAGCGAATGGACCTTGACGCCGGGGGCGCAGAGATCGTTGAGCATCGTTATCAGGTCGCGCAGACTACGGCCCAGCCGGTCGAGCTTCCATACAATGAGCGTGTCGCCGTGTTCCAGCTTTTTCAGGCATCGGAGAAGGACAGGGCGCTTGGTTGTGGCTCCTGATGATCCTTCGTTCTTGCACACGGTTTGGCATCCGGCCTTCTGCAGCTGCCGCAAGTTGCAGCGCGGGGTTCTGGTCGTCTGTCGAGGCGCGGGCATAGCCGTATTTCATCGTTCCATTTTGACCCTGATTTTGACAAGCCTCAAGTGGCCGTTTTGCAGGTTCCGGCGTTAAAAACGGCACGTTTTGTCGAGCTGCTTATTTGTGGTGCAGGGGCATGTGTTCGCGCAGCACCGCGTTGATGAGCGTCTGCCAGCCGCGACCCTCCTGCTGGTAGGCGGCAATCACATCCGGGTCAAGGCGAAGGGTCTGGTTTACCTTGCGAGTTTCCTTTGGTGGGCGGCCTCTGCCGCGTCGAAACAGTTCTTCCGTCGCCTTCGCGCCGATAAGTCGCGGCAGCACCTCAGCTGCGGGATGGGCGTCAGCCATGTCCTTCCGCGTCCATTCGGGGTTGTCAGCGTCAGGGCGCGAAGGGTTAGGTTTTCGGGTGTTGCTCATATAGTTTCTCCTCTTTTCGATTCGCTTTCCTGAAGCTGATAACGCGAAGTTCGTCCTTTCGTGGGGTGACAACGACGGCGTGAAGGCGTCCGTGCAGGAGCGCCAGTACGCGCAAGCGCATTTCGCCGTAGTCGCGGCGGGTATCCTCCACAATGAATGCGGCCTCCCAATCGAGCTCGGCGGCAAGCGCAAAGGACAAGCCGCGCTGGGCTATGTTCCTGTCGTTTTTGGCAGGGTCGAAGGTAAAACGCATCTAATTTATTGCTACAGCAATAATTGTACAGTGCGACCCTGGAATGACCGGCCATGTCCGGGTTATCTCCCGCTTTTCTCCGGACATCGAAGCGGATCGCCGATACAGCCCACGTTCACGACCCGTCGCGAGGTCCGAGACGCTCTCCGATGCCTCTCTCCGAGAGAGAAACAACCCCGTCGCATTTGCAGCCAGGCTCCGGGCAACGCTAAAATATACGTATGGGTATGGCCGGAGGTAATATTTCGCTTCCTGATCCGTTGCTCGCTGAAATACAGAGCACAGCCCGGACGGAACGCCGGACCGCGGATGAAGTGGTCGCCGATGCCGTGCGGGTGTATCTGGAGAAGCAGAGCTGGGTCCAGTTCGTCGAACGCAATGAGCGCCGCGCGAAGAAAATGGGCATCTCCGAAAGCGACGTAGACCGCCTGATTGCGGAGTACCGGGCGGAAAATCAGCAGAACGGGCGTTGAGTGCTTCGGGCCACGGCCGATACCAACATCTTTATCTCCGCACTGGTCTTTCCCGGCGGCAAACCATTCCGGCTTTTGGAATTGGCGCGGGAGGGCAAGATCAACCTCACGGTCTCTGAGGCCATTCTCGATGAGATCGGCGGCGTACTTGCCCGGAAGTTCAACTGGGCGCCAGAGGACATTGCGGATGCGCGAAAATGGATTACCGGCATGGCACGGACCGCCAAGCCTGCGATTCAGCTTGAAGTAATTCAGGAAGATCCCCCGGATAACCGGATTCTCGAATGTGCAGTCGCGGCCGGGTCGGATTACATCGTGACCGGGGATAAGGATTTGCTGCGTTTGGGTACGTACGACAGTATCAGGATCCTGAGTGTAGCGGATTTCCTTGAAATGGCGCCTGGGTAACCACACCATGGTCGAATCAATCATGTTCTCTGGTTGGTGATGTCACAGGGACCATAGCGATGGGCATCCCGGCGATGGTTCAAAACCCTTTGTGGAACAGGCTGGTACGGCTCCGGCGGTCGCACTAAAAAACTTCACATTGCGACTTTGCGTTCTCTATCAGCTCAGATTGTAGAATCCGCCTTGCTATCTCCGAGTCAGCACGACATGCGTCGCGTACTCCGTGGCCTTGTGCTCCGTGACTGAGAACCCCAGCGCTCGCAGATCAATGCCGGTGAGCAGGGCCTCACCTTGCCCGAGGGCAGTCGGCGCCAGCGCAAAGTGGAGAGAATCAATCGACCCAGCCTTCAGGTACTGCCGTACGGTAGAAACACCACCGCCGATCTTGACGTCCTTGTCACCCGCCGCCTGCTTAGCGAGCCTGAGGGCCTCGTCAATTCCGCCGGTAACGAAGTAGAATGTGGTCCCGCCTTCCATAACCAGCGGCTCACGTTCGTAATGTGTCAACACGAATGTCGGCGCATGGTAGGGCGGATTCGCGCCCCACCACCCCTTCCACGAATTGTCCGGCCATGGGCCGCGCACCGGTCCAAACATGTTACGGCCAAGGATGAAAGCTCCGAAGTTTTCCATCGCCCGCCGCGCGAAAACGTCGTCCAGATCGACAGATCCGCCTTCCCCACCGAGCATAGCCCGGAAGGTCCTGGTATGGAAGTACCACTGAAAGATTTCCGTCCCGCACTTACCCAGGGGATCGGCCAAACTCTGCTCAATCCCCGCGCTGAAACCGTCCAACGAAAGGCAAAACCCCGCGACGCGAACCTTAGACATACGATGACCTCGTTCTTAAATGTGTTCCTCCCCGCGTGGAACACGGGAATTCCGTTTCTTACCTCAGAATCGCATGTGATCGCAAATTCCCAATTCCATTGTCACTTCGTCAAAGCCTTTTGGTGGATCGGCTCCGCGTGACGGCGCAGGGTTGAGATAATTTCCCGTCGTCTCAAAATTTGTCGAGCTGCTTATTTGTGGTGTGGGGGCATGTGTTCGCGCAGCACCGCATTGATGAGCGTCTGCCAGCCGCGACCCTCCTGCCGGTAGGCGGCAATCACATCCGGGTCAAGGCGAAGGGTCTGGTTTACCTTGCGAGTTTCCTTCGGCGGGCGGCCTCTGCCGCGTTGAAACAGTTCTTCCGTCGCCTTCGCGCCGATAAGGCCCGGCAGCACCTCAGCCGCAGGGCGGGCCTTAGCCATATCCTTCCGCGTCCATTCAGGGTTGTCGGCGTTAGGGCGTGACAGGTTAGGTTTTCGGGTGTTGCTCATATAGTCTCTCCTCTTTTCGATTAGCTTCCCTGAAGCTGATAACGCGAAGTTCGTCCTTTCGTGGGGTGACAACGATGGCGTGAAGGCGTCCGTGCAGGAGCGCCAGTACGCGCAATCGCATTTCGCCGTAGTCGCGGCGAATATCCGATGCCTCTCCCCGAGAGAAACAACCCATCGCATTTGCAGCCAGGCTCCGGGCAACGCTAAAACATACGTATGGGTATGGTCGGAGGTAATATTTCGCTTCCTGATCCGTTGCTCGCTGAAATACAGAGCACAGCCCGGACGGAGCGCCGGACCGCAGATGAAGTGGTTGGGGAATCCGGGGAAACCTGAACGCGATTCCGGGATGATTCCGAACGCTGTTCCGGGGTGAACGCGAACAGGATTCCGGGATGAAGGTGAACGCGATTCCGCGATGAAGCCGAACAGTTTCAGGCCGATCCCGGAACAGCGTTCGGCTTGAGCCCGGATTTCCATTAAGCCAGCGGCGCTGGACAACACACTGGCGGGTAGCCTTTCTGAGAAAGGAAGGATTGCTTGCCAGCCAGGAGATTGTCCGTGCGTAAGATCAAAGAAGTTCTTCGATTGAAGTTTGCTGTGGGTCTGGGGCTGCGGGCAATCGCCCGCAGTTGTTCGATTGGCCTCGGAACCGTTCATGAGTATTTGCAACGGGCCGAAGCGGCGGGATTGACGTGGCCGCTTGGGGAGGATTGGGACGAGGACCGGCTGGAGACTGCCTTGTTCGGTGGTCCGCCACGGCTTCGCCCGGCGGTGTTGGCGATGCCAGACTTCGCCGACCTTCACCAGCAGCGGCAGTGTCATTCACATCTGACGCAGCAGTTGCTCTGGGAGGAATACCGGCAGGCCAACCCAGATGGCTATCGCTACTCCCGTTTTTGTGAACTGTACCAGCGCTGGCGCCGCAAGCAAGACGTAGTACTGCGACAGGAGCACAAAGCCGGCGAGAAGCTGTTCGTCGATTGGGCGGGAAGCACTATCCCGATCTACGATCCCAGGGGCGGTCCCGTCCAGCAAGCGCATCTATTCGTCGCTGTGCTTGGAGCCAGTTCCTACACCTACGCCGAGGCCACCGGCGACGAGCAGTTGGCGAACTGGATCGGCGCACATGTGCGAGCGTTCGAGTTCTATCAGGGTGTCCCGAAACTAGTGGTGCCCGACAACGCCAAGACCGGCGTGACGAAAGCCTGCCGCTACGATCCTGACCTGAACCCGACGTATCAGGAAATGGCCATGCACTACGGCGTGGGCGTGGTTCCAGCGCGTCCCTACAAGCCGCGCGATAAGGCCAAGGTCGAATCTGGCGTGCTGCTCGTCGAGCGCTGGATCATCGCGGCGCTGCGCCACCAGAAGTTCTTCTTAATCGAGGAGCTGAACCATGCCATCCGCGAGTTGCGCGACCGTATCAACCAGCGACCGTTCCGCAAACGAGAAGGCTCGCGGGCATCACAGTTCGTGGCCCTCGACAAGCCAGTGCTGAATCCTCTGCCTATCGAGCGGTTCGACCTCAGCCAATGGTCTCGCGCTCGGGTCAACATTGATTACCACGTCGTTTTCGACACTAACTACTACAGCGTGCCGTACAATTTGGTGCAGGAGTTGGTGGAAGTGCGCTCGACGCCAACCACCGTCGAGCTTTTCCATAAGGGCCAGCGAGTAGCTTCGCATCTGCGTGCGCGTGGTCATGGGCACACCGTAACCATTGCCGAACATCGTCCAAGATCCCACCAGGAGCATCTGGAATGGACCCCCTCTCGTATGGTGCACTGGGCGGAGTCCATCGGCCCGCATACAGCGCGTTTGTTCGAACGCATTCTTGCGGATAAGCCACACCCGGAGATGGGTTATCGCGGCTGCCTGGGCATCATCCGGCTGGCAGGGCGGTACTCACCTATACGTATGGAAGCTGCTGCCGAGCGGGCACTGCTCACCGGAGCGTGTCGCTATCAGAGTGTGAAGTCGATTCTCAAGAATGCGCTCGATCAGCAGCCGCTCGGATCGCCAGCAGTGCCGCCCGCTCCACCGTCACCACACGACAACATCCGCGGCGCGGAGTACTTCGAGTAAGGAGCCACCGACATGCTGGAACAACCAATGATCGAAAAACTCCTCAGTATGCGGCTGCAAGGTATGGCGGACGGGCTTAAGGCGCAAGAGCAGGACCCCGGTACGCGGGAGCTGAGTTTCGTTGAGCGCCTGTCCTTATTAGTGGATCAGCAGTGGAACTGGCGCGAGAACCAGGCGCTGACGCGGCGATTGAAGAGCGCGAAGCTCCGTCACAACGCCTGTATCGAGGACATCGACTACCGGGCCGCGCGGGGACTGGAGAAGAGCGTCATTCGGGGGCTGGCGAGGGATTCTCAGTGGGTACAGAATCACGAGAATCTATTTGTTCTCGGGCCGACCGGCGTCGGGAAAAGCTTTATCGCCTGCGCGCTGGCGCAGAAAGCCTGCCGGGATGGATATTCGGCTTTCTACACACGGGCTGCGGCGCTGTTCCGCGATCTGGCGCTGGCACGCGCCGATGGAAGTTTCCGCAATCTGCTGGCGCGATTGAGCCGGATTGATGTGCTGGTGATCGACGATTGGGCCATGGCGCCGCTGTCGGAACCGGAGCGCCGGGACTTCTGGGAGATTTGCGAGGACCGATATCAGGTCCGCTCGCTGATTCTCACGTCGCAGTTGCCGGTAACCCGCTGGCACGAGCAGATTGGCGATCCGACTGTGGCCGATGGCATCCTCGACCGGCTGGTTCACAACGCTCATCGGATCGAGATGCGGGGCGATTCTATGAGGAAGAATCGCGGGAAACCGAACGTAGCTATGGCGCTTCGGGCGATGACGCCGTTTTGGATTGTTCCCGCGTACCAGGTCAACTATTTTTCTGGGGACTCCGCTGAAGGCGAATTAGCGTGCCACTTGCTTCCTTAGCCACTCGGCCATCGTGTCGAAGAGTCCGGGGACGAAGCGCTGTAGCCTGGCATATTCGCTCGGCGAAAAGCCGCCTATATCCATCAGGTTGTGTCGGCCGTTTGGAAAGACTCTTATCGTGAAATCCTTTTGTCCCCCGGTCTGCAAGGCCGCTGTGATACCTGCCACATTCGCCTTAACACCGTCCGGCGAATCGAGTTCCCCAAAGATAGCGAGCAACGGGGCGCGCGATGCTCGCAGTGTGGGCATCGGGTCATAGAAATAGAATCCCCTCATGGAGCTCCACATTTGGCCAGCGGCCGATTCCGGCCCTGAGAGATCCGTTCCGGCCAGCCCGTACCAGGGCTTCGACCTGGCACGCGTACGCCGCTCGAGGTAGTCATCCCATCCCGTACCCGTCCGCATGAATTCGTTCCTCGCGGTCTGGAATGCGAGCGCTTCCCGAACGTCTTCGTCTGAGAAGCCCGCTTTGCGCATGGCATATTCGCTGTTGAATAGCTCCTGCTGTGCCGGCGTGAGCCCGCCTCCCGACAGCGTCACGACGAACGCAGCCGCAGGGAAGCGCACGGCTGCCAGGGGAGCGATCCACGCTCCCTGACTCAGTCCCCAGAAACCGATTCGCCGCCCATCTATTTCCCGTCGAGACTGTAGAAATCGAGCGCCGGCCGCGACATCGTCAGCCAGATCTTCGAAGTTCGCGCCGCGCAACTTGCTCGACGACCCGCCTGTTCCGCGTTTGTCGAAAGCGAGCACCGCGAAACCGCGCGACGCCATAAGATAGCCAAAACCCCAGAACCACTCGCGCGGTGTCGCGCCGCTGCCATGCGCAAACACCAGGCCCGGGTGCCGCGTCCCCGCAGGTGGGAGCAGCAGCGTTCCAGCCAGCGTGATGTCTCCGTTATGAAACTGGACCTGTTCCTCGCGGATGTTCACGCGTACCGCACGCTCGATGGCGCCGGATGCGGGCTTGCGCACAACGCCCACTACCTGACCTCCCTTTATTTGAAAGGTGAGCGTCTGTTCGGCGGGATAGGGCACCAGTAGCGCCGGGCCGCTCACGAATTCCGTGGGGGAAACCGGGAACGCCGCCCGCGCCTGTCCTGATTTAACATCCACGGCATACAGCCGAATTGCCCCAGGGAGCAAATCGATCAGAAGAATTCGCCCGTCCGCGAAGCGATAGAGCCCAACGTTTCGGGCCAGCGTTGCCCGATCCAGCGCCATCGTTCGGATCAAAGAAAATGTGCCTTTGCGCCCCTCCTTTGTCTCAACGCCACCGGTGACAGAGTCGCCTTGCAGCGTTCCATCCAGCACACCCTGCCCGGCGAGTTCTACTCGGACACGCCCACCTTCCAGGCTCACCGAGCTGAGCGCGGTGGGAGTGCTGTCGGATAACAGCGACGTTATAGTTCCAGTCGGGGAGTCGCCGGCGGTGAACGTCATGGAGACTGGCTGCAACTCGCTCCCGACCTCGACCGTACCGACCCACTCTCCCGCGAGAGTACGCTCCGGCTGCGTTTGAGCGGGAAGGGATGTTGGCGCGAAAAGCGAGGCGGCGATGATGATAGCCACATAAAGAACCCCACTGGGAACCGGTCGTCGAAACGTCATGGTTATTTTCCTTTCGGTCGTTATTGGAGGGCATTTGCAACGCTCAGGGCGAAGTCCGCCGATCCTCGGGCGCTCAGCGAATACAGCCTGCCCCCTGAAGCCCAAAAGACGGAGTTTCTTGGCGTGCCATCCGCGGCTGTCGACCGAAACAGCGCGGCGGGTGCCCCGCTTACATGTGTTTCGCCCAGGCTGCCAGCCTCCGGCAGCGTAAGGAATATAGGCAGCACGCTATCCAGCGCAGCCGTGTAGCGGTGCGCATCCGAGGCGCCGATTCCGGCGAGCCGCAACGAAAACTCAATCCACGCCGCCATGTCCACACCGTCGGAAACAGCAATCTGCGGAACTAAGGTCTGGCTGAACGTAACATCACAGTCCAGATCCTCGCACTGACCATAGAGGGCCGCGACGCCAGGTGAAAATCCCACGCGGACACTGGCACCATCCGGTGCCGCCGGTACGAGGAGTCCCGGCCGATGCAGCGATTCCACGGCGAATTGGAACTTTGCGCGATCGAGCTGCTGCTCGTACAATGGCCCGGGATTCACCACCACGAAGCGAGGCTCGGAAGACAGTGTGCCCGCCCGGGGGAGGCGCATGGTGAAGCCGACCTGACGCTCCGCATCCGCACGGCTGGCTACTGCCGTCGGAGTTCCGGCAGGTGAAAGCAATTTGGCCCCCAGCGCTAGGACCTCCGGCGGCAGTTCATAGGGAAGCTCACCAACACTGACCCGCCCCGGATGAAGGAGTCGCCAGAGCCATTGCGCGCCACTCCGGGTGGCCGGGAGCAATAATGCTGCTGTCAGTACTGCGGCTGCAGCCAGTGCGCGATACCAGACTCTTCCCCTCCACGGGGACTCTGCAGGGTTCCGCTTCGCAGCCTCGTGAATCTTCCGCAGCGCATCCGCGCTATCTACGATCCATTCCGTGGGTGGCTCCAGCGTTTTCAGCATTTCGTCGATGTTCATGACGGCGTTTCCTCACCGTATCGCGCGCGGAATTCCCGCGCGAACGCTTGTTTCGCTCTGTTGAGCAGGGTGCCGATGGACGCAGGATTCAGACGCATCGCGTCCGCGATCTCCTGATAGCTCAAATCACTGGCGTGAAGCGCCAGTAGCTCGGCGTGTTGACGTTTCAGTGCGGCCAAAGTCGCGCGAACTTTGCTGGCCCGTTCCTCTCTCAGTAATCGATTCAGAGGACCCTCGACGGCGACTGGTACTAGCGCTGCCTCTTCTCTCCTGGTGCGTCGTGCTGACGCGCGCAGCTCATCCAACCCCACTCGAACTGCGGCCCGGTAAAGCCAAGCGCCAATATTGTGGTGTGTCCCGGACTGGAGGGGGCGACGATAGAGCTTCAGGAAGAGGTCGCCAGCCAGTTCCTCGGCCCGCGCTGTACTACCGACCAGACGGAACAGCACGCGCACCGTCGATTCATAGTGGACCAGGAAAATCTCGTCGAACGGAGGTGCGCTTCCGTCGTTGGCAGCGACTGGAGTCGTTGTATCCACCTTGGCACGCACAAATATATAACGGCGCCGGACCAGCTGTTGTGACAGCCGCTGGCGACGCTTGGGACTGTCGGGCGGCAAACCGTGGACATAAACGGGTCACCTCAGCATTGTCCGGAAGTTGGGCCGGAGCGCTGGCCGCGCTCCGGGTTTCTGTGTGCTGAGGCGGGGCAAGGCCTGCTGCCTTTCCCCGCACCCCTTTCTCCGCTAGCGGTATCCTTCCTCCGCTGCGCTCCGGACAGGTTTCTCTTGACGAAGCCGAACACTTCTTGCACAATTGAGATGCCAGCGTCGCTGCGCTCCGATGGTGTTCGGGTTCACCCCGGAATGCCGTTCGGATTCCATCCGGAATATGCGTTCAGCTTCGCCGGAATCCCCACGTGGTCGCCGATGCCGTGCGGGTGTATCTGGAAAAGCAGAGCTGGGTCCAATTCGTCGAACGCAATGAGCGCCGCGCGAAGGAAATGAGCATCTCCGAAAGCGACGTAGACCGCCTGATTGCGGAGTACCGCGCGGAAACCGGGGCTGCCGCAACCGCAAAGGCAGATGTCCTCACCCGTGCGCGAGGCGAAGAGCAAAAGGCTTGCCGTCGTAAAGCGGATGGTTCTCAATGCGGTGGGCCGCAAAAGCGGGCACGACGAATCAGAGCCGCAGCAACCGGGTTTGGCAAACCCCTGAAAAAATCCGGCTCCTGAGACGAACACAAAAATGAACACGCATGGGGGCTGCCGGGCGCATGCGCGGCGGAAATTCGTGGTGAATCCGAAAGACGAGCAGGCGGTGAAAATGGTGCTGCGCATGGATGCGTTGTTTGCCATAGACCGGGACGCGAAGCAACGGGGCGTGAGCGGTGACGAACGTCAGGCGTTGCGTCGTGAGTACGCCGATGCATGGGTGGCCACGCGCCGCATCTTCATAGTCCGCCAGGCAGGAAGCCCGAACCCGGCAATTGCCACCCCGGAGCCGTCAACGTCTATACGTAGCCGACTCGTACTTATCCGGCTGAAGGATCTCAACCCCAACGCATTGGGCTTGCTCAGAAGCGGTCCGGCCAGCTTAATGGGGCAGTTCGACCGAGCGCCCTTGTGAAGTGCTCGCTGCGCGCTGTGCCACGACAAACATCCGCTCCCCATCGAAGTCGAACACACGGTCGTATCCGGCCATCGCCGCGTCCGTGACCGGTGCACTCAGTAGCGTCGGTCGATCCAGCCAGAGATCGGGATCGCGGTAAAGCAGCCGCGCGATCATCAGCGGCTCCCACGAATCCGCCGGGAATCGTGAATGCAACAACAGACTGCGGGAGTGTTCCGGCAAAGGTTCGTTCAACCTGAGGAAGTCCGCCCTCGTATCGTCGACGATGGCCCACATCGGGTTCGTGCGCGGCTTCCTGAAGTCGGAGTCGCGCGTGCCATCCGCCACCAACAGGGCGACTGCAGCCGCAAGGGCCAGGCGCGCCACTGCCCACCCGCCCGGTCCCATAGGCCTGCGGCGTCTCACCTCGCGCACCATCCAGTCCCGCGTCATCACGAGGAGAATCGAGCAATAGATCGCCCATCCGGCCATTGGCAAATACATCACGTAGTAGCCGCGATACAGGACGAAAATGGCCGGTAGCGGGCCCAGCAGGGCGAACGCCGCGCTGAACCACAGCGCTCTTCGCATCCGCGGCTTCACCCAAACGGGAATCGCGAACAGCGAAAACCAAATTGCGATCACCTGGCGCGAACTCAGCGTTCGGGCGGGCAAATAGAAGAACTCCGATTGCAGGCCCCGGGCGTTCTGAAAGAACCGTCGGAGCGTGTATTCGGAGCTGTAAAGATTGCCGTAAAACGGGCCGCCTGGCTGCATTTTTCCCCAAATCGCAGCTGCGGTCAGGATCATCAATGCGACCGGTATCCATGCCTTATGGCGCAAATCGCGAGGCTCGCAACAAAGCCATTCAAACAACAGAAGCAGCAGGGGAACGATAGCCGCCATCTCCTTGGCGTTCAGCGCTGCGATGTAAAACAGCGACAGAATAAAGATTCGGGGCAGTGTCCAGGGCCTCGATTCCTGACGGGTCCGGATGTAATACCAAAGCGTCAGCAGCGTGAACGATGCGCACAGAACGTCGTAGACCGTGCCGTTGCTCGCGTATATCCCTCCGAGCCGTCCGTGGAAGCTGAACAGCAGCGCCGTGATCGCGCCGATTTCGACAGACCCGGTGAGCCGCCGGGCCAGCAGGTAAAGCAGCGCCAGGTTCGCCACCATGAAGACAAATGTCACGGAGCGAAACGCGGGCGGGTTCCATCCAAACAGATCGAAACAGATCCGGTAATACAGGCCGCCGACGGGGCGGTTAAACGTTGTGAACGGAAACACCAGGGCACGTAGCAACGCTTTGGCGGGCGCGGCATAGCTCTGGTGCAGGTTCATGATGTCGTCGGCGTCGAAGCGATACGGCGATCCCTGCCGCGTGCAGGAAAAAAAGACCGCAAGCACGATCAGGGCAAGCAGCGCGCGCACCGGCCAGGACAGGCAGTTCGGCGGAGGGACCTGGTTCTCCCAGCGTTCGCGCTCCACCTCGCGAATGCGCGCAGCCAAACACCCAAGTTCGCAGGGATTCAAACGATCGAGAGCCCGTCCGATCTCCGACGCCTTTGTCTCGTCTGTCAAGTCGCCATCCGATGGACTGCGACGGAAATTACGCGGCGTGTCATCGGGAATTACCACCGCTTTGCGGATTATGCTCACGTTTGCTTCCGGCAAATGAAGGCATGGCAACCTTTCGACCCGGCGCCGTTCGACTTCCTGAGTCTACGCGCCGGAGGAGTGTTCGGGAATTTTTCCGAACTGTGGCAGATCCGGTAACACTGCCTACGTCGCGGTTTGTTAAGTTTACATCGCTGGCGACACGCTTCCGGAGATGCCAGGCCGTCTTTCCGGGGGTAACGCAGCCCATGTCCGAAAACCAGCTTTCGGTCCGCACTCACCGCCTTCATCGGCCTCGCGTGTGTCCGCCGCATGACCGGAAATCGCCAGGCCCAGCCCGAGAGCCGATTCGTGCAGCCTGGCCCATTTGTGCCATTTACGTCAATGATGCGATGCCTTTCGGACACCAGGAGCGAAGACCTTGACCGATCTTATTGGACGGAAGTGACTTTTTGGCGGCGCATGGCGGTTTCGGTACCCGAAACGGTCAGTGCCTCGGACTGATAGAAGACAGAGCCGGTCAGACTCACGGAGTCTGCAACTTCCATAGAGCGCAGCAGGGTCAATGTCGCGTCCCCCATCGGCTCACAACAGAGTTTCTCCACGCCCATCACAACACTGGACCCGCAATATGGGCACGCGATGGCATTGAGATTGCCCAGGGTCACCTGGCGAATCTGGTATTCTATCCAGGCGAATTTCTGCGTGGTATCCATTTGAAGCTCCCCTTTTACCGTTCAACGGTAAGAGACTGTGGCAAATCGAGTATCTATAATCAGCGTCTATCAGCACGACAGGTGCTAAATATCCGGTTAGTTCCATTTTCGAATCGCCTGCGTTTCCCGGTACCTGGAAGCGGCCCGCTCAGAAAGTCTCTGCGCGATAAGCGCAATGTCGACTATGTGACCCAATACCGCCGCTCCGACATTCCAGAGATGTCATGTCAGCTGAATGATCAACGCAGGCATGAGCCGTTGTAGGTTCTTCAGGGAGCGCGCGTGCCAGTGAATGGACTCGGACGCCAGAAACTTAAGGTCTACGCCGGTGTGGTCCCGTGCCTCGATGACGAAACGGGAGAACATAGTAATTCCTGAGCTGTTCAGAAAATCCAGTTCCCTTAAATCGAGCACGATTGGCCTGGCGGGCTCGACCAATGTACTTTTGAGTAGTTCCAGGATGGGCGCGTAGTCCTCCATGCCGGACAAGCGCAACGCGCCCCTGAAGGCGACGGTGTGATTATCGTCTTCCAGTCGAACTTCGAATGATTCCCCTTTAATGCTTTTCATGCGGAGACTCCGTAAAGGTTCTTGAGTGGCAGCACGGCGCTGGTGCTGACAGTCATGATCTCGGGGTATGTCGCGTGCGTCTCAAATCGCCAGCCGAGCTGCGCGCCGTAGTCGCTGATGATCGTTAACAGTCCCAGACAGGACTTAGTCGACTTTTCGCTGCCCGCGCTCTCTTCCAGTTGCCTGACAAGCAGTTCACCTGGATCCTCCTGCAGAATACGTTCTACAAATTCCCGGTAGCATTGAGCCTGCTCGTTGCTGATCCCGTTGGTTGCGCTCACCGTTATTTGGGTACTGGTGAGCTCGAGATGAATTCCGATAGGGACATCGACACTATGCTCGTGATACTTCATTGCATTTTCCAGAAGCTCGTTCGCAATGTACGTAACCGCGTGCTTGATTTCGTTCTGCCCGCCCTCGGCAGCGGCCGTGCTCCCGTCCGCCGGAAGAAACGTAGTGACGTAGTCGCCGAGGAAGTCTGCGGACAATCCGTTATTGCGCCAACGGGAGCGTAGTGGAGCACTCAGCGGGGAGAAGGCCAGTGTCAGGTATTCGTGCCGTTCGCCTAACTCCTGTCCATAGTAGCCAAAAGTCTGGTTCGTCATAATAGTTCCGTATTTTCCTCATTTGAATGGGCCGCGCGGTTTCGTCCACGGTGTTTGGCCAGATAAAGGTTTCGGTCCGCCTCCTCAACCAGTGAGCGTGAACCCAGGGCATCCGTCGATTGCGGTGTCCTGCAGGCTATCCCGATGCTTAGAGTCACCCGGCTGCAGACCGGAGACGCCGCGTGCGGAAGGGCGGCTATTGCAACGGCCGAACGCAGGCGTTCAGCAACCAGCAAAGCCGCGTCCCGGTCGGTATGGGGAAGCACGATTGCGAACTCTTCGCCCCCGTAACGAGCCACCAGGCCCCCGACGCGGCAGCATTGGCTGATAGCCGTAGCCACGGCCTTCAGGCATTCGTCCCCCGCCTGATGGCCATAGTAGTCGTTGTAAAGCTTGAAATGGTCCACATCGCAGATCAGCAGTGAAAGCGGCTCCCGCATTCGAAGATGGCGCTCCCACTCTGTTGCCAGGTACTCATCGAACCGGCGCCTGTTCGCGATTTGAGTAAGACCGTCGATGCGCGCCTTTTCGCCTTCCTCTGCCGCCTCATCGCCCTGATCGATCAGAATCTGAACCAGGACCTGGAGATCCCCTTTTTCCCGTAAAAGCGCCTGAGTAAACTGTTGCAACTTCTCGTCCGACGCCTGACGCTCCCGAATCTCGGCCGCCAGGCTGGTGCTCAGACGGTAAAGATGTTCCTCCAGTAAGTCGCCGTGCTCGTTCGAGGTCAGCAGCGCGATCTGGTGATCGCGACCTTCACTTTGCATCCGGTCAACTACCGCGCGCAATCGCCCCACTTCGTTTTGTTCACTCGCAATGCCCGGAACAGCCTCGATGGAATTGGCCTCGTATGTCATAAACATCAGGCAGGCTTGACGACCAGCAGGCTGATGTCGTCCAGCAAAGCCTGTCCTCCTCTGTATTCGCGAAGACTGCTCCTGACGGCTTCGCGTATTTCGCCGGCGGTTTGCCCGTGTTGCGCCTTCACCACCTCGCAAAGCCGTTCGATACCGTAACAGGCGCCGGAGCTGTTAATCGCCTCGGTGATGCCGTCCGTATAAGCGACCATCACATCGCCGGACTGCAGCGGAAACCTGGTCTCCCCGATGAAGTTGTCAATGTCTTTCTCCAGCCCCAGCGGGAAGCCGAGGTTCAGCGTGTCGTGCCTTTCGAGAACGCCGTTTTTCCGCACGATCAGAACCTCTTCATGTTGTCCGCTCATGGTGATGAACTTGTCCTGATAATGAAGCAGACTCAGTGTCAGATTGCGGTCGCAGTTCATGCGGCGAACGTTGTCGTAGATTACGCGGTTCAGAACCTGGAAGAACTTCCGGCTTTCGTAGTGTCCGCTGCACAGCAGCGTTCTCACCGCGGTCTGCAGCATGATGGCGATGACTCCACTTTCGAGGCCGTGTCCGGTGACGTCACCGATGCCAAAGACCACGCCGCCGTCCTTCGAAACAACATCGTAGTAATCGCCGCCAACCTCGGCCGCCGGGTCCATGAAACCTGCGATGTCCAGATTGGCAATCCCGGTCAGGTCCTCGTCACGGGGCAGCATCATCTGCTGCAGGCGTTGTGTGATATCCAGCTCGGCGCTCATGCGCGAATTGTCCTGTGTGAGCTGGTCGTTGAGCCTCTTGATTTCAGCCAGAAATTCGGTCTTTGCCCGGCTGGCCTCTTCGGCTTCCTCTTGTGCCCGCCTGCGCTCGGTGATGTCCGTCATCACGCCCACAAGTTCCTTCTTTGTTCCGCTCACCAATAGAAGTACGGAGGTCCTTAGCCAGACGGAACCCCCGTCGGCGGCAATCATTCTGTGCTCGAACCCCTGAGGCCCCGGACGTTCCGCGGCAGCCGCGCAACGCGACTCCACCAGTGCGCGGTCGTCCGGATGAATGTGGTCGATCCAGAACGTCGCCGAGCCGAGCCACTTCTCAACCGGGTAACCGAGCAGTACTTCCGCTTCCTGGTTGGCATAGCTGAATTCGCCGGTATCGACGCTGCATCGCCACAGGATCACCTGAGCCGATTCCACCAGTTGCCGGTAGCGCTGCTCACTCAGGTGCAATTCCAGCGACTGCGCTGAAAATCGGCGGTCTATGAGCGACGTTAGAATAGCGAGACTGAGAATCAGCAGTGCTACTCCGCCGATACCAACCGTGCCCACCGAGGAGATTTGTACCGAATGAGCCAGGTCCATGGGGCCGGACATGGATCTGAACGTAACTGCGGCCATTCCGGTATAGTGCATGACGGGAATCGCCGCGCCCATCACCACGGCGCTCGCAAGCTTTCGCCAGCCGAGTGAGTTTGTGTCGTTACGCAGATGGAAAGTCAGCCACAACGCCACAAGAGAGATCACGATTGCCAGCACCACCGACAGAGTCACCAGCCGGGGCGAATAACTGCACATCGCCGGCAGCCGCATGGCTTCCATTCCGATATAGTGCATCGCTGCGATGCCGATTCCCATCAGCACGCTGCCGATACCAATGAACGCGCCCCCCATTTCTTTCCGGCTGACGACATACAAAGCAATCGCCGATGCGAACACCGCCGCCAGCAGCGACCACAAGACCGTGGGCCAGTCATAGAGGACAGGCACAGGAAGACTGTAGGCCAGCATTCCGATATAGTGCATCGACCATATGCCCATTCCCATGGCGGAGGCGCCGCCTGCCAGCCAGATCAGCCGGAGGTTCCCGCGGGCTGCCGTGACACGCCCGCCCAGATCGAGTGCCGCGTAGGACGCGAGCATCGCGATGAACGCGGACAACGCTACCAGGCGATAGTCGTAGGAACCGGCGAGAATTGTTTCAGGAGTCATAAGGTTGCAAAGATTAATTCCCGATGTACGACGGGAACATTTTGTACAAACGCACGCAGGACGCCGTCAGTCGCGTAATGGATTCAAACGAGTTACGCGTTTCATCTGGCGAAGCCGTGACCGGGTTTGAGACGGCAGGCGCAAAACCGGCCACTCCGGTTTGCGCCGGGTCCGCCAACCAAACCCACCCTGGTTAGACGATGGCGACAACGCCGCGCCTGTACTCGTCCGCCATTGCGTTTTCACGGCCGTGCTTTTCTACCAGCTCGACAAGGTCGCGCCCGCGAATCGGCTTCGAGATATATCCGTCCATGCCCGCCGCCAGACACCTCGCTTCATCGCCTTTCATCGCGTGCGCCGTCATGGCGATGACCGGCATGTGATCGCCCGTCGCTTTCTCTTTGAGTCGAATCGCCGCCGTGGCCTCGAATCCGTCCATTTCCGGCATCTGAACATCCATCAGGACAAGGTCGAATTCCCCTTCCTCCAATGCTTTCAGGGCTTCCTTGCCATTGTTGGCCGTAACGACGCTGTATCCCGCCTTCGCGAGCATCCCGCCTGCCACGCGCTGGTTTACAGGATTGTCTTCGGTCAAAAGAACCCGCAGGGTTCGCCGCTCCGGGATCGCGGGAGAGACGGCGGGATCGTCGCCCGGGCGATCATCCCTGTCGTCGTCGGTTCCTGCCGGATGCACCGAGAGTGCCGTCACGATGGACGCACGCAGTTCATCCCGTCGCACCGGCTTCATGAGATACGCCGAGATACCCAATTCACGACAACGCCTTAGATCCCCGAGTCTGTCTCCGGATGTAAGCATCACAACCACCGCTTCCGCCAGATGTGGATCCGCCTTAATCCGCTTCGCAAGTCCGAATCCGTCCATTTCCGGCATGTGGCCGTCGGTCAGGACCAGGCTAAAGGGCTCGCCGATCTCAGCCGCGCGGGCCATATACGACAACGCTTCCTGCGCGCTCGCCGCCGAGGTCGGCCGCATCTTCCAGAACCACAGCATGTCGGTCAGGATTCGCCGATTGGTGACGCTGTCGTCGACAATCAGCACCGGCCTGCCCGTCAGCAATGGCTCCACACGATTGACTCGCGGAGGCCGCTGACTCGCCGTCCCCAGCGGGATCCTGAAATGGAAGCAGCTTCCGAGATTCGGAACGCTTTCCACCCAGAGTTCGCCCTGCATCGCCTCGACGAGACGAGAGGAGATCGTCAGGCCCAGACCGGTTCCGCCAAACTTCCGGGTTGTGGACCCGTCGGCCTGCGTGAAAGGTTCAAAGATGACCTTCTGCTTTTCCGGGGAAATGCCGATCCCCGTATCGCGAACGCTGAAGTGGAGCTGAAGGGTGTCGGCGGTGCGTGCATCCACGGTCGCCCCCAGCACCACCTCGCCTTGTCCGGTGAACTTGATCGCGTTGGCCAGCAGATTGATGACAATCTGACGAACCCGCGTCGGATCGCCGATCACGTAATCGGGCATCTCCGAAGGGATGTCGCAGATCAGCTCCAGGCCCTTTTCGTGCGCGCGGAAAGCGAGGGATTTCGCGGTTCCCTCCAGGATGCCCCGCAGATCGAACCGAACCGTGTCCAGCTCGAGCTTTCCGGCCTCAATCTTTGAGAAGTCCAGAACATCGTTGATGACGGTCAGCAGGCTGTCCGCCGACGACTTCACCGTCATAAGATAATCGCGTTGCTGCTGAGTCAGTTCCGTATCCAGCACGAGTTCGGTCATCCCCATAATGCCGTTCATGGGAGTCCGGATTTCATGGCTCATATTGGCGAGAAATTCGCTATTCGCCTGGCTGGCCGCCTCCGCCTTCTCTTTGGCTTCAAGCAGGTCCCTGTTCGTATTCACCAGTTCGGAAGTTCGCGCCACTACCTCCATCTCCAGACTATTTCCGTTCCTCAGCAACTCCCCGTCCCGGGATTCGATTTCCGCCAGCATCTCGTTGAACGTATCGATAAGCTGTCCCAATTCGTCGTCGGATTCCTTCACCGCCCGTCCCGAATAGTCCTTTTGCAGTGAAATGGTTCGGGCCGTCGCCGCCAGATGTGCGATGGGCCCCGAGATAATACGTTGCAGTCTTGCCGAAAGGACGAGGGCGAGCAGCGAACTGAGGAACAGGATGCCTGTCGCGATTCCGGCGAACCGTGTGAAGCGGGAATGCAGGGCGTCCAGATCGGATTCGAGATAGATAACGCCGATCGTCTGATTGTCGAGCTGGATTCGTTTGAAGAGTTGAAGCCGGTCACCTTCAAACCAGGAACCGTCAGCGTGGATTCGCGGGGAAATAGCGGCATCGCCAGGCGTCCCGCCCCGTCTGTACTGCGCGAACGGGCTTCCGGTCCCCGAATAGATGACAGCCTTCGTAATTGACGGTTTGGCTTTCAGCCCCGAGAGGATCGTCGTGGCATCCTTCTGGTCGCCAAAACTGATCGCCGCACTGCTGCTGGAACCAAAGATCTCAGCCATGGTAGTGAGATCGGACTTCATGGAGTCCCGAAAAGCCAGCTGGTCGTAAGTCAGGAACGACGCACAGGCAAGCACCAGCGCAACGCCCGTCGTAGCCATAATGATCAGGCGGAGTTTCCGCTGAATGGATAGATCCCGAAAAGTCATAATATTCTCATTTCGCTTAGTTCATTCATTTCCCGGGTACGTTCCCGTATCCGGCCCATTCCCGTTTGCAGCCCTGTAGCGCAGGCGTTTTCGCCTGCGCTTCTACTGAACGATTGGCCGCCCCAACACCAGGTGACATGGGGCGTTCGCTACGGCGCCTTTTCTGCGCCGGGTGCAGATCGCCGCTTTCACTTTTGTGGCCCCGTTTTCACGATCTGTGCCAGATTCAGTACGCTCGAATTAATCCGCAGCTTCGCCTGTCCGGCCGCCTCAACATTGATTTCGAGGTGAACCCGCCCGTCGGAGAGCCTGAAGTTGACGATGCCCCCTTCAGTGGCAAATCCATCCGCCTCGCCGACGGTTAGAATTCCGGGCCGAAGGTCCGCAAGGATGGACCGCATGCGCTTACGTTCCGATGAACTGATGAAGAGGATCTGGCAATCGCCCACCTGGCTCACATTGGCGATATCGGTCACGACAAACGGCCTGCCCAAAACCGTCTTGCCGCCCACCGCGTCGCCCAGGGCGCTCCCGAACGGGTCCTGGCCGAGCACGCAAATCCGTACCGGCTCCTTATCGGTCTTAAACGTCTGCGCCGGCCACTCGACAAATTTGGCGAAGTTATACAGGAAGGCGGCCTTAACCTGGTATTCGTCAATTGTCTGAGCGGAAGCGGCAGACGCAAGAAAAACGCCGAGTAGAAGGCAGTAACCCAATTGCCGCTTCATATTTGCGGTCTCCATACGGGGCTCTAAAAGCGCCACGCTATCTTTGTCACAACCGCGCGCTCCGACGCCATGGGTGTAACCTGCAGGCCATCCAGAAATTCAATGTGCCGTGGAGTGAGCAGATTCTGTCCCGTGATGCCAACGTCAACGAACTTGCCGATGCGCCAGCCGAGCCTCGTATCGAGCCGGGTGTAGGCGGGAACCGGACCGTCGCCCAGCGAGCCGACATAGTACACCGACGTGTCCCATTCCACGTTGTGCGGGAGCTTCATGTTGGATCGCAGCTGCGCCTGCCTCTTGGGAGAGTCGTCGGACGTGCTCGTGAACGTGGGATCGTTGCTGCCGGCTTTCAGCCAGTAGTGTGTTTGAAGGTAACTGAATCCCGGGCTGATTCGCCACCACTTTGTCACGTCCCAGTGCGCGGAAGTCTCGACACCGTAGTTGTTCGCGTTGCCCAGACTTCCGAAGACAGCCGGGAGAACCAGATGCGGAGGAGCCGGAGTCAGCGTAAAGAAAGGCGTCTGCGACTCCACCGTCTGCATCTGGTCGTAGTCGGCGTAAAAGATGGTGGTATCCAGAGACATTCGTTTGGATAGTTTTGTGCGATAGCCCGTCTCGTAATCGAGTACGCTGGTGGCCGGAAGCTGCGGATTGCCGGACAGGTGAACGATTGCCGTGCCTGCGCCCGGAACGTTAACGGCCGACTCATCCCACTGCACCTGCGCGAACACCCACGAAGGCTGCTGAATCGCCCTGGAGGCCGAGGCCCATACCGTCTGACTGCCGGCTGGCGACCAGACGAACTGAATACTCGGTTCGTATTCATATCCGGTGTACGCATTGTGCTCGAATTTGCTCCCCACTGTGAGAGAAGCGGATTCTGTGAGCCGGATTTCATCCTGAATAAAGCCACTGAAAAGACTGTCGGTCCTGTGGCCGTCTCCCAGAGTGATCGCGTACCCTTGCCGGAAATTCTGGTCTGTCGCGCGATAGCCCAGGCCCGTAACAATGTCATTTCGCGCTCCCGCGTGGAAGTGATAGTGAAAATCGAAATCGCCGGTATTTTGAATGTTCAAACCCTGGTCGAACCGCCGAACCCGGTCGTAGTACATCTGTACAGTGGCCTCCGAACCGTTCGCAAAAGTATGGCTCCACCGTGCCAGGATATTTCCGTTCGCCACCAGCACGCGGTCGTTGAAGGTGTACGAGTTTGGCAGGTTGGCCGAGTACAGCGTCGTGATGGTCTGAGCTTCGGAGGCGCCCAGGATGTCTCCCTGAACAGTCAGCTTGTCGTGGCCCGACAGGTTCCAGTCGGAACGGAACCCCATCTGCGATTCATGTCCGTCGTCGACGGCCGGGTTACCGGGGAGCGAAGGTGAGTCTTCGTTTGTCGTGTAATCGCCATAGACGCGGTATGAACCGTTCGCTCCGGCAGTGCCTCCGTATTGCGCCAGACCCTGACCGTGGTCCTGTGAGCCTGCTGTGACGCTGGCCAGACCGCCGTGAGTCGCGCTGGAGCTCTTCGTGATGATGTTGATGACGCCATTCATCGCGTTGGCGCCCCAAATAGTCCCGCCGGCTCCGCGAATGACTTCAATGCGCTCGATGTTTTCGAGCGGCATGGTCTGCTGATCCCAGTAGACGCCCGAAAATACCGGACTGTAAACGCTGCGCCCGTCAATGAGAACCAGCACCTGGGCCGCATAGCGGGCGTTGGAGCCGCGGATGGTGATAGCCCACGTATTTTCGTTAATTCGGGCGACTTCGACGCCCGGAACCATACGAAGCAAATCGGGAACCTCTGTCGCGCCGGAGTGGCGGATGTCGTCCTGGGTAATGACGTAGACGGAACTGGCGGTCCTCGAGAGCGACTGCTCTTTCATGGAAACAGAGGTCACCTGAATGTTCATCAGATCTTCAAGGCTCGCTCCCGTGAGATCGACCGGCGCGGGTGTCTGAGCGCAACAGATCGTACCCATAACCAGGTAGAGCACAGGGTAGAACAATCCAGTCTTTTTCATAAGCGATTCCGCTGCGTCAAACCCATATCTCCGTGCCTGCAAAATAACCGGGCAGACTGTGGGGCGGGCTTCAGCCTGCAGCCGCCTTCAGGCGGCTTTCCGGGGAAATGCACAATGTCTACTCATTTCCCGGACACTACACCAGCTCTACGCCCGAAACCCACATTTCCGAGCCGCGACTGTAAAGGCGCGGTACTCATTCCCGCTCTTACGCACGACAAACTACGGCGTGAACCGGGCGCTGATACCCAGAAATAAAACCGTGCCGAGCGCGATCATCGCACCGTGAGGCAAGCCCACGGATTTTGGGCTTTTCACGTCCAGTTCTTCCCTGTTTACGTATGCCGGCCGTCCGTGCTTAATTTCGCTCAGAATGAAGCCGACATTCCACAACGTCCTCTTTGTCCGGCCTCGCATGGCCACCAGAGCCAGGCCCGCAAAACCGCCGACGACAGCGGTGATGAGGAAAATTCCGAACCAGTCGCGCACGCCCGTCAGCGCGCCGATCGCTGCCATCAGTTTCACGTCGCCGGCGCCCATGGCGCGCAATGAGTACAGAGCGAAGTAGGCGCCAAAACCAACGGCGAGGCCGGTCAGAGACAGCCGTAAACCCGGCCATCCCTGATAAATGAATGTGTTCAGGGCCAACCCCGCCAGTACGCCGCTGATAGTGAGCCAATTGGGGATGCGCCGGTAGAGCATGTCATAGACGGCGGCGACCGCAATCAGCGCCAGGAGCGTGACATTGATCCCCGGCGGAGGCAGCGTGAACGTCAACACGGTGCCTGGCTTGCGCTCGGAATGGCTCGCCGCCGCAGCCCGAAGAAGTTTCGTCCCGAAGAGGATTCCGGCTCGATCCCTGCTCCGGTCAGGTCTCCTGCGATTTTGGTTATCTGTTTACGCAAAGCGCTGTTCGCGGGCAGCAGCTTGCCTTCCGCGTAAGCCTCGTGCAACTCCCGGCGCGCGTCGGGAAGGAAGGCGCTGATAGGCATCCCAAAAGTTTTTTCCAGCTCCGGAACGTCCATATCCGCAGGGGATGTGCGGTTCAGAATCAACCTGACTTGTTCCGAAGGATATCCGACTTCATTGAGCTTCTGAACAATCCGTTTAGCTTCGTATAACGAAGGCACATCGCCGGTCGCCACCAGCAGCAGGCGCCTGGTTTCGCCGATCAGATTGATGGTCAGTTCGTTGAACCGGCCCATATCGACTACGATCCACGCGTACCGGGTTTGTGCCAGACGCAGCAGATGCCGGACACGCTCGTCGCGCAGTTGCTCTCCGAAACGAGTGGAACCGGGAGATTGCAGGACGTCCAGGCCACTGGAGTGTTTCCAGATGAACCGCTGCCAGAGCGCCACGTCCAGACGGTGAAGATTGAGAGAAGCGTCGAGTACGGTATAGGGCTGATCGATCTTCATCAGAAAGCCAACGGTTCCTCCATTGACATCCAGATCCACCAGCAATACTTTCTGTCCGGTCAGCCTTCGCGTTTCGAGCGCAAGGTGAACGGCAACGGTGCTGCCTCCGGCGCCGCCCTTGGCTCCAATCACGCCGGCCACGGTCGCCCGCGGTGTGCTCGCCTCGTCTCCGTTGTGTCCCGACTGCTTGCTGCGCGTTACCGCGTAACGTAGCGCGCGGGCAAGACTGTTGCCATCGAACTGACCTTTAACGATGTAGTCCTGCGCGCCGTGCTGCAAAGCCGAATTCGCGAGCGTCTCGTTGTTCGATCCGGTCAGCACGAGGACGGGAACCTGGGGAGCATGCACCCGGATAGCTGTCAGCGTCGCGATGCCATCGCTGTCGGGCAATGAAAGGTCGAGCAGTATAACGTCGAATCCACCCGCACCCAGCAGATCCAGTGCGTCCATGAGGGATCCGGCCGTCTGTACCTCAAAATTGGAAGTGTCGGCGTGCATCAGCATGGACTTCGCCAGCTGGGCGGAGACTGCGTTATCTTCCACCAAAAGCACTCTGAGGGCCTGGTCGGTCATGACTGATTCGCTCCCGCTGTTCGCTGGGACGCCTGTTCGGCGCCATGCGGTCTTCTATGTGACACGCGCTTGCTTAAGGCAGTTAACAGGCCATAGGCGGGAAGAAACTATCGAAGGTTTCGCAACGCTATCAATCGATGCTGTTTCCGGTTCGGAGGAGTTTGCCGCGGCGATTCGGAAACAAGGGATCCGGGCGGTCAGGTGTTCAGAATGCTGTTTCAATTCCGGCGCGTGTTCTCAAATCTTGACAGGACGCCTGTTCTTCCGTAGCATGCGGGCCTGCAAGGTTCTGATAACAGGCGTCCACAGAGACCTGGTTACGTTGTATGCGGCGGCTCTCCGGTTGCAATACGAGTTGACGGAGAAAGCCCCCACAAAAATGGATACGTCATTCAACGCCTCGGATAACGCGCCGGCTTCCTGGTCGATGACGCAGGAACTACGGGATATTGATGACGCAGACTCCGGCATGATCCCGGAGTTGCTCACTTTATTTCTCGACGATTCGGCGGCACGGTTGCAAACATTGAACAGCGCACGCGTCCGGGAGGACTTCACAATCATGCATGCTCAGGCTCACAGCCTCAAGGGGAGCGCCCTTCAGATGGGGGCTTCCGTCATGGCGTCCCTCTGCGCCGCTCTCGAAAAGTCCGAACGACCGGAACCGGAACGGAGCGAAGCCATGACCCGCGCGATCGATGTTGAGTTCGTTCTCGTTCGCCGGGCGATTGAACAGTATCGGGCCGCAAGGGAAAGCTCCGGGGTATCTCTGTCTCAGGGAAAGCGGGCGGTGGTGGCGGCATGAAGTGGTTCAGGAGCAAACGTCTCTTCCCACAGGTGACGATCGGCATGGTGCTCGCGGGCGCAATGGCCGTCCTGCTGGCTGGCGGCGCGCTCGTCGTGAACGACTTCCTGCAAATTCGCGGAAACGTTGAGAGCGAGCTCTCAACCATAGGAAACGTCGTAGCGGGTGGAAGCGCGACAGCACTCTCGCTTCGCGACCGTGATGCGGCCAGCCGGACTCTTTGGGTACTGCGAGGTGACGAGATGATCGCCACTGCCGCGTTGTACCTGCGTGACGGAGTCAAACCGCTGGCAAGTTATTACCGAAGTGAAACCGACGTGGCTCCACTTCCGGCCGTCGGACAGCCGGGGATTTATGCCGAGGGAAAGTCGGTTCTCCTCATCCAGAGCGTTGTCCTGAATGGGCAGGTAGTAGGCACGCTCGCGATGCGGGCAGGTGTAGACGCCATGACCTCCCGGCTCCCGCGGGATCTCAGCGTCACCACGTTGATGCTCACGTGCATGCTCATCGGGGTTCTGTACACTTTCCGATTGCCGCGGATCGCCGCGCAACCAGTCGTGGCCATGGCTGAAACGGACCGGGGCAATTCATTGGATGGTGTCCGGCTTCAGTTCAGCAAGACGGATACTTTGCCGGAGGCCGGTGACCGCTCGCAGCTACCCGCAGACAGGCCGGAGACAGTAGGCGGAAACCCTCTGCCGGAGACTGAAGATATTGCGCGGAGCTCAGACCTGCCTGCGCCGGAAGGTCCCGGCTCCGAACTGGCTGTTGCGGATATTCGTGTCGGTGAAGCGCGCCTGAAGGGCGAGTTTCTGGCGAATATGAGTCACAAGGTCCGGACGCCCATGAATGGTGTGATCGCAATGGCTCAGTTGGCGCTCGAAACTGATTTAACACCGGAGCAGAGACAATATGTCGCCTCGGCGGGTGCTTCAGCGGAATCCCTGCGGATAGTCATTGATGACCTGATCGATTTCTTTCGGATTGAAGCGGGCGGCCTGACTCTCGCGCATGAGGAATTCACCGTGTCCGAAACGCTCTACGATGTCATGCAGAGTTTCGCTCCGGCTGCGCGCCAAAAGGGACTGGCCTTGCTGTTGAATGTCCATAGCGACGTGCCTTTGACTGTCCTGGGAGATCCCGCGAAGTTTCGCCGGATTATGGTCAACCTCATCGATAACGCCCTCAAGTTCACGGAGACTGGAAGCATCACCGTTGAGGCGGCACCCGTATTTCACTCCGAAAGAGTCGTGGGCCTCCATTTTCAGGTGAGAGACACGGGAAAGGGCCTTGCGACGAACCAGTTCGGGCGCGCTGTTGAGCCCTTCGAAGAGGTGTACGATTCTGATGCGCCGCTGAGTAGTGGCGCCGGCCTGGGTCTTGCGATCTCGAACAGGTTGATCGGCATGATGGGCGGGTGTCTCTGGGTGGACAGCGACATCGGCTCAGGCAGTATCTTTCACTTTACGGCGACGTTTGACCTGCCGAACCGGTCCGCGTCTGCTCCGCTGGATCTGAGCGATGTGCGGGGTGCCAGTGTTCTGGTGGCGGATGGCAGCCCGGTAACACGGCGCATTCTCCATCAGTTGTTGTCCCGGTGGCAAATGCGGCCCACGCTTGCCGCTTCAGGGGAGGAAGCAATAAATCTGATGCGCGGCGCGATGGCGGCGGGACGTCCATTTGATATTGCGCTGGTCGACAGGCACATGCTCGGTATCGATGGAAGCGCGCTGGCCCGGGAAGTCGGTGAACACCCCGAATTGGGCAGCCCCCTGATCATGGTATTAAGCTCGATCAATACGGTGTCAGTGACCGATTTGACACGGGACTTCGATCGCACAAGCTATCTCGTCAAACCAATATCCCACTCCACGCTCCTGAAGGCAGTTTCGGGCGCAATGCACACGGTCCGCGACGAGCGTAAATCGCTCGCTCCCGTAAACGCGCAGAATGCGCAGACGCAGGGGAAACCCGCCCGAATACTGGTGGTAGAAGACAACGTGACCAGCCAGGCCGTCGCCGTCAGTATTCTTGCGAAACAGGGCTACGAAGTAACCGTCGCCGGGAGCGGGACCGAGGCTGTCGCCGCCTGGGACAGGGGAGGGCTCGATATGATCCTCATGGATGTCGGGATGCCCGGCATGAGTGGTCTTGAGGCAACTCGTGCCATTCGCCTGAGTGAAGTGGAATCGGGAAAACATATCACGATTCTGGCGCTTACAGCTCACGCCGCGACGGGTGATCGCGAGCGTTGCCTCGAAGCCGGGATGGACGATTACGTGAGCAAACCACTTCAGGTCCGCAGCCTGCGAAAGACCGTTGGCCAATGGTTGAACCGTGGAAATCCACCGTCGGAAAACCCGCAGCCAGTCCCGGATACAACGACATAGGTTCCAACTGGCCGGACACGCGGCGATAGCCGCGTCTCCTGATGTCGACCGGAACGCGCAGTTGTCCCCGTCGCTGCATGTCCCGCTCTTTGCGGCCGGCTCCGAGTCCCTGCCTCCGGCTGGGACACTATCTCATTCCACGACACCGGACTTCGACTCCCTCTCCGTAACCTGTTGATGTAACAACGGCGGGACGGGGGCCTCCACGTGCATCGAACCAGGTAAGTTGAACCGTAAATCACACTTTCGAAATTATCCCTTGAGGGACATCACCATACTTCGTGCGGACCGGCGAAGGGGCGCGGAATTGATTGAGTTCACGCTGGCAATGCTGCCGCTGTTCGCGATGCTATTTGTCCTTCTGGATTTCGCCTGGATTATTTTTGCACAGGCCACGGTGGTGCGAGCCGTCCGGATCGCTGTTCGTTCCGGTATTACGCTGACTGCCGCACAAATGGGAACAGGAGCATGCCTCACGGACACCGTAAAGGGAATCGTCCAGCAGAATGGCCTGGGATTTCTGAGCGGGACCGCGGGTCTGGCTTATATAAAAGTGAATTACTTTCTGCCACCCGCCGCAGGGGCGACTACGGCAGCCACGGACGTTTCGACGTTAAGTAGCGGAAATGCCCCTGGAAATATCATGCAGGTTTCGGTTAACAATTATTCGCTGAAGGCGTTTCTGCCGCGGATATTCACCTGGAAATCGGCGCCGGATAGCTCCGCCTTCGTCATCACAGCCTCTTCCGCCGACCTGATTGAACCGTCGAGGAGTCCACCATGTATCGGGACCGCGCCGTGAGGAACCCCCGAATGACATTCGGCGGAACAAGAGGCGGCGCCACCGTTGAATTTGCGCTGATCCTGCTTGTCCTGGTGCCGCTGCTGCTCGGCACCGGCGTCGTTGGTGTCAACCTGATCCGAACGCTGCAGACAGTTCAGTTGGCGAGGGACGCGGGGCACATGTATGCCCGCGGGGTCGATTTCTCGCAACCCGGCAACCAGACGATTCTCATGCAGCTTGGCCAGAGCGTCGGCTTGGCCGCCGGAACCTCAGGATCCGCAGTGATAACTCTCTCCGCTCTGACCTACGTCGATAAGGCGGCCTGCACTGCTGTGGGTGCGGTTGCCGCCAACGGCAACCCAACAAGCGCCTGTACGAATTTCGGCGACTGGGTATTTACGCAGTGGATGGTGATTGGCAACGCCGGTCTTCGCAGAGATGGCATCGGAAGTCCGCTCGTCAGCGGCCCGACCGGTGTAACGGTGAACTCGACTACCGGCCTGATCTCAATTTCGGATTACGTTACAAAGGCGGGAGCGGTAGCCACATTCCACTCAATAAACCCCTATTCGGTAGTGAACGGAACGGCGCAGGGCCTGCCGTCCGGGCAAATGCTGTATGTGGCCGAATCCGGCGTCCGCGGGTTCAGTATGGCGCCGTTTGTCACGAATGGAATGACATACGCCTACGGGCTCTTTTGACGAGAAAAGGACGGAAAACGTTGAAGCTCCAATCCCAAATTCGGCGGCGTGGATCGGTCATGATCATGTTCACGCTCATGTTGCCCGTTCTGATGATGATGGTAGGGCTGGCGATCGACCGAACGATGCTGTTCATCGTGGAGGCGAAGCTCGATTCTGCCGTTGACGGCGCGGCGCTCGGTGCGGGGCGATTGCTTGGCACGAATGCCAATACCCCGGAGATCGCGGGCGAATTTCTGTCGGCCAACTTCCCGGCCAGTTACTGGGGCAGTTATGCGCTCACGCCAACGATTACGTCTACCGACGTGCTCAGCCTCCATACGGTCAGCGTTGGAGCCACCGTCAAAGTGCCGCTGTTATTCATGCGAATGTTCGGCCCGAGCTACAACACCGTAGCTTCGTATGCTCAGGCGACCCGCAGGGACTCAAGGATTGTCATGGTGCTTGACAGGTCCGGTTCAATGGCCGGCCAGATTGCGAACCTCAAGACTGCGGCAGCCCAGTTCGCGGGTATGTTTACGGGCTCGGACGAATTGGGTCTGGTCGTCTTCGGCAGCAGCGCGATTGTCGCATATCCCACCGCCAGGCCTTATAATTCCTCTCCCACAAGCGCGGGAGGGCCGGACAGCAACTATGCAACCGAGCAGACGGGCGGGGACATGCTGGATATGATTACCGCCATCCAGTCGGGAGGCGACACGGGAACGGCAGAAGCTCTGTCTTTGGCTTACATCGAGCTGCAGAAAGGCCACGCTCGCGACCTTGCTGCGTATGGAACCGACGATAAACTCAATGCCATTGTTCTCTTTACCGACGGCATGCCGACTGCTCTCACGGTGAACCTGAATACAACTGCCACCCTGGCAGGGAGTTCAATTAAAGCCACCAGCGCCTGTAAGTACAAGACGACCACTACCGCCGCCGATGAAATGATTGGCTGGGTCGGGGCGTGGGGCTTCGGAAATTCTCCGATTACCAGCGGCTACTCGTCGGGACTCTACCTGCTCTCCAGCGGCGACACCAATACGGCGTTGTGGTGGATGCAGAATCCGAACTCGGACGTGAATGTGATCAGCCCCACGACGCCGATCACGACCTGCGCCTATCTTCATGGCGTCGGCCAGAATGGCTCTACCAGCACGGATCTGACGGATCTCGCGCAGATTCCAACCTACGATCTGTATAACAACTCCACGACGGACAGCTTTTACACTCAATCCTGGATCTATCAGCAGTTCAAAGTCGCCTACGATCCAACCAAAACCACATCGCAGTACCACCTGGGAATCGCCGCCTGGAACGTCGCGGACAATGCGGGAACCACGATCCGGACCCAAACCGCCATGAACCCGATTGCGATATATACGATTGGCTATACGGGAGACGGCGGCGTGGATACGGCGTTGCTCGAGCGGCTCGCAAATAATCTGGGTTCGCCGGGATACAACGCAACACAACCTACCGGAGTCTACGTTGTGGCCAATTCATCGGCGGATGTTCTGACAGCGTTCTACACTGTTGCTTCGTCGATACTGCGTCTTTCCCAATGAGAGCGGGATTTCGCGTTCTCATCCGGCTGCTGCCTTCCATCGGGGATTTCGCCTTCCTGCTCCCGATCCTGTTCCTGTTTGGCCGTATGAACGGCGCGCGTACCCTGCTTGGCGACGGCGATACCGGCTGGCATATCCGCACCGGCGAGTGGATTCTCGCCCACGGGCGCGTACCCCATCGGGATATCTTCTCTTTCACAAGACCAGACCAGACCTGGTACGCATGGGAATGGTTATCCGATGTCCTGATGGGATGGTTGCACCGTGTGGGTGGCATGCAGGGGGTGCTGCTGGGCGCGATCGTTCTTCTCTGCGTCACCTTCGCCCTCCTGTATCGTTTGGTCCTCCTTAAGTCCGGAAGTGCTCTGTTTGCATTCGTCCTGACCGCTATCGCCGCTGGCGGATCTTCGATTCACTGGCTGGCGCGTCCTCATCTGTTCACGATGCTTTTGCTGATCGTGTTCTATTCGATCCTCGAAGACGGGCGAATGCGGTTGTTGTTCATCCTCCCGGTTGTCGCGGTGCTCTGGACCAATCTGCATGGCGGGTTTCTTGTCGGAATCCTGCTCGTCGGCGCCTATGCGGGTGGCGAATTAATTGGTGCTCTCCTGGCGCGCGAAAGCGGGGCCCGGCACGCTGCGTTCGGACGGAGTTGGCGCTACGGTCTGGCAGCGGCAGGCTGCCTCGCTGCAAGTTTGATCAATCCATACGGCTGGCGCCTCCACGCGCACTTGCTCCGCTTTCTCGCCAGCCCCGCGTACTTTCAGAACATTGCCGAGTTTGCGTCGATCGGTTTCCGGCATCCTCTGGCCGGGTTCTTTGAAGTCATGTTGTTACTCGGCGTTGCGGCGGCGTTCTGGCACCTCAGTCAAAGGCGTTTCGTGCCGGCTCTGTTGTTGGTGGGTTACGCTCATCTGGCTCTGCTCTCGATTCGAAATATCCCTTTATTCATGATCGTGGCCGCTCCACCGGTCGGCGCGGCGCTGGCGGCATGGTTGAACAGTTTCCCTCTCAATGCCTTATCGCGCAGAATCTCCGCCGCGGCGGCTGGCCCTCATTGGCACGTTGCCGGCCCAGCCGCGGTCGCGATCCTGGGCATCATTATGTACGGAGCCGCCCCTTCAGTGCTTTTTCAGGCCACCTACGATTCCCACGCGTTTCCCGTGGCCGCCCTCGCCCCCCTGCGGAACACCGATCGGATCTTTACAAGTGACACGTGGGGAGGGTATCTCATTTACCGGCGCTATCCGGCAAAAGTCTTTGTGGATGGCCGAAGTGACTTCTACGGCCCCGAATTCGAAGACCAATATGCTCATATTTCCGGCGTCCGATACGACTGGCAGGCCATTCTCGCCGGATATGGCGTCGATACCGTCCTTCTGGCTGTCGATTCGCCGCTCTCCGGCGCATTAAAGGTCTCGCCCGCCTGGCGGGCGGTCTACGACGACGGCATCGCGGTTGTTTTCCGCACAAGTCCCCGAATTGAGACCGAATCTCACAAATAGCACTTCGCTTTCTCTTGAATTTTCTAAGCCACTGAAAGCAAGCGCAATATCTCCAAACAGGATTGGGCCTGCTCCTGCATTAGTAAGTACGCAAGCCGAGATCGAAAACTCTCGCCAAAGCCAAGGACAAAAACGATGAAAACAATAAGCAGATTTCTGAATGACGAGCAGGGCCAGGACCTCATTGAGTACACGCTTCTGATGGCCTTTGTTGCGCTGGCCTCCGCCGCGTTATTCATCGGCGCGGGTAGCAGCATCAAAGGCATCTGGGGCGCCACCAACACGCAGCTGACAACCGCCAACACAACAGCCAGCTAGTCGACACCGGTCGCGATTTCACACTCGCGAAAACCCTTCAACCACCATCCAATTTTCGAGGAGAGCACAAAAATGAAAACAATAATGAAGAACTTCGCCAGAAACGAGCAGGGCCAGGATTTGATTGAGTACACGCTTTTGATGGCGTTCGTCGCTCTGGCATCCGCGGCCTTGTTTATTGGCGCGGGCAGCAGCATCAAGGGCATCTGGGGTGCGACCAACACGCAGCTCACGACCGCCAACACAACGGCCAGCTAGTAGCGACTAATTGAGGTTCGCCGGGAGGAGATCGAAATATGACTGCATTTTTCAAGTCAGTTTCAAGAAGACACAAGGGCCTGGACGTATTCGACATCCTGATACTCCTGGCCCTTGTGTGCGCGGGTTCATCCCCGCTGTTTATACGGTAGTTCCGAAAGAGTTCGCTCAATGAACAGACGTTTCATCTCGGTCCTCATGTTCGCGTTCGTAGTAGCCGGGGGGGCCAGTCTGGTTCTCTACAAACTGGTGATCGGCCGCGTGAGCACAAGCGCTCCAGCGGCGACCAGCTCGATACTGGTCGCCGCGAAGAATCTCGATCTCGGTTCGGTAATCGGCGACGGGGATCTGCGGGTCATGGCGTGGCCGGGAGCTGTCCCGGAAGGCGCCATCGTAAAAATGGTCGACGCGATCGGCCGGGGCATCACTGCTCCGATTTACGTGAACGAACCCATTACCGCGAGCAGGCTCGGAGAGAAAGGGGCCGGCGGAGGACTGGCGGCAACGATCCCTCCGGGGATGCGCGCGGTAGCTATCCGGGTCAACGAGATCGTCGGGGTTGCCGGCTTCGTAGTGGCCGGCACGCATGTGGATGTGCTCGTTTCCGGGAATTCGGGCGAGTCGCCGGGAGCTTCGGGTGGCAATGCCACACGCACTCTGTTGCAGAATATTTCAGTCTTATCGGCTGGCCAGGACTTCAAGAAAGACACCGAAGGCAAGCCGATCACGGTGCAGGTTGTCAATCTACTGGTCACGCCGGAGCAGGCGGAAATGTTGAGCCTGGCGGGTAGTCAGATGACCGTACAGCTCGTCTTACGCAATCCGCTGGATACGACAGTGGCAGCGATACCAGCTGTCTCACTGGCGAGCATTTTTTCAGGTCAGGCGCCACCAGTGGCTCGCAGCCTGCAGGTTTCGCGCTCTCTTGCGGTCAAGCATCCGCCCGTTGCCGCAGTACCGGCGCAGGCACCGCCGCCTCTCCCGGCTGTCCCCCAGATGGAGATCATCTCCGGCAGCAATCGAACCGAAGTCAAGCTGCACAAGGCGGAGGTTCGCTGATGTGGAAGTTCCATCGCTATTCCGCCGTTCCGCTCGCCGCCTGCTTCCTCATTTCAGGCAGTTTCGCACAGAAACTGCCGGACGATCATGCTCTCTCAGTCATGGTGGGCAAGGCGCTGATTATCGACAGCGAAGCCGACATCCTGCGAGTCGCGGTGTCGGGCTCGACGCTGGCTGAGACCGTCGCGATCAATCCCCGGGAAATTCTGGTCAACGGGCTCCTCCCGGGCGAGACCAGTCTCGTGATGTGGGAAGCGGGCGGCACGCGTCTGGTTTACGACCTTACGGTACGGCCGAGCTCCGCGAAGCTCAATGCCGTCCGTGAACAGCTTGCAACCGAAGCCGGTGGCGAGAACGTCACGCTCGATTTTGAAAACGACACGGCATTCCTCCGCGGCACGGTGAAGGATATGGTGACCGCCACGCGCGCGGCTACTATCGCCGGCACGCTGGGCAAAGTGGTCAATCTGCTGTACGTCGACGTGCCGCCCGTGGAAGCACAGATCCTGCTGAAAGTGCGATTTCTGAACGTAGAACGCTCCGCGTCCCGTCAACTGGGTATGAACCTCCTGAGCGCGACGGGGCAGTTAACGGGTTCAAACACTGCCACAGGGCAGTTCACTCTCGGCGACGTGATCAATCTGCTGCTGTTTCGGAAGGAATTCAATTTATCCGCCACGCTGACTGCGCTTGAAACTAATAACCTCGTCGAGATTCTGTCAGAGCCGAACGTGCTGGCGATCGATGGACAGCAGGCCAGTTTTCTGGCTGGCGGAGAATTTCCCTATCCAACGTCGCAGGGCGGGGCGGTTGCGGGCGCGGTCACGATTGCATTCCGCGAATTCGGCGTGCGGATTAAGTTTCTGCCGCACATCACACCGCGCGGGACGATTCGCCTCCACGTAGCTCCCGAGGTCAGCTCGCTCGACTACGCCAGTGGCGTGACGTTTCAGGGAGTGAACGTTCCGGGCCTGGACACAAGGAAGGTCGAAACAGAGGTAGAGCTAGAAAGCGGGCAGAGCTTCGCCATCGCGGGACTTCTGGACCAAAGAGTCACCGAGGCCCTGAGCAAGATTCCGGGAATCGGAGACATCCCGATTCTGGGGAAACTCTTTCAGACCAAGACTCGTACGCCCACCAACTCGGAGCTGCTGGTCATCATTACGCCGGAAATAGTGAAGCCGATACCGGCTGACTCGCCTCTCCCCGACCTGGCGCGGCCATCACCCTTTCTGAAAGGCGCGCCGCAGGACATGCCTGGCATGCCACGGACCCGGACCACCGGCCTGACGTCGGACTCCGAACCGGAAAGAACTGTCCCGATAGAGCGGCTGCTGAAGAACAGCGAGATCCAGGGTATGGCTCAGGCCACATCGCAGGCACAGTCTGCTTCAACCGCTCCCATCATGCCCGCGCCTATAGCCGCAACCGAACCCCAAGGCCCCGCGAAATGATTACGCTCTCCATGGCGATCGAGGACACGACGCTGTGGAATGAGGTACATTCCTGCCTGCACGGTGAACCGATTCACATCGGTTCCGAGCAGCAACAGGTTGGCGACTTGAGCGCTTTCATCTCCAGCCTGGAACGCTCGGCGCCCGACCTCGTACTGATCGATGTCAGCGTTGCCGGTCACACGCTGCAGGAAGTGATCGAGAAGCTTCGGTCGGCGGCGCCCGGCTCAATGATTGTGGCCCTGAACACGACCGGCGTCACCGGGCCGGTGCTGGAGTGCTTCCGCGCCGGCGCGGATGAGTACTTGTTTCCGCCACTCGCGGAAGGATTAAAGAAGGCGCTCGAGCGCAGGCAGAGAGAGCACAAAAAATCGGAAAGCGGAAGACCCGCCGGCAAAATCATCGCCTTCCTTTCGGCTAAGGGCGGATGCGGTGCGACTACTCTTGCCTGTCACGTGGCCATGGAACTGAGCCGCCTGAACCAGAGTGTGTTGCTGGCCGACCTCGATATCAACGCCGGAATGGTGGGGTTTCTGATGAAATCCGCCTCGCCCTATTCGATCACGGATGCATTGAACAATGTGCATCGGCTGGACGCCAGCTACTGGAAGGCGCTGATTTCGAACGGAATCCCCGGGCTCGAGGTGATTTCAGCTCCAACCGCTGTCGCTGCCAAACAGCAACCGAGGCCGGAGGACATCCGCCAGGTACTTGCGTTTGCGCGTACACAGTATCAATGGACCGTCGCCGATGCCGGCCGCGGAATCCGCGAATCGACGATGACCGTGATTGAAGCGGCGGACGAAACATGTCTCGTGACGACCCCCGAGATCCCGGCGCTGCACCAGACGAGGCAGATTCTTCAGAAGCTGCTCGATGGCGGCTACAAACAGGAACGCCTGCGGCTGATCGTTAACCGCGTCCCGAAGCGTTTGGGGACAAGGCCCGAAGAATTGCGGGAAATGCTGGGGGTACCTTTATACGCCGTGCTCCCCGAAGCCTATACGGAGCTCCATGAAGCTTATTCGCAAGGCCAGTTGCTGTCTCCCAAAACCGTGCTGGGCGAATGTATGGGGCGCCTTGCCAGAAAACTGGCGGGCGCGGAGCCGGCGAAAGCGAAACGCAAGGCACTCTTTTTTGGATAGGGCAGTTTTTGGATAAGGCAGATCGACTATGATGCAAACGGCCAACGGCGCGAGCCACACATTCGAGGCGATGCCGCCCATCCCGGCGATGTTGAACCGGCTCAACGGCGATCAACCGGCTCCGGAATATCAGGAGCTGAAATTCACGCTGCATCGTAAGCTCCTTGACCGTATTAATCTCGAAACTCTTTCCACGATGGCCGGCGAGCGCATGCGGGTGGAAGTCAGGGTGGCTGTCGCCAGATTGGTGGAGGAAGAGAAGACGCCTCTTAGTCTTGTCGAAAAAGATCGCGTCATCGACGAAATTCTCGACGAGGTCTTCGGCCTCGGACCGCTCGAACCTCTTCTCCAGGACCATACGATCTCCGACATCCTGGTGACAGGCCCCAAATTGGTCTACGTGGAGCGCGCCGGCAAGCTATACCGCACCCCGGTGGAGTTTAAAGACAACGCTCATCTGCTCCGCATTATCGAAAAAATCGTTTCGCGGGTCGGCAGGCGCGTGGATGAGTCATCGCCCATGGTGGATGCGCGCCTCCCGGACGGTTCCCGTGTCAACGCCGCCATTCCGCCGGTGGCGATCGACGGTCCGCTGCTTTCCATCCGGCGATTCGGACGCACGGCCCTCAAGGGCGAAGATCTGGTAGCGAAACTGGCGCTCACGGCAGGAATGCTGGAATTTCTGAAGGGTGCAGTCAAGGCCCGGCTGAACATCATCATCAGCGGCGGCACGGGATCCGGCAAGACTACGCTGCTGAATGCGCTCTCGGGATACATTCCGGAAGATGAACGCATCGTCACGATCGAAGACGCAGCCGAATTACGTTTGCAGCAGACTCACGTCGCGCGGATGGAAACCCGCCCCGCGAACATCGAAGGAAACGGGGCGATTCACATCAGGCAACTGGTGGTCAACGCGCTGCGAATGCGACCGGATCGCATCATCGTGGGCGAGTGCCGTTCCGACGAGGCGCTGGATATGCTCCAGGCCATGAATACAGGCCACGACGGGTCGCTCACAACCGTCCACGCTAATACTCCGCGCGATGCCGTGGGGCGGCTGGAAGTCATGGTCGGGATGGGCAACGCGAGCATGGGCGTGCGCTCGATTCGTCAACAAATCAGTTCGGCGGTGGATCTGTTCGTCCAGGTATCGCGGTTCAGCGACGGCACCCGGCGAGTCACGCATATTACAGAGGTGGTCGGAATGGAAGGCGATGTTATCACGCTCCAGGATGTGTTCGTATTCGAGAAGACCGGTATTAACGCGAAGGGAAGAGTCACGGGCCGCTTCAAGGCGACGGGGCTCCGTCCGCGTTCGACGGAACGAATGAAGGGCTGCGGCATTGAGTTCCCGCCCGAGATGTTCCAGACGGTAGTGGAAATTACGTAGCTGCGAGACACGGCGCAGGCCAAAGGCCTACTTTACGCCGATACGGAAGAGTAAGTTATGAAACTGATCATCATCGCCTTCATCTGTCTGTTTGTGCTGATGGTGATTTCCATTCATCTCGGAACCCGGTACCTGGAAACGCGGCGCAGGAAGCGTATCGCAGGGATGTTGCAGGTAGTCACGGCTGAGAGTGCGGTGGTCACGACCAGTCTTCTGAAGGACCAGGAGAATTCGGGCGACAGCTCTTCTCTCGGGCGGCTTTTCAAGTCGCTCGACGTAGTGCGCAGAACCGACGATATGATCCAGCAGGCGGCGTTATCGTGGTCCACGACGCGTCTGTTCAGAACGATGGCCATCATGGCGATGCCAGGCCTGTTGCTCGGCATCTTATTCCCTGTGATGCTCAACGCGCCCGTCAGTTCTGTGGTATTCGCCGCTGTGGGAGCCTCGCTGCCTTATTTCTACGTCCGCCGTTTGCGGAACAGCAGGATGGCCAAACTCGAAGCACAACTGCCCGATGCCATGGACTTTCTGTCGCGGTCGATGCGGGCGGGACACGCTTTTGTCATCAGCATCGGCATGGTGGGAGAGGACTTACCGGACCCGCTCGGACAGGAATTCCGTACGCTGTACAACGAACAGAATCTGGGCGCCTCGCTAAATTCCGCGTTTGCCAACTTAACGCGCCGGGTGCCACTGCTGGACATGCGATTCTTCGCATCCGCCGTTCTGCTGCAGAGGCAGACGGGCGGAAACCTCAGTGAGATTCTGGGGAGCCTGTCAGAAGTTATCCGCGAGCGATTCCGGCTGAGAGGACATGTGAAGGCTGTCAGCGCCCACGGCCGTATGACCGCGGGAATCCTAACGGCCCTTCCCGTTCTGACGGCGGGCGCACTTTTAATGGTGGCTCCCGGGTATCTGCAGGGAATGTTCAGCGACCCGGACGGCAAAAAGCTTGTTATGGGAGCCGTACTGGCGCAGGTGATTGGCAATTTCATCATCAGAAAAATTGTCAGGATCAAGGTCTGAAATGATTATTTTGACTATGATCGCGTTGTTTGCGGTCCTGATGGGGGGCATCTCCCTTTTTGGTTATCGCCGTTACGTGCGGCCTGCGAGGGTCCATGCGCAGCTCGGTGCCCCCGTGATCACGGCGAGTATCCAGCTGGAATTGAACAATCCGAAGGCCAAGGCTCCCGTCGCGATGTTGACCAGGATCGGCGGCATGTTGCCTACGGGAAAGAAAGATGCCGCGACGAAGCAGGCTTTAACGATGGCCGGCTACCGCTCGGAACATGCATTACAGATTTTCTACGGGGCAAGAATCGTGTCGGTCGCATTCGCGTTCCTGCTGGCGCTGGTGCTGCATGCAGGCGATGGTAATCCCATGATGCACATGTTGCTGCTGATTGGAGGCGCGGGCATCGGATGGCGTATTCCCGGTTTCGTGCTGAAGAAAAAGGTCGCGGGCCGCCAGGAGCGCCTGAAGTTGTCGTTGCCGGACGCGCTGGACCTGATCATCGTCTCGGTGGAAGCCGGCCTCGGGCTCGATCAGGCGATTCAGTTTGTGGCGGTTGAGCTGCACGATGCGCATCCGGAACTCTGCGACGAGTTGCAACTGCTGGGCCTGGAGATGCGCGCCGGACTCCGGCGGGCGGACGCCCTGCGAGTATTCGCCGAGCGGACCGGTGAGGAAGAGATCCAAAGGCTTGTCGCGATTCTGGTGCAAAACGACCGGTTCGGCACCAGCATGGCGGAGTCGTTGCGGACCCATTCGAAATTTTTGCGTACGCGCCGAAAGCAGGACGCGGAGGAACGCGCCGCCAAAGTCGGCGTGAAGCTCGTATTTCCGATTTTCATTTTCATCATGCCTTCGATGATGATCGTGGCAGCCGGGCCTGGCCTGCTGCAGGTCTTTAAGTATCTGTTCCCGATGATGAAACAGATTCATTAAAACGAATAGGCCGCCGGAAGCGGCCCGAAAATACGATGAGGAACTTAACGCTCCGCGACTGTTCCTTATTAAGAAAGGAGAATACAATGGGCCAAATTATTGAAACCGCGCTGTTGATGGTAGCGACCGGAGTACTGGTATTTTTTCTCGTACACCGCCGCAGACGTAAGGGGTTATAGCTGCCTGGTATTGCGGTTTCGCGGGGACACGCAGCGATATAGCCGCGTTCGTACGTGGCTGCTATAACGCGGCGATAGCCACGTGTCCCCCGAATCCACTTTTCGGACAAGATGTCTCGGCGCACGCACTCTTTCGCGGAAACAGTCAGTGCAACTCTCAGCGGATCAGGGAACTCCCTTGTGTTTCCAGCCATATGAGCCCGGGCAGCCAAATGCATATTTGAATCACAAGCGAAGCAGATGAACACAACTTTCTTTGTACTCCTGGAAATCTGGAATATGGCAGGTGTTTGCCTGGTCCTGTTGGTGCGACGGCACCGCAAACGCCTTGAGGCCGGCTATGTCTGGTAATTTATGGCGAACTCAAGTCTCATTACGCGGCAGAATCCGGACGGAGGCTGGCCTTACCGGGTCGGCGCTTCCTGGACGGAGCCAACCGCTCTCGCACTTCTCGCCCAGACCGTCTCACAAGACAAAGACGAGAGTTACGAGAGCGGACTCCGGTGGCTGCGAGCCGTTCAGCGTCCGGATGGCGGCTGGCCACCCCGGCTATCGGTGGACCAGAGCATCTGGGTGACCTCTTTCGTTTTGCTGTTGCCCGCTCAGGATCTGGGCGAAAAGGCCTATTCCCGTGGAATGGAGTGGCTTCTCCGGCAGACGGGTGAAGAGAGCACATTCGCCTACAGGGCGAGGGAGTTTCTATTGGGACAAAGCGCTCCGGCGGACCAGGCCGATGCGGGATGGCCGTGGTTTCCCGGCGCTGCCGCGTGGGTATTTCCGACGGCGGCGGCTATCCTCGCCCTGCGGAAATCAGTAGCGACACCCGCAGTATTGGCGCGGATGGAAACAGGCCGACGCTTTCTTCTGGCGCGTATGTGCGCCGATGGAGGCTGGAATCACGGTTCGACACATGCGTTGGGCTATGAGTCGGGGTCATACCCGGAGACAACAGGCATGGCGCTTCTGGCTCTGAAAGGCATTCCGGACGCCAGGCTGCGGCGTTCCTTTGAGACAGCCCGCCGCGAACTTGGCGAAAGCCGTTCCGCGGAAGGCGTGAGTTGGCTGGAACTCGGTTTGGGCGCGCACGGAGCACCCTTCATCCCGCGAGATTCTCAGACTCTGCAATACCGCGATGTGCGGGACACCGCGCTTGGAATACTGGCCCGTTCGGCAGCGCAGGGAAGGAGCGTATTTCTTTGAAGCCTGGGTTGCTTAGTCGAAGAAGTGTCATCGCGGCCGGGGCTGTCACGCTCGCCGGGTGCGCCAGAACGCGGAGATCGGGCGACGTACGCCGTGGCGAAGAATCTTTGGTTTCGATCGTCCGTCAACCCGGTTACACGCAGGACCTGTACGACACGGTTCGGCGTATATTGGCCGACCAGCGCCTGGATGTGCGCGGCAAGAGCGTGGTCCTCAAACCCAATCTGGTGGAGTTTGAGCCCGGGAGCGTGATTAACACCAACCCGATGCTGGTGCATGCGGCGCTCGAAGCGTTCAGGGGCATGGGCGCGGCCAGCGTGCGTATCGCCGAAGGTCCGGGGCATCGCCGCGGAACGCTCGACCTGGCCGACGCCGCGGGTTATTTCAAAATCATTCCCGGCTTTGACGACCTGTTTACCGATCTCAATCTGGACGATGTGTCACTGGTCAGGTTCGCGGATCCGGTTTCGCGATTGAAGAGTCTCTATTTGCCGCAAACGGCGCTCGGCTGCGATTTGCTGGTATCGATGCCCAAGATGAAAACGCACCATTGGGCCGTGGCGACGTTATCGATGAAAAATCTGTTCGGAGTGGTCCCTGGCGGGGTGTATGGCTGGCCCAAGAACGTGCTGCACTGGGCGGGAATAGCGCAGTGCATCACCGATATCAACAAAGTATTTCCCCGGACCTTCGCGCTCGTGGATGGAGTTGTCGGAATGGAAGGCAATGGTCCGATCCAGGGAACCGCTAAGGCCGCAGGTGTCATTGTGGCGGGAAAAGACGCAGCCGCAGTGGACGCTACGTGTTGCCGCATCATGCGAATCGATCCGTTGCATATCGAGTACCTGCGACTGTCGCGCAACGACGCGGAGCTTGCGGAAAGCGCAATCCGGCAGACAGGCGAGACGATCGCCAGCGTCGGTAGCCCGTTTGAATTGCTGCCGCAGTTTCGGTCGGCACGGCTCTAACGGGCTGACGAAAAGGCCACGGCAAATGGCCACGGATGAACACAGATGAACACGGATAAGGCAAGAACAAACTCCTTTCGAACGCCTGTTCTGATTGCCGTGCTGTGTGCCCTGGGCGCGATTTCAGCGGCCGGACAGGGTTATCACCACGGGACAGCCGAAGCTGTCATTACATCCGCCGATAACATTGTTGCGGCCATCGACAGCAAAGAAGTCGGTCAAGCGTACCTGAGCGATGGAACCTCCGTGACGGAGGATCGGATCTCGTGCAAAGTCAGGCGGATTGGTCCGTACTACGTTTTGATAGCGGGCATTACGCGCGCCGCCGATGGCTTCGATGCGTCGCGCGAAGCTGTACGGCTGTATCGGGATGGCGACAGCCTGGATGTTTTCGCCGCGAGGCTCAGCGATGAGCTGCCAAACCGCCTCACCCCCATACTCGACGCGCTGCGCGCCGCTAACGGAGCGGCATTCGACGGGTCTTTTCGGAATCAGGACGTACTTGAGTTGACGCTACTGGGAGTGGAAGGGAACCAGCCGCGAGTTGTCATCGTGGCGTTTCACGCTTCGCAATCGGGGGCCGGACGGGTTGCCATCGACTCGCGTCTGATGAGCTGCCCCGGTAATTGCAGAGATCCGAATTCCGTCTACCTTGCGGGCATGCACAATGAGGCGGAGGGTTATCTCTATAACAATCCCGAGATCGCCGGAGACACGAGCACGAACAGTGCGCTACAGCTGATTGGACTCGAATATACGAGCCATCCCGAGGTGGTCGGCGGCCCGGCATCGGTCGTCCGCGTCACCAGGGGTGGAGCGGTGCTGGAGCAGGCGGGCGCGTGCGCCGACGATGCCGGGCTGCCGCGTCTTGAGGCCCAACTGGATCGGGCAATCGCAGCCGTTGCGGATGTTGTGGTGGATGAGGATGTGGAGCAGTATTCGAAGCGAGGCCGGAGACTGCATTCGAATGCGATCCACGGGGACGTGCGCGTCATCGGCGGCAACGAAGAGTACACCTGGGCGGGTCGCGATGCGGGCGGGGGCCATCTTCCGGAACCCTGGTGTGGGGGTGAACTGGCGACCATGATGCGCGTCACAAGCCTGGAGCTTGGGCGGGCGCAAGGGGCACTTTCCATGGAGACGTCCGCTGCAACGGAACCGGCGCTGGTGGTCGCTTTTCATGCCACCGCCGCCGAACGGTATTGGCAACTGGTGGTGGCTTCCCGAACTTATCCTCTGGCGTTCGATGGCAGGGCGTGGTTTTCGCAAGCCACCGGAAAGCTACTTCGAATTCATTGGGAAGCCACGGACCTCCTGCTTCCCGCGAGCGCGGGGATCACAAGAATCGAGTGGGATGAAACGTTTTCCAACAGCGACATCGCGGGGCATTCCGTTCTGACGCCGAACACCGCCGTCTATCGCGTCCATTATTCCTGGAAGGCAGACCGCAGCGACTGGACGGAGACGCGTTTTTCCGGCTTTCGCCGGTTTGGGGCGACCGAGATTCTGCAGTTCGGACAGGTCGGATTTCCCGACACTCCCCCGGAGTCGTGACTCAAACGCCGCGGTTGGAGAGGCTCCCCGGAGCAGTTTCGGAATTATCGTAAACCTGAGGTGCAGCGATAGCCACGTTTTCCCATAGCTATCGGGACGCGGCGAATCGCCGCGAAGCCGAGCTTCGCCCGGCCGTACAGATTACCAACCTGTACCTACATCGGCCGGTCTTGCCGTGCGCATGAGGTCTATAGAATCGGTGAAATTGCTCTAACTGCACTCTTTCCCGTCCGGATACATGAGCCGGGCAACCAAAGCCCGCAGCTGTGAAGCAACGAACGGTTTGGGGAGAAAGTGCCATTGGCTGTTCAAGACAACCATATCCCAGGGGAAGCCGGACATTATCAGCACGATTAGCTTTGGACGGTCGAGGGTCATCGCTGTGGCGAGTTCGATGCCGGACATTCCGGACATCTGGAAGCCTGTGAGAAGAAGGTGTATCTCGCCTTTGAATTCTCCGGATTGCCGAAGGGCCTCTGGCCCGCTGTCGGCTGTCAGAACGGTGTAGCGGCCGCCATGCGCAAGCAGGTCTGCGAGTAATTGGCGCACCAGTACAGGGCCATCGACAACAAGAATCGTTCTCCCGGTCTCAGGCGGACCAGCTGTCTTTTCCAATGGTAAGTCTCTCTGTTTCCGGCAACTCCACAGAGAGGTGACGGACCATTTCAATCAAAGAGACCGCGTTCGATGGAAAGGGAACAACGTCATCATCGCATGTTCCGCAGGCATCCGCGCGCCGGACAGTACTATAACTATTCTTCGTTAAAGGTGAGACCTGCCGGACGTTTCGCGCGCCATCATCCGCATCGCTGCATGTTATTCGGAGGGCTTCGTCGCGGCAAATCTGGATTTCTTATCGGGAGACACAAGTCCGACAACTAAGGTCCGCAGCTGTGAAGCGATGAAGGGCTTGGGGAGAAAGTGCCAGCCCTCATTCAGGACCAGCATCCCCGCGGGGAAGCCGGACACCATCAGCACTTTCAGTTTTGGCCGGTCGACCGTCATCGCTGTGGCAAGCTCGATGCCGGTCATTCCGGCCATCTGGAAGTCTGTCAGAAGAAGGTGTATCTCGCCCTCAAATTCTCTCGATTGCTGAAGGCCCTGCGCGCCGCTCTCAGCGGCCAGAACGTTGTAGCCGTCACCATGAGCGAGCACGTCAAGGAGTAACTGCCGCACGAGTACATCGCCGTCAACCACAAGAATCGTTTTTTTGCTTTCAGGGGATACGGGTCTCTCTTCCAATTGCGCCTCTCTCTGTTCCCGGTAAGCAGGTGGCGGGCCGTTTCGATCGAAAAGACCGCGATCTGTGGGAGGAGAACTGATTTATTAACTCATTTGTTGACACGCCATCGATTCCCGCGGTATCACGGCTACGCTTTGTCCAGAACTTCCCGGATCTTGCCGATCAGACCCACCGGGGTGAAGGGTTTTTGGATAAAAGGGACGCCCGGATCAAGACCCGGCCAGCCCGCCACCGCCTCGCCCGCGTAGCCGGACATGTAGAGCACCTTCAGGCTTTGATTCAACCGCATGAGTGAATCGACCATGGCGGGCCCGTTCATCCCCGGCATAACCATGTCGGCGAGGACCAGTTCGACCTTGCCTTCCTGCTGCTCGCAGATGCGCAAAGCGTCGCCGGCATCGCGTGCAATCCGAACGTCATAGCCTCCGTTGTGAAGGACAGTGCCGATTAACTGACGCAACGCAGCTTCGTCTTCCACGACCAGGATCGTCTCTGAGCCGGACCGTGCGGTGAGAGGTATTGCGGGCACCGCCGGGCTGACCTCTAAATCGGTTCTTTCCTCAGTTTGTACGATGCAGGGAAGAAGAATCTCAAACCTGGCGCCTTGCCCCGGTTCGCTGAAGACATGAATATCTCCGCCATTCTGCTTCACGATCCCGTACACGATGGAAAGTCCCAGGCCGGTTCCCTTGCCCCACTCTTTCGTCGTATAGAAGGGCTCAAAAATCCGGGCCTCGGTGGAGTCATCCATCCCGCATCCCGTGTCAGTCACAGCGATCATTACGCAGGTCCCGAGGGTTCCGACCAGAACTCCGGCCACGTCAAGTGCATCCAGGATGACGTTTCTCGTCTCGATCGTAATTCTCCCACCGAGTGGCATGGAGCCTTTGGCATTCACGACCAGATTCGTCAGGATTTGTTCGATCTGGCCCTGATCGGCTTTTATCGACCCCAGCCCGGCGCCCAGCGTAACGATGAGTTCAATATCGTCACCAACACTCCGGCGAAGCATGTGCACGCTGCTTTCCACAATTGCGTTCACATCCAGCACTTCGGGATGGACGACCTGCTTACGTCCGAAAGCAAGGAGTTGCCGGGTGAGGGCGGAAGCGAGTTCCGAGGCTTTTTTCACCTGGCCTATCTTTTCCGCGATGAGAGGGGTGGGCGCATCGTCACTCAGAATCAGATCGGAATACCCGATGATGACGGTCAGCATGTTGTTAAAGTCATGCGCCAGGCCGCCCGCGAGGACGCCGACCGCCTCCATTTTCTGCGACTGGCGAAGCTGGTGTTCCAGCTTCTGACGCTCGGTGATATCGCGGGCTATACCTTCGATGGCGACCAGCCGTCCGTCGGAATCTTCCACGCGCGTATTGCGTTGTTCGATCCAGATTGTATTCCCATCCCGGTTGATGCAACGCAAAGTGACCGTGCTTCCGTTCTGAAAGTCGCCGCGAAGCACAGCCTCCTTGAGAAGACGGTCGTCAGGATGAACTATGTTGAGGATTAACTCCGGGTCGGCATAGTACTCATCGGGAGTGTAGCCCATCGTCGATGCAAATGCCGGGTTTACATAAGCAACGTGCGGCTGTGGATGCAATTCGTAGCGGATAATAATATCCGCCGCGTGCTCAGACAGGCTACGGTAACGCTGTTCGGCGGCCTGCAATTGTTCGAGCAGCGCGGCGGCCTGGAGCGCCGATGCCGCTGCGCCGGCCAGAATATTCATGGCTTTGATCTGCTCGGGAGAAATCGGCCGCCCGGGGTTCTTCGGCGTGAAATTGAGAATACCGATGAACCTGTCGCCCGACAGCATCGCTACGGAAACGCTGCCGGGAAGGTGAAAAAGTCCCAGCGGCAATGAGGCTTCCATATCGGCGAGTTCGTTCAGCCGGGAAACGCGCTTGAGGCTGCGCTCCACCCAGCGTGAAATAACCCGGCTGAAGGGAATATGAGTCCCCTCGTCCCGCGCGGCGTTATCGCCACGCGAGACCGCCAGCCTGAGCGCCTCTCCGTCAGCGGCCGGCACCAGGATGGCGACCGCGCCGACCTGGGCGTGGCCCATCGCGGCATCGGCGACTTTCTGCAAAACGGCATCGAAACCCAGCGTCAACTGGATGACCATGCTCAGTTCGTAAATCCCGACCGCCTGCTGCAGATGGATGTTTTCGAGGCGGAGGCGCCGTACGGCGAGCGCGCGCGAGAGCACAGGCAGGACGGCACGAAGAGCAAAGGGCTTCACGATATAGTCGAGTGCCGTCGCCTCCACGGTTTCTCCGTCATTATCGATGGCGTCCGGCCCGACCATGATGATCCCGACCAGATCCGAATCGATTTCACGGGCCGCGCGCACGAACTCGATCCCGCCCATTTCCGGCAAATGCAGATCGGTGAGCAGCAGATCAAATGTCTGTTCACGGAGTCGCGCCAGGGCGGCCGCTGGCGAGGTAAAGCAGCTGGTCGTATAGCCCGCGGGCTCGAGGTGACCGCACAGGATTTCCATCTGTGCCGGGTCATCATCCACGATGAGTAATTTAGACGTTGACATAACTGCGCCGATCTGAAACCTTCCCGGGAAGGTTTGGTTGTCAGATCCCATTGCGATTCGCGGATCCGGCAACATAGATTCCATACTTCAACGATACATGGTTTTTGATGGACTGTATGCGGATTAAATAAAGGACTTCGCTCGATGTAGCACAGAAACGTGCCTGGTTTTCGGGAAATGTCTCAAATTGAGGCACAACCCAGTCATGCAGAGTTTGTAAGTCATTCCAGTGCACCAAAATGCGGGTGGTCCGCGAATTGCCATCTCAAGTCGAGATACCCGATTCACACTGAGTCAGGCGGACGCGCGCACAGCCTCACATACCATTCAGGGACGCCGGCAAGCCGTAACCGGCGGATTTAACGTTAAAAGGATTTTTTATCATGATCAAAAAGACTGTGACGGTACTGCTGATCGAAGACAGCGCGGAATACGCCGAGCTGGTTTCGCGATGGCTTACTCCCAAAGACGACATCGAGTTTGTGGTCATCTGGGCCGATTCGTTGCGGGAAGGCCTGAGTCGCCTGAAAAAGGGAAACATCGACGCGATTCTGCTCGATCTTGGACTTCCGGACAGCCACGGCCTTGAGACATTTACAGCGGCGAAGATGCAGGCTGCGGGGGTTCCCATCCTTATACTCAGCGGGACCGACACGGAATCGCGCGCGCTGCAAATGATTCAGCAGGGCGCCGAAGACTACTACATCATGAAGAGCACGTGCGACGGCGACCTTCTTGTGAAGGCTTTGCGCTACGCCGTCGGGAGATCCAGTCAAAGAATCTCCGAAGGTCCGGCGCCGGATCAGGGCACCGTGATTGGAGTGATGGGGGCCAAAGGAGGCGTGGGCGTCACTACCTTTGCCTGCAATCTCGCGCTCGAACTGCGCCTGCAGACCGATCAGCGCGCCCTTGTGGCGGACCTCGACGTGAATGCCGGCCTCGTCAGCTTTCTGATGAGGACCGAATCGGAATCGTCGATTCTCGACGCAGTCGCGAACCTTCATCGTCTCGATCATTCGTTCTGGAACGGCATTGTGGCGCACGGCCCCGGGGGAGTTGACATCATGCCGTCACCCAACCTGCTGGGAGTCGACAGCGCGGATATTGGCAAAATTCGGGATGTGTTCGCCGCGATCCGAACATTCTATCGCTGGACGGTGCTTGATCTGGGGCGAGTGGCCAGTCTCTCTCTGAGCCTCCTCGAAAAAGTGAGCGAACTGTATCTGGTGACGACGCTTGCCGTGCCCGCCCTTCACGAGGCCAAAAGGACTATCGGCGTCCTAAGGCGAGCGGGGCTTGAACCGGAACGCCTTCGGCTCATTGTCAATCAGGCCGGGCCGGAGGAGTTTTCCGGAAATGAACCGGGCTATCTGTTCGGCGTCCCTGTGTACGCAAAATTGCCGGGTGCGGCAAGGGAAATGGACGAAGCGTGCACCAAGGGACAAGTCCTCGGCGCGAACAGCGATTATCGAGTGCAGGTTGCCGACGTAGCGCGGAGAATTGCTGTGCTTCCAAAGATGACGCACAGTGCGCAGGGTGGGCACTTGCGGTCATTTGCGGATAAGTTCCGGAAGAATGGCAAGGACGTCGCCATGGCGACGCACGCTTAACACCAATGATGACCATCACAAGCAGCGTTCAGCCTCAACTCGCGCCGGGTATAAACATGGAGATGTCCTTTGCCTCCGAAAGGCGTGCCGAACGGTGAACGAGACTATCGCGATTCCGCCGGCCGACGGTCCGTGCCACACCAGCGACGCCATCACCGAAGTCCGGCGTGAAGCTGCCCTCCTCAAGACAGGGGCGCTGCAGAACGCTATTCTCAGCAGCGCTAATTTCTCGAGTATTGCCACCGACGAGAAGGGCGTCATTCAATTGTTCAACGTCGGCGCCGAGCGCATGCTGGGCTACACGGCCGCTGAGGTGGTGGACAAGATCACTCCCGCCGATATTTCCGATCCGCAGGAGGTCATCGCACGCGCCAGGTCGCTGAGCCTCGAACTGGCGACCCCCATCATGCCGGGCTTTGAGGCTCTGGTCTTCAAGGCCTCGCGTGGCATCGAAGACATTTACGAATTGACGTACATCCGTAAAGATGGCACTCGTTTTCCGGCTGTCGTGTCGGTTACAGCGCTGCGCGACGATTTCGGCGGAATCATCGGCTATCTGTTGATTGGCACGGACAACACGGCACGGAAACACGCGGAAGAAGCGCTGCTGAAGGCCGGAGCGCTGCAGAACGCGATTTTTGAGAGCGCAAACTTCTCGTGCATCGCTACCGACGAAAAAGGCGTGATTCAGTTATTCAACGTCGGGGCCGAGCGTATGCTGGGCTACACGGCCACTGAGGTTGTGAATACGCTCAGCGCGACCAGCCTTCACGATCCGCAGGAAGTGATCGCGCGCGCCAAAGCGCTCAGCGCGGAGTTCGCCACTCCGATCGCGCCGGGCTTTGAGGCCATGGTGTTTAAGGCCGCACGCGGGATCGAGGACATCTACGAACTAACCAAGATCCGCAAGGACGGGAGCCGTTTGTCCGCGGTGGTATCGATTACGGCATTGCGCAACGCGCAGGGAGGCATCATCGGCTACCTCCTGATTGGCAGCGACAATACCGCGCGTCTTCAGATTGAAGAGGAACGGTTGCGGCTTGATCAGCAGCTGCGCGACCAGCAGTTCTATACCCGCTCTTTGATTGAATCCAACATCGACGCGCTCATGGCGACCGATCCGCGCGGCATCATCACCGACGTCAACAAGCAGACGGAGGCGCTGACCGGGTGCACGCGGGACGAACTGATCGGCGCGCCGTTCAGGAACTATTTTACGGATTCAGTTCGGGCGGAAGCGGGCATCAACCAGGTGCTGAGCGAAGGCAAGGTCACCAACTACGAACTTACGGCGCGCGCCAGGGATGGCAAGTTGACCGTAGTGTCCTACAACGCGACGACCTTTCACGACCGGAACCGGAATCTGCGCGGGGTATTCGCCGCGGCCCGCGACGTTACGGAACGCAAATTGTTCGAGCGCACACTCCAGGAAACGAACGCGGAGCTGGAGCGAGCCAAGGCGGCGGCGGAAAGCGCCAACCGAGCAAAATCCGTTTTCCTGTCCAGCATGAGCCACGAGATTCGCACGCCGATGAACGCCATTCTGGGCATGGCCGACATGCTTTGGGAATCCCGGCTTGACGCGGAGCAGATGCAGTATGTGGACGTTTTCCGCCGTGCCGGCGCCAGTCTTCTTGTGCTCATCAACGATATTCTCGATTTGTCGAAGATTGAGTCAGGACACCTTGAGCTGGAGAGCGTCGGGTTCGATCTCGAAGAGGTCGTGAATCAGGCGATCGAGCTGACCGCGGTGAAGGCGCGAGCCAAGGGCATCCTGCTCATTTCCCGGCTTGTGCCGGGCCTTGTGACGGCGCTGACAGGCGATCCCATGAGATTGAGGCAGGTGCTGATCAACCTCCTGGGGAACGCAATCAAGTTCACCGAAACGGGCGAGGTCGTGCTGGCAGTCCGGAACGAGGAATCCGGCAAGGCCGGCGAGATCGCGTTTGCCGTCTCCGACACCGGAATCGGAATTGCGCCGGAGAAGCTGGAAACGATCTTCGACGACTTTACGCAGGCGGATGCCTCCACCACACGCAGCTATGGAGGTACCGGCCTGGGGCTGGGAATCAGCCGGAGGATTGTCGCCGCCATGGGCGGAAGTCTTACCGCGGCCAGTACCGTGGGGAAGGGAAGTACGTTCCGCTTTACGGCTCAGTTTGTTCCGGCGCCGGAGAGGGCGCAGGAGGCTCAGGTTGTGCATGAGGATCTTCTTGGCAAACGGGTTCTCCTGATCGACGACAACGCGACCAGTTGTTTCATCCTGCGCGAAACGCTGGAAGGCTGGGGTCTGCACAGCGACACGTTCCGATTGCCGAGGGAAGCACTGACTCATCTTCGCGAGGAGATGGACGGCGATGAACCGTATTCTCTGGCGATCGTCGATCACTGCATGCCCCAGATGGGGGGCTTCGAGACCGCGGCCGAAATCAGGCGAATCGCCCGGAAGCTGCCAATTGTGATGCTCAGTTCGGAGGCTAACCCAGGGGATGCCGCGCGCCGCGTGGAAGCCGACTTGTCGGGCTATGCCGTTAAGCCGGTGGCGCGCACCCAGTTACTTCGTTTGATCTCGGATGCCACGGCGGTCCGGGAGTATCCCCGACTGCTCCCGGCCGGAAGCGTTGGCCTCAGGGAAACGGAACCCGCCATGGCGGCCAGACTGCTTGTTGCGGAGGATTCGCCGGATAATCGCCTGCTGGTTCAGGTATACCTGAAGGGCAGCCCCTATCACCTGACCTTCGCAGAGGACGGCAAGGCTGCTGTGGATCAGTTTGCAGGTTCGGACTTCGATCTAATCCTGATGGACGTGCGGATGCCGGTGATGGACGGTTTGGGCGCGACCCGCGCCATACGCGCAATCGAGCGGGAGCGGGGGGCGGATCCGATTCCAATCATTGCGCTCACGGCAAATGCCAGTTCGCAGGATATCGAGAGAAGCGGCGTGGCCGGATGCAACGCTCACCTGTCCAAACCGATCTCGAAGTTCGAACTCCTCCGGACCATCGAGAAATTCAGGCGGCTGCCAAAATCGGCCGCCACGGCGCAACCGAAACTGCCCGAACCCATCAGGATCGAGATGCCTGCGGGCCTGGAGGACATTGTTCCCGGATACCTTGCGAACCGCAAGAGAGAAATCCCCGAAATGATCGACCTTCTTGCCGCATCGGATTACCAGCGCGTTTCGGTTTTGGGCCATAACCTCAAGGGCTCAGCCCGGGGGTACGGATTTCCAGACCTCATCCCGGTGGGTCTTGCGCTGGAACAGGCCGCCGACCGGAAGGACTGCGGAACTCTGCGCACACAGATCGCCGACCTTGGCAAATATCTGGATCGCGTGCAATTAGTTGCGCCGGTCGTTCCATAAAACCGGGCTCTTTGAATCCGGCAACCCGGAATTCAGTTATGAAGTCATTTATTAAAACTAAAGGCTCGACACTGGTATATCATTAAGCTGCTGGTCCCCGGAAATTAGTCCATAGGTGCCCCGACGCCCGTCAAGCTTATTACTGTCGACGACGATCCACTCGTCCTCGATTTCATAGAGAGCGCCCTCGCCCAGCCGGATCTCCAGATTTTCCGGTCCGCCGATCCGGCTGCCGGCTGGGAGCTCATTCGCCATATACATCCGGATATTGTGATCCTGGATCTGTTAATGCCCGAAATCAGCGGGATGGAGCTGCTCGAACGAATCGTCGAATGGGATGCCGCGATTGACGTTGTTCTTCTTTCGAGCGAGTATTCGACCGAGCGAGCCGTGGAAGCAATTCGAAAAGGCGCATGCGATTACCTGACTAAGCCGATCCCGATCGCGTTATTGAGGGAACGTATCGGCGCCCTGATCGCGCTGGCGCATAAGCGGGCGCGGGCGGATGAGCTTGCAAGCGAGATGCTGCAGACTAGCCGCTTCGATGAGATGGTGGGCGGGAGCCCGCTGATGCTGGAAGTTTACTCGCGAATCCGGCGCATGGGGCCGCATTTCCGCATCGCGCTGGTTTCGGGAGCCACCGGGACGGGTAAAGAGCTGGTTGCGCGCGCCCTGCACAAATACAGTCCTGTGAACAACAAGCCGTTCGTGGTCTGTAACTGCGCCGCTATCGTCGAGACGCTGTTCGAAAGCGAATTGTTCGGGTATGTCAAGGGAGCGTTCACGGGCGCGTTGCAGGATCGCGCGGGACTGTTCGAGGCAGCCAACGGAGGCACCTTGTTCATGGATGAGATCGGAGAAATTCCGCTCCACCTGCAAAGTAAATTATTGCGGGTCCTGCAGAACAATGAGGTGCAGCGCGTGGGTTCGCATGCTCCGCGAAAGATAGACGTCAGAGTCATCGCCGCAACAAACAGAGATTTGCGTGAAATGGCAGGTAAAAAACTGTTTCGCGAGGATCTTTTTTATCGGCTTTCCATGCTGGAGGTCAAACTTCCCACGCTGGCGGAGCGTAAAGAAGATCTGCCCCTGCTGCAAAAGTATTTTCTGGATCTGTTTGCCGTACAGCTGGGAAAGAGCGTCAAGGGGCTCACGCGGCGGGCGCAGTCGACCGTGTCACGATATTTCTGGCCAGGAAATGTCCGCGAACTTCAGAATGTGCTCGGGCACGCCTGCATGATGGCGGAGGGGGACCTGATCGACATCCCGGATCTGCCGGAATATCTGCATACACGGGAGTCTTCGCACGAGGGTCAGGGCCTGCTCACGCTGGAAGAGGTGGAGAAGCGGCATGTTCATGCGATTCTCACTCAGGTCGGGGGTAACAAACAAGAGGCGGCGGAGATCCTGGGAATCAGCCGAGCCACTATTTACCGAATCCTCAGTCAGAAAGACGGCGAATGACGCGCGACATGCATCCCTGCGATAGGCCGCCCGCTCAGGCCATGAAGTGCCTGCGCTCTACCCACTGCAATGCCGGAACTCCGAAAACAGGCGCGGTATGTTTCGCGCGAATGTTGGCAGCCTCTTCGGCGCAGAACGTACACGGGCCTCCGCCCGGTCGCTTGTAATCGTGGAAACTGCGGACCCATCCACAGGCTTCGCCGGTCAGCGACGCTACGCAGACGTTGAGATCGTCGCAGCCGCAAACAACGCAGACGATTGGCGGGCCACGCAGATCATGAGCAAGCGAATTCACGGCGGGATACCGAGCTTCAGCTTCGATAATCCTCACGGTCGCCGCCAGGCCCGTGTTTGCCGATTGCTCAATTGACGGGCTCTCCGAAAACAGCGCACGATCTGTCTGCGTCACGCCGCTGGGTCTGATGTTTCTGAACCCATTGCCGCCGCACGTCGCGGCCCGTGCGCCGAATGCGGACACCACAGCCGCACCGCGTCGCGACGCAGGCGAGTGCCCCTTGAAGGATCTGCCATCGGAGGCGGCCATGATCGCCGTTGCCGGGTCAAGCTCCTCCGACAGTTTTAGCATGGCTTGAAAAGATGCCGATACTCTCACTCCCAATACCGCCATGCCTGCGACGGACAGGCCAAAGACCGCGATCTGCACGAGATGGCCGCGGAGGAGGCTGCGGACCCGGCTCGCTGTTCTATGGTGCGAAGCCTGCTGACCCCGCCGGTTCAGCCCGCGTAAGTCGGGGGAGAGGTGTGTCTGAACGCCGAAAAAAATATGGCGTTTTGGCCGACTATCCCCCCACAGGTACCCTCAAACGGCCCGTTGAATCGTCCGCAAATAACATTGCAAGGGGAAGACCTGCTCGCCGGAGTTACTTTTTCAGCAGCCTGCTAAAGCCCAATTTGCCCCGTTGAACATTTGCGTGTTTGTGCGCGAGCTTTGCTGCGCCTGAGAGGTTACTCGCTCGTTGCGTCAACCGGCGGATTCGCCAGGAACCGGTATCCCAATGCCCGCACCGTCAGCAGATGTCGCGGATTCTTCGCGTCTTCCTCGATATAGCGCCGCAGGCGAACCATAAAATTGTCGATCGCGCGCGTGTCCGTGTCTTCGTGCAGACCCCAGACTTCCGCCAGCATCGCCTTGCGCGATACGGTCTGTCCTTCATGGCGTATCAGGTATCGAAGCAGATTGGCTTCCATGAGCGTCAATGGAAACACGTCGCCCCGTACCCGCAGTTCCAATTGCCCGAAGTCAACCGACTTATCGCCGAACGCATACGCATCCGGCGGCGCCGCCGGGGTCTGCGTCGTCGCCCGCGCCCATTCCCCGCGCCGCAGAAGACCTTTGATCCTCGCCATCAGAATCGCCAGATCGAACGGCTTCGGCAGATAATCGTCCGCGCCCGCGGCGAAACCCCTCAGGACGTCCTGCGGCTGGCCGCGCGCCGTCAGCATCAGCGTTGGCACAAACTGTCCGGCCTGCCGCATCGCCGATATCACGGCGAAACCATCGATGCCCGGCAGCATAACATCGAGGACAACCACATCGAACGCCACCGCCTTCGAAAGCAGCAGTTCCAGTGCCGCCTCGCCCGTTTCCGCGATTTGCACCTCATAGCCTTCGGCTTCGAGGTTGAAACGGAGACCGTCCGCCAGATGTTGTTCATCCTCGACGACGAGTATTCGCGTCATGCCCGGTCACCCCGTGCGGCCGGAAACTGCAAAACAAACGTACTGCCGCGTCCGGGGCCTTCGCTCTCAGCCCACGCCTGTCCGCCATGCCGCCGCGCCACCGCGCGCACAATGTACAGGCCGAGACCTGTCCCCTTTACCCGTGTCGCCAATTGTCCCGGCACCCGGTAGAAGCGCTTGAAAATCCGTTTGAGTTCGGCCGGCGGAATGCCCGGCCCCTGATCCGTGACTCGCAGCGTGACATACCGGCTATCGGCCAGCGACGTCTTCACCGTAACGTCCACATGGCTGCCGGAATACTTCACCGCGTTGTCGATCAGATTCGAAACCGCGGCCTGCACTTCGTCGAGGTCGCCGAGGATCGTCACCGGAGCCGCGCTGCCGTCCCCTTCATAGCGAATACTACCGGCCGGAACTCCATAGAGTTTGCCTGCCCTGTCGATGCAGGTATCGATCAGGGAGCCGAGATCGATCGGTGCAATGTTCAGCCGGCGCCGCGACGGACCGACCCGTCCGGTACGCAAAACCTGCTCGATGGTGGACAGCAGACGGTCGCTGTCATGCAGCATGATTCGGTAAAATTCCTGCCGCTTGTTCTCGTCGACAGTATGCGTCTGCAGCGTCTCAAGATACAGCCGTATGGACGCGACGGGCGTCTTCAGCTCATGCGTGACGGCATTGATGAAAGCATCATGCTGTTCATTTCGGTGAATTTCGCGCACCAGGAAGATTGTATTCAGAACGACGCCGGCGATAATTGCCAGCAAGAGCAGAACGCCGAGAAAAAGGAGAATGCCCGTGCGCCAGTTGAGCAGAACCCAACCCACGTAGAGCAGAATGACGACCGAGATAACGCAAGCGCCCAGCGCAATGAAGAACGCGATGGATCGCTTCCGGCCAATGCCGACCATAGCATCAGTTTAATGGGTCTTCAGGCGGCCTTGCGTTCCGTGAGGGCACTGTCGAGCTTCGCCACGCGAACATTCTTCGCGATGCCGGCCGCTTTGAGCACCTTCAGGGTCAGCCACGAAGGATCGAACTCATACCAGGCCAGCCCGTGCCGCGCGGAAGTCGGATGGGCGTGGTGATTGTTGTGCCAGCCCTCGCCAAAGGTCATCAGGGCTACCCACCAGTTGTTGCGCGAATCGTCGCGTGTCCGGAAGCGCCGTTTCCCCCACATGTGGGTGGCCGAATTCACCAGCCAGGTGGCATGCAGTCCCACCACAATTCTCATGCAAACGCCCCATAAGACCATCGGCAGACCGCCGGCCAGATAAAGAACAGCCGCCAGCACAACCGTAGGTACCCAATGCCAGTTGTTCAGCCAGATATAGAATTTATGCCGCATGAGATCGGGCGCGTACTTGCCCATCAAACGCGTATTGTCGTGCTTCGCTTCGCCGAACAGAATCCAGCCCATATGCGACCAGAACGCCCCGTCATGAGGCGAGTGCGGATCGCCCTCCTGGTCGGATTTTTGGTGGTGAATCCGGTGCGTCGCTACCCAGAACATCGGGCCGCCCTCAAGCGTCATGGCGCCAAACAGGCCGAAAAGGTATTCCATCCATAGCGGAATCGTAAAGGACCTGTGCGTGTGCAGCCGGTGATAGCCAAGACTGATGCCGAGGCCGATCGTCATCCAGTACAGGATTGCCGCTACAGCGAGCGCACTCCAGCTGAAATTGAACAGGGCCGCAATTGCCCCCACATGCAACACTACGAGTATGATCGCGGTCGGCCAGTTGAGGCCCTGGCGTTCAAAAATGTCCTCATCTGTTGCAACTGTTGCTGGAATCAATTTGGTCCTTTCACCTGAAACGGTGCAGCCGGTCCTGCATAACCACGCTATCAGGCATTTAGCCCCTGCTGTGTAAGACTTATGTAATCTCGGAATCAACCATAGGAGGTATTACCGCGCGCGTCCACGCAGGGGCTTGTGCCCTTGACCGGAAGACTCCTGGTTAACCGCGTAAATCGCGTTGTGAACAGGAAATGAGTGGCGGTCGAGATCGTGGAGTGCAGTGAGAGCCGCATGCGTGGGAACCGCCACTCGGCATCTCCGAGCACATCGCGTGTGAATTCAACGGGTCAACAAGTTGAGGGGGCGATAGTGGCGGTCATTTGCAGGGCCTCTGTTTTTGTCCCCAGTGTCCCCACCTGATCAGCTCCAATGGGGACCGCACGAGCGCCAATGTTGATGGCCTTGTCCCCCGTATCCCAGTGTCCCCACTGAAAAACAGCGCAGCGAAAATCCGCAGCCTGCACTAAACGTTCCTTTTCATCAGCAGATTGTACATGGCTGTGCACGCGGCGCGGGTGCGGCCGATCCGGGCTGCAATTTCGGCGTAGTCGCAGCCCTCGGCAACCATTTTCCGCAGCGTATCCTTGTCGGCCTGGCTCCAGCAGTATTCAGCGCGGCTCCTCGGCACGCGGCGGAACAGCGTCTCAATTTCCCGCGATCTGCTGACTGGCTTGCCGGATGACATCTTCCCTGATTCCTCGGGCCTCATCAATCATTTTGCATGAAGATCTCCGCGCACCGTTGCGCATGAGTCCCCACAGTGTTGAAGGAGCATCCCCACAAAAGTCCCCACAGTCTTGCAGAACCTGGGCGGTGAAGGAAGATTTGCGGCGGGTATGTCTATGAAAAGTTTGGCTCCTGAGGTAGGATTCGAACCTACAACCCTTCGGTTAACAGCCGAATGCTCTACCGTTGAGCTACTCAGGAGCAATGCAGAGGAAAGCTTTACCAATAATAACCCACACCATTCCACGCCCGCGAAAACGCCCGCCTAAACTCCGACAACACTCCCCGCCGGAACCGCCCGCGCCAGCTTCCGGAACAACTCCAACCCCTGTCGATGCCGCTCCCCAAGCCCATAAACAATGTGCTTCGTCAGGTACTCCCGCGCCAGCGCCTCCCCAAAACCCCGCTCCCGCGCAGCCGCCGCCACAATCTCATCCATGTGCCCCAACCCCCACTCACACGAATCCGCAAACGCCCGCGCTACGTCTGAAGTCAGGTGAACGCTTTTCCCCGCCCATACCGCGAACACCATGGGCAATCCACTCCACGCAACCCACTCCGCGCCCAGATCCAGCGTCCGATAAGGCAATCGCTCCGGCTCAATCTCCAAAGCGGGGTCTCCAATGATCAGCGCCGCATCGCACTCCGCCAGCATTTCCGTGAGCCGCGGAGCCATCGCCCGGAACTGCGGTCGGCATCCATATCGCTCCGCCAGAAGGATCCGTGCCAGCGCAACCGAACTCCGCGAGCCCGCATCCACCGCCAGCGTCCGGATCTGCCCATACGGCCGCTTCGAAATCAGCAAAATGCTGCGGACCGGACCCTCGCACGCAATCCCCAGCTCGGGCAGGTAGTCGAGCCCCAGCCGATCCAGTTCCGCGCACGGCACCAGTCCCATCGCCACATCACCCGTTCCGAGCGCATTGGCGCACTCGGCGGGCAGATCGAATCGGAAGTCAAAAAGTCCTCGCCCCGGCCCGTGCAGAAAGCCCCAAACCAGGGGCCACGTGTTCAGATAGCTGACGGCGGAGACGCGCAAGCCTCCAGTCTATCGCTACGCCAGCCCGAGAGCGCCGTTCACGTCGATTTTCAACTTCTATTTCCCATCGCATCAATAACTTGCCAAAACCCCGGCCAGGCGTCATTCCGGTCGCGTGCTGGTCTTCAGGCGAGAATGGGGAATTGACGATGGTGAACGAAATACTCAAAGGCGGCGGGAGATGTGTTGCAACTGAAAGACTTAGCTCAAAATTGGTTTCGTTCCTTCAATTTTCCCATCGGGTGAGCCCGCCAGCGCCAACAGCCCGAAGTTCCAGTACCCCCCGCCCCAAGCCCTCGCCGCGTGCTATGTTGCTCTGTAGGGAGACGCTGGGCGAACCCCAATATGCGCCACGTAGAAGCGTTGAAGTTGCATTTCTCTTATCCGTGTTCACCCGTGTTCATCCGCGGCTAAATAGCCTTTTCCCTCGCCCTGTATCTGTCATGAGATCTCTCCGCCTCACCGTCCTCCTCATTTTTATTTTCCAGGCGACGGCTCAGATTACCCTGAACCCCACGCCGACCCGCGTGATCGGGCAACTATCCACCACGCTGACCAGCACCAGCCCCAACCTTGTGGAAGGCCGCGAGTTCCAATCCCCCGAAAGCGTCGTCGTGGATACCACCACCAACCCTTCGCCGCTCTACGTGGCGGACACCTCCAATAACCGCATTCTCGGTTTTCGCAATGCCGCCGCCTTCACCAACGGTCAGAAAGCCGACATCGTCATCGGCCAGCCGGATTTTGTCACCACCCTCCCGGAAGGGCCGTCGTACAGCACGCATACCACCGGCCTGACCGCGCCGCAAAGCATGGCCGTCGATTCGTCCGGCAATCTTTATGTGCTGGATGCCGGCAATAACCGCGTGCTCCGGTTTCCCAAACCCTTCAGCCAGACCGCCAATATCCTGCCCGATTTCGTCATCGGCCAGTCCGGCTTCACCACGGACGCGCCCAACCAGGGTGGCCTTTCCGCCTCCAGTTTGTCGCTTACGGGCTCCGCCACCCCGTCGTCAATCGTATTCGACTCGGCGGGAAACCTCTGGGTGGCGGACGGCGGAAACAATCGGATTCTTCGCTTCAACGTCAGCCTGCTCGGCGCGCAGGCGACATCCGGACCGGTTGCCGATATCGTCCTCGGACAGGCGAATTTCGTGACCAATAGCCAGGGCACCGTCGCTCCCGCGTTGACTTCTCTGAGTCAGATCCAGTCTCCCGCCGGCATCGCGTTCGATTCCACCGGGCGTCTGTTTGTTTCCGAAGCGGTCAGCGGACGCACGGGACGCGTCCTCGTCTGGTTCCCTCCTTTTTCCACCGGTGAACTCGCGACACGTATGCTCGGTGTCGATCAGAGCACTCCCCCGCCTCCCGCCACCAGCCAATACCAGTTCCAGTCGCCGTATTCGTTGTTCGCGGTCGGCAATCAGATCGGCGTTTCCGATACGCTCAACAGCAGGCTCCTGCTCTTCCCTCCGGTCGAGCAGTGGAATCTGAACAATTTCTTTCAGGCGGCAATTGCCGTCATCGGCCAAACCAGTTTCTCCGGCAGCACGGCCAACCAGGCTTCCTCTTCCGGCCCCGCTCCCTCATCGGCTTCCACCCTTGCGGAGCCCGTGGGAGCCTTCTTTTTCAACTCCTCCCTGTACGTGGCGGATGCGGGAAACAGCCGCGTGCTCGTGCTGCCGCAAAGTGGCTCCGGCTTCGGCGCCGCAACGGGAGTTCTTGGGCAATTGCAGTTCACCCTGAATTCGCCGAACCTGATTGAGGGCCGGGAATTCGATTTCTCCGCTGGCGGCGACGCGGGTATTGCCATCGACTTCAGTTCTGCCGTTCCACACCTCTATATCTCGGATACCTATAACAACCGCATCCTCGGTTTTTACGATCTGCGCAACATCCAGCCCGGCCAATATGCCGATATCGTCATTGGCCAGCCCGATTTTCTCCACGGCCTCGGCAATTATCCAAACAATCAGCCAACGTCGAATAATCTGAGCGTTCCAACCGGGCTTGCTGTCGATGCGAACGGGAATCTCTACGTGGCCGATTCCGGAAATGGCCGCGTGCTCCGTTTTCCCTCGCCTTTCGCCACCTTCCAGCCCGGCACCCCCATGGCAGTCACCGAATCGGCCGACCTTCTCCTCGGCCAGATCAGTTTCACTTCGAAAATTACCGACGCCACCTCCCAAACCATGGGAGCTCCCTACGGCCTCGTGCTCGATGCCAATAATGGTCTGCTCGTTTCCGACTTATTCAACAACCGCGTCTTGTTTTTCCCCGGGACGCCACAGACCTTCACGAGCAGCCAGCCCGCGTCCATCGTGTTCGGCCAGCCCGACATGATCTCGTCGTCTCCCGGGTCGGGCCTCAACCAGATGAGTGGTCCACACCACATCGCAGTCGACACCGACGATCGTCTTTATGTCGCCGACACCAACAACGGCCGCGTCCTGATTTTCAACCGCGCTCCTGCGGCCGGAAACGGCGCCTACGCTGCCGTGACCCTGACTTCCGGTCTTAAGGCGCCCCGTGGGGTGGACGTGAACCCGGCCAGCGGAGACATCTGGGTCGCCGATCCTGCCACGGGCACGAACGGAGCCGCCGTCCGCTATCCGAGTTTCAACAACCTGATCGGTTCGGGAACCTACACTCCCAATGCGACCCTGAACGACTTCGCGCCTCTCGCGGTAGCCGAAGATGCCTGGGGCAATGTGTTTCTGGCCGACGATGCGAACCGCGTCCTGATTTATTACCCCGGTCTGTCCGCTCTTAATGCCGCGAACTACTGGGGCCTGACAACGAATCCTCAATTCCCTCTGGCGCCCGGCCTCATCACCGCGCTGTTTTCCACCGGTCAGCCGACCCAGTTCGGCGCCACCACCACTTCCGCTCCGTCGGGGGTGCTTCCTCTGCCGCAACAGCTGAACGGTCTCCAGGTTCTGGTGAACAACACGCCCTCGCCTTTGTTTTTCGCCGGCCCGAACCAGATCAACTTTGTGGTTCCCTCGAGCGCTCCGCAAAGCGGAACCGCCGACGTCCAGGTCGTCGAAGCCGCCACAGGTCGCGTCCTCGGTGACACCACGGTTGTCATGAACGCCGTGTCACCGGGCATATTTACTCAAACCGCTTCGGGCAGTGGCGCGGGCGCAATTGAGAACCAGGATGGCACAGTCAACACCTCCGGCAACCCCGCGGCCGCCGGCAGCGTCGTCACCATCTACATGACCGGCCAGGGTTATATCAGCGGCATGCCGCCCGATGGCAATATTTCGAACGCCGCTCTCTCCACGCCTTACGCACCCCTGGTTTATATTGGCGGAAACGATTTTGTTCCGCCTGCGAACGTCCTCTATTCGGGCCTGGCGCCAACTCTGGTGGGCGTGTGGCAGATCAACGTGAGAATCCCGGACGACATTGTCTCTCTTCCCACCTCCCCGACCCAGGTCTTTATTCAGGCGGATAGCCTCATAAGCGGCGGCGGCGGGTTCGGCCGCCCCGTCTACATTTACGTTAAAGCGCCATAACAGGTGAGCCCTTTTGAGCGACTTCTTTTCGCCGGACTACTATTCCGCCAGGGCCCGTTTTCGCTCCGGAGTGTTAGCCAACGGCGGACAGATCGAATCGATCCTGCTCGACGCAAAAGGACCCGCTCCAGAAATCAGCGACCTGACCGTCGATATCGGATACTTCGGAGCTCCCGAGCCCAGGCGCGCTTTCATTCACTCCTCAGGCCTGCGCGGAGTAGACGGCTTCGCCGGCTCCGCCATCCAGTTACAGTGGCTCGAAGAAGGCCCGGCTGCTCTGCCGCCAGACGCTGCCATCGTGATGGTCCACGCGATGAATCCTTTCGGGATGGCCTGGCTCCGCTGCGCCAATCGGAACAACGTCGATCTGAGCCACAATTTCCTCACCTCGGACGAGGAGTATGCGGGCGCGTCCGGCGGGTACCGCGCGTTGAACCCGTTCCTCAATCCGCCATCGCCACCGGCCTGGGATTTCTTTCCGCTCCGCGCGCTGCTCCACGCGGTCCGCCACGGCCTGCCCGCACTACGACGAGCAATCGTGGAAGGTCAGTACGAATTTCCCCAGGGCATCCGCTTCGGCGGCCGGCAACATGAGCAGGAAGCCAGGCGTTTTCAACTCTATATCTCCGGCAAGCTGGCCTGTGCGGAACGGATCGTCGCTATCGACGTGCGCACCGGCCCGCGCCCCGGCCGCATTGCGACCAATCGCGCAAAAGGTTCTCTCGAAGGCCTCTACTCCCGCATGTTTTCGGGCGCGCAACTCAGCTTCTCGGTGCAGGATCTCACCTCGTGTCACTGGATGACCGCACTGGCGGCGCTACGCAACGAGAATCGTCAGCACCACTACGGCGATGCCAGCGCGCAAACCCGGGCGAAGGCAAACCTGCTCGAAGTGTTCTGCCCGCCAAGCCCGAAATGGCGCGAACAGGTCCTGGCTCTCGGCGAAGAAGCCATCACCGAGGCCCTCGCGCAGGCATTCGCCTGACGTCGGATCAGCCGCAGCCAACCGTATGCCGCCGAATCGAAATCGCCTTCCCCGTCGTGTCGTCCACATCCACAATCACCGAATGCAGTTCCGCCGCCAGCTTCGAAGGCTCCATCTTGATCGGCATCGCGCTCAGGAATTTCGTCAGCACCGGTTCCTTCTCCACGCCGATAACCGAGTCGTACGGCCCCGTCATGCCGCAGTCCGTCTGATACGCCGTGCCCTGCGCGAGGATCCGCGTATCGGCTGTCGGGATATGCGTGTGCGTCCCGATGACTGCGGAGACTCGCCCATCCACGTACCAGCCGAAAGCCATCTTCTCACTGGTCACTTCGGCGTGAAAGTCGATGAAGCGTACCTTCACATCCGTCGGTAGCGCCGCGATCAGTTCGTCCGCTTTGCGAAACGGGCAGTCCGTCTGCGGCATGTAGACGCGCCCCTGCAGATTCATCACGGCGCACTTCGCGCCGGACGCCGTCGTGTGGATATAGATACCCGCGCCAGGAGCGCCCGCCGGATAATTCGCGGGCCGGATCAGCCGCGGATGCTTCCCGATGTACTCGTAGATATCCCGCTTGTCCCAGATGTGATTGCCGGATGTCATCACGTCGATGCCGTAGCGGAACAACTCGTCCGCCACGTTCGGCGTGACGCCGAAACCCGCCGCCGAGTTCTCGCAATTTGCGATCACCACGTCGATCGATTGTGACGAGCGTATGTCCGCCACATGGTCGGCGACGATCCGCCTCCCGGCATGGCCAAAGATGTCACCGATGAAAAGGAGCTTCACAGGCAGTTCGCCGCGCCGCCCGTGGCTGACTGGAAAGGGGATATTCGGAGGGTCAAGAGCTATTATATGAAACTCATGTAAACCTCCGGCATCGGATCTCGTCTGTATGGGCAGTGGAAAACGTTGCAGCACCCCCTATGACGGTGGCAACAAGCGAACCGAACACGCTGACGGCGGACTTTGAGTCCGTCGTGATCACCTACCGGCCAGCCGTATTCCGGTTTGCCCTGGCATGGCTGCGCGATCGCGACGCTGCAGACACCGTGGCGCAGGATTGCTTTCTGAGAGCCTTCAACAGCCGGGTCGCCTTTCGCGGCGATTGCGGCGTGAAGACCTGGCTGATGCGGATCGCGGTCAATCTGATTCGCGACCGAATCCGGAACCGGAAGCTTCAGTTCTGGCGGCGCGCAACGCTCGAGCCCGTGGATCAACTTAGCCAATGGCTGGACCGTGGCCAGCAATCGCCCGAAGCGACCTTGCTGTGCAGAGAACAGGTGGCCACGTTATGGGCTGCCGTCGACCGGTTGCCGGAAAAGCAACGCTGCGTCTTTCTGCTGCGCTTCGTGGAAGACATGGACGTTCTGGAAATCGTGACGGCCACCGGAATGAAGGAAGGCACAGTGAAGACGCACCTGTTCCGATCGTTGGGAGCAGTCAGGAAAAGGATGGACCCGAGTATATGAGCGATCATCTGACGTCACAGCAGATCTCCGAACTGGTAGCAGGCGCGCCCGGCGCAGCAGCCGAAGAGCACGTTCGCGACTGCCCGGCGTGCCGTTCTGAGGTTGAACACTTCAACGGTACGCTGGCGAGTTTCCGGCAATCCGTGCGGCACTGGAGCGAGGAGCGCGAACCCGAATTCGCGCCCTTGCGCCTGGTGTCGTCCGACCGCAGGTTGGCAGTGCAAAGTTGGGGCTGGGCAGTGGCTGTCGCCGCCTGCCTGATTGCGGGAGTGGAGTTGCCCCGCGTCATCAACAACCGGCCTGCCGCTCCGCACCAGGTGGCCGCTCAGGTGACCGATGCCCAGTTGCTGGCGCGGGTCGATCGGGAGCTTTCCGAAGCAGTTCCTCCTTCGCTGGAGCCAATTGCATTGAAGAACCGGACTCAACAATGATGAAATCAACGGTCGCTAAAACGTGTAGTGTCCTGCTGCTTGCAGTTGCGGGTCTGGCCGCGCAACCTGCCGCGCCGCCTCCGCCACGCCGTGGACCTGCGGGTACCCCGGTGGAACGTGCGCTCCAGGTCGGCCCCCCGGGAACCTGGTGGCGCGACCCCGCGCTCGTCCAGAAGATCGGGCTGACAGCGGATCAGCAGAAGAAGATCGAAGACGCCTTCCAGCAAAGCCGTCTCCATCTGATCGATCTCACGGCCGCGCTCGACAAGGAGCAGGTGACTATGGAGCCGCTCCTCGCAGCAGACCATCCCGATGAAGCGAAGATCCTGGTCCAGATCGACCGCATCGCGCAGGCCCGGGCCGAACTGGAGAAGGCTAATGCGCGCATGTTGCTCGGGTTCCGCAACGTCCTGAGCCAGGACCAATGGACCAGGCTGAGAGCCGGGAAGCCAATGGCGCCGCCCGCGCAGCCACCGGCGGAACCGCCTCCGGGGCGCGGCAGACCAGGACCGCCACCTCCCGGCGGCGGACGCTGAAACAACTCTTTTGAGGGGAAATCATGAAACGAAATCTCGCAGTCCTTGCCGGACTGGCAGCAGCAGTGTGTCTTGCTCAGAACGATCCCGGTCCGCGGCCCGGTCCGTCGGGAGCGGGAAGCTATTATCCCAATCTGAGCAACGCCGAAATATCGATCTTTACCCAGGCGCTCGCGCGCTTCGGAGAAGTCGATTCCGTATCCGGCACGATAGAGCCGGGCGTGGGGTTAGGCCCCGCATTCAACTCGAACAGCTGCGCGTCGTGCCACGCGCAACCGGCAATCGGAGGCAGTAGTCCGGGTATGAGGAGTCCGCAGAAGCCGCTCGCCAATCCGCAGGTGCCGCTCGCCACGCTCGATGGCGCCCACAACAACGTGCCGCCTTTCATCACACCCGACGGCCCCGTTCGTGAGGCGCGCTTCGTCAGCGATGGCGGCGTCCACGATCTCTTCACCATCGCGGGCCGCACGGATGCGCCGGGGTGTAACCTCGCCCAGCCCGACTTCCAGCAGGCCCTCGCCGCCAACAACGTCATCTTCCGCATCCCGACGCCGATGTTCGGTCTCGGTCTGGTGGAAGCGACTCCCGATGCAGCGCTCCAGGCTAACCTCGCCGCGAACCAGACGTTGAAGAGCAGCCTCGGAATTGCCGGCGTCTTCAACACCAGCGGCAACGATGGCACGATCACGCGCTTCGGCTGGAAAGCTCAGAATAAGAGTCTTCTGATCTTCGATGGCGAGGCGTACAACGTCGAGCAGGGCGTCAGCAACGAGTTGTTCCCTGACGAACGGAGCGCCGTCGCCGGATGTGTCTTCAACGCGTCTCCCGAAGACTCCACCAACATCTATCTCAACGGCAACGCGTCCACCACGGGTTCCGACGTAGTGAACTTTGCCTTGTTTGGGCGGATGAGCGCGCCGCCGGTTCCCACGACCGCCTCGGCTTCCGAAACGAACGGCCAGGTTCTGTTCTCCAGTGTCGGCTGCGTACTCTGCCACACCGCGTCGCTGACGAGTGGTTCGGCTGTCTACTCAGGCATGAGCAATGTCGCCTATCATCCGTACTCCGACTTCGCGCTCCACAACATGGGGCCTGTACTCACGGACGGCATCACCCAGGGCGCCGCAGGACCGTCCGACTGGCGCACAGCTCCGCTCTGGGGGCTCGGCCAGCGGCTCTTCTTCCTGCACGACGGCCGCACCGGCGATCTCATGCAGGCAATTCAGGCTCACCAGAGTTCCGGGAGTTCGTGTACGACGCCGCTACCGAGACCCCCGGCGCCACCGCCCCCGCAGCCGAACCCCACGACCGTTTCGACCTCCTGTGCATCGGAAGCCAACGCCGTGATCACCCAGTTCAATGGTCTGACGCAATCGCAGAAGCAGGACATTCTGAACTTCCTTCGTTCCCTCTGAAACGGTGCGGGATGGCATCATATTGCCATGCGCATCGGCGTCGATTCCGGCGGCACGTTCACCGACTTCGTGATCCTTCACGACGATGGCCGCCTCGAATCGTTCAAGCTGCGCTCCAACCCCGCGTCGCCGGCGAGCGTGATCCTGGAAGGCATCCGCCGGATCGGCGCACATCAGAGCGCCGATGTGGTCCACGGCTCAACTGTTGCGACGAACGCGCTGCTCGAACGCAAGGGCGCGAAAACGGCGTTCGTCACCACCGCCGGTTTCGAAGACCTGATCGCCATCGGACGGCAGAACCGCCCGGAGCTGTATAACCTGACTCCGCCTGCTGCCCGACCTCTTGTGCCTCGCGAGCTCTGCTTTGGCGCATCGGAGCGGATGCTCTTCGACGGCACGATAGAAGCGCCCCTCCGAAATGTTGCCGCCCTTAAGAAGTCGCTGCGGGCTTCGGGCGCGGAGTCCGTCGCGATCTGCCTGCTCCATTCGTATCGGAACGACGTGCATGAGCGGGTGTTGCTCACGGCGCTCGAAGGCATCGGCTACGTCTGCGCATCCTGCGACATCTCGCCCGAGTTCCGCGAATACGAACGCGCATCCACCACCGTGATCAACGCGTATGTCGGGCCGCTGATGGATCGTTACCTCGGCGAACTGGAACGCGGCTGTTCGCACAAGCTCTCCGTGATGCAATCGAACGGCGGCCTGCTGACTGCTTCCGAGGCGCGCAAGCAGGCAGTGCGCACCATCCTCTCAGGGCCCGCAGGCGGCGTAGCGGGCGCGGTTGAGATCGCCCGGCTCGCCGGCTTCAGGCGTGCCCTCACGTTCGATATGGGGGGAACATCCACTGATGTCGCGCTGGCTGGGCGCGAAGCCCGGCTCAGCACCGAAGCCCGCATCGACGGCTTCCCCGTTCGGGTGCCGATGCTCGACATCCATACGGTGGGCGCGGGCGGCGGGTCGATCGCGTATATCGATGCCGGCGGGAGCCTGCGGGTCGGCCCCGAGAGCGCCGGCGCTTCGCCGGGGCCCGCCTGCTACGGCGAAGGCGAACTCCCCACTGTCACAGACGCGCATGTCGTGCTCGGTCGCGTCGCCGCCGATCGGTTGATGGGCGGCACGCTCCGGATTGACCCGGCACGAGCGGAACGCGCACTGGCCCGGCTCGGCAAACCAGCCGTCGTAGCCGCCGCCATCATCCGAGTCGCGAACTCGAACATGGAGCGGGCGATTCGCGCGGTGTCTGTCGAGCGCGGCGAAGACCCTCGCGGGTTTCCGCTCGTCGCGTTCGGCGGCTGCGGCGGACTACATGCCTGCGACCTCGCGGAATCGCTCGGCATCCGCACGGTGATCGTACCCCGGATGGCCGGAGTGTTGTCCGCGCTCGGCATGCTGCTGGCCGACCGGCAGCGCGACTTCTCGATCGGCGCCCTCGGCTGCGGCGACTACGAGGCTCGCTTCCGCTCGCTCGAGAAGCAGGCTGCCCGCGGGTGGAAGCTGGAGAGGTTCGCCGACGTTCGCTACGTGGGTCAGAGCTACGAACTGACCATCCCATGGTTAAGTGATGGGGGTTCGTCGTTTCATAAAGCCCATCTGCGGGCCTACGGCTACTCCGATGGGAAGCGCGCTACTCAGACGGTTACGTTGCGCGTCCGGGCGACGCTTGCTGTCGAGCGGCCGTCGCTTTGGAAGACGCAGCGGGAGGCCGACTATGGCTCTACGACATTCGTGCCGCCCGGTTGGACGGAGCGCGTCGACAAAGCCGGAAGTCTGGTGCTTACTTCGGGTAGCTGACGCGCCAGCTCGAGTCCGACGCGTCGTCCGATACGAGCAGAGATCCCCTCCGCGGCGCCTGTAACGTAGCCGCTGCCGCGATTATACTTTCTCGCTGGAGCTCCGTTCACGCCAGAGGCTCAGTGATTGAGGCTCGAAGCCAGTTTCCCAGCTCTTCGCTGGCTGACCTTTACGACTCCGACGTTATGCCAACTCAGCTCCGCAGGTCGCACAAGGCGCTCGACGAGGCTGTCGATAAGCTTTCTTTACAGAGGTACAGCATTTAACGGTGACCGTGATCGCGCCGAGCACCTCTTCGGTATGTACGAGAAAATTGTCGCGCCTCTGGTCGCCGCAGCCGCGGCACCTCAAGTCCGGAGACTGAGGAGACGCTAAGCCCCCGGCGTATACTCGTTACAGAGACGGCAAATGCCTGTAGCAACCAAACTACGACGGAACAGCGAAGACGCAGCGAAAGCGAAGAACGGCTCCAATCCGCGCGCCAGTGCTGAATTTGCTCCCGGCTCGCTGGAAACCGAGTTGTCAGCCATCGGTAAGGCAGTACCTGCCCGCGAGTGGGCCAAAGTGCCCGCCGACTACTTCGCGAACCTCGACCACTATCTTCACGGCGCTCCGAAAAATAAGTGAGGCCGGTCTTCGCAGACACGCTCTATTGGGGCGCACTCCTGCATCCGCTCGATCAATATCGCCCGCAGGTAATCCGCGCGAGGGAGTCGCTTGGAGACGTCCGCCTGGTCACGACCGATGAGGTACTGACGGAACTTCTTGACGGCTTATCGTCGCGTGGTTCGCACCTGCGCATGGCGGCTGCCCAGGCGGTCCGAACGATCCTCAGGGACCGGCGCGTGGTGGTTCACCCGCAGTCGCGTGAATCGTTTCTCGCTGGCCTGAGCCTGTACGAGGAACGCAAAGACAAAGGCTACAGCCTTGTGGACTGCATTTCCATGACGACGATGCGACGCCACGCGATTCTGGAAGTCCTGACGAACGACCACCATTTCATGCAAGAGGGATTTCAGCTTGTCCTGCGGCGATTGACCAGTAACTCTTCTTCCCGCGGCGGCGCACCCGCGCACCGCGACTGATAATATCGGCACTATCCTGCTATGAGCCCTATCCCGTTTCCCGGCTTTATCGACTTCGCCAAATGGGACGCCGCCCGCTGGACCGCGACAGCGTTCCTTCACGATCCCGAGGGAAAGTCTGCTCCCTGTCTGGGCCTTGTGCTCGAAAACATTCATGCCGGCCGCGCAATTTTCGAAGCCTGGCTCGAACGGCTGGGCGCAAAAGACCGGTATGAGGAACTGAGGATCGCGATCGTTGAGGGAGACATCCTCGGCGAAGCCGCGGGATACTCCGTTCACGTCTCGTCCGATCCCCTGAATACCGAGCGTCGTCTGAAGGCAGAGGGTAGAATCTGCGTCGAATGGGACCAGGCAATACTCCCGAGCCGTTTTAATCGAATGACGCCATCGCCCGATTCTACCTGGCTGCGTCAATTCAAAGTCGACCTGAAAAAGTACAAACGATATTCCCTGATCCCGGTTTCGACGTCGAAAGAGCCGCTGTTCGATTGTGCGATAGAGAAGACCGAAATCCACTTTCGGATGGTTTCCAAACTTACGAAATCTGACTTCGATTCGCTTGTGCTGCCTGCGAATTCATTCGACAGCGAGTCGATCCAGTGATCGGCCTCTAATCTTCGGCAGCCCGGCGAGCGAGAGGCGCGCCGCTGCACAGGCAGCACTGCGCGACCCGCGTTTGACTTTGCCTTTTCTTATCGGCGTCCATCGGCGTGAATGGGCGGCCATATTCCTTAAGCGAAAACCAAAGTGACGGCGAAGTGGCGCCTCTATTTCCCGCTGAATCAGCAACATCCGAAAAACACCCCCTGAAATCCCCTGGCCCGCGTGCTAGTTTCCAATCGAGGAGAACTATATTTCAGATGGCAACAGATAGACAGATAGCAGCAAACCGCGCCAACGCGCAGCATTGTACGGGTCCCACCTCACCGGCAGGCCTCGCACGCTCATCACAAAACGCCCTCA
>Ga0182024_10000949_pt1 | contig 75109 bp, 60 predicted proteins | sample P32metaG_FD_120480 | JGI IMG/M metagenome (GOLD analysis project Ga0182024, IMG submission 120480) | Permafrost microbial communities from Stordalen Mire, Sweden - P3-2 metaG (Illumina Assembly) | ecosystem: Environmental > Terrestrial > Soil > Wetlands > Permafrost | place: Sweden: Stordalen...
CCGCCGCCATAGCGTTTGGCCAGGCCGTTTTCGTCCAGCTGCTCATTGGGCGCCAGAGCCCCGATGATGATGTCCACCAGGATGCGGTTGTACAGGCGCGACTTCAAAAGACGCGGCGACCATTCATCCAGCCTTGCACCGGGGTCTTTTTCGCGGGGCGATGCCATTGTCCTACCCTTCCGGTGGGACAATGGGTATGCCACCCCCGCTTGGCAAGACCCCTCCCCCGCGTGCGAAGCACGCATCAATGGGGGAGGTGGCCGGTCCATAGCGCCAGCGTATGGACGCGCTTGCGGAGGCCCTAGACGAAATTGATCTCGAAGATATAGCCGGCGCTGGGGCTTCCGGTGCCTTCAAAGCCGGGCGGACCCACACCTGCATCGCAGGAAATCAGCTTGCCATTGTGCATGGCCAGGCCGTGGGGGTCGGCGGTACCTTCCAGAAATTCCGCGGTTTCCAGCAGCTCGCCGGTGCGGGCGTCATATTTGACCAGGCCGGAGGTGGTGGTGTGATGCAGCTTGCCGTTCTGCATCACATAACGGTCCACGTCGGAGGAGCCCGTCACCATCCAGATCGCGCCGCCGGGATGACTGTCATCCCAGGCGATGCCATGCCAGCGACCGGTGGTGATGGGAATGATGAATTCCGGCGTCCAGGTGTGAGGATCGACGCGTATGATGCCGCGCAGCCGGTTGGCCACGATCCACAACTTGCCGTCGTGCCACATCAAGCCATGGCAGCCGCCGCCATTGTCGGCAGGTCCCAGCGGAATCTGGCGGTGGCTGACCAGAGTGGAATTCATATCCACTTCATAGATGCCTTCCTGTCCGCCATTGGCGCCCATCCAGACATGGCCGTCGCCGAACGCGAAACCGGAGGTGTTGCTGGAGGGCGTATGGACCGTTTTCAGCAGCTTGCCGTTCCAGTCGAACAGCCAGGCGTCTTCGGTGATATGGGTGCCGGTCTTGCCATAGCCTTGCGCCTTCTGTTCGCCCACCCATATGCCTTCGGCCACAACCGCGATGCCGTTGGGATAGCCGTGCGGCACCTTGAACAGGTTGCGCGTGGTGATCTTGCGATGGGGCACATCCTTTTTCTTTTCCGGGGGTGCGGCACCAAGATTCTTGCCGTGTATATAGTCATCGGCTCGCGCGGCAAGACCCGCGCCGGCAGCCAATCCCATACCAAGTCCCAGACCAGCCAGAAATTCGCGCTTTCTCATTTTCTTTCTCCTTGAAAGACAAAGGGCGCCCACCGTCGTGAGCGCCCTTCTTTTGTTGTTGTTTCAGCCCGTCATCAGTTGGGAAGCGCGAAGGCCACCACCTGATCGGACAGTCGCGGCGTCAGGATGCCGTTGCCGCCGGCAATAAACACCACATATTCCTTGCCCTTGTAGGTATAGACCGCGGGCTGGGCCACGGCGGGCGCATCCACGATCTGCTTCCACAGCACAGTGCCGGATTTCAGATCGATGGCGCGCACGCGGCTGTCCATCGAGGCGCCGATGAAGATCAGGCCCGATTTGGTGATCACCGGCGCACCGATGGTCACCGAACCCCAGCTCTCCGGCATATAGAAGCCCCACTTCTGCACCTGACCGAAGGGCTTGCGCCACAACAGCTGCCCGGTGTTCAGATCATAGGACGACAGCTGGCCGTAGGGCGGCGCCCAGCAGGGCATGCCCCACATGTTCAGAAAGTTCTCCAGCTTGAAGCCATAGGCCGAACCAGCCTGCGCCGAATAACCGTCATCGCCGCGTTCTGCGTTGCCATACTTCTTGTTGGCCTCGTCACGCGGAACGAGGGTGTAGACCTGCGGCACCTGGTCGGCATTGACCACATAGGTGCCGGTGGTGGGATCAACCGCACCGCCGCCCCATTCCACGCCGCCGACGGTGGCAGGCCAGGAGATCGAGCCGCGCAGCGACGGCGGCGTGTAACGGCCTTCGTCACGAATGCGCGCCTTCCAGCGGCTGCACTGACCAAAGCTGGCAATGTCGGCCAGGGTCGAGACCGGCGGCATCTGCTCAGCTACCAGCGGCGCCGGATAGGGCACGAAGGGCTGGGTCGGAGACGCATGTTCACCCGGCACATCGGAGGCCGGATAGGCTTTCTCCACGATCGGATAAACCGGCTCGCCGGTGTTGCGGTTCAACACCACCATCAGGCCCATCTTGTTGGCCTGCACCAGGGCCGGAATGGTCTGGCCGTTCTTGTGCAGATCGACAAGCGTGGGCGCGGAGTTGATGTCCAGATCCCAGATGTCGTGATGGATGAGTTGGCGCGCCCATTTGACTTCGCCGGTTTCGGCATTCACCGCCACCGTCGCCGTCACCATCGGCATCTCTTTCAGCCGGTCGCCGCCATAATAGTTCGGGCTGGGCGAGGACACCGGCAGGAAGGCCAAGCCGGTTTCCGGATCGACCGAAATGCCGGCCCACACATTGGCGGTGCCGGTCTGGTCCTGCTGGTCCGCCGGAATGGGATCGAAAGTCCATTTCAGCTTGCCGGTCTGCGCGTCGATGCCATAGACGGTGCCCGGATTCTCGGTCTTGTAGACCCAGTCCAGACCGGCCCAGCCCAGGATCAGCGTGTCTTTATAAACCGCCGGCGGCTGGATCAGTCCCACCTTCCATTTGTGATTGATGGTGTTCCAGGTATCGACATTGACGACGCCATTGTTGCCGAAGCCGGCGCAGCGCTTGCCGGTGTCGGCATCGACGCCGTGCAGCTCGCCGTCCATGGTGCCGATATAGACCATCTTCTGGCAGGGCTGGCCGGCGGCCGGCGCCGACGCCGCCCAATAGGCGACCCCGCGGCCCTTGAAGCCCTGGTTGGCAGGGCCGCCCTGCTTGCCCGCGGCATAAACCCACTTCACCTTGCCGGTGTCGGGCTCGACCGCATAGATGTGATACATCGGCGTGCCGACATAGACGGTGTTGTTGACGAACAGCGGCGTGGCGCCCCAGGTCGTTTCATGCGCGCCGCTGCCCACATCGCCGGTGTGCAGATCCCAGGCCTTCTTCAAGCCCTTCACATTGTCGGGCGTGATCTGGGTCGCGGTGGAATATTTCTGCGACTGCTGATTGCCGCCAAACGCATCCCAATTCTGGGGCGGATCATTGTTGGGGCCTTGCGCGGTGGCGCGATGGGCCGGCAAAACCAGCATGGCGGCGGCAGCCGCGACAAAGCCCAACGTATAAAGCGTGAGGTTCTTAATCTTCGACATCGTCAATCTCCACGCTGCGGTCGGCGGCGTCGCCGATCACGTTCATCAGCCAGCCGATCAGCGCCAGTGCCTGTGCGGCCATGATGACAGGACTTTCCAGGAAGTAGCCGGCGACGGACGAACCGATGATGTCCAGAAGGATGGCCGAGACCAGAAAGCCCTGCAGCAAACATGAGCGGTTGGGCACCGTCGCCACCACCAGCGACGCCAGCAGCATCAACAGCGCCGCCACCGCCACCAGGATAGTGCCGCCGGTGCCGATCAGGCCGGTGTCGGGCGTGTAATAGTCATAGACGCAGATCGCCATTGCGATCAGCGACGCCAATATGATCAGCCACGCACCACGCGTGGAATGTCTTTGAGTCAAAGTCCCCTCCCCAACTGCCGGGCTATATATTTGTTTCGATCCTAGCGGGCTTTGGGCCAGACGCAAAACGGCCCGATTGGTTCATTTCGCAACAGCAGCATTTCACGATGGTTGCGCGGCATCGCGTTTCTTCCAGCGATAGATGTGCTGGCTGTTCTTCCAGAAATATTTCTCGGCCTGGATGCGCGGACGCGCGGCGAAATAATCCCGCACCAAGGCCAGCGCCTCAGGGATGGTGGCAGTGCCCACGCTGTTGGGCCAGTCGCCGCCGAACATCACGCGATCTTCGCCGAAGGCCGCCATCAGCTGGTCCAGCCGTGCGCGCGGCGCTGTCACCGTGACGCCGTTCTCATCCTTGTGAATGACTTGCGACAGCTTGAGGAAGAAATTGGGATGCTGCGCGAGGTCCCTGATGAGCGAATCGTAAAGCGCCTGGGTTTGCGGCGTGGGATCCAGCGAGGGCATGTGATCCATCACCACGCGCAGATCGGGAACCGCCTCCATTGCCAGCAGCGCGCCGCGCAACAGATCGAAAGAGGGATTGGCCATATCCAGCGTCTGGCTGGCCGCAGCCAGCAGTTTCAGGCCCTCGGCCATGCCGGGCTTGAGCACCTGTTTGCCGCCCTCCATCTGCCATACCCGCGCATAACGGATGCCGCGCCACAGCGGGTCCTTGGAAAAACGATTCAGATATTCGCCGAAATCGGGTTTGGATGGATCCAGATCGCCCACCACGCCGACAAAGACCGGATCGGAATTGGCGCGCTCCAGGATCCAGAGATTGTCCTCGATCCAGGGGCTCGCCTCCACAATCACTGCGCCGACGATGCCGGTGCCTGCTATCTGCTTGTGATAATTTTCCGGCGACGCCATCTGCGGCGGCTGGCCCTTGGGACCCGCATAGGGCACGCCTTGCGGCCGTGTCGGATCAAACAGATGAACGTGGGTGTCGATGACGGGAATAGCGTCATCAGCAAAAACGGGCGCGGCAGCAAAAGCCGCCGCGCCCGCCAGTAATGTCCGGCGCTGTATCAGTGCAGATCGACCTTGGTCACGCGCCAGTTGCCGGCTTCCGCGACATAAAGCGACTTGGCACTGCGGCAGTCGATGGCATTGACGCTGCCGAAGTCCTTCGGCCCCTTGCCGGCCTGGCCGAACTTGCCCACCACCGTGCCGTTCAGCTCAAGCTTGTAGATATCGCCGCCATGATCCAGATCGTTGGCGGCGTTGGAGTTGGAACTGAACAGATACTGATGTGCGCCGGGCGAGATGCAGATCGCTTCCGGATCGCCACCGCTGGTGATCGAACTCTTGAAGTTGCCGTCATTGTCGAACACCTGGATGCGGCGATTGCCGCGGTCAGCGACATAGACATTCCCGTTCGCGTCCACCGCGATGCCATGGGCTTCGTGGAATTCACTGTCGCCGGTGCCGCGCGAGCCCCAGCTCTTCACGAACACGCCATCGGGCGTGAACTTGGCGACGCGTGCATTGCTGATGCCGTCAGCGACAAAGATATTGCCGCTGGAATCCCAGGCCACATCGGCCGGCGATTCGAACAGATCGCTTTGAGCGCCCGAGCCCGGCGGAGTGCCGCGTCCGGTATCGGGCTTGGACGGCACGTCCACCGATTCCGGCTTGCGGCCCAAGAGCATCGCGACATTGCCCTGCGGGTTCAGCTTGATCACCATGTCGCTGTAGCGGTCCACGACCCAGATATTGTCGTGGCTATCGACGCGCACCTGCTGGGCGGCGAGGAAGCCATAGATCTGCTTGCCGATCTGGCGGACGAATTTTCCGTCCGGCCCGAACTCATAAAGACTTGAGCCGCCATGCGCGAAGGCGCGGCTGCCACCCAAGACCATGATGGGATCGGTGTTGCGGGTATAGACGAAGACATGGCCCTTGGAATTGGTGGCCACGCCCGCCGCCATGCCGAAGAAGGTGTCATGCGGCAGGGTCAGCGGCCAGGAGTTGGAATAGCTGATGTCCTGGGCCTGGGCGGGAACGGCAAGCGCCGCGGCGGCCGCGAACAGAAGGGTTGCCAAAGGGGATTTAAGACGCTTCATGTTACTTGCTCCCCTTCAAAACGAATTTCTGCATGCGCCAGGATTCGATTTCACCGACGATGATCTGGTTGGGATTGCGGCAGTCCATCATGTGAACCACCTGGAAGCCCGGCGCCAGCTTGCCGGCATGGCCGAACTTGCCCAGCACAGTGCCGTCCAGCTCCGCCTTGTAGACCTGGCCGGTCTTGGCCCAGCTTCCCGGCGAATTGCCGTTGGGATTGGAGTTGGAGAGGAACAGATACTGGTGCGGCCCTTCGGAAATGCAGTCGGACCAGGCGGTGCCGAACTGGGTGTAAGTGGTCTTCCACTTCAGGTCATTGTCCAGCACCACATAGCGGTTGTTGCCGCGGTCGGCGACATAGACATTGCCCTGATGATCGACCTGCAATCCGTGCGGCAGGTTGTACTGGTTATCGCCCTTGCCGGGCGCCGAGCCGCCGTTTTCGGCCAGGAAGTGACCGTCGGGCGAGTATTTCATCACCCGGTTGTTGCAGTAGCCGTCGCTGACGAAGATGTTGTCGTTTTGGTCCCAAGCCACGTCGGTGGGACGGCACAGCGTGTACTTCTCGTCCGGCGGATTGGCTCCATGCGGCGTCGCATAGGGACCATCGGCCTGGCTGGGACGATGGCCGATGATCATCAGCACCTTGGTGCCATCGGGATTGAACTTGGTGATGACGTTGGTGCCTTCATCGATCGTCCAGATATTGTCGTGACGATCGACCCGCACCGAATGGGCGAAGGCAAAGCCGTAAAAGCCCTTGCCGATTTCCTTGAGGAACTTGCCGTCGGGTCCGAATTCCCACAGCCGGGTCTGCGGCCCGCGGAAGAAAGCGAAGGCGTCGCCCTTGGAATTGGTGGCCACACCCTGCATCTCGCCCATGGCGTCGCCGGGGGGCATCTTGAAGAAATTGGGCACCACCTCATACGGCAGGTCGGGCGCGCTGGCATAGGCCGTGGCCGCAGCCTGCGCGAATGCCGCGACAGGTGTAAGCAACAAGGAAACAGCGGCCGTTGCCGCCAGACATGCCTTCACGTGAGACCTCCCCAATAAACCCGTGCGTCTCAAGGCGCCGTGGGTTGCGGGGGAAGTGTATACAGCAAAGCGACAAGGGCAAGACAGTGCCAAGGCCAAGTTGGCCCTTCGCTGCGCTGCAACCGGAAGTGCGTTTGGCTACTTTTTCAGCGGCGGCCGGCCCTCATGGGCGACCAGAAGATCATGCATGTCGTCGGCATGTTCTTCCTCGACCCGCAGAATGCCTTCGATCATCACCCGCGTGCCGGGATCATCATCGCCGAAATAGCGGATCAACTCGCGGTAATGATCCACCGCGATGCGTTCGGCGATCAGGTTCTCACGGATCAGCTCGACCAGATTGCCGCCTTGCGAATATTGCGAGGCTGCACGGGTCGTCAGGCCTTCCGGATTGAAGTCGGGCTCGCCGCCCAGCTGGTTGATGCGTTCGGCGACAGCCTGCGCATGCTCCCATTCTTCCTTGGCATGTTGGGCGAATTCCGCCTTCACGCCTTCACTGGAAATGCCATGGGCGGCGATGGCGTGCTGGGAATAGCGCAGGACGCAGACGATTTCGGTCGCCAGCACCGCTTGCAAAATCGCGATGGTCTTCTTGACGTCGCCACCATAGTTGGTGCCGAGCGCGCCCTGGTCCAGATGCTTTCTGGCGCGCGCGCGCAGGGTTTTGATATCGGACAGGAAAGACTTTTTCTGTTTGCTCATGAAATTCTCCTGATGAAATTAATAACGGCGCGCCATGCTGAAACCGAGCTTGTCCTCTTCCCAGCCGGCGGAAATCGCGGCGGCGACGGCAATCACGGCGCCGAACAGAAGCGCGAGCGCGCTCCACAGCGCGGCATATCCGGCAACCTTGCGCGCCGTGTCCAGTTCCTGGTGCATCTGGCCTTCCACGAAATCCACGCGCTGGACCGCGGCGTCGTAGGACGCGCCGGCATCCTTGGCGGTCAGCCGCACCAGATCATCGTGATTGGGACCATGGGCGGGGTTGGCCGGATGCAGATCGGCGATCAGCGCGCGCCCCACTTCCTGCTTGTCCTGTTCCAGGGCCGCGCCGCCCATATCGGCATGCGGACCCATCGGCGCCAGCAGCACGTCCGACCAGTAGGCCGCGATGACGCTGTCATTGCGCGGCGCATCGCCATGCAGGCGCGGGCCACCGCCCGCCGCCACCAGAGCCAGAACCACAAGACCCGCGACGACCGTGATCGCCCACATCACCAGCCCGTGTAAACCGGCGCGCCATTCCTCTTCGCGCCGGGTTTCCAGCGCCGGCTCGATCAGCCGGCCGGCGACATGGCCACCGGCCGCAAAGCCGAAGGCCTGCGCCGCCAGGACATAGATCGCACCCAGGGTGAGAAACGTGCCGCTGCCATTGCGTGGCATCAGGGTCAGGCCAAAGCCAGCGCCCAGCACGATCAGGAAGAATGACGTGGCCGATGCTACCGCCGCGCCGGCGATCACCGCGCTCCATTGAAAGCGGTGATCTGTATCATCGCTGACGATGGTGGCGCTTCTGTCGGGGCTTTCGGAAAGCACTGTCGTCGTCATTCGCGCGCCCTTTATCTTGCTTGCAGGTCAACGCAATAACGGCGGGCGGGGACGAAAGTTCCTGTTTTCGGAACCACCAACTGTCGTGGGCGTTTCCGGCAAAACAGAACAGGACAAAGCAAATGCGATCCGGCTGCCTCTGGCTTCTAGGCGTACCGCTTCCGATCATCATCCTGTTGTGGCTGATAACCGGACATGCCTGAGCCTCGGCCTGAACCCATGGCGCGGCTGCAAGCGGGATAAGTCAGATCGAGATCGGCGTTTCGGGCACCATGCAGCCGCCATCCACCGAAATCTCCGTTGGCACAAGATCGTCTTCGATCGGCACCGTCTCCATGCCGTCCAGGCAGAGAGAAGGCGAGGTATCGGCAGAGGTGTCCGCGTCCGCCGCAAACGCCATATGCGGCACCGACAGCATCACCCCCAGCACCCAGGCAACAGATAAGCGATAAAGAGCGCGTTTCATCACAGCAACAGCCCGCCTTTGCGACAGCCTTCCGCGTCCGTCCCGGGACGCCAGCCCGAAGGCTCGTGTAATGAGACTATGACAGATTTTTTGCGCCGCAACATAACTTTCACAAGTTCCCTAACGCGGCAAACTGCCCCCACAGCACCAGGCCACGACGCCAAGTTCCCGATCTGCTAGGAACCCCGCGCCTTGCCGGGATGATCGCCATGAAAAGCCTGCTTCTTTCCGCCGCTTTGCTCCTTGGGGTTAGCGCTACCGCCGTGGCCCAGCCCGGAACCAGCGCCTTCACCACCCGGCTGGATGACCCCCGCGCGATTGAACTGACGGGCGCGGTGGGTGACGGCAACGCCGATGACAGCGCAGCAATCCAGGCCGCGATCGATAAGGCGGCCGCGGACCGCGGCGAAGGCATCGTCTTCATTCCACAGGGCCGCTACCGGCTGACCCGCACCATCTATGTGTGGCCCGCGGTGCGCGTGATCGGCTGGGGCGCGCACCGCCCGGTGTTTGTGCTGGGCGACAACACACCCGGTTTCTCCAAGGGCATCGCCGACATGGTGTTCTTCGCCGGCGCCAAGCCCAACCCGGCGCGCGCCAACCGGCCGTTCTTCCGCGTCCCCTTTGCCGTGCCCGGCACCGTGCCGCCCAATCCCGACATGCCCGACGCCAATCCCGGCACCTTCTATTCGGCGTTGAGCAACATCGATTTCGAGATCGGCAAGGGCAATGCCGGCGCCGTCGGCATCCGCTTTCATGGCGCCCAGCACGACTATCTGAGCCATATCGATTTCCGTATCGGTTCCGGGCTCGCCGGCCTGCACCAGGTCGCCAATGAGGCCGAAGACCTGCGCTTCTTCGGCGGCCGTTACGGAATCCTGGCCGAGAAACCCTCGCCGGCCTGGCAGTTCACCTTGCTGGACGGCAAATTCGAGGGCCAGCGCGAAGCCGCGATCCGCGAGCATGAAGCGTCGCTCACCTTGGTCAAGGCGTCGTTCCGCAATGTGCCGGTTGCCATCGATATCGATCCGGACTCGTCGGACTGGCTGTGGGTCAAGAACAGCCGTTTCGAGAATATCGCCAAGGCCGCCGTCATCGTCAGCAATGAGAACAGCGTCTATACCCAGATCGGCTTCGAGAATGCCGTTGCCTCGGGCACGCCGGTCTTCGTCCGCTTCCGCGAGAGCGGCAAGACGTTGGGCTCGAACGGCATCTATGAAGTCAAAACCTTCAACCATGGCCTGATCCTGAAGGCGCCGGGCGAGATGGGCGCGATCGGTACCCGCTGGGCTGCCACACCGCTTGCTGCCCTGCCCGCACCGTTGCCGCCGGCGATCCGGCCGCTGCCGCCGTCGAGCCAGTGGGTGAATATCAAAACGCTGGGCGTGACGGGCGACGGCAAGACCGACGACACCGCCGCCATCCAGCACGCCATCGACACCACACGCGTGATCTATGTGCCCAGCGGCCGCTATATCGTGCATGAAACCCTTCATCTCAAGCCCGACACGGTGCTGATCGGATTGCATCCCTCCATCACCCAGTTCGACCTGCCCGACAACACGCCCGGTTTTGGCGGCGTGGGCGCGCCCAAGGCGCTGCTGGAAACACCCAAGGGCGGCGACAATATCGTCGCGGGGATCGGACTTTTCAATGGCGGCATCAATCCGCGCGCGGTGGCGGCCCTGTGGCAATCGAGCGAAAATTCGCTGATGGACGACGTGCGCTTCTTGGGCGGCCATGGCACCAATCTGCCCGATGGCTCGCGCTACAATCCTTATGACACCATGCACGCAGCCGATCCCGATCCCAGAAAACGCTGGGATGGGCAATACCCCTCGCTGTGGGTAACCAATGGCGGCGGCGGCACCTTCACCAACCTGTGGTCGGTGGATACCTATGCCAGCTTTGGCGTGCTGGTGTCGGACACCAACACGCCCGGGCATGTGTACGAGCTTTCCAACGAGCATCATTCCCGCGTCGAGATCGCGCTGAACGGGGTGCAGAACTGGGATCTCTATGCCCCCCAGACCGAGGAAGAAGCCGGCGAAAGCCAGGAAGCGATCTCGCTGCAGATCCAGGATTCCAGCCACATCACCATCGCCAACTGGCACGCCTATCGCGTCACCCGCACGGTGCGGCCGATCGACACCGCGGCGCGCCTCATCCGTTCCGGCGACATCCACTTCCGCAATGTGCATGTGAATGCGGAAAGCGGGCTTGGGACCTGCGACGCCAATGGCTGCGCCACCTATCTGCGCGCCAGCAAATTCCCGGCCGAGAATGCGATCCGCGATCTCACCCATCACATCGATGTCCGCGAGCGGGAATTCGCGGTGCTGGATTATCCTGTGTCGCCGCCCACGCCTGTCATCGCTGGCAAGGTCGAAAAGCTGGAAGACGGCTTCTATTCCATCTCCGGCGGCGCGGTGGATGCTCATGGCAAGCTCTACTTTGTCGATCACCACCAGCAGCGCATCTATGGCTGGTCGCGCGAGCAGGGCCTGACCATCGAACGCGACAACCCCATCGATCCGGTAAACCTGGCCATCGACAAGTCGGGCGACGTTCTGGTGCTGTCATCGCTGGGTGCGGAAGGCACGCTGTACAGCTTCAAACCTGGCTCACCCGAAACAGACATGACGGTGATCGCGCCCACGCCCAGCGCGGTGCATCCGGGCGCGAGCGTGCTCATGCCGGGCAATTATTGGAACAATGGCGAGTTCAAGGATCAGATCGATCTCAAGACCTATCGCTACACCACCTTGCCGGAAATGTTTGCGCGCGACATGGCCGCACCCAAGACCAAGGAGTATGTCTCACCCGATGGCAGCCTGTTCCTGCCGGATTTCCGCACCTTCCAGCAAGGGCCGCCCGACGGCACCGGCTGGCGCTTCAGCGACCAGCTGGACAGTTATGGTTTTGTCTCGGCAAAGCCGGGCAGCCGCGTGCTGATCAGCAACGAGTCCGAGGGCCGCACCTACAGCGGGCTGGTCGGCGACAATGGCACGGTGAGCGACCTGAAGGTCTTCGCCGATCGCGGCGGGGAAAGCGTGGCCGTGGGGACAAACGGCAACGTCTATCTCGCCAATGGCCAGGTGCTGGTCTATGCGCCGGATGGCAAGCAGCTCGGGACGATCGATGTGCCGGAGCGGCCGCTACAGCTGTTGTTCGGCGGCGCGGATGGGCGGACGTTGTTCATCCTCACCCATCACGCGCTGTACGCCGCCAGGATTTAGACCTTGCCGTGGAGATAGTCGAAGCTCTGCTTCACCATCTCCAGCGGCGAGGGATCGTAGGGCTCTTCGATTTCCAGGAAGGCGCGCTCGACCTTGGTCTTGTGGGCTGCCGCCAGCACGGTCTTCCAGTCGATGATGCCCTTGCCGATGATGGCGCTGATCATCTTCATGTTGTTGTTGGGAATGCCAATGTTCTTCAGGTCCTTGATATGCAGTGAGTGATAGCGGTCGGGATATTTGGTGAGATAGGCGACCGGATCGGCGCCGCCTGCCACCACCCAGCCGATATCCATCTCCATCTGCACCAGCGCCGGATCGGTTTCCTTGAGCAGCAGGTCGTAAGGCACCACATCGCCGATCTTGCGGAATTCCACATTGTGGTTGTGATAGGCAAAGCTCATCCCCGCCGCCTTGCACAGCGCGCCGACCTTGTTGAAGGTATCGGCATTCCTCTTCCAGTCATCGACCGTGGGGCCGGCCGTGAAGGCGGCGCGGTCGGCGGGATAGAGCGCAAACGAACAGGTGATGTTGGTGATGCCCACCGCCTTGGCCTGTTCGATGGTGGCCTGGGGCGTATCGCGCAGGTCGTTGCCGCCGGCATGGATGTTTTTCCAGCTGATGCCCAGACTGTCATAGAGCTTCTTCTGGTCCTGGGCGGGCTTGCCGCTGTTGGTCAGGTTGGCCTGGACATGGCGGATGCCGATGTCGCGCACCTTCTGCATGGTGCCGTCATAATCCTTCGCCAGGTCCTGACGCACAGTGTAGAGCTGCAAGCCCAGCGGCACGGATTTCTGCGCGAAGGCAGGACCGGAAACGGCAAGCGCAGCAGCGCCCATAAGAAAATTGCGGCGGTTGGTCATGTTCACTCCCTGTCGTCTTCTAACTTTCAGCGGCTGCGCGTGCAGTGCAACAAAGCAATGCCCTGAACCGCGCCGTTCCGCACTCTATTTCGCCACCGTTCTAAGGCAATTTGCCTGTCCTTGCACGACCCCAACGCCCGCCCTAGGCTTTCAAAAATAGCATTGGGGGGTCGACGGGATGAGATTGCGTAGTCTTCTGCTGAGCGCCGCGTTTGTATGCGCGACACCTGCTCTGGCCGCAACGACAGGTTCTTTCACCGGCGCCACCGCCAACCTCGCTCCCAACGATCCGGCCGGGCAATGGACGCGCCAGGCGCGCGACTATGCCAACACCCGCTACAGCCCCCTGACCCAGATCAACAAGAAGAATGTCGGACGCCTGCGCATCGCCTGGAGCTTCAGCGACGGCCAGATGTATGGCCATGAAGGCGCGCCGCTGGTGGTGGGCGACACCATGTATGTGGTCACGCCGTATCCCGATATCGCCTATGCGCTGGACCTGTCCAAGCCGGGCGCGCCGATCAAATGGGTCTTTCAGCCCAATCCCGATCCCCGCTCCATCGGCAAGGCCTGTTGCGACAAGGTGCTGCGCGGCTGGGCTTTCGCCGACGGCAAGCTGATCTACAACCTGCTCGACGATCACACCGTCGCGGTTGACGCCAATACCGGCAAGGAAGTATGGCGGGTGCAACTGGACGATGTCACCAAGGGCCCGACCATGACCCAGGCCGCCTTTGTCGTCGGCAACAAGGTCTATGTCGGCTCCTCGGGCGGCGAACTCGGCACCAATGGCTGGTTCCAGGCGCTGGATGTGAAAGACGGCCACACCGTCTGGAAGGCGATGACCAACGGTCCCGATGCGGGCGCGCTGATCGGACCGGATTTCCATCCCTTTTATTCCTTCATGCAGGGCAAGGATCTTGGCGAGACGAGTTGGCCACCTGGGGCCTGGAAGCAGGGTGCGTCGGCGCCCTGGGGCTGGGTGTCCTATGACCCCGATCTGAATGAAGTCTACTACGGCACTTCCAATCCGGGGCCGCGCGTGCCATCCCAGCGGCCGGGCCTGAACCTGTGGAGCGCGGCGGTGTTCGCGCGCGATGCCGATACCGGCATGGCGAAATGGGCCTATCAGTTCACCCCGCATGACGAATGGGACTATGACGGCGTCAACGAGAATGTGCTGATCGACATTCCCTGGCAAGGCGCGCGCCGCAAGGTACTGGTGCACTTCAACCGCAACGGCTTTGCCTACACCATCGACCGCACAAGCGGCGAGGTTCTGGTGGCCAAGCCGTTCGGCACGGAAAACTGGGCGAAGGAGATCGACCTCAAGACCGGCATGCCGGTGGTCAATGACGCCGCCCACCCGATCGTGGAAAAAAAGGTCACCAACATCTGCCCGCCCGACATCGGGGTGAAGAACTGGAATCCGTCGGCCTTCAGCCCACGCACCGGGCTGCTCTATGCCGGCGTGTTCAACTCCTGCATGGATCTGAACAATCACATTGTTCAATACATCCCCAGTTCTCCCTATGACGGGATGGAGATGCAGCGCCATGCAGGCCCAGGCGGCAACTGGGGCGAGTTCATCGCCTGGGACCCGGTTGCGGGCAAGCGGGTGTGGAGCATCAAGGAGAATTTGTATGTGTGGAGCGGCGCGGTCGTGACCGGCTCCGACCTGGTGTTCTATGGCACCATGGATGGCTGGTTCCGCGCCGTGGATGCGCGGTCCGGCAAGGTGCTGTGGTCGCAGAAGTTGGGCTCTGGGATAACCGCCGCGCCCATGACCTTCATCGGTCCCGACAAACGCCAATATGTGGCGGTCTATGCCGGGGTGGGCGGCGGCGCGGGCGTGATCCGGCGCGAGAAAGGCTTCATGCCCGGCGGCAACACGCTTTATGTCTTCTCGGTTGATGGCAATGGCATCGGCACCGGCACGACCCAGCTTGTTTCGCAAGCCGGCGCCGCGGCGCCGGTCTCGGTTCCTCCGGCGGCGGCGCACAACTGATGAAACTGGTTCTTGCATTTGTGCTGGCCGCGACGCCTGCGCTTGCGCCCTTCGCCTTTGCTCAGGTGACGGCGGACACGCCTAATCCGTTTGACGGCAAGCCCGATGCGGTGGAAGCAGGTCACGCCCTGTTCGGCCAGATGAACTGCGCCGGCTGCCATGCCTATGACCTGACCGGCGGCATGGGCCCGGACCTGACAGATGCCAGCTGGCTCTATGGCGGCAAGCCCGGCGAGATCTTCCACACCATCGCGGAAGGCACGCCGCGCGGCATGCCGGCCTGGAAAGACAAGATGACACCCGAGCAGATCTGGCAGGTCGTCGGCTATATCCAGAGCAAGAAAGCCAACTGACGGAGACGCACATGCGCAAATTCGGATTGGCGCTGGCCTTGTTGTGCGGGCTGGCCGGGCGCGCGCAGGCCGCGCCTGTATCGACCGCCGAAGGACCGGTCGCAGGCAAGGCCAAAGATGGCGTGACCCGCTTTCTGGGCATTCCCTACGCCAAGCCGCCGGTCGGGCCTTTGCGCTGGATGCCGCCGCAGCCGGCGCAAAAGTGGACGGCGGTTCGTGACGCCACCAAATTCGGTCCCACTTGCGCCCAGGTCACGACCCTTGGCCCCTTTGCCGGACCGCCCAACAGCAATGAAGACTGTCTCTATCTCAACGTCTTCACGGCGGACACCAAGGCCAAACTGCCGGTTCTGGTGTGGCTTCATGGGGGCGGCTATTTCGATGGCGCCTCCAACGACTATGACCCCGCCAAGCTCGTCACCCGCGGCCATCTGGTGGTGGTCACGATCAACTACCGCCTGAATCTGTTCGGCTTCATGGCCCATCCCGCGCTCGACGCCGAAGGCCATGCTGGCGGCAATTACGGCATCATGGACATGCAGGCTGCACTTCGCTGGGTGCAGAAGAACATCGCCGCTTTTGGCGGCGATCCGGGCAATGTTACCGTGGGCGGCCAATCGGCGGGCGCGGGCGCCTCGACAGCCCTGGTGCTGTCGCCCGGCTCAAAAGGACTGATCCACCACGCCATCTTCCAGAGCGGTGGCTATACGCCGTTTGTCCCTGAATCGATCGCCGAAGAGAAGGCAAAGAAATTCGCCACCGCCGCCGGCTGCATCTCAAAAGATCAAAAGGGGGGCGATGTGGCGAAATGCCTGCGCGCCCTGCCCGCCGCCAAGATCGAGGCTCTGGCCGGCACCGCCAGCGAGACCAGCCCCTTGATCACCAATCCGATGGTCGACGGCACGGTGATCCCGCGTCAGGAGATCGAGCTGATCCAGTCCGGTCGGTTCAACCGGGTGCCGATCATGATGGGCACCACCCATGACGAAGCCAATTTCAACATCGGCATCCTGCAATATTTCAGGAAGGACCGCGCCCCGCTGACCGAAGCCGATTATCGCGCCTATATACAGAAGACCTATGGCGGCAACGCGGGGCCCGGCGGCAGCCCGCCCGCCTATCCGAAAGGCACGGTGGATGCGATTCTGGCGCGTTATCCCGCCGCCAAGCTGAGCGCTCAGTTGGCCTGGGACGGCGCGCATAGCGACATGCTGGCCTGCCGCGGACAATACACAGCAGGCGCCCTGACGCCGCATGCACCGGTCTATATGTATCTGTTCGACGATCGCAGCGCGCAGACCTATTTCCCCAAGATGCCGGGCTATCAGCCGCTGGCTTACCACACCGCCGACATCGCCTATGTCTTCACCGGCTATCATGGCGGGCCGCAAGGCCTGCATTTCACGCTGACGCCGGCGCAGAGCCAGCTGTCGGACCATATGGTCGATGCCTGGGCCAATTTCGCCCGCACCGGAAACCCGAACGGACAAGGCAATGCGCCGTGGCCGCGCTGGCAGAAAGGCGCGGACACGCCGGCCTATTTGCTGCAGAATGAAGGCTGGAAGATACAGACCAATGCCCAGTTCGCCGCCGCCCACAATTGCAGCTTCTGGAACACATTGCTGCGTTACAGATAGGATTCCCGATGCGCCTGTTTCTTTCCGCCGCCCTGCTCGCCGCGCTGACGGCTTCGGCCCATGCCGCCGAAATCCACGTGTTGGCGCCCGGCTTTGTCTACAATTCCGCGCTCAAGGACCTGGCGGCCGATTTCACCAAACGCACCGGGGTCAATGTCATCGTCAGCGAAGGTGGCATGAATGTGATCGTGGACCAGATCAAAACCGCGACACCGGCGGCCGACGTCATCGCCCTGCCCGCCGATCTGATGAACACGCTGTATCTGGACGGTGGCATCGTGCGCGGCAGCTACACGCCGCTGGGCCGTGACGAGCTGGGACTGGCGGTGAAGAAGGGCGCGCCCAAGCCCGATATCGCCACGGTGGAGAAACTGGCGGCGGTGCTGAAATCAGCGCAAGCCGTGGAGGTGAACGATCCCAAGGCCGGCACCATGCAGGGCGTGATCATCGACGGCATTCTGAAGCGCCCGGAATTTGCCGGCGTCCATATCGTGCCGGTGTCGAAAGGCGAAGGCGCCGGCGCGCTGGCCCGCGGCGAAGGCGACATGGCGATCCAGCTGGTGCCCGAAATCCTCAACAAGCCGCCGATCGACCTGGTGGCGCCGCTGCCGGTGGATCTGGGCGGGCATATGGACGCGATCCTGGCGGTGTCGGCGCGCGCGGCCGATCAGAAAAATGCGCTGGCCTTTGTCAAATTCCTGGCCAGCCCGGAGGCGCGCTCCGCCTGGGTCGCCAAAGGTCTGAAACCTTTTTAGCTACTTCGGCGTCTCGACGATGCCGCCGGCTTTCCACACTGCTTGGGCTTCCGGCCGGGTGACATAGCGCAGAAAGGCTTCCGCGTCGGACGGATTGGCGGAAACTTTCAGCACCGCCGCCGACATGTCCACATGCAGGCCCAGATCGTCCGGGAACGGCCCCACCACTTCCGCGCCTTTGGCCATCAGTTCCTCGGTCATCGCGCCGCCGCCGAACTCGGCATCGCCGCGCACAATGGCGTCGCCGATCATGCCTTTGATGGGACGCGGCTCGACCCCGGCAAACTCCGGACGCTTGAGCATGTCTTCCACCATCGCGCCGGTCAGACTGCCCACCTTGGGATCGGCATAGGCCAGCACGCCCGCCTGTTTGACCATGGCGACGAATTTCGCAGCGGTCGAGATATCGGGATGGGGACCGCCCGCTTTCACCACCACCCCGAACGGAATGCGGCCCAGCGCACGCTGGCTGCCGGGCGCCAGCTTGGGCGCGAAAGCGGGAAAGTCGCTGGTTGGAGCAATCACCACATCGCCCGGATCGTCCTTGCCCAGCGCGGTGCGGATGCGCCCAACATTGAAGCCCGCGAAGGTCACCTTGTTGCCGGTTTGCGCTGTCCATGCTTCCGCCAGTTTGGTCAGCGGACCATTCACGATATTGGGCGAATAGACCGTGATGTCGGCGGCCTGTGCACCCGACGACAGCAAAAAGATTACAGCGGTGAGGTGAAGGCGGCGCACGATCCATCCCGATATTATTGTGACAATCAGTCAAGCGCGAATTGCCGGTCTTGGCAATGCGCCGTAAAAGAGAGCGATAACAGGGAGCGTTCCATGACGGATGATGCGGTGCAAACCACGCGGCGCGAGGCCATGCTGCTGGGTGCGGGCGGACTGCTGGCGCTGGCGCCCTTCGAGGCCGCGCCCGCCTTCGCCATGACCGGCGACATGGCCGGACTGCCCTGGGCCAACAACGCCATGCGCTGGGCCCAGGTCGCCTTCACCGAGGATGACCCGCCTTCCTATGACCCCAATTTCTGGTTCGACCTGTTCAGGAAAACCCATGTCGAGGCGGTGTGCCTGTCGGCGGGCGGCTGCATCTGTTTCTATCCCTCCAAAGTGCCGCTGCATTATCGCGCCAAATATCTGGGCGATCACGACATGTTCGGCGAGATGGTCAAGGGCGCCCGCGCCCAGAACATCAGCGTGATCGCGCGCGTCGATCCGCACGCCATGAGCGAGGAAGCCTTCGCCGCCCATCCCGAATGGGCTGCCTGCACCGAAGACGGCAAGCCGCGCCGCCATTGGGCCGCGGCTGACATGTATGTCACCTGCCAGAACGGCGGCTTCATGTTCGACTTCATGCCGGCGGTACTGAAAGAGATTGCCGACAACTATCAGCCGGAGGGTTTTTTCGGCAATCGCTGGGCCGGCAGCGGCATGTGCTATTGCCAGACCTGCCGCACCAAGTTCCGCGCCGCCACCGGCATGGAGCTGCCCACCACCAACGACCCGCAGAATCCGCAGCGCAAGGCCTATATCCAGTGGAACGCCGACATGCGGTGGAAGCAATTCAAGCTGTGGGATGACACGGTCAAAGCATCGAAGAAGGACAGTTTCTTCAGCCCCAATGGCGGCATGAACGATCCCAACAATGTGATCATCCCCATCGTGGCGGTGGATCGCCAGGGCCGCAGCGGCACCACGCCGGTCTGGTCGATGGGCAAATACGCCAAGCAGATACGCGCCTATATGCAGAACCTGCCGGTCTGCGGGCTGTTCAATGTCGGCATCGAGGACGAAAATCGCTGGAAGGATTCGGTGCAGCGCGGCCCGGAGCTGGAAGCCTGGGCCCATAGCGGCATCGCCCAGGGTTTCCGCCCCTGGTACTGCAAATTCAACGCCCGCGTCTTTGATCCGCGTTGGGTTGCGCCGGTGGAGAAGATTTTCCAGTGGCACTACGTCCATGACAAATACATGCGCAACACCGCCAACCTGGCGCGGGTGGCGATGGTCAATTCCACCCAGTCGGGCATCTTCACCGCGGGTGGCACCGCCTTCACCGCCGGTGATGGCGTGCGCGCAGCCCAGCGCGTGACGGATTCACAGAACGGCTATTACCAGGCGCTGGTGGAAGCGCGCATTCCCTTCGAGATGGCCGACGACCGCCAGCTGGAACCACAGCATACCGGCCGCTATCGCGTGCTGGTACTGCCGGACATCGCGGCGCTTTCCGACAAACAGTGCCAGCAGATCCGCGACTATGTGATGGCGGGCGGGCGCATCGTGGCGACGGGCGAGACCTCGCTTTATGACGAGACCGGCAAGCGCCGCGCCAACTTGGGCCTGTCGGACCTGTTCGGGTGCGACTATGTGAAGACGACCAGCGAGGTGAAGAACAGCTATCTCACCCCGCGCCATCCTCATCCGCTGACCCGAGGTCTGGAAGATGCGCCGCGCATCATCGCCGCCACCCAGCAGATCACGGTCAAGCCGCATGACGATGCCAAAGCGCCGCTGACCCTGGTGCCGAGCTATCCCGACCTGCCGATGGAGCGGGTCTATACCATGATGCCACAAACCAATATCGCCATGGCCTTCTGCCGCCAGGTCGGCAAGGGTCGCGTGGTCTATTTCCCCATGGATCTGGATCGCACCTTCTGGGAAGTCCTGGCCGCCGATCATCTGGTGCTGCTGAAGAACGCCGTGGACTGGGCGGCGGAAGAACCCCAGCCCATGACGGTGACCGGCCCTGGCCTGGTGGACATTTCCTATTGGCGGCAGAAGAACTCGCTCGCCGCCCACATCGTCAACATGAACAATCCCATGATGATGAAGGGCCCCTATCGCGAGATGCTGCCGGCCGGGCCCTATAGCGTGTCGCTGGAAATTCCGGCCGGCGCCAAGGTGGGCGCGGTGAAGCTGCTGGAAAGCGGTGCGGTGCCCAAGACCTCACGCGACGGCACCCGGCTGGTGGTCGAAGTGCCAAAGATCCGCCTGCATGAAGTGGTGGCGGTCGATCTGGCTTAACGCGGCCGCGGGCGATAGACGCGCAGGGCGCTCTGGCCCATCACGGTGCGGACGGCGGCAGATTCTTTGGCGGCAATGGCCTCGCGCGCCAGCTCAAACCAGCCGGCATAGTCGCCCGCGAGGGTAAGAACCGGCCAGTCACTGCCCCATAACAGCCGGGTGGGCCCGAACAGGTCGAACAGCACGCCGATGGCGCCGATGATATCCGCGCGGCTGCCGTCCGGTGGCAATTCGTTCAACAGCCCGCTCACCTTGCAGGTGACATTGGGCGCGGCCGCCAGCGTTTCCAGATCACGCGCCCATGTGGCCATGGCATTGGCCTGCCCCAGCTTCGGCTTGGCGCCATGATCCAGCACAATGGAAAGCTGCGGATGGCGTGCGGCCAGTTCGGTGATGGCGCCGATCTGGTGTGGCTGGATGAGGGCGTCGAACACCAGACCTTCGGCGGCAATCGCATTCAGCGCCGGGTCCAATGCGGCTTGGCGGATCCAGTCGGGGTCTTCCAGATCCTGGAGCATCGGGCGCACGCCCAGAAAATGCCGGTCGGTGGCGCGGCGGCGCACTTCACTGGCGGCATCAGGCGCGAGAAGGTCGATCCAGCCCACCACGCCCAGCACCCACGGCGCCTTGCGGGCTATGGCCAGCATATAGTCGGTCTCTTCCGGCGTGGGCGCAGCCTGCACCAGAATGGTGGCGTCCACGCCTGCCTGAATCAGCAGCGGTCTGAGATCGGCGGTGGAAAATGCCCGATGGATGGGATTGTCCGGCTTCAGCCAGCCATAGTCGCCGCGCGTTGGATCCCAGAAATGCTGATGGGCGTCAACGATCATGGCAGCGGTGCGTCAGCCCGAACCAGTTTTTCCTGAACCAGATCCTGCCACAGCGCGGCGGGAATTTTGTGACGATAGAGCGCGATGGTCTGGTTGGCGCGTTCCGGTGAATCCAGACCGGGAATGACGCTGGCGACCAACTTATGTGCCAGCGGAAACCGCAGCGCCGCTGCGGCCAGTGGCACGCCATGGCGGTCGCATACCGCTTCGATCCGGCGCACCTTTTCCACCACCTCTGAGGGCGCGGTTTCGTAATTGTAATAGAGCGGCGCGCCGGTCTTGGTGCCCACCGCCAGAATGCCGGAATTGTAAGGCCCGCCTACGACAATGACAGTGCCGGCTTTCTCGCAAAGCGGAAACAGGTCATCCAGCGGCTTCTGTTCTAGCAGCGTATAGCGGCCAGCGAGCAGGATCACATCCAGTCGCGCATGGCTCATGACTTCCAGGCAGGCGGGCACTTCATTCACGCCCATGCCGAAACCGGAGATCGCTTTGGACGCGCGCAGTCCTTCCAGCGCTTTCAGCCCGCCGCCTTTTGTCAGCTCGGCCATGCGGGCGGCGTTTTGATCGCCATGGGTCAAACGGCCGATGTCATGGATATAAAGAATGTCGATGCGGGACAACCCCAACCGCTGCAGGCTGGCCTCATACGAGCGCATCACCGCATCATAGGAATAGTCATAGACCGGCACGAACGGCATCGGTGTGGCATAGCCTTGACGTACGACGGTCTGGTCCACCGGACCGGGCACCGGTTTCAGCAGCCGTCCGACCTTGGTGGACAAGATAATGTCGTTGCGGAGCCGCACGGCATCGCCCAGCCGCCGTTCTGACAGACCGAAACCATAAAAAGGTGCGGTGTCATAATAGCCAAAGCCGGCTGCCTCCGCCGCACCAAGCGTGGCGCGCGCGGTCTCGTCAGGCAGCGGCAGAAACAGATTGCCCAAAGGCGCTGTGCCGAAACCCAGCTCCGTGACCTTCAGCCCGGTCGTGCCCAAGTCGCGCCGCGCAATCATGCCGTTTTCAACCTTGGCGCAAACAGGCCGAAACTCACCACCACGGCATAGCAAGCCGCCAGGATGAACATGCTCCAATGCAGCGCGCCGGTGAACGAGGCGAACAGCGTCATCAGCGGTGGCACCACCGCGGCGCCGCAGATCGCCATCACGATAAAGGAGGACGCAAACTCGGTCTCGTGCCCCAGGCCTTCAAGCCCCAGCGCGAAGATGGTGGGGAACATGATGGACATGAAGAAGCTGGTCGCCACCAATGCCCAGATACTGGGGAAACCGCCGAGCACCGCGGCCACGCAGCACAGGATGATATTGCAGCCGGCATAGAGCACCAATTGGCGCGGCGGGTTGATGGTCCGCTGCAGCCAGGCGCCGACAAAACGGCCGACACAGAAAGCGATCATGGTCGCCTCCAGATAGACCTGCGCGCCCGTGCGTTCGGGCACATGGGCTGCTTCTTGCGCGAAATCCACCAGCAGGCTCCAGGTACCGACCTGGGCACCGACGTAAAAGAACTGCGCGATCACAGCATAGAGAACGCGCGGGCGCGCCAGTACGGCAAAGGGCGAGTGCGAGGTTTGCGGCGTGACGTCCGGGCGCAGCGGCGGATATTTGGTGATCGCAATAGCGGATGCGATCACGACCATCAGAATGCCCAGCACCAGATAGGGCGGACCGACGGCGGCAGCCTCCTGCGCGCGCCAATGATCCACCGCGGCCGGCCCCATCGCCGCCATCTGCGCCGGGGTGTATTCGACGCCGGAAAAAATCACATAACCGCCGACCAGCGGTCCCAGCACGGTGGCGACGCCGTTGAAGGCCTGGGCGAAGTTCAGCCGCGGCGACGCGGTTTCCGGCGCGCCCAGAATGGTGATGTAGGGATTGGCGCTGGTTTCCAGAAAGCCCGCACCGATGGCGATGATGTAAAGCGCCGCCAGGAATATCCAATAGACCCGCATGTGTGCCGCCGGCACGAACAGAAAGGCGCCGATGGCGTAGAACGCCAGGCCCAAGATGATGGTCTTCTTGTAGCCCAGACGGCGTATGACCATGGCGGCGGGCAGCGGCGCGCAGAAATAGCCGATATAGAAAGCAAATTGGGTCAGGCTGGCTTGCGGCCGAGTCAGATCCAGCGCCTTCTGGAAGTGATGCAGCAACAGGTCGTTGAACTGCGACGCCAGACCCCAGGCGAAAAACAGGGTGGCCGTCAGCGCAAAGGCAACGACATAACGCTTTTCAACAATAGGCAGTTTTGACATTCCAACCCCTTGTTCCGGGTCTGATGCCCGGTGTTCTCCGCAGTTAAGCGGAAAAAAGAGAGCGGCGCTACATGGTCGCGCCGATCTGCCAGGGGACGAATTCGGCATCGCCATAGCCGAGCTTTTCGGACTTGGAACGCTCGCCGGATGCGATCTTCAGAATGTGTTCGAAAATCTCCTTGCCCTTGTCGGCGATGGAGACGCCGTCCAGCACATCGCCGCAATTGATGTCCATATCGTCCATCATGCGTTCATAGACGCCCGTGTTGGTGGCAAGCTTGATCGAGGGCGTGGGCTTGCAGCCATAGGCGGACCCGCGGCCGGTGGTGAAGCAGAGAATATTGGCGCCGCCCGCCACCTGCCCGGTCGCCGAGACGGGGTCATAACCGGGCGTGTCCATGAAGACGAAGCCCTTGGTGGTGACGGCTTGCGCATATTCCACCACCGCCTTCAATCGTGTGGTGCCGCCCTTGGCGGCGGCGCCGAGCGACTTCTCCAGAATGGTGGTCAGGCCGCCCGCCTTGTTCCCCGGCGAAGGATTGTTGTTCATGCTGCCGGCATTGCGGCTGGTGTAATCCTCCCACCAGCGGATGCGCTCGATCAGTTTTTTGCCAACCTCAGGCGAAGCCCGCCGGGTCAGCAGATGTTCGGCGCCGTAGATTTCAGGCGTCTCGGACAAAATCGCGGTACCGCCATGGGCCACCAGCAGATCCACTGCCGCGCCCAGCGCGGGATTGGCCGTGATGCCGGAATAGCCGTCGCTGCCGCCGCATTGCAGCGCCAGCATCAGCTCCGACGCCGGCGCCGTCTCGCGCTTCACCGCATTGGCGGCCGGCAGCAGATCGCGCACCGCGGCAATGCCGGCTTCGATTGCTTTCTGCGTGCCGCCCGAATCCTGGATGGTGAGGGAGCGGAAGGTGCCGCTTTCGGCGATGTTATAGGCCTGCTTCCAGCGCGCGATCTGGAAGGTCTCGCAGCCCAGGCCCACCATCAGCACCGCGCCCATGTTTGGGTTGGCGGCATAGCCCCATTGGGTGCGCTTCAGGACTTCGTATCCTTCGCCCTTGCTGTCCATGCCGCAGCCATGGCCATGCACCAGCGGGATCACGCCATCGACTTCGGGAAAATCATCCAGAATGCCGCGCTTCTCAACCTCTCGCGCGATCAGCCGCGCCACGGTGGCCGAGCAGTTCACCGAGGTGAGGATGCCCAGATAATTGCGGGTGCCGACCCGGCCATTGGCGCGGCGAAAGCCCTGGAAGGTGGCGCCGGACAGTGGCGCGGGATCGCGCGCATCGACTTCGAACTGATAATCGCGGTCCACGGCGTGAAAGCCGATATTGTGTTCATGCACCCAGTCGCCGGGCACAATGTCTTGGGTGGCGAAACCGATGATCTGGCCGAACTTCAGCGCCGGTTCGTCTTTTTTGATGGCGCGCACCGCCGCCTTGTGGCCGGGCGGTATGCGCCGGATGATCTTCACATCATCGACGATGTCGCCGGGGGAAAGGCCGTTCACCGCGACCACGACATTGTCGGTCGGATGCAGCCGGAGGAAAGACGCCATGATTGCTCCTGACAGCGAACATGGGTCTTATAGAGCAAGCTTTTGGGAGAAAGTATCAAAATGAGCCGCCGCCTCTGCTTTGCCCTGGACCTGGTCGATGACGCCGCCAAAATCTCACAATATGAGGCGTTCCACCGCCCCGGGGGGGTGTGGCCCGAAATCGTGGACGACATCGCTGCCCAGGGGATCGAGGGCATGGAAATCTGGCGCAGCGGCGACCGCATGGTGATGATCGCCACCGTGGCCGACGACTATCCGCGCGCGCGCGATATCCCGGCGAAATATGAAGAGTGGGAAGGCCTGATGTGGAGCTTCCAGAAAGCCCTGCCCCATGCCGCACCGGGCGAAAAATGGGTGCCGATGAGCCAGATCTTCGACCTGGCCCAGCAGAAGGGCGTCACAGCATCTTGAATTCGGGATCCAGCCGCTCTTTCACCGCATCCTCGTTCAGCCCGATGCCGATGCCCGGTGCGTCGGGAACGGGCAGAAAGCCTTCGGCATCCAGCGTCACCGGATCGCAGAGCTCAGTGAAGGACTTTTCCTGATACTGGGTGAATTCCTGCACCAGCAGGTTCGGGATCACGCCGCAGACATGGGTGATGGCAAGCGTGCCCAGCGGCGAACACACGCCGTGCGGCGCCAGCGGGATGTTGTAGGTCTCCGCCATGTTGGCGATCTTCATGCCTTCAAACAGCCCACCAGTCTTGGTGAAATCGGGCTGAATAATGGAAAGCGCCTGCTTCTCCAGGAACGGCCGATAGCCATAGCGGGTATAGATATTCTCGCCCGCCGCAATCGGCACCCGCGTGTTGTTCCTGATACGCAGCATGGATTCGACATCGTCGCTGGGCACCGGCTCTTCGACCCACAATGGCCGATACTGCTCGATCTGGTCGCAGATCTGGATGCCGGTCTCGGTGTCATAATGGGCGTGGCACTCCAGTGCGATCTCCACATCCTTGCCCAGCGCCTTGCGGAAGCCGGCAAAGAAGTTGACCACGTCATCCACTTGGCTGTTGGTCATGTGCAGGTCATAGGGCCGCGTCGGCTCATAGCCTTTTTTGATCGACCAGCTGTCGTCGGAATAGTCCAGTCCGACCTTGATCACTTTGGTTTTGGTCTCATCCAGTACCCGGCGCGCGATTTCGGGATTGGCGGCATGCAGATAGACCGGCACGCGGTCGCGCATCTTGCCGCCCATCAGGTGATGGATGGGCAGCCCAAACGCCTTGCCGGCCAAATCCCACAGCGCCATCTCGATGCCACTGACCGCGGTGAGATAGGGCCCGCCCTGGCCGTGCATGAACATCGCCGACGGACCGCCGCCCAGATTGACTTTGTGATAGCCCCAGAAATCCGCAAGGATGCCCTGGATGTCGAGCGGATCGCGGCCCTTCAGCATCACATTGAAGTTCTTGTTGATGATGTATTCGGTGCCGACGGAATCCACACACTCGCCGGTGCCGGTCAGGCCTTCCTCGGTATAGACGCGCACAAAGCGGCTGTTGAATCCGTTCTTGAGGCGGATGGCGCGCACTTCGCGGATGCGCAGCTTCGGCGCGCGGCTGGTGCCCGCAGCCTTGGCATCAGAAAGCAGCGCGGCGTAAAAGCCGGCGCCAATAAACGAACGACGATCCATCATCACGCTCCGGCCACGGCCTGCGCCACCAGATCGCCCACCAGATGGGTGGGATGCGGGCGCACGGCTGCTTCATAAAGAGTGGTCAGCACCACGCAGATCGTGCCGGTGTTCGGATCAGCCCAGGAATAGGTGCCGGTCGAACCGTTGTGACCGAAGGTGCGCGTACCGCAGGCTGGCGCACCGACGCTGGGCGGCAGGTCGAAACCCAGCCCGCTGGCTTTTACGCCGGGCGGGCTCTGGTTGGTGATCATCAGCTGCTCATTGGCGGCTTTCATGATAGTGCCGCGCTGGTCCAGGAATTCGCGGTAGAAGCGATTGATGTCGGCGGCCGAGCCCAGCGCTCCGCCCCAGGGCGCCCCCAGATTGCGCCAATAGCTGCTGTTCCAGTTCCAGTCATTCCAGCTTTTCTTGCCATCGTCGGTCATGGCCGGTGCGGCCTGGCTGGGCACGGTGGTGGCGTTGGCGCGGCCGCGCAGGCCAAAGCCGGTGCGCGTCATGCGGAGCGGACGGAACACGCGCTCTTCCACAATGTCGGCGATCGGCTTGCCGGTGATCTTCTGCGCGATTTCGGCCGACAGAAGAATGCCCATGCTGGCATAGGAATATTTGGTGCCTGGCGGGAATTTTAGCGGCGCCTTCAGCGCGCCTTCACGATAATCGGCAAGCGTGGCGTGCTCCTGGCGCAGCATCTCGTCATTGGCGAGCATGTCGGGCAGGCCGGCGGTGTGGGTCAGAAGATTGCGGATGGTGATGGTCTCACGGCCATCGCCGGTGAAGCCGGGAAAGAATTTGACCGCCTTGTCATCCAGCGACAGCTCACCGGCATCTACCAAGGTCATCACCGCCGCCGCCGTCATCGGCTTGGAGATGGAGGCCAATAAGAAGACCGGCTCGGGGCCCTTGGCGGCGCCGAAATTCCTGGCGAACTGGCGGCTGCCCTGCGTCACCAGAATGGAGGCGCCTTCGACCAGGCCGTCCTTGATCCAGTCGGCCATCACCGCGGCGGCCTGTTCCAGCTTGGCCTTGTCCCAATTGCCGGTAGCGGCCTGAGCAGGCAGCGACCCTGCGATCATCGTTGCCCCCGTGGCTTTCAGAATGTCCCTGCGGTTCATCCGGTTTCCTCTTTATTATGGTCGGCCGGCCTGCCGCTCTTGCGCTCGCCTGGCCGATCCTCCGTTGCCGTTTGGACTCTCCTATCATGCCCATGCAAAAACCGCATCGGTCGATAGCCAGTTTGGCTTGGACCGGGTAGAAGGCGGCCCGCTAGTGTCCCGGCTCTGAAATTCGCAAGACCTTGATATCGGGCGAGACGCGAATTTCAGAGCCGAAGGACACTAGCAATTTTTGAATCCTGGTGCCGTTTGGGTTTCGAAGTTCGCAAAAGGCCCGATATAGGGACCAACGAACTTCGAAACCCCGGCACCAGTTTCGCCGGCAATTACGCAGAGTTCAGGAGTAGTCATGAGCAAGATGTCGCCCAGCGAGATGGCGCAGATCCTGGCCAAGGGCCTTCTGTCCTTTCCGGTCACCCATTTCGACAAGGACTTCCGCTTTCAGGAAGGCCCCTATCGCGAACATTGCGCCTGGCTGCTCGGCTTCAAGCGCCTGACCGGGCTTTTCGCTGCCGGTGGCACGGGTGAATTTTTCTCCCTGACCCCGGCCGAAGTGGGCCAGGTGGTTGCGGCCGCGGTAAAAGAAACCAATGGCCAGACCCCGGTGATCGCAGGCTGCGGCTATGGCACGGCCATCGCGGTCGAGCTGGCCAAATCGGCCGAAGCCAACGGCGCCGACGGCCTCCTACTCTTGCCGCCGTACCTGATGGTGCCGAACCAGGAAGGCCTGATGGCGCATATCGAGGCGGTGTGCAAATCGACCAAAATCGGCGTCATCGTCTACAACCGCGACAATGCGATCCTGACCGAAGACAGCCTGGCCAAACTCTGCGACCGCAACCCCAATCTGGTCGGCTTCAAGGACGGTGTCGGCGACATCGAGCTGATGATGCGGGTTTATTCCAAAATGGGCGACCGGCTGACCTATGTCGGCGGGCTGCCCACGGCGGAGACCTTTGCCCTGCCCTATCTGGAGATGGGCGTGACCACCTATTCCTCGGCCATCTACAATTTCATGCCGGAGTGGGCGCTGGCCTTCTATGACGCGGTGCGCGCCAAGGACCATGCCAAGGTGATGAAGGGGCTGAAGGAATTCGTGCTGCCCTATATCGCCATCCGCAATGAGAACAAGGGTTATGCCGTCTCCATCGTCAAGGCGGGCATGCGGGTCATCGGCCGCGATGCCGGCCCGGTGCGCACGCCCCTGACCGATCTTTCGGCAGACCAGTTCTCCCGCCTGAAAAAGCTGATAGACGCGACCAAGCCGGTTTAAGAAAAAGCCAATTAAGGCTATAGGATGCGCCCATGACGGGCCCATCCTTCTGGTCTCAGTTCGAGCTCAGGCAACTTCGCTGTTTTGTCGCCGCCGCCGAGGAGTTGCACTTCGGCCGCGCCGCCGCGCGCATGAACATGACCCAGCCGCCCTTGTCGCGGCAGATCCAGCTTTTGGAGCATGTGCTGGGGGTCAAGCTGCTGGACCGCACCAGCCGGGCCGTGAAACTGACCCCGGCGGGGCGGGTGTTTCTGCTGGAAGCGCGCCGCATCCTGCGGCTGACCGAAAGTGCGGCGCTGGCCACACGCCGCATCGCCTCCGGTGAAGCCGGCACCATCGCGCTGGGGTTCACCGCCGCCAGCGGCTACAGCTTTCTGCCGCGCCTGCTGCTGCAGCGCGCGAGCCATGCCCCCAACATCGACGTGGTGCTGAAGGAGATGGTCTCGTCCGAGCAGATGGAAAGCCTGCTCACGGGGCGCATCGATGTTGGGCTGTTGCGTCCGCCGATCGGGCGCGGGGAATTCACCGTGCTGAAAGTGGCGGAAGAGCGGCTGGTGGCGGCGCTGCCGGTGGGCGATCCACGCCTGGTCGAAGCCATGCTCACCCTGACCGATTTCGACCGCCGTCCGCTGATCATGTATTCGGCGGAAGGCGCGCGCTATTTCCATGACATGCTGGGCGAGCTGTTCGAAGCCGAAGGCATTTCGCCCATCGCCATCCAGTCGCTCAGCCAGATCCATTCCATGCTGGCGCTGGTGCGCGCCGGGATCGGCGCCGCCCTGGTGCCGGAAGCGGCCCAATCGCTGCATTTCGACGATGTGCATTTTCGCCCGGTGGAAACCGATCCGCTGGCGCCGGTCGAACTCTACGCCGCCTGGCGCAGCGACAATGACAATCCGGCGCTGGCCGCTTTCCTCGACCTGCTCCGCCCCGAGCCGGAAGCGAGCGACATGGACGCGCTTGCAGCATCCAATGACGACGGCCTGTATTGATCCAATCGGCGCATTGATCGCTTGAACCTTTGGCTTGGACGGGCCACTCTGGCCGCGCCTATTTTGGCCAATAAGGCCCTGCAAACGGGCGTATTTCCGGGGATGAAGCGATCATGACTTTTGTGGATGCGCCGGGCACAGAGACGCGCAACAGCCACGTCCGTTTCTGGATCATCGGGGTCCTCTTCATCGTCTCTTCCATCAGCTACGCCAGCCGCGCCACCCTGTCCTTCGCCGCCGTGCCGCTGTCCAAGGAGATTCATATCTCCACGGTGCAGCTGGGCTACATCTTCTCGGCCTTCGGCTGGTCCTATGTCATCGGGCAAATCCCCGGCGGCGCGCTGCTGGACAAATATGGTTCGCGCCCCATCTATCTGTGGTCCATCACCCTGTGGGCGGTCTTCACGATGGCCCAGGCCTTCGTGTCGTCGCTGGCCTTCATTCCCGTCTTCATCAGTCTGTTTGCCATGCGCTTTGCCCTGGGCTTTGCCGAATGCCCGTCCTTCCCGGCCAATGCCCGCATCGTCGCCAACTGGTTTCCCAATTCCGAGCGCGGGACTGCCAGCGCCATCTTCAATTCCTCGCAATATTTCTCGCTGGTGGCCTTCGCGCCGCTGATGGGCTGGCTGGCACAGGACTATGGCTGGCGCAGCGTCTTTCTGGCGATGGGCATCATCGGCCTGGTAGGAGCCGCGCTGTTCTGGGCCGTGGTCCAGTCGCCCTCCCGCCACAAGTCCATCAGCAAGCGTGAGTACGACTATATCGAAAGCGGCGGCGCGCTGGTGAATCTGGACCGCCCCGCCGCCGCGCCGCAGCCCATCCGCTGGGGCATCGTCGGCCAATTGCTGGCCAACCGTATGCTGCTGGGCATTTACCTGGCACAGTATTGCATCACCGCGCTGACCTATTTCTACGCCACCTGGTTTCCCATCTACCTTATGCAGGCGCGGCACATGAGCATGCTCCATGCCGGCTTTGCCGCGGCGGGACCCGCCATCGCCGGCTTTGTCGGCGGCGTTCTGGGCGGCGTCATTTCCGATCTGCTGCTGAAGAAGGGCATCGCCATGTCGCCCGCGCGCAAGATTCCGATCATCATCGGCCTGGTGATTTCCTGCGCCATCCTCCTGTGCAACTACACCGACAGCCAATTCCTGATCATGACCTTCATGGCCGTCGCCTTCTTCGGCAAGGGCGTGGCAGCGCTGGGCTGGGCTGTGATAAGCGATGCGGCGCCGCGCGAAGCCACCGGCCTGTCGGGCAGCATCTTCAACCTGTTCGGCAATGCCGCGGGCATCTTCACCCCCATCGGCATCGGCTATATCCTGGCCGCCACCAGCAACAACTGGAACATGGCGCTGCTGTTCGTCTTCGCCCATTCCATCGTCGCCATGGTCAGCTACCTGTTCATCACCGGCCCGATCAAGCGCGTGGTGCTGAGAACCGCTTGAGGACGTCCCCATGACCAAGGACAGCACCGGCGCGCCGCGCGTCACGGACATGAAAGTCATTCCCGTCGCCGGCCAGGACAGCATGTTGCTGAACCTGTCAGGCGCCCATGCCCCCTATTTCACCCGCAATCTGGTGATCCTGACCGACAGCGCAGGCAACACCGGCGTCGGCGAAGTGCCGGGCGGCGAGAAAATCCGCCAGACCCTGGAAGACAGCCGCGGTCTGGTGATCGGCCAGGGCTTGGGCTCCTGGAACGATATCCTCAGCGAAGTGGGCCATCGCTTCTCGGATCGCGATGCGGGTGGACGCGGCCTGCAGACCTTTGACCTGCGCACCACCGTGCATGTCCAGACGGCGCTGGAATGCGCCTTCCTTGATCTTTTGGGCCAGCATCTGGGCGTGCCGGTGGCGGCCTTGCTGGGCGAAGGCCAGCAGCGCGACAAGGTCGAGATGCTGGGTTATCTCTTCTTTGTCGGCGACCGCAAGAAAACCACCCTGCCCTATCGTGGCAACCAGAAGGGCGATGACTGGATCCGGTTGCGTGACGAGGAATCCCTGACGCCCGACACCGTGGTGCGGCTGGCGGAAGCGGCTTATGCCCGCTACGGCTTCAACGATTTCAAGCTCAAGGGCGGTGTGCTGGACGGAGCTGAGGAGATGAAGGCCATCGAAGGTCTGGCCAAGCGCTTTCCCAAGGCCCGTATCACCCTGGATCCCAATGGCGCCTGGTCACTGAAAGAGGCCATCGGCCTGTGCAAAGGCCGCGGCGACATCCTGGCCTATGCCGAAGACCCGTGCGGCGCGGAAGCCGGCTATTCAGGCCGCGAGATCATGGCGGAATTCCGCCGCGCCACCGGTCTGCCTACCGCAACCAACATGATCGCCACCGACTGGCGCCAGATGGTGCATGCCATCGATCTGGGTTCGGTGGACATTCCGCTGGCCGATCCGCATTTCTGGACCATGCGCGGCAGCGTGCGCGTCGCCCAGATGTGCGCCGACCGCGACCTGCGCTGGGGCAGCCATTCCAACAATCATTTCGACGTCTCGCTGGCCATGTTCACGCATGTTGCCGCCGCGGCCCCGGGGAACATTACCGCCATCGACACCCACTGGATCTGGCAGGACGGCCAGCGCCTGACCAAAGAGCCGTTCCAGATCAGGGGTGGGCTGGTCGATGTGCCCAAACGTGGCGGCCTTGGGGTGGAGATCGACATGGCCGAGGTCGAGAAGGCGCACGGCATCTACAAATCGCTGGATCTGGGCGCGCGCGATGACGCGGCCGCCATGCAGTTCCTGATCCCCGGGTGGAAATTCGACCCGAAAAAACCCTGTCTGGTGCGTTGACGGGGGCTATAATCGGGCCATGAACATCCAGAACAAGCCCCCGCATGAACCGCCGCGCCGCATCCAGGTCGCACCCCGGGATAACGTCGCCATCGTGGTCAATGGCCTGGGCCTGCCCGCCGGCACACAATTTCCCGATGGCCTGATTCTGAACCAGTTCGTGCCCCAGGGACACAAGGTGGCGCTGGCCGATATCGCCGATGGCGGCGACATCATCCGCTACAATGAGGTGATCGGCACCGCCAAGGGCGCGATTGCGCGCGGCGACTGGATCAATGAAGACAATGTGGTGATGGGGAGCGCCCCGCCGCTGGACCAGCTGGAGATGGCAACAAGGCCGCCGGCAAAGCCTGAGCCCCTGACCGGCTACACCTTCGAAGGCTATCGCAATGCCGACGGTACGGTCGGCACCAAGAACATCCTGGCGGTGTCTACCAGCGTGCAGTGCGTGTCCGGCACCATGGAATTTGCGCTCAAGCGCATCAAGGCCGAGCTGCTGCCCAAATATCCCAATGTGGACGATGTGGTGGTCCTGACCCACGCCTATGGCTGCGGCGTGGCGATCAATGCGCCACAGGCCATCGTTCCGATCCGCACCCTGCAGAACCTGGCCAACAATCCCAATTTCGGCGGCGAAGTGCTGGTGGTGGGACTGGGCTGCGAGAAGCTGGCGCCCGAACGGCTGCTGCCCTCAAAAACAGAAGAGGGGGGCCAGGAAACCCGCACTCTGCGGCTGCAGGATGAAGCCTTTGTCGGTTTTGGCGCCATGATCGACGGCATCATGGAAAAGGTCGAGGCGCGGCTGAAGATATTGAATGCACGCAAGCGCGAGACGGTGCCGGCCGCCGAACTGATCGTGGGCATGCAGTGCGGCGGCAGCGACGCGTTTTCGGGCCTGACCGCCAATCCGGCGCTGGGCTATTGCGCCGACCTGTTGGTGCGGGCCGGCGCCACCGTGATGTTCTCGGAAGTAACCGAGGTACGCGACGCGATCCACCTGTTGACCCCACGCGCCGCGACCAAAGAAGTGGCCGAGGCGCTGGTGCGCGAGATGCGCTGGTATGACGACTATCTGACCAATGGCGGCGTGGACCGCGGCGCCAACACCACCCCCGGCAACAAGAAGGGTGGCCTTTCCAACATCATCGAAAAGTCGCTGGGCTCGGTCGCCAAGTCCGGCACCAGCGCCATCAATGCCGTGCTGTCGCCGGGCGAGAAAGTGCGCAGTCGCGGCCTGGTCTTCGCCGCCACACCCGCCAGCGATTTCGTCTGCGGCACCTTGCAGATGGCCTCGGGCATGAACCTGCATGTCTTCACCACCGGCCGCGGCACGCCTTACGGCCTGGCCGCCGTGCCGGTGATCAAGGTTTCCACCCGCAGCGAGTTGGCCAAGCGCTGGAACGACCTGATCGATCTGGATGCGGGGCCCATCGCCACTGGCCAAAAGACTATCGAGCAGGTGGGCTGGGAGCTGTTCCAGTTGATGCTGGACGTGGCGAGTGGCAGAAAACAGGTGTGGGCCGACAAATGGGGCCTGCACAATGACCTGACCCTGTTTAATCCTGCACCCATAACTTAACGCGCGTCTTCCAGTACCATCGCGCCGCCCTTGGCGGCGATCATGATCGTGGGTGTGTTGGTGTTGCCCGAAGTTATCGTCGGCATTACCGAGGCGTCGATCACCCGCAAACCGTCAAGCCCGCGCACCCGCAGACGCTCGTCCACCACCGATAACGGATCGCTGGCCAGGCCCATCTTTGCCGTGCCCACCGGATGAAAGATAGTGGTGCCGATATCGCCGGCCGCCTTGATCAAATCGGCGTCGCTGTCGGTTACTGCCGGGCCGGGACGGAATTCTTCCGGTTTGTACTTGGCAAGCGCCGGCTGATGCATCAGACGCCGGGTCAGGCGGATGGCGTCGGCGGCGATGCGGCGATCCTCGTCCGTCGAAAGATAATTGGGCCGGATGCTGGGCGCCGCGTTCAGATCGGCCGACGTCAGCCGCACCTCGCCGCGCGACGTGGGCCGCAGGTTGCAGGGGCTGACGGTGATGGCGGGAAAACGGTGCATCGGGGTGCCGAAACGGTCCAGCGACAAAGGCTGGACATGGAACTGGATATTGGCGCGCTCCTGGCCGGGATCGGACTTGGTGAAAATACCCAGCTGCGACGCCGCCATGGTCATGGGCCCGCGCCGGAAAAGCCCATATTGCAGGCCCATCAGTGGCCGGCCAAATAGCGAATAATAAATCTCGTTCAGCGTCTTCACGCCGGTGACGCGATACATGACACGCAGCTGCAGATGATCCTGCAGATTACACCCGACACCTTCCATGGCGTGTACAACGGGTACGCCCAGTTCATTCAGCCATGCGCCAGGGCCGATCCCGGAGCGTTGCAGCACCTGGATCGAGCCAATGGCGCCGGCGCTCAGGATCACCTCGCCTCTGGCGCGGGCTTCGACCATCTCATTGCCGCGCCGGAAGCGCACGCCGACTGCGCGCCTGCCATCAAACAGCAGCTTCTCGACCGCGACATCGGTCTCAAGCCTCAGATTGGGTCGCCCCAGCACGGGCTTGAGAAACCCGCGCGCCGCCGACCAGCGCCGGCCGCGCTTCTGGTTGACGTGGAAGTAACAGGAGCCGGTATTGTCGCCGGTATTGAAATCGGGGGTCTTGGGAATATCCATTTCCGCGGCCGCGTCTGCGACAGCGTCCAGAATGTCCCAGCGCACCCGCGGCGCTTCCACGCTCAGCTCGCCGTCACTACGGTGATGGGTGCTGTCGCCCAGGAAATGACGGTCAAGCTGGCGAAACACTGGCTGCACATCATTCCAGCCCCAGCCCGTCAGACCCAATTGGCGCCAATGATCATAGTCGCCCGCCTGGCCACGCATGGAGATCATGGCATTGATGGACGACGATCCGCCGATCGCCTTGCCGCGCGGATAATTCAGCTTGCGGCCGTTCAAGCCGGGCTCGGCCTCGGTCTCGAACATCCAGTCGCTGCGCGGATTGCCGATCAGGAACAGATAGCCGACCGGAATGTGAAACCAGATCCAGTCATCCTGGCCGCCGGCTTCCAGCAGCAGCACACGCTTCTTCGGATCGGCCGACAGCCGGTTGGCGACCACGCAGCCGGCCGAACCCGCACCCACCACGATATAGTCATAGTCGCCGTCGAGCGTCATCGCGGGCCAAATCTAGCGGGGATAGGGACGGTGCAGTTTGATGTCGCGGTTCAGCTCCACGCCAAAACCAGGCTTATCCAGCGCCGACGCCTTGATGCGGCCCCTCTCGGGCACCGGCTCGCCCAGCAGTTGGGGCGCGAACATCGGCACCACCTTGTCCGCCTTGGGCGCCATCATCAGATATTCCGCAAACGGGCTGTTATGGCGGGTGATGACGAAATGATAGGAATAGACGGATGAGCCATGCGGCACCATCAGCTTGCCATGGCTTTCCGCCAGATTGGCGATCTTGATCAGCTCGGTGACACCGCCGCACCAGCCGACATCGGGTTGGATGATGTCGCAGCAATCCATTTCCAGCAGCATGCGGAAACCCCAGCGGGTCGCGTCATGCTCGCCGGTGGTGACCAGCATGCCCGGCGGCACCGCTTTCTTCAGGTCGCGATAGCCCCAATAGTCATCGGGCGACAGCGCTTCCTCGATCCACTTCAGGCCGGATTGTTCCCACGCCCGCGTCGCCAGCCTTGTGGCGTAATTCAAATCCAGCGCCATCCAGCAATCCAGCATCAGCCAGAAATCCTTGCCCACGCGCTCGCGCATGGTGGCGATTTCGGCCAGCGCCTTGTTCAGCCCCTCTTCGCCTTCGGCCGGACCATGATGCAACGGCATCTTGCCGCCGATGAAACCCATGTCCTTGGCTAGATCGGGGCGTGCGCCGGTGGCATAGAAGACCAGTTCATCGCGCACCGCCCCGCCCAGAAGCTGATGCACCGGCTCGTCGCGCAGCTTGCCCAGCAGATCCCACAGCGCCAGGTCCACGCCAGAGATGGCATTGATCACCAGGCCCTTGCGACCGTAATACTGGGTGGAGAAATACATCTGGTCCCAGATCTTCTCGACCTCGGTTGGATCGCGCCCTTCCAGAAAGCGCGCCAGATGTTTTTCCACGATAAAACAGGCCGGCTCACCGCCCGTGGTCACGGCAAAGCCGGTGACGCCGTTCTCGGCCTCGATTTCCACCACCAGAGTGCCCAGCACGTTGATGCCGAAGCTCTGGCGCGACTGGCGGTATTCGGGATAGCGCGACATGGGGGTGGCGATGTGATCGTCGATCCAGTGGCCGCCAGCTTGGTCGTGGTAATCGGCCCCGCCGCCACGCACCACAAACGCGCGAACCTGCTTTATCTTGGGAAATGCCACGGAACAGCCTCTACTGGATGTATCTGCGAAAAGCCTATTATCCACAGCCTTGAATGAGAAGCCAACGCTTAACGCTGGACCGCAAATCGGGTGGTGCTACGATCTCTCTGTGACGCGCTGATCGAAAGAAACGCGGGTTACAAAGAACGGCGAGGATAGGCGCAAGCTGGTCCCCGCCGTTTTTGTTTTTGGCGCCCATAAACAAATCTAGTGGAGTGTGACGGCATCGCTGGGGCGGGGCACCGGCCGCGGGAATGTTGTCCAGCGCGAATCCAGATGGTTGTCGCCCTGCGGCGCATCCCAGGCCAAAGCTTCCAGCCCGTTCAGGTCATAGACGATACGGCCATCCTTGATGGTCAGTTCGTCCACCAGCTTCTGGGTGCCGTCGACCCGCGTATTGACCATGTCGGTGAAGCCGAAATGGCCTTTCTGGATGCTCAAGACGGCAATATCGGCGACCGAGCCCACCGACAGATTGCCCAGATCGTCGCGCTTGATCTGGTGCGCCGGATGCGCGGTCATCTCCGCCACCACTTCCGGCAAGGTCAGACCGATCGCCATCAGCTTGCTGGCGACATTCAACATGTCCTTGGTGGCGCCGTTCATGCTGTCGGTATGCAGGTCGGTGGAAATGGAATCCGGCTTGAAGCCTTGGCGGATCATCGGCACGGCCAGCGACCATTTGAAACTGCCACCGCCGGTGCCGGTGTCGAAATAAAGCCCGCGCGCGCGGCCCTCGATGAAGCCCTTGCTCGGACCCATGGTCACCGGATCCTGTTCATGGCGCAGGCCCGAATACATGTGGGTATAGACATCGCCAGGCCGCAGCTTTTGGGTCAAAAGGTCATAAAGCGGACGCTGGGGCCAATCGGCGCCGAAATCCACCATCACCGGAATATTGGCTGCCGTGCCGGCGATCACTGCCTGCTCCACCGGCGTCCATTCCGGGCCGGCATAGTGGGCGGTCTTTATGCCGACAACCAGACCGGGATAGCGCTGCGCCATCCGCGCGGTGGCCTGGCCGTCCATGTCGAAGAGATTGTTTTCATACCGGCTGCCACGCATGCCGGCGCCCACGATATTGAGCATCGCCAGCACCCGGGTCTTGGAGCGGTCGATCACCCGGTCCTTGAAATCCTCGAAATTGCGCCAGCCGGAGCAGCCCGCATCCACCACGGTGGTGACGCCGGTGCGGAAGGTGAAGCCATCCGGCAGGACGCTGAGATCGCCGGCATAGGAACCACGCTCGCCGCTGCCGTTATAGACATGGACGTGCATGTCGATCAGGCCGGGGGTGACAATCATGCCCTTCACGTCGATAGTCTTGATCGCGTCCGACGGATTGAGACCCGGCGCAACCTGGGCGATGTGGCCGTCCTTGATGGCGACATCCATGACGGCGTCGACATGGTTTTTGGCGTCGATCACATGACCGCCGCGCAGCAGCAGATCATACGCCGGCTCCGGCTGGGCCGTGGCGGGAACGGTCAACAGCGCCAGCGCGGCGAAAGAAAGCCATCTCATGCGCGTGACCCCGTCCAGCTGGCAGGACCATATTCCCCCATGTCGGCCGTGCCCGACATGGCATTGCCCTGAACGCTGCCGGTGAAGGTCCAGTGTATGGGATTGCCCGGCACCTCCATCACGCTGCGCAGTTCGACCTGGTCGCCGCGCACCCGCCCACGCAGATCGCCCTTGTAATGCTCGCCAATGTGCGCGCCTGACACACGCTCGCCGTCCTGGCGGATGGTGAATTTCTGTGTGCCCTCGCCGCGCAGATACTGGACCGTGACAGTCCAGTCGCCGGCGATCGCAGCCGGGCCGCCTGACGGCACCACCGGATCGGGATAAGGCCCGGGACGGGTCAGGGCCGCATGCATGGCTTCGGCGATGATGTGCGCCTCGCCGGAATCCAGCATGTACGGCATGATGGTCACCGAACTCTCCATCTGGTCGGGGCGGCGCCCCGACCCGGCATTGATCAGGATGCGCGGCGTGCCCGCATCCAGCTTCGCCGCCAGTTCGGGGCCGGTGATCTTCAGCACATTGGCGTCCCACTTCACGCGCAACTGTGTGGCCTTGTTGGACAGGTCTTCCGGCTCAAGATACTCAAAGCTGGTGGACGGCAGTGGCTTCAACCGCTTTTCGATGCCCCGCATCCAGCCGAGCCACATGTGCTGCTCGGCGGCGTGATCGCGCTTGTACCATTGCCGCACGGCTGCCAAGAGGCCCATCGATTCTTCCTTGCTGCATTTCAGCGCCCGGCCATAGGCGTGATGGGGCGCGGCCTGGAAATAGGCGGCCTGGCAGAGATTCTTGTCACCCAGAAGAATGCCCGACGACTGCGGCCCGCGCAGGCATTTGCCGCCGGAATAACAGACCAAGGTGGCGCCGCGCGACAGATGCGGATTGGGGTTGAGCGGCTCTTCCGCCGCTGCATCCACCAAAATGGGCACGCCCTTTTCCTTGGCGATGGCGATCAACGCGGGGATATTCAGCACATCCTTTTCCGCCTGCGGCCCGCTCATCACATAGATCATGGCGGTGCGCCCGGAAATCTTGGCGCGCGCCTCGTCCGGCGTCTCGACCTCGACCACCTCGGCGCCCACCATGCGCACGCCCAGGTCGTAAGGGTTGCGCGAATATTTGGGGATGATCACCTGATCCTTGGCCTTGATATACGGCAGCGTCTGGCACGTCTCGACATTGGCGCCGGCGATGCTGGCGATGGTGGCCAGGCAAATGGCGGCTTCCGCGCCATTGGTGACAATGCCCCAGTCCGCGCCCATCAGCCGGCCCAGCTCCGCGCCGATGCCGGTCATCATCTCGTCCATCTGGACGTAATAGTGCGAGGCCTCGAACATGGCCTGCTTGACCTCTGGCAAGGAGCGCGAGCCACTGATGATGGTATAGGTGCCGCGCCCGTTGATCAGCGGACGCACGCCGATGCGGGTGAAGAGGTTATCCTTGGCCGTGCCGGTATGCCTGAGCGCTTCAGGCGCAGCGGTTGCCGCCACCGGCGTGAGCGCGGCCGCCACAGCGCCCGAGCTTTTGAGCAGATCGCGCCGCGACCATTTGCCGAACAGACCCATGTCCTGCTCCAATCAGATGTAGGCGATGACGTCGATCTCGACCAGCGAATCGCCGGGAACACCAGCGGCGGCCGTAGTGGTGCGCACTGGCGGCAGCGAACCCCAATCATAGCTGCGATACACCGCATTCATGCGGGCATAGTCCTTCAGATCGGCGAGAAAGACAGTGACCTTGAGGCATTTCTGCAGCGAGGATCCGGCGTTTTCCAGGGTCTTTGAAATTTCATCCAGCACGCCGTGGGTATGATCCTCAATCGTGCCCGGCTTGTGATAACCCACCCCCGACAAGAACAACATGTTGCCGTAGGCGACGGCGCCCGAATACATCGGGACGCCCGGCTGCGCCGGATTGGGCGGGAACGGCGAGTGCTTTTCCATCTTGGGCTGCGCCTGGGCCTCTGTCGCCAGCAGGCCGGCGCCCACGGCCGCGGCAGTAGCTATTGTCGCGCCGTTCAAAAGGCCGCGTCTTGATGTGTCGTCCATGAGCTTCCCCTATTGGTCTTTTGGGGAAGCTTAGCCTTGAAATCGGCCGCCAGCCAATGGGGTCAGCTGTCCAGCGAGAATTCGATGGGGACCACCGCATCCAGGGTGCGGGTGGGAAAATCGGGCGGCGGCGCCGGCAAGGGCTGGGCACGGCCGATCAGTGCCAAAGCTTCATTGTCCAGAACAGGCCTGCCACTGGATTTGGCGATCTCGAAACTTAGCACCTTGCCGTCGGCGTCCATGACGAAATGCAGCATGACCACGCCCTCGATATGGGCGCGGGCTGCGGCGCGGGGATATTGTTTGAAGCGATTGAGCTGGGCGAGCAGCCGGGCCAGAAAACTGTCACGCGTTTCACCAGCGCCGGACACAGCGCGCGGTGCTGCTTGCGGCACGGCGATGGGGGTTGCCGCCGGCGGCGGCGCAGCCACCACCGGTGGTGGCGTGGTGGTCTGAATAACGACATCAGGCAGCGGCGCGGTAACGGTGGTGGGCACCGCCAGATGCTTGGGCGGCGTGATTTCCGCGGCGGGTTTGGGGCGGTCCGGCGTAATCTGCACCGTCAATTCCTGCAGCACCCTGGGATGGGCAACCTGCACCGCGGTCAATGCCGCCGCCACAATCAGGGCGTGGATGGCAAGGGTGATGGCGATACCCGTCACCTTGTCGCGCTCGGGTCGCCAGATGCGGCGCACCTGATGGGAATCATCAAATGCGCTCAGCGGAACCAGAACGGTCATGTTGCCACCTCCTCTTGCAGATCGTCGCTGATCGGCATGGACATGGGCACATGCCGCTTGCGCTTCTTCCACCACATGATCAGGCCGGTGACGATGAACAGGCTGGGCACCAAGCCGGACAAAAAGACCAGGAATTGCCACACCGGCCCCGGACTTCCCTGATGCACCGGGCGCATCCAGGCCATGAAATTCCGGGACGGGTCACGCACCGAGATGACCTTGCCGCTGTAGGGATCGACGAACACGGCGGCGGCGACAGCACCATTGCTGAGATAGTTCACCGAAATCGCCTGATCGGCGCGCGCGGGGATGGTGACGCTGCGGGGGCTGAGGCCCGGCACCGCCGCGCCGGCCGCGATGATGGCTTCCGTCGCGCCCAGCCGTTTGCCATCGGTGGCTTCCACCGTCGGCACCGCGCGCGGACCCGCGCCCGGCGGATTTGCGCCCATGGTCTGCGGCCAGGCCAGCACCACGCCCGAAAAGCTCACAGCCATGAAGATGAAAAAGATCCAGATGCCGGTGGCGGCATGCAGTTCGCGGTGGAACCGCAAGCCTTGCGCGCTGCCGCGCACATGGAAGGCGTATTTCCATTGGCTAGCGGCCCGCGGCCACCAAAGGACCAGACCACTGAGCCCCAAGAGCAGCATCGCCACACCCAGCCAGCCCACCACCAGTGAGCGGCCGTCGCGGCCCATCAGGAAATTGCCATGCAGCTGATGCGCGAAGGTCAGGAACGGCGGCAACAGCGCGGTGCGGGTGCCAAGCACTTCACCGGAAACCGGGTCGATGAAAATTTGCAGTCCGCGGCCCTCGCCGCCGCCTTCGCCACCCTCACGGCGGCGACGGTGGCCTTCGCCACGAGGACGGCCGCCATTGTTCACGCCCGCCATATTCATGCCCGGCATATTGCCCATGGGCGAAATTCCGCCCATACGCACCGAAATCGCCTCACCCGGCTGTTGGGGCAGGAATATCTGCATCTGGCCATGGCCGCCCACCGTCTCACCCGCGATGTCCTGGATCATGCTGAGCGGCAGCGGCTGGCCCGCGGTGGTGGCGCGCGGCGGCGGATTGATCAGGTTCGCAATCTGATCGTCATAGACCAAGAGGCTGCCGGACAGGCCCAGCGCCGCCAACAACAGGCCCAGGATCAGGCCGATCCACATATGAACAGTGAACAGGGTGCGGCGCAGGTTCATGATATCCTCAGGCTTCCGCCCAGCGGCGGACGAGATTGTGGTAAAGGCCGGTCAGGCTGACGACATGCTCGGTGTCGCCATGCTCCTTTCGCAGACCCTGCACCGCGTTGTCGAGATCGAACAGCATGGCCCGCGCCGTCTCGTCGCGGATCATGCTTTGAATCCAGAAAAAAGAGGACCAGCGGCTGCCGCGTGTCACAGCCGTGACATGATGACGGCTGGTGGCGGAATACAGCACCAGATCGCCGGCCGCGAGCTTCACCTTATGGGTGCCGAAGGTGTCTTCGACCGCCAGTTCGCCGCCGTCATAGTCTGACGGATCGGTCAGGAACAGGGTTGCTGACAGGTCGGTGCGCACCCGGATCGGGCTGGACGAGCCCAATGACGGTTTCACAAAACGAATGGCATTGTCGATATGCGGCCCGAAATCCATGCCGGCGTCATAGCGGTTGAACAAGGGCGGAAACAAGCGCAACGCCAGCGAAGCTGACATGAAGCGTTCGTTGCGGCCCAGCGCACCAAGAATGATCTCGCCCAGAGCGCGGGCAGCGGGACTATCTTCGGGCACTTGAAGATTGTTCTTGGCGCTCGCCGATTGCGTTCCCGCCGTCACCTTGCCGTCCACCCAGTCTGTCGCCGCAAGCTGGCCGCGGATATGGGCGACCTGTTCCTCAGACAACAGACGGGGAATCTGCACCAGCATGGCTAGAGCGCGTCCTCCAGCGAGACGATCACGGTGCGGCCCGGCGCCGGGGTGGCACGATTGCCGAAGGACTGGCTGTAATAGAGCCGGTCGGCGAGATTGATGACATTGACCTGGGCCTTCCAGGTCTTGCCCAGCGCATAGGCCGCGGTCGCGTCCATCTCGACCGTCTCGGGGATGCGCACAATGCGCCCCAGCGGATAGGCTGTGGGCGACGGCGCAGTATAAGCATTGAAGAGATGGCTCTGGTAGATCAGCCCGGCGCCCACCGACAGACCCTTGAGCCATTCTTCGAGATTATAGTCGCCCCATACCGAAACGGCACGCTTGGGCACGAAAGTGATCTGCCTGCCCGTGGTCGCGGGATTGGCGGTGCAGACCGCCAGCGGCGACGGATTGGCAGCCGTTGCCGCCGGTGTGGTGCAGACGCTGAGGTCGGAAACGATCACCGGATTGAGATAGGTATAGGCGGCCGTCAGATTGAAGTGCGGCAGCACTTCGCCGGTGGCCGAAGCCTCGAAGCCCTGTACCCGCTGCTTCTGGCTGGACTGCAGGTCTACCGTGCCGGTGTTGGGATCGGTCTGCAACGCGTTGGACTTGGTCTCGTCGAACAGCGCGCCGGAAAGACCGAGCTTGCCATCGAACAGCGCGAACTTGGCACCGATCTCGATATTCTCGCTCTTGTCGGGCGCAAGCGCCGAGGCGGACGAAGACGCGATGGGGGTCGGCGTGCCCACCACTGAGGTGCCGATGGGCGTCGCCGCTTTTTCCCACGAGATGTAATAGGTCTGGGTCTGGTCGGGCTCCCACACCAGGCTGGCGCGGGGATCGAACAGGAAGGACGGCGCCTTCAATGTCGTCACCGGATAGGGGCTGGCGGTGGTGCCGACCGCAGTGCTGCTGTAATGCGCACGGTACTGATCGACACGCAGGCCCGTAATCAAAGAGACGTCATCGGTGAACCAGAAGCGGTCGGTGGCGAACAGCGCCGGATCGGTATCATCGCCGCTCGAAGTGACCACGCTGGTCGCCGTGTCGCTGCCCAGGTTGGCGGGGGTCGGCAGGATCGGCGCATAACCGGCCGGCGCAATGTGGTTATTGTTGAACAACGGAATGCCGATGTTCGAACGCGAAGCGATATTCGTGCCGGCCGGGCTCAGCGTATAGGTATAGCTCGCCGTGCTGGGCAGCGAATAGGCATAGATGGTGCGGTCGGCGCGCTGATAACCGGCATCGATGCCCACGATGGTCACATTGTGGAAGCCACCGACGTGGAAGTCGGCATTGGCGGACGCAATGTCCTGCACGCCCCAGCTATTCTGGTGATAGGGCCCGCTGCCGCCGGTGCGCACCAGCGTCTGGGTGGGATCGAAGCTGCCGGCTGCGGCGCCCGGGCTGGCGATGCCGAACAGGCGCAGATTGCAGTAATTGGTGCCGACGGTTTCCACGCCCGCGCTCAGCGTCGCGGTGGTGTTGTCGCAAGCATCGCTGGATGTATAGCGGAAATCGCGCGCATAGGTCGCGAGCCTGACGTCATTCTCAAGCGTCAACCAGGGCGTGGCGGCATGGCTGATCTTGGCGGTGACCAGATCGACCGTGTTCTTGTCGTGGTCCGCGGTGAAACCCATATAGGTGTTGCGCGGCACGCCGAACTGGCTGATAGGCTCGGCATAGACGCTGTTGGGCGGCGACGCGACCACCAGGCCATAATCGGGCCGGTCGGCATTCTGCTGATGGATCCAGCTCAGCGAGAAATTGGTGTCGGTGCCCAGCCCCAGCGCGATCGACGGCGCGATGCCCCAGCGGGTGGAGTGGGTCAGGTCACGGTCCACAACGCCGGTATCTGTGTACATCAGATCCAGGCGCACCGCCGCCGTGTCGGAAAGCTGATAGTTGAGATCGGCGGTGCCACGAACATGGCCGCCGTTGCCGCCTTCGATATGACCGACATATTTGTCGCCCAGGAACGGCGTCCTGGAGATGGTGTTGATGGCACCACCCACCGTGCCGCGACCGAACATCGCGCCCGAGGGGCCTTTCAGCACCTGCACTTCGTCATAGTCGAAGCTGTCGCGGTTGTAGGCGCCGAAATCGCGCAAACCGTCGAGATAGACGTCGTCCTTGGCGTCAAAGCCGTTAATCTTGAACTGGTCGCCGGCCAAGGTGCCACCCTCGCCGATGGCGATGGTGATGCCGGGCACATTCTTCAGGGCATCGGCCAGGGTGGCGACTGCCTGTTCTTTCATCACCTCGCCCGTGACCACGTTCATCGACTGCGGCGTGTCCTGCACGCTGGTGGTGGGCATAGTGGTGATGGGCGTGGGATGGTTCTGCCCATTCTTCTCGGCATTGTCATTGACCGATACCGGACCGAGCTGAAGCGGCTGGTCGGATTGGGCGCGCGCGGGCTGGGTCAGCATCAGCGCTCCCAGCACGGTGAGCGAGGCGCCCAACAGGGCGCGCAATTTGAGCGAAGCGGAAATAACAGACACGCGACAGGACCCCTTTGGTTCGGCATTCCGACCTGGCTGGCGTCCTGTGGAGGGGCTGGCTTGGTGCTTTCGAAAAACGGCGGGCTGCTATTTGGTGAGTATCAGCTTGCCGTTGCTGGTGAGGCGCAGGCGGTACTCGGTACCGTCATGCAGCAGGACCGCCTCGCGGCCACCATCCAGCAATTCCTGGATGGCGATGCGCTTGACTGGTTTGCTGGATAATTTGGCGGGCTTGCCCGACATCCTGTTCCCTCACTTGCAGGCCTTCAAAACATACCGGGCATATATTTGCAAGTGATTTGCAATGTCATTCGCATTACAGGACCATTACAATAGCCGTGCGGAATCAGTGGCTTATGCGATCAGATCGGCGTCGTCACAACGTCCCAGCCCCAGCCGGGGGTGCGGGTGGGATGCATGTAGAGGCCTTCGGGACCATGTGAGACCTCATACTGCTGGTCGAACATGTCATAGACCTGTTTGGGGCCACCCGGCGACGGCATGAACAGTTCCGCCCACTGGCCGTTCACATGGCTGAGCGACCAGTGACAGGCGCCATTGGTGCCGCCGGTGTGCGGATTGACGGTGATGTCATAGGCTTCCGCCAGCGCGCCGATGCGGCGAAGCTCGGTCATGCCGCCGCACCAGGTCACATCCGGCTGCCAGATCGAGGCGCCATCGGCCTCCAGCAGCTTGCGGAAGCCATAGCGGCCATAGACATGCTCGCCGGTCGCGATGTTGGTGGAAGTGATCTTGCGGCGCAGGCGGCCGAAGCCTTCAAAGTCATAGGGCGGCAGAACTTCTTCCACCCATTTCACCCGATAGGGCTCCATCAGCTTGCACATCTCGATGGTGTATTGCTCGTCCCACGACATCCAGCAGTCGCACATCACATCGCCGTCGGGGCCCACGGCCTTGCGGGCGCGCGCCACCAGCTCGACATTGCCGCGCTTACCTTCCTCGCCACTAATCGGTCCGAACGGCATCGCCACCTTCACCCGGGTGAAGCCGTGCTCGACATGCTGTTCGATGTCATTGCCGGTGCAATAGGCGGGAATGCGCGACTTGGTCTCGCCACCCAGCAGCACATAGACCGGCACACCCAGCGCCTTGCCGACAATGTCCCATAGCGCATTGTCGAAGCCGGAGATGGCGTTCATGGTCACGCCTTCCTGGCCATAGGATTCGGTGACGCGCCAGTTGATGTCCCAGTTGCGCTCGATGTCGAAGGGATCGCGCCCCATCATCAGGCCGGCCAGATGCCCCATCACAATGTCACCGCCGCCGGCGCCGCCTTCGCCATAACCGGTGATGCCCTTGTCGGTGGTGATCTCTACCGTGAAGCCCGGCACATTCTTGGCCGCGAATAGGCTGCGGGTGGGCTTGAACTCCGGATAGATATTGGGCGGGGCTGACACCTCAACGCCCTCGGTAGACCAGGAGCCCGGCGCGGGCGTGTATTTTGGCGGGGGATTGCGCGGGGCCAGTTTCACCAGCCGGATGCCAGTGATCTTGAGCTTGGACTTTTCCTGCGCAAATCCCAGCGACGGCAAAGTGATGGCGCCGGCCGCTACCGCCGCCGCACCGGTCAGAAAATCACGCCGTTTCATGCTGGCCTCCCGCTTCGCGCCACTGCCGGGCGCTTTGGGGAGAAGCCTAGCGTCCCTAGTTCGCGGGCACCAGCCGGACGATGGAGCCGCCGACCGGATCGCCATTCATGTTCTGCAGCAGGATATAGAGATTGCCGTCGGGCCCGGTCAGCACATCGCGCATCCGGCCATAGCCTGAAATCACCGGCTCCTGCGACACGATCTGGCGGCCCTTGATCTCCATGCGGATCAGCTTCTCGCCCACCATGCCGGTGATGAACAGATTGCCCTTCCAGGCCGGGAATTTGTTGCCGGTATAGAAGGTGATGCCGCTGGGCCCGATCGAGGGATTAAAGAAGGTAATCGGATCGGTCATGCCGGGCATATGCAGGTGATTGACGCCGGGCTCCAGACCCATGCTGGCGACGCCCCAGCCATAATCCTTGCCCGGCTCGATGATGTTGACCTCATCGCCGCCGGTGGGCCCATGCTCGGTCTCCCACAGGATGCCGGTGGCCGGATCATAGGCCAGGCCTTCGGGATTGCGGTGGCCATAGCTCCAGATGCTTTTCAGCGCGCCCGGCGTGTGGACAAAGGGATTGTCCTTCGGGATCGAGCCATCCAGGTTCATGCGGTGGATCTTGCCAAGCGGCGCACCCAGGAACTGCGACATCTGCATGTCGTGACGCTCACCCATCGACCAGAAGAAATGCCCCTTGTGATCGAACAGGAAGCGCGTGCCGTAATGGTCGGCGCTGTTGCGGAAATAATCCAGCGGCGGATTGAACAGGACCTGCTGGTCCACCCACTCATTGTTGGCGTTGACCTTGCCGCGCACGATATAGGTCATGGTCGGCGGCGCCAGATTGGGCGCGTTCTCGCTGCCGGCTTCCGGCGTATAGCCCGGCGGCACGCTGGAATAGGACAGATAGATCCAGCCCGTCTTGGCGTAATCGGGCGACGGCGCCACATCGAACATGCCGCCATCCTGGCGCACGAACACGCTCGGCGTGCCTTTCACCGGATCGGACATCTTGCCGTTCTTGTCCAGGAAGCGCAGGCGCCCCGCACGCTCGGTGAAGATCGCGCGGCCATCGGGCAGGAAGGCCATGCCCCAGGGCTGATCCAGTCCCTTGACCACGGTCTCGGCCTTGAAACTCGCCTTCTGGCTGTTGAACACCTTGCCATCGATGTCGGGCACCGGACCGACATGACGGTTCACGATACCGCCGCGGATGCGCAGGTAAGCGGGCATCTGCGCCATCTCGTCGGGGAACAACAGGGTCTTGAAGCTGGGCATGGCGGTGCCCGGCACGCCGTCGTTGATGGCCTGCACGATCTGGGCGTCGGTATGGCCGTTCAGGAAATCTTCCGACAGCAGGCTGGGGCCCTTGGCGCCAGGCTGGGCGGTGACGCCGTGGCAGCCCGAGCAGGTGGTGGAATAGATCTCATGCACGCGGGTCTGCAGCAGCGCCGGCACGGGTGCTGCCTGCTTGCGGTCCGGGATCTTGACGTCGGTGGGCGCGAGCGGCTGGCTGGAAAGCATGGGTTGCGCAAGCGCGACACCAGACAGAGTAACGGCCAGTGCGGCCAGCCAGATACGTTTCATGCGCGACTCCCCAGACATTTTTGGAGGGGACTATAGCGGCTTACCAGACGGCGGCAACGGCGCTTTCGAACTGCTCCAGGGTGAAGGCGACATCGGCGTCCGTATGGGCCGCCGACAGCGAGCATTGCTTGGTGGCAATGGGCACAAAGAACACACCCCGCTGGATCACGGCACGGCGCAGGGCCACGTCGCGATTGAAGTCATGGCCCGCAATGATGTCGTGTAGGTCGACCGGCGGCTTTTCCATCAGATAGAAGGAAAAGGCCGAGCCCTGGCGCGCCACGCAAGCGGTGATGCCGCGGCGGGTGAAGATGTCCATGATACCGGTCTCAATCTGCGCGCCCAGAGCTTCCATCTTGGGATAAAGCGTATCGCGATTGGCGACCAGATAGCGCACGGTCTCGATCGCCGCGGCCACGGCCACGGGATGGCCATTGTAAGTACCCGCCACAAAGGGGCGGCGCGCCGGATCGGGATCGATGATGGAGTCCATATATTCCGTCTTGCCGCCGACCACCGCCAGCGGGAAGCCGTTGGCGACCGCCTTGCCATAGACCACCAGGTCAGGCTTCACGCCACTGATCTGGGCATAGCCGCCCACGGCATGGCGGAAACCGGTCTTGACCTCATCGAACACCAGAAGGAAGCCGAACTCATCGGCCAGATCGCGCAGGCCTTCCAGATAGCCGGGCTGCGGCCTGACCACGCCGATATTCTGCAACAGAGGTTCGGTGATCAGGGCCGCGACCGGGAAACGGCGGCAGACATAGCGCACCGATTCCAGGTCGTTGTAATTCACCGCATGGGTGAAATGGGTCTGGGTGATGGTGGTGCCGGCACCCAGCGGCTTGAGCGGATATTCGCCGGGCGACACGCGTGGGCCGATATCGGCCAGGGTGTTGAACACATTGCAGGCCAGTTCGTCATGATTGCCGTTATAGCCGCCCTGCATCACGATGATATGGGAGCGCCGGGTCACCGCGCGGGCGATGCGGATAGCCAGCGACGTCGCCTCGCTGCCGGTATTGAGCAGGGTGATTTTTTCCACCGCCGGCACATTCTCGCAGATCAGCTGTGCGAGACGTCCCTCAGCAATCGAAGGCCCCGCCCCGAACAGGCTGTCGCCATCACCCAGCGCCGCCGCGGCCGCCTGATTGATGGGGGCGAAATTGTGACCCAGAAAATAGGGCGCGAACCCAGCGTGATAGTCGATGTAGCGCTTGCCCTCGCTGTCCCACAGATAAGCGCCCTCGCCTTTCACAAAGGTGATGGCGGGATCGATGCTGCGATTGACCGACGAGATACCGCCGGGAATGTAGCGGCGGTTGTTCTGCAGAACCGTTTCCGACGAGACGGGCTTATCCATGGGCGGTTTCAAGCTCCTTCAGCGATTTCGCCGTGTCCTCGATCACCTGCTCCATGCATCCCGGTTTGAACAGGGAAATCTTGATCTGGTAGAGGCCGGGCTTGTCATAGGTCTCGGCTGGCGCGAGATAGCCGACATTGCCATTGACGATATTGAGCACCATCACGGCGTGACCCGGGAAACGGGCGCGAATCTCCTTCTGGTACGCCGAATACGGTTCGGCCGGCGCGCCCACCAGGAAAGCATCGCCCAGCTGCACCAGGGTGGTGGAAACAGTGCGCGATTTGCCCTCGCCCACATCACGACGAACCATCAGCCGCCGCTCAAGCCGCTCCTTCAGTGGGCGATCGGTACAGTCTTTCAGCTGCTCCAACAGTTCGGCTTCGGTGGGCAGATCGACGTAAGGCAGTTCGGTGGTGGATCGGGTGATCTTCAGCGCGGTGCTGGCGGGCTTGGGGCGTAGCGACCAGCGGCCCAACCGCGCGCCGGAGTCTTCGATGCGGTCAAAAGCCAGCTCCTGTTCCGGCGGCAGCATGCCGGTCAGGGTCGAAAGCGCGGCATAGCCCAGCTGGCGGCCGTTCTGGTCGGCAATGGCCGTATCGGCCTCATAGGAACGCAACGGCGTCATGTCGCCCGAGGCGCCGTGGAAGAAGAGACAGGGCGCGCCACCGGTATCGCGCTCCACCACTTCGCGCATGGCGCCATAATAGTCCGGCGAGATCATCTTGTTGCCGCCGCCCAACGATACCGGATGGCAGGCATAATTGACCATGGTGGCGATGATCTTGCCTTTGGCATCGGTCACACGGCCCACCATCACGGTGTCGTCGCTGGGACCATCGGGGTTGACGCTGCAAAGAAAAGTCTCGCTGTCCAACACCAGGTCGCGGTTACGCGCCAGATTGCAACGGCCATCGGCCCAGGAAGCCACGGCCGCCTGCGCATTCGCTCTGGATTCGCGGATCACTTTCACCGCGCCTTCCACGATCTTGTCGCGATAGGACGGAATCAGATGGCCGCCCTGACGTTCCAAATTCTGCAGATTGGTGATCGGCCCCGAATGAGTATGGCCCATATGGGTGATCAGTTGCTCGTTGCTGATGCCGGCATCCTTCAGGATGCGCTCGCGGATCTGCATCTCATGGGCAATATCGTACCACCAGCCCAGGTCGAAGCAGACCAGGTAGAGTTCGATTCTAGGATCGCCGCCGCGCAGGAACATGCTTGTGACAAAGAGCGGGCGGTGGATGCCCTCGGCGGCGTCATGCTTGGCGCTGCCCCAGGAACGCGAATAAATGCCGTCGGGCGGGGTGATGTCGGCGCGCGCCACACCGATCTCGCCTTTGAATTCGCTGTGGCGGATCACCAGGTCGGAAAGGTTTTTCTTGGTCATGAGCCCGTTCCTGTCGGAAAAAAGAGTTGGGAGAATATCACCATGGCAGCCAGGGTCAGCACCAGCGACAGGCCGGCCCACAAGACCACGCTCTGGTACCAGCGCTGCCCCAGCCCGGCACGCAGGGTTTCACCGGAATTCCAGAAGGTGACGGGATTTGCCTCGGTTCCCGGGGTCGGCGCGGGATGGACCAGGGTGCCGGCGATGCAGGCCAGGATTGCCACCAAAAAGCAGACCGGCGACTGATTGCCGAAGGGATAGAACCAGCCGGGCATGACCCAGAGATAGCCCACGACCTTGAACGCAAGGCCGGTGCCAAAGCCCGCAATGATGGCGGCAATGGCGCCCGCGCCATTGGTGCGTTTCCACAACAGCCCCACCCACAGGATGGCGGCAAAGGGCGGCGCCACCAGCGCGTTGATGGTCTGCATATACTGATAGATGCCCGCGCTCATCCGGCTGATGGCAATGGCCATGGCGATGCCGGCAACGATCGCCATCATCGAGGCCCAGATGCCGAAGCGGACTTTCTGTTTCTCGCTGGCCGCAGGGTTTATCAGCGGCACATAGATGTCCAAGGTCAGGATCGCGGCGGTGGCATTGACCACCGAACTGACCGTGGACTGGACCGCGCAGATCAGAACCGCCAGCAACAAGCCGCGAAGGCCCACAGGGAAGAACTCGCGCACCAAGACGACAAAGCCGCCATCGGCACGGTGATTGGCGTCGGCCCAGTTGCCCAGCATGAATTCGGGATGGCGTGAAAACAGGATCAGCCCCGGCAGCACGATGATCAGGGGCAGAAACAGCTTGGCGTAACCGGCCATCACCATGCCCATGCGGGCATGCCAGATGTCGCGCGCGCCCAGCACGCGCTGGACGATGAACTGGTTCATCACTCCGTACCATACGCCCACCGCCATGAAGTTGAAGAAGGTGCCAGTCCAGGGCGTCAGCGGATGGTCCGGCGGCTGGAACACGGTAAGACGGTTATAGGCGCCATACTGCGTAAGATGAGACGCGCTGGCCTTCAGTGCCTGATGCCAGATGCCATGATCGCCGATATTGTCGCGGATCACTTTGGTGAAGCCGTCGATCACGCCGCCCGATGGCGTCATCGCCTTCAGCGCCAGCACCGTCAGCAAGGTCACACCGCCGATCTTGACGATGGCCGTGAACACCCCTGTCCAGGCCACGGTATTGAGCCCGCCATAGACCGCCCAGATGCCCGCGAATAACCCGGTGCCGACGATGCAGGCCATCAGCGGCCAGCCGAAAAAGCCCGACAGCGCCAGGCCGCCGGCATACATCACCGCCGCCATGAAGATGGTGATATTGGCGAAGATGGTGAGCAGCGCAAACGCCAGCCGCACGCCGGGCCCGAAGCGCGCCGCCAGATATTGCGGCACGGTGACGACATGGGCCCGGATCAGGAAGGGCACGAACAGAAAGACGATGACGATCTCGGCAATGGTCGTCTGCCACTGGGCCAGCGCCGTGGGCATGCCCAGAATATAGCTCGCGCCAACGAGGCCGATGAAATGCTCGGTGGAGACATTGGCGGCGACATAGGAGCCACCCACCGCGTACCAGGGCAGCCTGCGGCCGGCGAGAAAATAGTCGTTGGAAGACCCGCGCTCGCCGCGGCCCGACCAGACGCCCACCACGCACAAAATCGCCAGGAAGATGAAGAACTCGATATAATCGAGCGGCAGCATGGCCAGTGCGGAATTGGTGCCCACTCGTCCCCCATGGCCATTTTTACGCTGGCCCTTTTGCGGCTACTCTAAGGGTACGGGGACGGCGGCGTCATCAAGGAATGCCGCCCGGGAAGACAGGGAACGATGATGAAACGGTATTTTGTTCTGGCGGGCATTCTGGCCCTGTTGCCGGTGGTCGCTGCCGCGCAGGACACCCTGCCCAAGCCCACGCCGACCCCCGGCGATACCCGCGACTTCCCCCAGCCCCGGATGGTGGAAGGTCAGCCCTGGGACGCCCGTCCGCCCGAAAAGGCTGACGACAAGCCGCTGTTCCCTGAGCAGACCCGCGCGCCCTACCACAAGGTTGCGTCCTATAAAGTCACCAACGTCACCGACAAATTGCACCTGCCCTGGTCCATCGCTTTCCTGCCCGACGGCAAGATGCTGGTGACGGAGAAATTTCCCGCCGATCTCAGGCTCGTCAGTACGGATGGAACGCTGTCAGAACCGCTCAGCGGCATCGATGCGCTGGCGCCGCCGAAGAAATTGGGATTGCTGGACGTTGCCCTGGCGCCGGATTTCAAGAAAAGCCACAGGGTCTATTTCTCCTTCTTTCAGCTTTTACCCAAGGGCAACAGCAACACCTACCTGGCGCATGGCACACTCGATGAGGCCGGCAATGCGCTGCACGACGTTACCGTGATCTATCGCGGCGTGCCGGAGCTGCCGGAAGAAAATTTCTCCATGAAGCAGGGCGGCCGCATCGCCTTCGCCAAAGACGGCAGCCTGTTCATGACCGTGGGCGACCGCGACGGCAACAGGAAGGCCGACTATGACCAGCAACTGGCGCAGAAGCTGGATATCGATGTGGGCAAGATCATCCACCTGACGCCCGACGGCGCACCATCGCCCGACAATCCCTTCCTCAACACGCCAGGCGTGCGCCCCGAGATCTGGGCCTATGGCATCCGAAGTCCCGAAGGTTTTGCTTTTGCCGCCGACGGCACCCTGTGGGAAACCGAACACGGCCCGCGCGGCGGCGACGAACTGAACCGCATCCAGAAAGGCAAGAATTACGGCTGGCCGATCATCACCCATGGCATCGACTATCCGGGCGGACCGATCGGTGACGGCATCACCGCCAAACCGGGCCTGGAGCAGCCGGTCTATTACTGGGACCCGGTGATCGCGCCATCGGGCCTGGCGGTCTATCACGGCAAGCTGTTTCCCCAATGGAACGGCAATCTGCTGGCGGGCGGCTTGCGCGGCACGGGCGTCTATCGCCTGACCTTGAAGAACAACAAGGTTGTGTCGGAAGAGCCGCTGCTGACCGACTTGCATACCCGCATCCGCGATGTGCGGGTGGGGCCGGACGGGGCGGTCTATGTCCTGACCGAGCAGAAGGTGCTGTTGAAGCTCACGCCGCCTTAAAAGCCTGCGACACGGAACTGTCATGATCGCCGCGATAGGGTCGCGGCCATGCAGATATTCGCCCGCATTCTGGCAGGGTTTGGCGTGGTCTGGTGGCTTTCCGCCAGCCCCGCGACAGCCCAGACCAGCACCCTGGCGGTGGTGGTTCATGGCAACCTGCCGGGCTTTCGCAGCGGCGATGCCGCGCCCTGGCTGGCGGAACGCATGGCGGGCGCCGGGCTGGACCATTGGCGCTTTGTGCCCGGCGATTCCACCAACCCCGCCCCCAACCGCATCGAATGGGATTTCGAGCTTCTGCCCTATGCCGGCGGCGAGGTTCGCCGTTTCTCTCCCATGGGGGAAGCGCGCGGGGCGATGGATGTACATCTGCAGGGCCGCCATCACCTGATCTCGGCCGAGGCCAAGCTTTTCCTCGATGGCGAATATCAGACCGTGACCCTGGCGCAGGATCAGGTGAAGGGCGGCGCGGATGACCAGGACCTGATCGATTTTGTCGTCCGCACCACCCAGATGCTGGACAATGCCTGGCACGCCATCGACCTGACGCCGCCCGACCATGGCCCCCACTGAGATGCGCTGGCTCGGGGCACTGTTTCTTGTGTTGATCGCGAGCCCGGCGGGCGCGCAGGTGCTGAATTATGACGAGATCTTCAAAAGCCCCAACCTGACCGGTGACTGGGGCGGCGAGCGGCCTAGGCTGGAGGATCAAGGCATCCAGCTCGACGGCGACGAAATCTTCGAGACGCTGGGCAATACAGATGGCGGCGTGCGCCAGGGCGCCGTCGGCGAAGGCCGGCTGGAACTGTTTGCCAATGTGGACATGGCCAAGGCCTTTGGCCTTTCCGGCCTGATCTTCCATGCCAATGCCTATCAGATTCATGGCGAGGGCCTGACCTCGCATGATCTGGGCAACCTGATCACGGTCAGCAATATCGAAGCACAGCCTTCCACCAGGCTGTTCGATCTCTGGTTCCAGCAATCGCTGTTCGACGACACGGCGTCGCTGCGTGTCGGCCAGATCGCCGCCGATGACGAGTTCTTTGTCAGCCAGTATGCGCCACTGTTCATCAGCTCGACCTTCGGCTGGCCCGCCATCATGGGCATCAATCTGCCCAGCGGCGGCCCCGCCTATCCGGTGGCGCGGCCCGGCGCGCGGGTGCGGGTGGCGCTGTCACCGGATGTAAGTCTGCAAGCGGCGCTGTTCAGCGGCGACCGCGAGATCGATCCCACCGGCTTCGACTTTGAAACCAATGGCGACCTGTTCGCCATCAGCGAGCTTGCCTACACCACCAGACTGTTCGATCTGCCCACCAGCCTGAAGCTGGGCGGCTGGATCCACACCGGCCTGTTCGCGGACCAGCGGTTCGACACCACGCATCTGTCGCTGGCCAATCCGGCCTCCAATGGCATTGCGGCCGAGCACCGCGGCGACTATGGCGGCTATTTCATCATCGATCAGCTGTTGTGGCGCAAGGATGGCGCAAGCGACACCGGCCTGGGCGCCTTCCTGCGGCTCGGCGGCAATCCATCGGATCGCAACCTGATCGAGCTGCATCTGGATGGCGGTCTCACCTATGCCGGACCGTTCGGACGCGACAGCGACTCGATCGGTATCGGCCTCAGCTATGAGCAGGTCAGCGCCGGCCAGCGCGATCTGGCGGCGGATTTCGGCGCCCTGAACGGCTTTGTGCCGCAACCGGACTTTGAATCCGTGCTGGAACTGTCCTATCAGGCGCAGGTCGCCAGCTGGTGGATCATCCAGCCCGACCTGCAATGGGTGATCCATCCCGGCGGCCGGGTGCTGAACCTGTCGAATCCGCGCGCCAATCTGGGCGAAGGCGCGGTGGTGCTGGGACTGCGCACCGCTATCTCGCTTTAAGAGAATACCACGGTCTTCCTGCCATTGAGCAGGATGCGGTGCTCGCAATGCCATTTGACGGCGCGCGCCATGGTGCGGCTTTCGATGTCGCGGCCGACCGAAATATAATCGTCCGGCGCCAGCGCGTGGGTGACGCGTTCCACCGACTGTTCGATGATCGGGCCTTCGTCCAGGTTGCCGGTGACATAATGCGCTGTGGCCCCGATCAGCTTGACGCCGCGCTCATGCGCCTGAGTGTAGGGATTGGCGCCCTTGAAGCTGGGCAGGAAGCTGTGGTGGATGTTGATAATCCGGCCCAGTCGGGTCGTGCAGAAATCGTCCGACAGGATCTGCATGTAGCGCGCCAGGATCACCAGGTCGATGCGATGCTCCACCATCAGCGCGGCCAGCCGGGCTTCCTGTTCCGGCTTGTTCTCCTTTGTCATCGGCAGATGCACGAAAGGAATATTGTTCGACACCGCGACGTCTTCATAATCGCGATGGTTGGAGACGATCAGCGGCACCTCCAGCGCGATGGCGCCGATGCGCACCCGGTAAAGCAGATCGACCAGCACATGGCCGAACTTCGACACCATGATCAGGCCGCGGCTCTTGCGGGTCTTGTCGAAAAACTGCGCCTGCATGGCGAATTTTTTCGCGAGCGCCGCGAATTCCTTTTCCAGCCAGGGGATGCCGACGCCGCCTTCCGACAGGCAATGTATCCGAAGGAAAAAACGGCCGTTGTCACGGTCGCCGAACTGCTGGCTGTCCAGGATGTTGCAGTTGCGCTCGAACAGGAAACGGGTGACCTCGGCTACGATACCGCGCCGGTCCGGGCAGGAAATCGACAGGATGAAATCGGGCTGATTCATGGACCCGTCAGGAATAGCGGTGACTGTGCAAACCCGCAATGTGGAAGTGGTTGCGCGGAGCGCCCCGATGGTCTGAAATCGGTCTCAAACGCCCCTCGCCGGGGCCCCGGAGGACGTCATGAAGATCGGTGTTTTCACGCCATTGCTGTCGGCTTTGTCGCTGGACGATGTGCTCAAGAAGCTCAAATCCCTGGGCATCGAAATGGTGGAATTCGGCACCGGCAATTATCCCGGCGACGCTCATCTGCATCTGTCGCTGCTGGACAAGCCCGACGAACTGAAGACCTTCAAGAGCAAGGTCGCCAATGCCGGCTTGACCATTTCGGCGCTGTCGTCCCACGGCAATCCGCTGCATCCCAACAAGGAGATTTCCTCCAAGCATCGTGAGGTCAGCAGGAAGACCATCCTCCTGGCCGAAAAGCTGGGCGTCAGCACGGTGGTGGACTTTTCCGGCTGCCCCGGCGACAGCCATGAGGCCAAGTCGCCCAACTGGGTCACCTGCCCCTGGCCGCCGGATTTTCTGGATGTGCTGAACTGGCAATGGGACGACGTGGTGACGCCCTATTGGAAGGAGCATGGCAAGTTCGCCGCCGACCATGGCGTGAAGGTCGCGATCGAAATGCATCCGGGCTTTGTGGTCTACAACCCCGAGACGATGCTGAGGCTTCGCGCCATCGCCGGCCCGTCGGTGGGCGCCAATCTCGATCCCAGCCATCTGTTCTGGCAGGGCATCGACCCCATCGCCGCCGTCCGTGTGCTGGGCGACGCCATCCATTACGTCCATGCCAAGGACACCCAGCTTTATCCCGCCAACATGCCCAGGACCGGCGTGCTGGATACCAAGCCTTATACAAAGGAGCGCGAGCGCTCCTGGATCTTCCGCACCGTGGGCTATGGCCACAGCGCGGAATGGTGGAGCGAGTTCATCTCGACCTTGCGCATGTATGGCTATGACTATGTGCTCTCCATCGAGCATGAAGACAGTTTGATGTCGCCGGACGAAGGCCTGACCAAGGCGGCGGCGCTGCTGTCGCAGGTGGTGATCAAGGAAAAGCCTGCCGCGGCCTGGTGGGTCTAGTGTCGTGGTTTCGAAGTTCGCTATACTATCGATATCGGGTATTTTGCGAACTTCGAAAACCAAACGACACTAGGAATCTATAAATGCTAGTGCCCTTCGATTCCGAAATTCGCCTGGAGGGCGATATCAGGACCATGCGAATTTCGGAATCGGGGCACTAGATGGATCGCATCCGCACCGCGGTGATCGGCACCGGTTTCATGGGCCGCACCCATCTGGAGGCGCTCCGCCGGGTGGAGAATGTCGATGTGGTGGAAGTGGCCGCCACCTCGCAGGACAAGGCGCGCGCGGCCGCTGCCGGTTATAACGTGCTCAACGCCACCGGCGACTGGCATGACGTGATCGCCGATCCCTCGATCGACGCGGTGCATATCACCACGCCGAATGACTCGCACTTCGCAATCGCCAAGGCAGCATTCGAGGCCGGCAAGCATGTGTTGTGCGAAAAGCCGCTGGCGATGAGCGTGGCGGAAGCACAGGAACTTGTGAACTTGCAAACGGCCCAAAAGCTGCGCGGCGCGGTGAACCACAATCTGCGCTGTTATCCTATGGTGCAGCAGATGCGCAGCATGCGGGAGGCCGGAGATTTCGGGGAAATTCTGGTGGTCCAGGGCACCTATTCCCAGGACTGGATGCTGTACGAGACCGACTGGAACTGGAGGGTGGATCCCAAGGAGGCCGGCGCCTCACGGGTGATGGCCGATATCGGCTCGCACTTTTTCGACATGGCCGAACATGTCACCGGCCTGAGAGTGACCGCGGTGTGCAGCGACCTGCAGACCTTCTGGCCAACTCGCAAACAGCCAAAAGCTAGCGGCGAGAGCTTTTCCGGCAAGCTGGGCACCTCCAGCGAGACGGTGGATACACCAGTAACGACGGAGGATTTCGGCGCGACCATCTTCCGTATGGGCCGCGCACGCGGCGCCATGACGGCCAGCCAGGTTTCGGCCGGGCGCAAAAATGGTCTGGTGCTGGAAATTTATGGCACCAAGGGGGGCGCCAGCTGGCGACAGGAGGCGCCGGACGAGCTGTGGCTCGGTCATCGCAACGATCCCAATCAGCTCCTGCTGAAGGACCCATCACTTCTGACACCAAAAGCGCGCGCCTTTGCCGACTATCCCGGCGGCCATGGCGAAGGCTATCCCGACACCCACAAGCAGCTGTTCCGCCGCTTCTACGCGTCCATCGCCGATCCGCGGCTTGCGCCGGATTATCCTGAGATGGCCGATGGCCTCAGGCAGCTGAAAATCCTGGACGCGGAACTGGCGAGCCACAAGGCGCATGCCTGGATCGACGTGCCAAGCTAGATGTCAGCCTGATCACCAATCCAGCTGCATCAGCGAAATAGAATGCGCGGGCATCACGGTATCGACCGTGACCGCACCATCCTGCGCCACCAGCCAGCGCGGCGCGTCCAGAAGCTGCAGCCCGTCCTTGTCTTTCAGTTGAGCGATCTGCTCGGCGCTGGGACTCTGCGGCGAACCCATCGCCTTCCACACTGTATAGGCGTTGGAATGGGCGTCATCGATGCGGTAATGCGTCAGTTGCACCCGTGCGATGCCCTTCGGCAGCCCCTTGACCGTGACGGAAGCTGGCGCGGCATCGCTGGTCTTTTCCGCATCATGGTAATTCCACACCATCACGGCGGCCTGATGCCCATCCGCCGTGGCAAAGGCATCGACATCTTCCGCCCCACGCACGCCACCGGCCATGATGTCATCCAGCTTCACCTGTCCGCTGCTGTCCACGCCGACCCGCGCCCCCTTCATCAGTGCCGCCATACGGAAGAAATTCAGCACCGGCTTGTCGATGCCGTTGGTGGAGAGCGAACGGAAGCCTTCGAAATAGTCCTTGTTCTCGAATTCGAACGACCAGCTCAGCATCGAGATCAGATTGACCTTGTGCCGGTCGGCCAGCTCGAACAGGCCCTTGTAGGCCGTCGCCGTATAAGACGGATACAGCGTGCCATTGCGATAGGCATTGGCCGGATTGACCTTCATGGAACAGGCCGCACAGCCTTCCGGGTCTGCCTCGCTCAGGATGATCGGCAGCTTGTTCATCTTGTGGCGGGCGATGATCGCAAAGCCCGTGTCGGCATCATTCATCTCCTTGGCGATGCCCATCACCACGGCATTCTCTTGCACCCGCGGCTGGCCCTTGATGTGAAAAGAGATGAAATCCAGCGGCACATGCTTGGCCGCGACATGGGTCAAAAAGCCGTCCAGAAATTTGGACGCATGATCGATCGACGGCCCGGTGGCGGCCGGGCCGCCGACCAGCGCGCCCGGCAGCGCGGCGCGCACACCGGCGGCGGCATGGTCATAAAGCTCCCAATACTGCTCCGGCGTGCCGTGCCAGTAATCGATGTCCGGCTCGTTCCACACTTCGAAATACCAGTGCCGCACGACCTCGGCGCCATAACGGGCGGCCAGATGCGCCGTCACCACCCGCACCAATTCCTGCCACTTGGCATAGTCCTTGGGCGGGGCTTGCACCGTGCCCGCGGTGGTGCGGCCGGGATAATGCACCTGATAGTCGCCTTGCCCGCTGGTCAAGTCCTTGGGCATGAAGCCCAGCTCGACCATCGGCACCACGCGAGCGGCTTTGTATTCGTCAAAGATGCCGTCCAGGATGGTGAAGTCATAGACCGGCTTGCCGTTCGCATCCTCGCGATAGACGTTGGTCGAACTCCATTTCAGCTCTGGCGTGCCGTCGCCCGAGGTCAAAAGGTGATGGGCGCGGATATGCACCGGCACGGGCGAAAGATCGTGCAGCTCGCGCAGCAGCTTTTTGCCGTCGCGGCCGGTGGTGAAATTGGCTTCGTCATAGCCGAACCAGGCATAGATCGGCTTGTAGGGTCCGAGCTTCTTGCCCAGATCGACCGATATGGTGGCGGGTGCGCCTTGCGCCATCGCCGGCCCGCACGCCAGCATCGCCATGATGGCCAAGCTCAAAGATCGCATCGTTCCTCCCGCTGCGGCCTCTGTCGCACCGCTTGTCCGGTCATGCTAGCGTGGGACAGGGGAAGAATCGCCATGAAAAAGCTGGTTTTCCTGCTGTTTTTTGCATGGGGGGTCGGTGGGGCAAACGCGTCGCCGTCCTATCCGGTCCACACCTATCCTGATTGGGCCTATGCGGTGCCCACGCCACAGAACGAGGCGCATGCGCCCAAGGATGATGGCACGCCGTTCAGCTTGCCGGGCTCGCAGGGCCACTTCACCCGCGGCCAGATCAGTGGCGCCGGCCACGCCCCGCCGGCCGACTGGTATCCGCAGGATCATCCCAGGATGCCGGTGTTGGTGGCCAAGGGCGACGCGACGCGCGGCATCACCGCCTGCGCCGGCTGTCATTATCCCAATGGCAAGGGCCGGCCGCAGAATGCGGGCATCGCCGGGCTGAACGCGAATTATCTGGAGCGTCAGCTACACGACTTCAAAAACGGCAACCGCAAAAGCGCGGAGCCGCGCAAGACCAACGCTTTCCAGATGGTGAGCTTCGCCAAGGCGATGACAGATACGGAGATGCGGGAGGCCGCGGCCTATTACGCCTCACTGCCGCCGACGGTGCCGATAAAGGTGGTGCAGACCAGGTCGGTGCCAAAAATGCGCAGCCAGGAAGGGCTGTGGCTGCCCGATCCGGGTGGTGCGCGCGAACCGATCGGCACCCGGGTGATCGAAACACCGGTCGATGTGGACCGCGAACAATTGCGCGATCCTCATGCCGGTTTCATTGCTTATGTGCCGCCGGGCGCGGTGGCGAAAGGCTGGCGCCTCGCCACTCGCCTGAATTGCGCTGGGTGCCATGGCGACAGGTTGACAGGATCGGGCGACACCGCGCCGGGCATCGCCGGCCGCTCGCCCAGCTATCTGGCGCGACAATTGTATGACTTCCAGCAAGGCACACGGCATGGCGAAATGGCCACCATGATGCAACCGATTGCCGCGAGACTTACCGCAACCGACATCGTCAACCTGACGGCCTATGTCGCCTCCCTTCCGGGCAAGCAATGAACAAACCTGTTGTGGCCGTGACCTTCGGCGATGCGTCCGGCATCGGCCCGGAACTGGTGGCCAAGCTGCTGAACAGGCCCGAAGCGTTGGCCGCGGCCAAAATCGTCCTGGTCGGCGACGCCTGGGTGTGGGCTGAAGGCCAGCGCATTGCCGGCACGAACACCCAAGTCAGGACCATCCGGGACTGGCGCGAAGCCCGCGACGATACGGATGCGCCCATGCTTCTGGACATGGACACGGTGGCACAGTCCGACATCATTCCGAGCCAGGTGACGGCGGCTGCCGGGCGCGGGGCGCGCGCCGCCCTGACCACCTGTCTGGACGCCGTCAAAGCCGGCCAGATCGACGCCATCTGTTTTGCGCCGCTCAACAAGCTGGCGATGAAAAAGGGCGGTATGGCGTTCGAGGACGAACTCCATTTCTTCGCCGAGTATTTCGGCGTGGCGGACTATTTCTGCGAGTTCAACACCCTGGGGACGCTATGGACATCGCGCATCTCCAGCCACATTCCCCTGGCCGACATCCCCAAATATGTCACTGGGGATCGCATCAAGGCGGCGGCACGTCTGACCTACAAAACCCTGAAGCATGCCGGTTTTGCCGAGCCCCGGGTCGCGGTGGCGGCGTTGAACCCCCATGGCGGAGAAGGTGGCACATGCGGCCGCGAGGAGATCGACATCATCGAGCCGGCGGTGCGGGAACTGAACGCAGAAGGATTGCCGATCCAGGGGCCCTTCCCGGCCGACACGATTTTTCTGAAAGCGCGCGCCGGCGCGCTGGACAGCATCGTGACCATGTATCACGACCAGGGCCAGGTCGCGGTCAAGCTCTTGGGCTTTGAGCGCGGCGTCACGGTGCAGGGCGGCATGCCTTCGCCCATCACAACCCCGGCGCATGGCACGGCGTTCGATATTGCCGGTCAAGGAAAGGCCAATGCGGAAGCGATGACCCAGGCCTTCCTGCTGGCGGCAAAAATGGCCGCCGCTTGACGGCTAGGGCTTCAGCCCTGGCAGCGGCCGGTACGCGGCGCGGTCCATCTGAAACGAACTCAGCCACAGGGTCTTGTCGATGATCAGCGCGGTGGCGATGCCGCCGAAATCCGGATTGGGTTCGCCGTAGGCCAGTATCTTCCAGGTCATCGCCCTGGGATCAAGCTGCGACGCCACCCAGCCGCGATGGCAGTTCATGTTGCCATGCGCGTCCTGGATCTGTTTGCGCGTACCGCCGCAAGCGGGTTCGTCGAACATCATGCCCGCCGCGATCAACCGGTCGCCGCTCCAGTGGATATTGTCCAGATTATACCAGGGCGTCTTGATGGTGCGCGCAGGTCTGGCGGTATTGGCCAGGTCATAGATCGCCACGGTCTGGGTGCCGGACACCGCGATATAGATTTCCTTTTCGTCTTTCGAAATCTCGACGCCGTTGTTGCCTTGAAGCTCGGTGCCTTTCAGCAGATGCAGCGACTTGTCCTTTGGGCTCCATTCCCACACCCCACCGGTGATGTTGCCGCTGATGAAATCGGTGGCGTGATCGTGCATCTGCACATCATCCAGAATGGTGCCGTCGGACAAGGCGGTCACCGCATTGGACTTGAAGTCGGCGGGCAGCTTGAGGCAGCCGGTCCAACTGATGGCGGGCACGGGCCCGCGCCCATCCACCGCAAAGACCTGGATGCTTTCGAACGGCACATGGGTCACAGAATACAGATTGTAGATACCCGCCACCTTCGTAGGCCGCAGCGCGATGCCATGGGCATTAAGATTGGCGGGCGCAGTCGCGCAATCGGGATACATTTTCAGGTCCGGTTTCGATGTGCCGGTAAAGAAGCGCTTCGCGGTCTTGGCGTCGCTGTCGATCAGGAAGATGCCGCCCTGGGCGCCCATGCCACTGGCGATCACCCACTTGCTGGCGCCGACCTGCAACAGGTCTTCCGGCTCATCCAGGCCGCAGACATAATGCAGCCCCATGGAGGGCGCGCAGGACACCGGGCGTTCGGTCGAAGGATGTGGCACACCCGCTGGCTGTTGCGCCGATGCGGCCAGCGGAAATGCGGCAAGCAGGCCTATGGCAAACAAGATTTTCATGTGACCTCCCGGGCGCGTAAGCCGCCGCTTGGCGCGAGATTAGCCACGGTACACGACGCGCGCCAGCGCGCTCATGACCTCCCCATGCGCGCAAAGCGCGCTCATATGGGGAGGGTGAGGCCAACAGCCGAGTTGGCCGAACGTAGCTGGCGTTCGCAGGGCTTGGCCGCCCTGCTCACCCAGCGAAGGCCGGAGGGGTTATTTCGGCAAGGTGGTCAACACGCCGTCGGCCACCAGCGGGTCCATCGCCGCCAGATCGGCGCGGTAACTCACAGTGTCGGCGGTGGGAAAATCCTTCGGCACTTTCTGGGTCACCTTGCCGGTCGCTGCCCATTCGGTGCCGCGCTGGAAGGTGGTCATGAAGCCCACACAAGCCAGCGCCATGGCGTCATGCCCCAGGGTGGTATGGAAGATGCGGCCCCTGCCCCAGTGCAGCGCCATCAGCATCGGCTCGTCGAAACCGGTGCCGCGATTGGCGGGATCGGCATAAGCCGTGGCCAGCACGGTCAAGTTCTGTCCGGGCCCGCGCAGACGGGTGTAAAGCTCATCGGGCGCATGCATCCACACCGGCGGCAGACCGCGCATGATGGGATGATCGCTCGCGCGCACCGTGATGCGGAACGGCTTGCGGCGGCCATGCAGACCGGCTGGTCCAGGCAACGGGTCCGACGTCAGTTTGCCGTTCTGGAAATACCATTTGGGACCGGCGGGGGCGTCGCGCTTGCGCCAGCCGCCCACGCCCGTCATCTCGTTATAGGCCGCCCAGTCCGGAAAGGCGTTGTCGGCGCCATGCACCACCACCAGGCCGCCGCCATTCTTCATATAGGCCTCGAATTCGGCTTTTAGGGGCGCCGGCCAATCCTGGGCATCGTAATTCGACACCACCACCTGGTACTTTGCGAAGTCGGGATGGAAACCGGAAAAGTCGCCATCCGCCGGCGGCGCGCTGATCACTGTGACATCGAAGATGCCTGCCTCTTCCAGCTCACGCTTCATCACCTGGGTGGTGAGCTTCCAGTCGTGATAGGCCGCCGCACTTGCGCCATCCAGGATCATCACCTTGATGGGCGCCGGCTGATTGATGGATGCAGCTTGGGCCGCGCTGCTCCACAAGGCCAGCAAGGCCGCGAACAACCACCTCACGTCATTTCTCCGGATCGCTGGCGGTGAAGGCCGAGCAGCAGGGTTTGCCGATGGCATGAAACTCCATCACCTCGGCGCGCGTGCCGTCGGGATCGATCAGGTTGAGCTGCCATTTGGCATCGCGGCCGATCTTGGGAACCGTGGCCGGGGTCTGGCCTTGCAGCCGGTCCCCATTCCACAGGGTGGTATAGGCCGCTTCCATGTTAGGCACGCCCAGCGAGAAATGGTTCAGGACCCCGGTCTGGGCCTGGGTCAGGCTGCTGGTGACGATCATATATTCCAGCCAGTCGGGACCATCGGGCACCTGCTGTGATACCCAGCTGGTGACATCGTCCTTCATGCCGCCCGCCCAATAGGGGCGGAAACCCAGCACATCGCGGTAGAACGTGTCTTCGAGTTTGCGGTCATGGATGGTGAAACCGACATGGATGATGTGGGTGGAAAGCCCGCCATCAGCGATCCCCGGCGGCGACACCCGCGGCTGCACGAATTCGACTGTGGCGCCTTCCGGGTCTTTAACCCGAAACCAGCGGCTGCCGTCACTGCCATCGCTGAGTTTGCGCGGCACCAGGGTGCCTTTGGAGATCAGATAGCGGCGCATGCCCTCCGCATCGCTGACATTGAAGGCGGCATGGTCCAGGCGGCTGACGCCGCTGCCTGCCGGCAGCGGCAACACCTCGATAAACTGGACGGGCGAAAAGTAATAGCGCGTGCCGGCTGGGTCTTCCAGGTCAGGCCGCTTCACCGCTCCCAGGTCATGCACATAAAAGGCTTCGGTCTTGGCTGGGTCGGCGGCATAGACCGCCAGATGCGATACCGAGGTGATGGAGGGGCGCGCCGGCTGGGCCGACGCTGGCACACCGGCGGCAAAAACCGCCATGCCGATAAGAACCAGGCCCGCACAGTCGAACACCTGCATCAAACTGCCCTCCATGGACCGGCAGCAGTATAGCGGTTTGCGATATCGCCAACAGCAGGCAGTGACAGGCTGTCATCACGCCCAAAAAGAAACGGGCGGGATGGGGATCCCGCCCGAAGTGTGCCCAGGGGAAAATGCGGGCTTTGAACTGATGGGAACGCCGGATCAGTAGTTGTAGCGAACGCCCATGAAATACTCCCGGCCGGTCGAGTAGTAGACCAACTGCCGCTGACCAACCGTGTCGAGGTACTGATACAGACCCTGGTCGGTCAGGTTGATGGCCTGGAAATCGACGGTGAAATTGTCGTTGACCTTGTAGCTGGTCGAGGCGTCCAGATTGAAGGTGGCGGACTGGTATTGGGAGTCATTGCCGCTGAGACCGGAGGTCGGACCCGGGGTCACCAGGAACTTGCTGCGGAACGCCGCCGAGATGCGAGCCTGGAAGATACTGTCATCGTAATAGAAGGTGGCGTTATAGGTCGTGCGCGACAGGCCCGTGAGGTCGCCCTGGGTGGTGATCGCCGCCGTGGTCGCCGTGGCCGGCACCAGAATGTAGTTCTGACGAGCCTGCACGAAGGAGATGTTGCCCAGCACGCCGAAGCTGTCGAAGGGATGCGGCAGGAAGTCGAACGGCTGCTGCCAGTCGATTTCGGTGCCATAGAGCGGGCCGCCCTTCTGGGTGACGCTGGTCGTATAGGTCGTGTTGGTATTGGTGTCGTTGCAGGTGGGCGTGAAAGTGCCGCCGCAGAACGAGAGCAGCGCGCTGGACGGGATGCCGAGCGGGTTGGCATTGAAGGGCCCGAACAGGTTCTGCGACACTTCGATATCGTCGAGGTGCTTGTAGAAGAAGGCGAACGAAAGCAACGCGCCCTTGTGGTAGTACCATTCAAACGACAGGTCGGCGGTCTTGGCGCGGTAGGGCGCCAGATTCGGATTGCCGGTGGTGACCGAGACCGGATTGGCACCCGACTGGCTGATGCTGACACCCGGCAGAAGGGCGGTGAGGCTCGGCCGCGTCATCACATAGGAACCGTTCACACGGATCAGGAAATTATCGGTCGGCTCGAGCACGGCGTTAATCGACGGCAGGAAGTCGTGATAGCCGTGTTTCACGTCCGCCGACTGGAATGTCTTGGTCGTGGTGTTGAAGGCAATGCCTTGCGAATCCGTAGATGTTTGCACGTAACGGCCACCGACATTGCCGCGGAAAGGTACGCCATAGAACTGGGCGTTCCAGCCGGCTTCAAACCAGTAACCGGTATCGTCCTCACGCACCGTGCCATTCGACGAACCGAACGCCGCCGGACCCTGCAGGAACGCACCGCATCCCGGCGCCGTGGCGCATGCGCCCGCGCTGCTGGAAAGCACCGCCGGATACACTGTCGGGTCGAAGATGTTGAAAAGCTGGTTGGCCTTGTTGAGGTCTGGCACCAGATAGGACGTGGCGGTGCCGGCCGGGTAGCTCCCGGGCAAGGTGACCAGCTGGGTATATTGCGACAGGGGCGTATTTTCGATCGCCGAAGGAATATAGCTGTCCAGCGACGTATTGGCGCCATTGGAGCGCGATGTCATGACCTGGCGATTGCCGTAATTGCGGAAGTCCAAACCGCCCTGGAGCGTCAGCCAGCTCAAGGGCGTATAGGTCGCGTCCAGGTTGATGGTGCGGAAACTGTTATAGACGGCCGCGGCACGTTCGCGAATCTGCGAAAGGAACCAGCCATTGGACGATGTGGGATCGACATTGCCGAAGTTCAGGACCGGCGCCTTGGTGCTCTGGCTGAAATCATAGACGAAAGGCTGCGCTGCAGAACCCGCGCCTCCCGCCACCCCGCCCGGGCAATTGGCGACATTGCCGCCGGTCGCCGTCGCAGCCGTGCAGTTGTAATCCATCGTAAGCGTGGTCTGGATTGGGTTGTTGTGGTGCGATTCAGACCAGCCGAGCAGACCATGGACCTTGAAATCGTCCGAGAAGCTGTGAGATCCGTCCAGAGTCGCTTGGCCAAAACGGGTATCCAGATGATCGAGACGGTGCTCGGCGCGCAGACCGACGTCGCTCGCGCTGATGGCGTCCAGATTGTTGGTCGCCGGGTTGAGCGTATAGGACAGAATATTGACCGCACCGCGGCCCAGCGTGGGCGCCAGCAGCGCCGGCGTTCCGGATGGGGCCGAGTTCGTGGTCGCGCCCTGGTTCAGGCTGAGCGAATTGGCTTCCAGATATTCTTCCTGCCGCACCACCGCAAAATCCGCCGCCAGCAGATCAAGGGTGAAGAGTGTTGCGTCATCGGGCTGATACTGGATGGAATTGGTAAAGCCCAAGCGCTTTTCATGGTTCGGAATATAGTCGTAGCGCGGAAAACGCGGACCGAAGGCTTCATTGACCACGTCATAGTTGTTCGGCGGACCGCCAACGGGCGCGCCTGCGGTCTGGCGGTTGGGCAATCCACCGCTGGCAGCCACAAAAGTCTGGGTCGGCATCGTACCCGGCAGCGGTGTGCCATTGTAGGCCACGGAGCCAAAACGCTGGGTCGCGGTGCAGTTGAACTGCGCGCCGACAACCGTGGCGCATCCCGCCACCAGCGGTTCGGTGTGGGTCGAGTTCTGCTGCGTATTGTCATTCTCATAGCGGGTCGTGTCGAAGCCGAGTTCCAGCGTGTTGCGGCTGTCGTATGCGGCGGAGAACAGGATTCCCAGCTTGCCGTTCATGAACGTGTCGGAAACCAGGCCCGTGAAGCGCGGGTTGAATTCACCGCCCTGATCGGCATACCCCGCCTGGCCGGACAGCGCCAAGGTGAAGCCCTGATGGTCAAAGGGATGGGCGGTGGTCAGATCCACCGTGGCACCCAGCGAACCTTCCTCGAGGTCCGCGGAGGCGGATTTGTGAACGGTGATCCCGGAGAACAGATCGGACGCAAAGACGTTGAAGTCGAAGGCGCGGCCGCGATTGGTGCCGCCCTGGCTGTCCTCGCCGCCGACCGTCGACATCGCTTCCATGCCGTCGATGCGCACGCGGGTGAAGGTGGAGTTCAGGCCGCGAACCTGAATTTCACGGCCTTCGCCTTCGTCACGGGCCAGCGCCACGCCCGGGATGCGCTGGATGGATTCCGACAGGTTCAGGTCGGGGAATTTGGCGATGTCCTCGGCCAGGATCGAATCCGACGAATCCAGCGCATCGCGCTTCTTGTCCAGCGCGCGTTCAAGGCTGGCCTTGAAGCCGTTCACCACCACGTCTTCCACCGGCACCGCGCCACCGCCCGCGTTCGAAGGCGCCTGCTCCGACGCGCGGCGCATGAAAGGGCGGCGCACGATCAGCCCGTTATTGCCGTCCGAGACCACTTCCAGGTCTGTGCCCACGGTCAGCATGGAGACCGCCTGTTGGGCGTTCATGGTGCCATTGATGGCCGGCGCCTTCAGGCCTTCCACCGATTCCGGGGTAAACAGGATGCTTTCGCCGGTCTTCTGCGCCACCGTCCGCAGAGCGTCCGACAAGGGCTGCTCCTGCATGGTGATGGCGGTGTCCTGGGCGGCGGCGGCCGCATTGATGGACAGGATTGCGACGGTGCTGAAAAGAACGGAGCGCAGAGCGCCCCAGCGCGAAAATGCCATGCTTTCCCCCTGACCTTGCGGCCACTGATGGACCGCTCATGGAAAACAGACGTATGAGGGGCCGGCTTTCCCCACCCCCCGTTACGGATCGCTGTCGGCGGTAAGCAACAGGACATCGCCGTTCTGGCGAATAGTGATGGGAAGGAGCTTGGCGAGCGACCGGGCAAAAGCGCCATTGTCGCCAACACGGTAAACGCCGGAAACCTTGAGGCCAGCCACGCTGGGATCCACCTCCAGCCGGGCGGTGGAATAGCGGTTCATTTCCTCAACCGCCTGGGCCAGGTCTTCCTTGTCAAAATTCTCGTAGCCGGTCTGCCAGGCCAGAATCCGGGTCAGGTCCGGCTTGTCCAGCTTTTCGATCTCGTTGGAGGCGACCAGCCTTTCGCCACTGCGAAGGGTCTGGCTCTGGCCATCCCCGGCCGCGGCCGGTTTCACATCGGCCTCGCCATGGATCAGCACCACCTGGACCTGGCCGTCTTCGCAGCGCACATCGAAATTGCAGCGAGTGGCCACGATCCGGCGCTCCGCCGCTTCGACCACAAAAGGGCGCTTCAGGTCGGGCACGACGCGAAAATTGACCCGGCCATACTGCATGTCGACACTGCGCTCGGTATCGCTGAAGGCCACGGAAATGCGGGTCTGGGCGTCCAGGAAAAGCTGGCTGCCGTCATCCAGCGCCACATGTTTCTGTTCGCCCACATCGGTTTCGTAGACCTTGGCGCTAGCCGAGCGCCAGAACAGGGCGCTGCCGCCGGTCACGGCGAGACAGCCCACACCGGCCAGAAGGGCGCGCCGCCCCAAAGCCGTCGCCGGCCGGCGGACCGCGACCCGGCCGGTACGCAGGTCTTTGAGGCCGCCCACATCGCTCCAGATCCGGTCGACAGCTTCGAAAGCCGCCGCATGCGCCGGGTTGGCACCGAGCCAAGCGCGGAAGGCCGCCTCATCGGCGGCATCGCGGTCTTCGGCATGCAAACGGGCCACCCAAGCAGCCGCTTCCGCCCTGATTTCAGGTGCCGGTACCGCGCCAGACATGCTCACCAGCCCTCCGCCCACTCGGTAAGGAACAGGGCGGCCTTGGCGATGTGCTTTTCCACCGCGCTCTGGCTGATCCCCAGATGCTCGGCGATTTCGCGGTATTTCATGTCGTCCAGCCGGTGCATCAGAAAGACTTCGCGGGTGCGTGGCGTCAGCCGGGACAGACCCTCCCGGACCCTCTCTAGACGTGCACGGGCCGCCAATACCTCATCCTGGAGCGGCGAATTTTCGCAAGGATTGAGGTCATCGGGTGCGACATCGGCGATAAAGCGGTCATGGCGGTAATTGTCCACCCCGATGTTGACCGCGGTACGGACCAGAAATCCGGCAACATTTTCAACAGCATGCTCGGAGCGATAGCGTACCAGGCGCAGATAGGCAGCCTGCAGCAATTCCTCAGGATCGGCGCGGCCGCGGGTGCGGTTACGCACTTCCATGATCAGCCGATTCCAGAATTCGCGGCTTACCGGAATTTCGGACATAGCGCCCCCAAAGCACGCAAATTATAAACCAGCCGGCGGGGCGTGACAGTTCAATTATGGCATCGCCAGCCTCAATTACGGCATCGCCAGTCTCAATTACCGCAGCTTGGCCTTGGCGACCTGGGCGCACTCTTCCAGCAGTTTGAAGTAGCGCCCGACCGCCTCGCTGCCCACGACATAGGGATGGGCCTCGCCGGCGGCCCTGACCTTAACCAAACGGCTCTTGGTATAGGCGGCGTCGAATTCAGAATGGTTGGTCATCAGCACCGTGGCGCCCGCGGCGGCTGCCAGCTCGGCCATGTGGCGCTGAGACTGGATGTAGGTGTCGAGACCCTGCGCACTCTTGTAGATGGCATAGATCGCCGTGCCGCCGGAATAGGCGATGGTGACCGGCTTGCCGTGATCCTTGACGGTGAAGATCATCGACAGGGTTCCGGGGGTGTGGCCGGGCGTCTGCACCAATGTGACGTGAAGATCGCCCAGACTGATGACCTGGCCGTCGCTGCCGACGATGTCACGGCTGGGCTTGCCGCCGGGGATGTCGGCGGCCTTGTCCAATCCATCCCAGTCGGCTGCGCCCATCACCACATGGGCGCCATACCGTTCCTGAAACAGATGCGCGCCCTCATCGTGATCGCCATGGGCATGGCTGATGATGACATATTTCACGCGGGCGGGATCGAGATGCAGCTTCTTGAGGCCGTTCACCATCTCGTCCTCGATCGCATAATTGAACAGCGTGTCGATCACGATGATGCCGTCCGAGCCTTTCAGCGCCCAGGCCGAGTGTACCTTGGTGCCGATGAAATAGAGATTGTCGAATATCTTTGCCGGCTCGGCATGCCAGGTTTCGCGTGCCGGGGTCACACCGCGCGGGCCGCCGGTGCCCACGCTATAGGCCGGCGCGATGCAAGTGCGCGCCAAAGCGCCGGTATATTCAAAACCCGCCGCCTGTTTCGCCGCCAGCAGATGCGCATCCACCGCATCATCCGCCAGCGCGGGCAAGGACAGCGCCAAAAGCGCGCCAAGCCCGATCAGATTTTTCCGCATGCCTTCCTCCCGCCTTTGGCGGAAAGTAAAGCGGGTTTGGGCTGCTGCGTCTTCCTTGCACCGCAGCAACATCATTCCGGCCGCACGGCCGAAAAACCCTGTATTTACAGGATCTTCCAGTCACCGCCGGTCACGGCGGCCGTAGAGCATGGTGATATTGATGCGCCGGTTCTCATAACCGTCCGCGAAGCGGATCACATCGGTCTTGTGGAACAAATTGGAATCAAAGATCACCGCCCGGTTGGCGCGATAGGGAACCGTGATCGGCCGGGCACCGCTTTCTTCCAGAAAAGCATAAGCGGCTTTTTCATCGGCGTTGAACTTGGCGAAGCCCCAGTCCAGCGGTGCGGCCTTGTCCCAGATCACCAGGCCGCCGCGTTGGGGATCCAGATTGGCCGCATCGGGCGTGATCCAGAAATTCACATTCACCTCCGCCTCGTCGGCGTGAATGCCGATGCCATCGAGCGTGCTGTCATACTTGAAAGCCCAGTGATAGCGCAGCGGATGCGCGGCAAAGATATCCTTGAAGGTGGTGCTGAGTTCTTCGGCCACCTGCGCCAGCAGGGGCGCCGCGAACCCCGATTCCGGAAAGGCGCCCAGATAGCCCTGGGGATAGGGTGTATGCCAGATGCGCGAGCCCAGACAATAACGCCGCAGCTCCGCCATGGCCTTGTCCGTCAAAAGATTGTCGATCACCACGATTTTGGGATCGCTTTCGCGCCAGGCCTTGTCGGCGATGTCACGGTTGAAGAGATTGACGGCGCGCCCCGAAAGCCGCGCCCCGCCCACGATGTGAAGCGCACCCTGCCCCGCATCCTCATGGGCCCGGGTCCAGTCCTGCTGTTCCTGCGCATGCTTTTGTTCATGCGCGAAAGCACCCGGTCCGGGCACGCGCGCACCATACGCCAGTTCACCCGCGCGCAGGAAAGACTGAAAACTTTCCGGCAGGCGGCCCATCTCGCTCAACGCCTTGCCGCGATGACCATGGGCGGCGGCATAACCGGGTTCGATCTCCAGCGCCCGGTCCAGGCTTTCCAGCGCCTCATCAAAGCGCCCCAGTTCGCGCAAGGTGAACCCGCGGTTGCTCAGAGCCGCCGCGAGATCCGGCTCAAGCGCCAGCGCCCGATCCAGACTTTCCAGCGCCTCGCCAGAGCGTCCCATATCGCAGAGAACCGCGCCGCGATTGGTCCAGGTCTCCGCCAGGTCGGGGCGCACTTTCAGCGCCGCGTCATAGTCGGCCAGGGCGGCGTCATAGCGTTTCAGATCCCGCAACAGATTGCCGCGATTGTTGCGCGCTTCGATATCGCCAGGGTTTGCCGTCAGAACCTGGTCCAGCACTTCCACCGCTTCGCGTTGCCGGCCCAAACGGGCGAGCTGTGCCGCCAGCGCGTTCAGCACTGCGACATGGCCGGACACCAGCTGCAGCGCCTTTCGATAGCTGGCGGCCGCTTCTTCGTGGCGCGCCGACGCGGCCTGGACATGGCCCAGGTTGATCCAGGCGTCCGCAACCTGCGGGTTCAGCTTGAGCGCGCCGGTGATCAGATCGATCGCCTCGGGTGCGCGGCCCTGCTGGAAGCGGACCACGCCCAGCATGTGACGGGGTGCGAAGCTGTTCGGCTCCATCAGCAGCACCTGCTGGTAGAGGCGCTCGGCGCCGGCCAGATCGCCGCCCTGATGGCGCGTGATGGCCTGGTCGAACAATTCCTGCAAAG